>Ga0066789_10001450_pt1 | contig 10223 bp, 10 predicted proteins | sample OrgsoiDNA2013049_FD_70960 | JGI IMG/M metagenome (GOLD analysis project Ga0066789, IMG submission 70960) | Permafrost soil microbial communities from the Arctic, to analyse light accelerated degradation of dissolved organic matter (DOM) -... | ecosystem: Environmental > Terrestrial > Soil >...
CCAAATGGGGCAATAGCCTGGCGGTCCGTTTGCCAGCCGCGGTCGTCGAGGCGCTTGAGCTGAAAGAGGGCGATCAAGTCGAAATCCGTATTGCCGGGGACCGCTCGTTTGAAGTCGGACGCGACCAGAGCCGGCAACGAGCCCTGGCCAGCCTGCGCAAACTGCGGCGTCCGCTGCCCGCCGGATTCGTATTCGACCGCCACGAGGCCAATGCCCGCTAGATGCCGGCTCGATTGACCACTAAGGCTTTTTTCGACACCAACGTGCTCATCTACGCCGTGGCGCAGAACGATCCGCGCAGCGCGAAAGCCGAAGTGCTATTGGCCAGCGGCGGCGCCATCAGTGTTCAGGTCTTGAACGAGTTCGCCTCGGTCGCCCGGCGCAAGATTCGCATGTCCCGGAATGAGGTGACGGAAGCACTCAACGCCATTCGAGTCCTCTGTCCGTCCCCAGCGCCGATTACGGTCGAGACGCACGACGCGGCGTTAGCCATCGCGGAGAAGTACGGCTACGAAATCCATGACGCGCTCATCGCCGCCTCCGCCTTGGAGGCTGGATGCACCACCCTCTATTCCGAAGACATGCAGCACCGCCAGGTTCTTGAGGGACGGTTAACGATCTTCAATCCCTTTAAGTGATCACTTCTTATACGGCCACGGCGCCTGGGTAAACAGCCCTCCATCAATCCAAATCGTCTGTCCGGAGATGAAATCCGCATCCTTGCTCGCCAGGAACGCCACAGTCGGCGCAATGTCCGCCGCCGTCCCAACCCGCCCCAGCGGAGTCAGCCGCGACCACGTCCCCGCATAGTCCGGATCCTCCGCCCGCGTCCGCTCCGATTCAATCGACCCCGGCGCGATGCAGTTCACCCGAATCCCATACGGCCCCAACTCCACCGCCGCCTCTTTAGTGAACATTTCAATTCCGCCTTTGCTCGCTGTATAAGCCACCAGCCGCGGAAACGCCAGCTTGTTGCATCCCGACCCCAAGTTTACGATCGCCCCTCCGCCGTGGTCTTTCATGTAGCGCCCCGCCTGCTGGGTGCAGAGAAAGCATCCCTTCAAGTTGGTATCAATCACCAGGTCCCATTCTTCTTCAGTGACATCAAGCAGCGCCTTCCAAGTCTGGAGTCCCGCGTTGTTCACGAGGAGATCGAGCCGTCCAAAGGTGGCGATGACTTTGTCGAACATGGCCGCGACCTGGGCGCCGGACCGGACGTCGGCCTGAACCGGCAGCACCTTGATTGGAGAAGATTCAATTGGACCCCCTTCGATAGGCGGCACGTTGATAGAAGAACTTTCAACAGGGACGACTTCCCCACCCGCCGCGCGAATCTCCGCAACGGTAGCGTCGACCATCGCCTGCGGATCGTTAAAGTAATTCACCGCCACGCGCCACCCCCGCCGCGCCAACTCAAGCGCAATTTCTTTCCCGATCCCGCGGCTGGCGCCGGTCACCAGAGCGGCCTGACCTTGGAGCGACATGGTCACCTCACAAACAATAGAAGATGATAGCCGAGTTCATGGGCCACCTGAGGTCGAGAGTCGCATTATCGACGCTGAGCGAACGCACGCGGCTTGGGGATAAACTCTAATCTGTGGGTTGAGCCCGGCTCGCCGGGTTCCGACTCTGCGGCTCGAATATATGCCGAAAGGCAACATGTCGTGCAAAGGGAGGACGACGTCAGTCTGCTACTTCGGAGTGGCGCTTGTGAGCTCTATGCCCCATCGATGTTCTGGACGCTCGCTTTGCCTGAACCAACGGTTGCTGAAGTGTTTGCTGAGCTATATCTGCACCCGAAGGGTAACGCCATACACAGCCTGTTACGACTCGCGATGCTCTTAGGAGAGGAATTCTGTGACTGGCTCTACGAGAGGTGGCACTCGAAATGGAAGCGACACTCGCAACCGCCATCCTTTTATTTCGCGTTCAAAGAAATGAGGCCCAACGCCGCGACAATGGATCCACGCCTTGCTGCCTCTCGCCTCAAGGTCGGAGCGCAATTGGAAGTCGACAAAGTTGCAATCCCTGTCGGCGATCTATTGCAAAATCCGCAGCAGGCCGCCTCCCTGCTTTCGACCGCATGTATGCTCGTTTTTGAAGATAGCAGATCAGAAATGCGATCCGTCGCCAGAATTCTAGATTGTTTCGCTTACGGTCTCCAACTGCGCGAACGAGCACCCGAAATTGCAGGTGCGATCAAAAAGGCGATCGGGAACCGAGAAGCTGGAGATCTTGTAGGGACGGCGGAGGAAGCATAATCGCGGGCTGTCGGTGGGCCTGCCCCAGTCGAGCATGTCTCGTGTCCAGTCTACTGCTGCTGCTGTTCCTGCTCCTGCTCCTGCTGCGCCTGAAAATTCTCCGCCGCGGACGGCGGGGGCGCTCGGCGGACGATCATGGTTGGGGCCATGTCTTCGGGGGCGGGGGCATCGGCGAGGGCGACGGTCACCGAGACGCTGAGTTCACTTTCGGCGCCGCCTTTGAACACTCCGCGCGTGGGAGGAACTTCGGCATAGTCGCGGCCAACGGCTACGCGGATGTGGCTTTCGCCGCCAAGCACGTTGTTGGTGGGGTCGAAATCGGTCCAGCCCAGGCCGGGCAATAAAGCCTCAACCCAGGCGTGGGACGCACCCTGCGCCGCAAGCGCCTTCTCGGCGTCGGCGTGAAAAAGGTATCCGCTGACGTAACGACACGGCACCCGAAGCCTCCGCACCAGCGCAATCATAATGTGCGAAAAATCCTGGCAGACGCCCTTGCGCGCCTCGAGAGCATCGTCGATGGGCGAATCCACCAGCGTGCTGTTGGGCACGTAGGCAAACTTGTCGTGGATCGCCGAATTAATTTCCAGAAGCAATTCGAGCGGAGTTCCCCGCCGCTCCAGCTTCATTTCGCTGGCCAGGTCGTCGAGCAAGGGCGTAGGGCGGGCGAAGACGCTGGGCAGCATCATCTCCCAATAATCGCCGCCGGAAACCAGCTTATCCAGATCGTCCCAGGTGCGCTCGGCCTCAACAAAAGCGTTGGTCGGGGGCAGCACGTCCACCAGCGACTGCGCCTTCACCACAAGCTCCCCGTGGCTGCCGGCAATATCAAAATGATGGACAACATTGCCGATGTAATCGCGGTATGACATGACCGCGGCGGCCGGGCGCACGTCGAGCGAGAAGTTCAGGCAGCGCTGGCCATCTTCGCTGCGCGGCTGCATGCGCACTTCCATCACGCTCTCGCGGACGGCTGGTTTGTAGCGAAACTTGGTTACGTGGCGGACGGAATAGATCATCTTTCCCCTTAGCTCTTCCCTTTTTTCGATTTTCTCGGTGATCCTCTGTGTCCTCAGTGGTAAATGCTTTTAAGACTTTAACCACAGAGGACACAGAGAATCACTGAGTCAATAAATCTTCTATGAAACCATTGCTGCCTCAACTGGATAATCAAAATAAATCTGGTGGATCGAATTGTGCGCCTGCGCGCACAGTGAACGAATATTGTTGAGATAATTCTGCAAGCCTTCGGTCATGATTTCTTCAATCTGCGTAAAGCTCAGGCTGGCGCGCAGGCGGCCGGACAATCTCATCGGGGCGCTGGCTTTTCGTTCCGTGAGTTCGCCGATGGCTTGCAGCGCGGCGTGGATCTTGTCCACGGAAAAGCGGACGGAGTGCGGAAAGTCCGGGCTGAGCAGCAGAAAGTCAGCCACCCGCAATGGACGCAGCTCAGCCGTATATTTCTTGCAATAGGCCTCGAACGCGGTGCAGCATTTCAGCAAGCCTACCCATTCCAGGTATTCGTCGGTATCGATGGTGAGCTCCCAGGGCTGAGTGAACCGGCGAAAATGCGCGCCCACCAAAGCTGTCAATGCGTGCGTGCGCTCCACGTAACGCCCAAGCTGAATATAATGCCAGCCCTCGCCGTGGCTCATTGTCGAATCGGTGACGCCCTGAAAAAGATGCGCGCCCTCGAGGGCCCCGCGGAAAAATAATTGCGAATGCATGAGCCACGCCTCGCCGGTTGGAGTGCTGACGATCTGCAAGTACAGCCGATTGAGTTGCTCCCACATTTCTGAGCTGCATTGCTCGCGCACCTGGCGCATATTCTCGCGCGCCGACGAAATGCACGACACAATGGAGGAAGGAGTCGAACGATCAAGCGTGAGGGTGTAGGCGAGGGTCGACGAATCTATTTTTCCTCCCGCCGGAACCGGAATCTGCAGCGCGTCGAGCAACCGCAACCACCGCCCTGCCCCTGCGTCCGGAGATTGGTCGAGGCGCAACTGAAAGTCCACGTCGATGAGGCGCGCAATATGCTCGGCGCGCTCCAGGTACCGGCTCATCCAGTAAAGGCTGTCGGCGACTCGGGACAACATGGCCGTATCCTTCCGGTCTTTCATCATCTGAGGTCGTTCATCCGCTCTCGCATCTGAATTTTCATCACGCCCGCAACACCCAGGTGTCCTTGCTGCCGCCGCCTTGCGACGAGTTCACCACCAGCGAACCGCGGCGCAAGGCAACGCGCGTCAGCCCTCCGGGGACCAAGGTTACGTGCTCCCCATAAAGGATGTAAGGGCGCAGATCAACGTGCCGTGCCCCGATTTCGCCGTCCACAAAACACGGCCCGCGTGACAACTCCAGCGTAGGCTGCGCAATGTAGTTGCGCGGGTCGGCTTCAATCAGGCGGCGGAATGTATCCTGCTGATCGAGCGAGCTGTGCGGCCCGATCAACATTCCATAGCCGCCGGATTCGCCCACCGCCTTCACCACCATCTCTCCGATATGCGCCAGCACGTGATCGCGCTGCACTTTGTCGGTCAGCACCAAAGTTTCAATGTTGTCGAGGATCGGATCCTGCGCCAGGTAATATTTAATGATCTTCGGAACGTAGGCGTAGACCGCCTTGTCGTCGGCAACTCCGGTACCGGGTGCGTTCGCCATGGTCACGTTCCCTGCGCGATACGCATTGAACAGGCCGGGAACGCCAAGCCGGGAGTCGGTGCGGAAACCGAGAGGATCGATGAAGTCGTCGTCCACGCGGCGATAGATGACATCCACGCGCCGCAATCCGGCGGTGGTGCGCATATACACAATGTTGTCGTGCACCAGCAGATCGCGCCCTTCCACCAGTTCGATCCCCATCTGCTGCGCGAGAAAGGTGTGCTCGAAGTAAGCGGAGTTGAAAATCCCCGGAGTTAGCAGCACGATCGTCGGCTCATGACGCCCGGAATAATTGATCGGGATCAGCGCGCGCAGGGTCGAGAGCAGCGCCTGTGAATAGTGGTCAATCGGCCGCACTCCGTAGTCACTGAATAGGCTCGGGAAAACCCGCTTCAGCACCTTGCGGTTGGCCAGCATGTAGGAGACTCCACTGGGAACCCGCAGATTGTCTTCGAGCACCGCAAAGCTGCCGTCAGGAAGGCGGACGAGGTCGGTGCCACAAATGCTCACATAGATTCCACGCGGCACTGGCAGTCCGCGCATGTCGCGCCGGAAATGCTTGCAGCTGTAAATCAGTTCGCGCGGAACCACGCCGTCGGAGAGGATCGTCCCCTGGTTATAGATGTCCTGCAGAAAAAGATTCAGCGCGGTGATGCGCTGAGTCAGCCCAGCCTCAATCCGCTGCCACTCCTGCCCTGGAATGATGCGCGGAATCAGATCGTTAGGGAAAACCCGCTCAGTTCCCTGCTCGTTGCCGTAAACCGTGAACGTAATCCCTTGATGCAGAAACGATAAATCCGCCGCCTGCTGGCTTTTTTTCAGCTCCTCAGGCGGCAGTTCCAGAAGCGTCCGAAACAGCGCCTGATAGTGCGACCGGGGCACGCCGGGAGATTCAAACATCTCGTCATAGGCGTTATCAAACTGATAATTCAGGAATGGCGGGGGAAAAGGGGATGGCACAGAAATCGACTTGACTCGCAGTGAGCGAGATCTGGCTCGTCCGTGTTGCACTCATAGAAGTCTAGAGGTCGGCGGCGAAGCCGTCCAATTGAAATTCTTTATTGGACCCATCTACTCAGCAGGGTTAGCTCTACTTGCCCGACCAGAGTGTCGGGACAGAATACTTCAGGAGTTGCCTGTCCGAGGTGATCAGGACCATGTTTTCGGTCTGCGCCTGCGCGACCAGCATTCGGTCAAAGGGATCGGAATGAAGTCTGGGCAGCTCGCCAGCCGTCAGCGCGTGCTCCTGGGTGATGGGAAGCGGCCGGAATCCAGCGAGCGCCAGTCGGGTGCGAAAGAAATCGCGAGGGGATTCTGGCAATTGGAGCTTCCCCGAGGCTGTTTTAATTGCGATCTCCCACGACGTAGCTGCAGAAACAAATACCGGATCGACGGATCGCCTTAATAGCTCACGGACCCGTGGGCCGAGTCTTTGTGTCTCCCCGAAGTTCCATAGAAAAACTGACGTATCGATTAGATAAGGAGTCATTTCTTGCGATGGCGTGGCTTTTTAGGTGCCGTGCCTTCAAAAAGCGCCTCCAGCTCTGGATCGGGAGCGTCAAAATCATCGGCAATCCAGATTCGGCCTCGATCCATTCCCTGCGCCGCTGCCCGCGATGAAACTACCGGCACCAGGCGGGCAATGGGTTTATCCCCCCGCGCAATGGTAATTTCTTCGCCAGCCTCCACCCGTTGCAGCAGGCGCGAAAGGTGGGTTTTGGCTTCGTGGACCTTAACTTCCATACCGGAGATGATAGACTAAGTCATATGACTAAGTCAACTTGAACGGCACCGGATTATCTCCGGAGAGTTGCGCCTACTTCTGACCCGCGACCTTCTTTTTCAGGCTCGCCACCCAGCCCACCTGAAATTCCGGCTCAATGGTTTGGGCGAGATTCAAGGCCTTCTCATACGATTTGTAGGCGTCGTCGGAGCGACCGAGGCTGGCAAGGATATCGCCCAGCGTGGCATTCACCTGCACTGAGTCCGGAGCGAGAGCCACGGCTTGTTCCGCTTCCGCCAAAGCCTCGGAGCGCTTCCCTTCCCGCATCAGATTCTCTGCCTTCTGGTTGTGGCTCAAGGCGGCGGCCAGCGGAATTTCAAAATGACCTTCGAAGACAAACACGCCGTAGTCAATCACCGCCGTGGGACGAAGATGTTTGAACTGTGCATACGGGTTCAGAATGTCCGCTCCAAACTCGAAACCCGAAAGATCCCCTGCGCTGATGAGCACTACACCGTCAACCGCCGGCGGCGCATCGGCGGGTTCGCCGGTCCATAGAGAGTCAGCGGTCGGCAGCGGCTTACAAGGTATGCCGTAGTAACGGTCGTCCACCACGCCTGCTGCAAAATAGACGAACCAGCAGTCCTTGATTCCGCGCTGGTCGAGATAGCGTTTGGTGGATTTCAGCTGCTGTCCCCAATCCGCATTTGAGTCGCTCAAGTACCGATAGGTTTGCGAAGGGCCTCCCCAGAGCTCGTTCGCGTAGGCGAGATACGCGGGATAGGCTCGCGTGACAGAGATGGCTTGAAATAACAAAAGGGCCACGACGGCGTAGACCCATCGCCGATTTTCCGCAATCAGTTTCGCCGACGCCCCCGCAATCAGCACCGCCAGAAAAACATAAACCGGCAAAATATGGCGGACGCCAATATTCATCCCCGAACCCATGGCCACAGCAAAATGCACCACCGGCGGAATGGTGAGAAACAAAATCTCCCGCCACATGCGAAGCCTGCCGCTGGCAATCGCCCAGATCGCAATCGCCAGCATGATGAGAAATGTTAGGCTCGACTTAACAGCGAACGCCACCGGAAAATAGAACCACTGCCCTTTCGGATAGTCCCGTCCGAGCACGTAAGTTGAGTAAAAATCCGCCATATAACGGACATCGGCCAGGCCGTACAGGTACGACTCGGGCAACAGCCGCCAGTGCGCCGCGGTCTTGAGCACCCAAATATCCCGCGGACGCGAAAGCCCTTGAAGGTACTCCGCCAGCGGAGGATTGATCTCCAGTCCCGCCGACCGCGCCTGATAACGAAAACCGTAAAACGCCCAAAGGACTCCCACAGCAATTACCGTCACCAAGACCAGTGCGCCCGCCATGCGGAGAACGCGCTGGCTTCTCCGTGCGGCGACTTCCTCCCCTGCATCCCCCGGCCGCAAAACCTCGCAGATTCCGAGCAGCAACAGCATTGGAAACACTAAGATCGCGCTGTGCTTGGATGCCAGAGCGAGTCCGGTAGCCACTCCCGCAACTCCGAGCCGCCACGCCGACGGCGCTTTCACGTAGCGGTAGAACGCGTAGATCGCCGCGAATAAAAAGCAGGAAAGCGCCATGTCGGTGGCGACGACTGCGCCATGCGCCAACACCGTGGGATCGAAGGCCAGCAATCCCAGTGCGATCACTGCCGCGACCCTGCCAAACATTTCTCGCGCAGCCAGAAACACCAACACCATTAACAGCAGCGAGAGCAACGAAGCCGCCATTCGTGCTCGAAACAGAATCGTGTTGGCGTCATTCTGAAACAAAAACTCTTTGCCGCCTAGAAACGCTTCCAGTTTGAAGAAGCGGTTCTGCAGCGCCGGCATTTTCAGTGGAAGGTTCAACAGCGGAGCCGTCGCCAGCAACTTAAGCAGCGGAGGATGCTCAGGATTCAGTCCAAAATCGCCGTGCTTCCACGACATGTACCCGGCGTAGATATGGTCATCTTCGTCCCAGGTAATGGAGTTCGCGCGCGCAGTCAGCGCGTACTGAAGAGTGAGCACAGCCAGGAAACAAAGCAGGGCCGGAAGTTGCCACCGCGATTTCATGAACGAACTGCCGCTTTGGTCGGTGGCTTGCGGAGGATCAGATCTCATGCGCGCTATCTAGGCAATCGTGTTTTCGGCAATCTTTCAGGCAATCGCGTGCACAACTACATTCGATATTTTCCAAGGTCTTCGTCGTTCAGGCCTTCCAGCCACTTGCGCATTTCGTCGCTGGTGGCTTCGGGCGAGGTGGCTTTCTTGGACGTCTTCAGGACTTCGTCTTCGACAAAGATCGGACAATCCACGCGCAGCGCCAGCGCCAGCGCATCCGACGGACGCGAATCCACGCTGATCACCCGGCCTTCGCGCTCCATCCAAATGACCGCGAAAAAAGTATCTTCCTTCAACTCCGTGACCACGACTTTGTGCACGTGCGCGTCGAGGCCGGTCAGCACATTCTTGATCAAATCGTGGGTCATCGGACGCGGGGTGCTGACTTTCTCAATCTCCAGCGCGATCGCGTTCGCCTCATAAATCCCGACCCAGATCGGCAGCACGGTGTCGCTGTTGGCGTCCTTCAGAATCACAATCGGCGTGTTCGTAACAGGGTCCAGCAAAAGCCCGCGGATTCTCATTTCGACTTCCATCGCGACTCCTTAATTCCTCTGTGCCTTCTTTGGCCTCTGTGGTTGACGCTTTAAAAGCTTTACCACAGAGGCCACAGAGGATCACTGGGGAATAAACTCATTGAACCATCTCCCCCAGAAGACTGTTTGGGAAAGCGGTCGTAACCCGCACCGGAACATAACTCCCCACCTCAAGACTAACTTCCTCCGGCGCCACAAAATTCAAAGTCTTGTTCTGCGAAGTCCTTCCCTGCCATTGCTGCCGAGCGTCGTTCCGCCCCTCAACCATCACCTCGAACTCCACGCCCATCTGTTTCTGATTTCTTTCCTTCTGGATTGCTCGTTGCCGTTCCAGCAGCACATTCAACCGACGGGATTTTTCTTCGTCTGGAATCGCGTCCGGCATGCCGAACGACGGGGTGTTCGGACGCGGCGAATACTTGAACGCAAACACTGCGTCGTATCCGACTTCATCCAGCAGCCCTAAAGTTTCCTGGAAGTCGCCTTCGGTTTCGCCGGGGAATCCGACGATGATGTCGGTGGTAATCGAAATCTCGCGACGCGCCGCCTTCATCCACGAAATCCGCTCCAGATATTGGTCCCGCGTGTAAAGCCGCTGCATGGCGTCGAGCACCCGAGTTGACCCGCTCTGCACCGGCAGATGCACGTGATCGCACAGCGCCCGAACCGCATCGATGGCGTCAATAATGTCTCGACCAAAATCCCGCGGATGCGAAGTCGTAAACCGCACTCGCCGGATCCCCGGAACTTCCGCCACGGCAGCCAGCAACTCGGCAAACGTCTGTTTCCCCGATGAGTCCCGATAGGAATTCACGTTCTGTCCCAGCAATTGAATTTCGGTATAGCCGAGCGCGGCCATCTGACGCGCTTCCGCCAGCACCGACTCCGACGTCCGGCTGCGTT
>Ga0066789_10001451_pt1 | contig 10219 bp, 9 predicted proteins | sample OrgsoiDNA2013049_FD_70960 | JGI IMG/M metagenome (GOLD analysis project Ga0066789, IMG submission 70960) | Permafrost soil microbial communities from the Arctic, to analyse light accelerated degradation of dissolved organic matter (DOM) -... | ecosystem: Environmental > Terrestrial > Soil >...
TGGGCAATCCTCCGCAGTTCGCTGAGCGCGAGCTGGGCCTCAACGAAGCAGACATCACCCGCTTCTTTGCCGTCGATGTGGAAAGCCCGTGCAGCATTAAGTTTTGTGTGCGAGCGGCCCGCGAGAACACCCGTGCCCAGCGCGCCGTCGTCTCCACGGAAATGTGGGAAAGCATCAACACGACCTGGCTGGCTGTGCAGGATCTCGACGATGAAGGTCTGCGCCAGCGCGGTTTGCGCGAATTCTTCGACTGGATGAAGGACCGATCCCATCTTTTTCGTGGGGTTTCGCACAGCACGACGTTGCATGACGAATCCTTTCACTTTCTGCGTCTCGGCACATTTCTCGAGCGCGCCGACAGTACGGCGCGCTTGCTGGACACCAAGTTCCAAGCTCTCGAAGAAATGGACGCAGACGCCGCGGGCACGACGTACTACGCCTGGGGCTCGGTACTTCGTCAGGCCAGCGCCTTTCGCGCCTATAACCAGACGTATCACGACGTAATCACGCCACGTCGAGTGGCCGAGCTTCTGATTCTTCGTCGGGAAATGCCGCGCTCGCTGCGTTTTTGCGCCGGTCAGGTCGTCGAGCATTTGGATGCTCTCGGAGGGACGCGCGACCTTGAGGCCCAGCGGCTGGCGGGCGAGCTGCACGCGCGCTTGCGTTTCGCGCGCATCGATCACGTCCTTGACGAAGGGCTGCCCAGATTTCTTGCCGAAATTACCGAACGCATCGCGGAGCTTTCCACGCAACTCGCGCGGGATTTCCTCATGACTGTTTGAACGGAGGCCTCATGCGACTTTCCATCGTCCACGAAACCAAGTACCGCTACGCCACTCCGGCCAACTACACCATTCAATACTTGCGCTTGTCGCCGCAGGTGACGCCGCAACAGAAGGTGCTCGACTGGCACTTGGACTTGCCCGGTCCTGCTCGCCCATTTGTCGACGGCTTCGGCAACACGGCGCACGTGCTCGTCATCGATAAGCCCCACCAGGAAATCCGCATCCGCGCCCACGGCCACGTCGAGATCGATGATGCGCCGTTCGTGCTCGCCGAAAGCGGCCCGCATCGGCCCGACATCTTCATGCGATCGACCGAGCTAACGACGCGGGATGAAGCCCTCACGCGATTCTCGGAAGCCTTTCGAAGACAGACGGCAAACAACCGTGCAGCCGCCGTCGAAGCGCTGATGACAGCGGTGCGCGAAAAGGTCGACTACCAAAAGGGCGTGACCGAAGTGACGACGACGGCAGCCAAAGCGTTCGCCCGTGGGGCCGGCGTTTGCCAAGATCATGCGCACGTGTTCGTGGCCTGCTGCCGGCACTTGAACATCCCGGCTCGCTACGTGAGCGGGTATCTCGCGCCCAAGGAATTGACCGAAACCAATGGCGCTCCTCGCGAGCTGGCCAGCCACGCTTGGGCTGAAGCGTGGATCGAAGGCGTAGGCTGGCAGGGCTTCGACGTGGCCAACGACGTGCGCACCCACGGCCGCCATGTGCGGGTCGCGGTCGGGCTCGACTACCTCGACGCCTGTCCGGTGCGCGGCTTTCATCGCGGCGGCAGTGGCGAATCGCTAGGCGTCGAGGTCCACGTAAGCGATCCGGCTGCCGCGGTCGAGCAGCAGCAGCAGGCGCAACAGTAAGAATCTAGGGTAGGGTCAAGGTCTGATCTTCGCCGCCGGTCTTCGATTTGGCGACGTCGTCGAACTTGTAGTCCACGCGCAGCTGTTTGTACTGCATGGGAGCTGGGTCGCCAAAGATGCCGCTTCCGGCCTTCACCGAAACCGTGCTGTCAGTGACGAGGTCGGCAAGCATCGCAGTCACATCAATGGTCTTGCTCGAGGCGAGCTCTCCATAAATGGCCTTCTGGATGAGCAGACGAGGCTTCGGCGGAAACTCGTCGGCACGAATGATGATATTTTCACCTTCGGCCGCATGGCGCTTGGCGAGCACACCGTCCTTGCTCCACTGGATGACCAACTTTTTGACCTTGAACGCGGCAGGGTCTCCGAGCGTCACGGGATTGGCGGTTACCTCAAGCGCATTGTCCTTCACCATGGCCGCAACCTTGGCGGTGACGTCGATGGTGTGCTCCCCCTGCATGTCGCCCCAGACCGCTTTCACGATGACAATGCGGTTGTCGGGCTGCCTGTGCTTGCACGCCGCGGCTGCCGCGACGGCAAAGACTAGAAGACCCAAGCCCAGTGCTCGACGAGTGTTCTTCATGGGTATTCCAGACTAGCGCGAAGGGCGCACGCGCATCATCTCATAGCTCTTGAATCGTGCGCGTTTGAAGCGAAGGCTGGCGTCGCGATCGCGCGGCTTGTAGGTGGTGCCGTGGGCGACGTAGCGCGTGCCGGCGGTGCCCTGGAACATCACCGCAACAGTGGGTCGCACGCGCGCACGGAAAGATTGATCGATTTTGTACACGATCGCCGTCGTGGTGTTGCTCACGGCCTGCTGGGTTCCGAATTTGACCAAGCCATTGAGACCGCCACTTAGGAACGACGACTTGGCACCTTCGGCGACATTGAGCCCGAGGTCGACCTGCGCGCTAAGGAGCATTTTGTCTTCGGCATCGAGTGCCTGCGGCCCCAGCACGTCCTTCATGCCGGCGATGATGCCGCGGGTATAACCGAGCTGGGAGATGACGAATACCTCGCTGCCCGAGTCGGCCCAAGCCATGGCCTCTTGCAAGCCCCAGGCAGCTTCGGCGCGGCCGGCGAGCTCCAGTGCCCATGCATCGCTGCCGCCCTTCTTTGCGTCGAAATGCGGCCCGCAGGGAACCATGAATCGCCCGCGACGAGACAGGTCCGCATACACGATATTCATGGGCATGCTGCCGTGTCCACTCGACTGTGTGTTGCGCATCTTGAACACGACGTAGCGTTCTTCACCGTGCGGGACGCTGCCCATGCGCACCCACAGGGTTCCGCCGGAGACGATATAGTCGTAGCCGATGACGTCTTCCACTTGGGTGCCGGCCGGGATCGAGAACGCGACTTCGGTACCGCGAGCAGCGCTGCGCAGAATAGCGCCGGCTTCGCGCTGGAAGATTTGGCCGAAGTCTCCCGGCTTATCGACGTAGTAGTAGTAGCCGCCGGACGCGTCGGCGCTGCCCTGCATGAGCAGCTCGTCGTGGTCTTGGCCGAAGCCGATCGTCGTGACGCTGACACCGTGATCGGCGGCGCGTTCGGCGATGCGGGCCAGCTCGCTGGCGCTGGTGATGCCGATGTTGGGCTGTCCGTCGGAGAACAGAATGACTTGATTGACCTGCCAATACTGGAAGGAGCTGAATACTTCGTAAAGACCGGCCAGGAGGCCGCCCGAAAAGTTGGTGCCGCCGCCGTCGCGCAAGCTGCGGATGCTAGCCACCGCGGCGCCACGCGTAGTCGGATCGATGAGGATGGCCGGCACGGCTTCATAGACGCCGTCGGAAAAGGCGATGACCGAAACGCGATCGCCGTCGCGCAACTGGTTCACGAAGGTTTCGGCGGCGCCGATCATGTTGCGGAAGGGATCGCCCGCCATGGAGCCAGACCGGTCGAGCACCAGCGCCACATTGAGCGGTGCCAGCGTCGTGGTCGGGGGGCGCCCGCGCACGGCCACGGCCGCGTAGAGGTAGCCATTCGTCGGCATGGGTCCGACGCCGCACGCGACATCGACCGCGGCGCTGGCCGGATTGTCGGGTTGGGGCACCGGCCACTCGGGCGGCGGCGCCATGGAAAACACCTGCGCCTCGCTGAGTTCTTGCAGACGCGGTGTGGTCGGTACCTGCACCATGACGGAGCAGGCGGAGGTAGAAACGATGGCAAAGCCAAACACGCACAAAGCGAGATTTCGTCGATTCATGGCGACGCAGTATAGTAGGCGTTCGTGGTCGGGCCTAGTAGATGAGAGCTGGATGCCTGCTGGTTGTGCCAATCCTGCTTCACCGATAACGCCCTGGATCTCGTGATCCTTGAGCAGCGTGGTGCCCCCAAAGGGCGAGGACATCAGTCCATGCGCCACTCGAGGCCCAGAAAGACGGGCTCGGGCTCAAGCTCGACGGCAAATCGATCGAAAACGGTGCTACGAACGTGTCGTGCCAGACGGACGAGGTCGGCCGTGGTGCCACCGCCGTGATGAACGAGCGACAAGGCATGCCGGGTGGAGACGCCCACGGATCCCATGCGGAATCCCTTGCTGATGCCAGCACGCTCGATGAGCCAGCCAGCGGCAAGCTTGACTTGGCCGCCTTGCAGGGAAAAGCGGGGCATGCCCGAAGGGTCGGCGATGAGTCCGGCTGCCACGCAGCGATGAGCGATCTGCTCAGCGAATTCCGCACTCACGATGGGATTCGTGAAGAACGAGCCCGCGCTGCGGTGGTTGGGATCCGATTCGTCCCACACCATGGACTTCTTTCGGCGCAGAGCCAGGACGGTGTCGCGCACGGTAAGCGGCGAGGGTGACGCCTTGTCTGCCAAAGCGGCAGCCAGCTCGGCGTAACGCAAGCTTGGTTTGGCATGAGCGAGAAATCCGAGAGTCACGGACAGAATGACGAAACGATCCGGCTGCCGTTTGAACAGGCTTGTGCGGTAGCCGAAGTCGCACAGGTCGGGTGCCAGCTCGCGGGTTCGCAGCGTCTCGCGATCGAGCACGCGCACGCTGCGCATCGACTCGGCCACTTCCTGGCCGTAGGCACCGATGTTTTGCACCGGCGCCGCGACCGCCGTGCCCGGAATGCCCGACAAGCATTCGAGTCCCCACAGGCCGCGCTCGGCCGCCGCGCGGACCACGTCATCCCAGGTTTCGCCAGCCGCGATTTCGACGTGCAACTCGCCGTCCTTCTCGCTCCAGCGCAGGCCGCGCGTCTTCATACGCAGAACCAGCCCTGCGAAACCATTGTCTGCGACTACCAGGTTGGAACCGCCGCCGAGAATGAAAACCGGCAGGCTTTTCACCTTCGCCCATTCAAGAGCCGCAAGCGCGTCCCCTGCATCCGTGATTTCGGCAAGAAAACGCGCCGGCCCACCCAGCTCGAAGGTGGTGAGCGGAGCAAGTGGAACGTCCGAGAGGATAGATAGCGACACGGACCGAAGATAGCATTGGCGGCGCCTGGGCTGCATCCGCGACCGTGGCAAGCAGGGGTAATGGGCGTTGTCATGGGGCTTTCTTCCGGCCGAGAAGGGTAAGTGCCAGCGGCTTGGAATCCGGGAAAGGCCGCCGTCGCCTTGCCTCACATGCGCCAATGGCGTAGTGTCGGTGGCGCGATGGAACGATGGATCTCAGTCGTCGAAACGCGCAGCTACCATGCTCGCGCGCAGAAACTGCTGACCCAGGAGGAGTAGGAACGAGTCATCGAGATGATCGCAAGAGCTCCGGCTTGCGGCGTGATCATGAAAGGAACGGGTGGCGTCCGGAAGGTCCGCGTGGCCATCGGGGAACGCGGAAAGAGCGGAGGCGTCCGAGTCGTCTACTTCTTCCAGAGAGAGGGCGTACCCACATTCCTGCTCACGCTCTTCGCCAAGAACGAAAAGGACAATCTGTCCATGGTCGAACGAAATCAACTCGCCGAGTTTGTGGAAGAGTTGAAGAAGTATTTCAAGAGGTGAACCATGAGTAAGAAAGCATTCCAAGCCATGGCCGAGGGACTCGAAGACTCGATCGCGTTCAGCAAGGGCGGTAAGATCCGCGGTCGCGTGCGCAAGGTGCGAGCCAGCGAGGTGGACGTTGCGGCCACGCGCGGAAAACTAGGTCTGTCCCAAGAGCAGTTTGCCGCTGCGTTCGGGGTCAGTCTTGGGACGGTCCGCAACTGGGAACAGGGGCGTCGCACACCGGATGGTCCTGCGCTGGTTCTGCTGACCGTGATCGAAAAGTCCCCCTGTGCAGTTCTGCGCGCCATCTGGCCCGGAGCGAGTAAAGGCAAAGCGGCGGCCTAGTAGATGCCTCAAGACGTGTCCATAAATGGACCCGTCTTGAAGACTCTTCACCCACCTGCGGCCGAGCTTCCGGAATGTCTCAGCATGCTGGCGCAACGCGCGCGCCGGTCTCGCCAATATGATGTGACGGTGCCATCAAAATGAGGCACTGTCGATGGAGTCGTACCCGTTCTAACCGGTGAATGGCCCCATGTCGGTGAAAGTGCTGGGGATGGGTTGGGCACGTCGCCCGGCGCGAAAGATGCACTTGCGCTTGGTGTTGGGCGCAGAGGCTTTGCTCTCTTGCCCAGCGCGCCGGCTCCGCGAAGAGCCTGAAAGGAAGCAATTTTATGCACATGAGCACGGTGATTGTTTTGGTCGTACTAGGGGTTCTCCTCTTTGGCGGTGGCGGTGGCTACTACTGGAGTAGGCGACGCTAGGGATAGCAAAGGAACGCGCAAGGGAAAGACGACCGGCACGAGAAAGGGCAGTCACATGAACCAGGATCAAGCCAAAGGCAAATGGGATCAAATCAAGGGCAGGGCGAAGGAAGCTTGGGGCGTCCTCACGGACGACGACTTCAAGAAGGCTGAGGGCTCCATTGAGAAGCTCTACGGCGTCATCGAACAGAAGGTGGGTGATTCCAAGGAGACCATTCGAACGAAGCTCGACAAGCTCCACGCGGAAAACAAGAAGAGCCCGTGTTGCGGCTAGCCGTTCTTTGATAGGCTCACTGGCGTCGTTCTGATGCGTTCAGCTTCGGCCATTTACACCGTGATGGTTCTGACGTGGGTCGGACCAACCGTCGCCGCCCGCGCTGAGGCCATCACCGCCGAGGGGGCGCCCAAATCCGCGGACCCTCCGACCATCGCGGCGCCTTCGCCCGGTGCTCAGCCCCAAGAGGTCAACGACGCCAAGAAGAACGCCAAGGCCGCGGCACTCACCCCGATCGTGCCAAGCCCGCGCAATCCCTTGCGCCCGGCGTTTCAACTCTATGCCGAGATCGATCTGCCGATCCTGGCGGTCGGGCTCGTGTTCGCTGAGGCGCGGCTGGTGCACTCGCAGGCGGCGTACTGCGCCCCGAAATGCGTCCCAAGCGGTCTTAACGCAATCGATCGCTCGACGGCAGGCTATTGGAGCCCCGGCTGGCAAACCGCCTCGGATTACGGCCTCTACGCCGTCGGCGTCGGGGCTGCGGCCCTGATCTTCGCGGACGAGGGGTTTCTTCCGGGCCTCAACGACAGCGTCGTCGTTGCCGAATCGGCGCTCGCCGCAACCGCGGTTGCTTCCATCATGACCCTCGCGGCGGGCCGGCCCCGTCCCTTCCTCTATGGCGAAAAGGCGCCGCTCTCGGCGCGCAACAGCGCCGACGCGGGGCTGTCCTTCTTGAGCAGTCACGCTGCTCTCAGTTTCGCCATCGCAACGTCCACGCTCGTGACCATGCGACGACTCCACCCCGGTTCGAAGCTGACGTGGATCGTGGCGGGTGTTGGGGGCGCGATAGCGACCTTCGTCGCCACGGCGCGGGTGCTCGGCGGCATGCATTTCATCACCGACGTCGTGGGTGGGGCAGTCGTAGGCACCTCGGTGGGCGTCATCGTCCCCTCCCTGCATGGTTCGCCAGTCTCCGTCGTGCCGGTCGCGGGAGATGGGCAACACGGCCTCGCGCTCGCTGTCCGGTTCTGAACGTACTCTCCAGCGACCCTTCGTCGCGGCGGTGGCACGCATCTTGCGGAGTCCATGAACTCGAAAGAGTAACGCTCAGGTTGTGGACTTCGGCGCTCGTGGTGCTCTGAGCATCCGGTCGTGCAAGGCCGCCGTCACACCTGATCGTTCAATCAATTCGGTTCTATCCCCGGAGAGGAAGCGCGTATGAGGTCAAAGACGTACCTGAAGGCTGGAGGCGTGGTCACGGTGTTCACAGCCGGAGCCTTCTTCGTGGGCTGGCTGACCGCCGAGCCCAGGGTGGCTCACGCCTACACCATTTCCAGCGCCATCACCACCGGGTGCCACGAAAAGATCACGACGGAGGCTCTGCGAGCGGTGCGCCTGGAACTCACCACTGCGGCGCCGCTACCTGCGGACAGAAATGAGCGGGCTCTCATCGACGATTTGGAGTTCACGCCTGCGAGTGACATGACCGATCTGGGTGGCGCGACCTTGCTGGTGGGCGTCCGCGATAACGATTTGAAGGGGCGAGACTCGATGGCTCTCAGCCAGCTCGCGCTCGTTCACGGCGATCCTGGCGCGCAGCGCGAGCATTGCCTGCGCAACTCACACGAAAAGGAGCCAGGCGGATCAGCAACGGCTGTTGACGATTGTCGCGCCTTCATCCGCGAAAGGATTGGCCAGGCCCTCGCTGGGCTCGATGCCACGAGCACGCCGGATCTTACCCAAAGAACTTCGCTACCACTCTACCTGTCGTTGCGCCACAGCGTGGACGCTTCGCTGCCTACTTACTACGTGCGCATTGGGCAGGCGATTCATGCCATTGAGGACAGCTTCACCCATACGTATCGCACCCCTGACAGCATGCAGATCACCGTTGTTGCGGATTGGGTCGACGAGGCCAATGGGAACCTGAGCGAGGCCACCGACGGCCCACCCCACTCGACCGAGCTCGACCGTTGTGACGATCCCGACGATTTGCGACAGCGGCGGCGCGAGCTGGCGACAGAAGCGGCCACCGCGGTCTTGCATGCGACACTCGATCCCAACCAAACCAACGACCAGAAGATGGCTGCCGTGGAGGTAATTTTGGACAAGTATCTCAGTTACTCGCCAGGTTGCACTTTCGACAACAATTGGTGCCAGGCGCCCGAACACAACTACGGCAACGGGCAATTCAGTTGCAGCATGGCTGGGCCGGGGCGCCCGAGCTCGGGTTGGGGAGCGGCTGTCACTCTCGGGCTGCTCGGGGTGCTCACGCTGCTGGTACGAGCGCGGCGACGGAGTGGGAGATGCAACCCAGTCGGCATGATCCTGCTGCTTCTCGCCATCCCCTTTGCCAGCAATGCCTCTGCCCAGGCGGAGCCCGGTCCGCCGCCCTCTGCGGCCTCTGCCGTGGCTGCCGAGCACAAGGCACCGCCGCCCGTCACCACACCGGTGAAGGAGCCGGGGCCGAAGGATCCATCGCAGGTCGCGTTGGGCGCCTATCTGGGCGGTTCAGGCTCCATCAACAACGAGGCACTTGCTGCTGCGCTCGGCGCTCGCCTCCGCTTTAGCAAGCATTGGACGTTTGGTCTCGATGCGGAATGGAACCCCTGGATTTCGGTCAATGGCGCCTCGACCGTACGAGCGGGCGTATTCAATGGGTACGGCACCGTCATTTTCCGGCTTCCGCTCGCCTACGAGCAGTTCAACCTGCGGACCACGGTCAATCTGGGAGTTTCCCGCTTGCTCATCGACCTTTATGGTGCCCCCAAGGGTAGCACGGGGATCTACGCAGGTATCAGCCCGCTCGGTCTCGAATGGAAGATGTCCCGAATGTTCTTTCTGATCATCAACCCGCTGAACTTCGCGATGCCGACGCCGCAGCTCAAGGGCGTTCCGTTTTCCTACTCGCAGTACCGTTTCACAATCGGACTCGAGATCTACGGTGGCTGAGACACCCATGAGCGTCAATCACAGCGGAGGAGTCGCGTGAACACTGTCCTGACATTGCTATTGCTGGGCGTCGCCGGACAGTCCGACGCAACACCCGCCCCAACCGCGCCAGAGCAAAGCTCGCAGCCCGTCGATTCGGCGCCAGCACCCAAGCCGCGGGCACCCGAGGTGTACAAGCTGCACCTGGCCGCCGATATTCCCATCATCGTCGTCGGTGTCGGCGCAGGCCTGGCGCGCGAACTGTTCAGGGACAAGCTGGCGCGAAAAAGCTGTCCCTGCGATTCGGCTAGCATCAATCGCTTCGATCGGTGGACCGTGGGATACCACAGCCAGGCCGCAAGCGTCGCCGCCGATGTCACGGTCTATGGCGTTCTCTTTGCGCTCCCCTTGGTCGATCTCCTCGACCTCGGATTTGGCCGTGCCCTGGGCGAGGACGTCGTGGTGTATGTCGAGGCCTTGGCCGTCAGCACCGCGATACAGAACGCGACCAACTTCATCACGGCGCGACCGCGCCCCCGCAGCTATGCCGGCGACCCTGCCATGGCCAACTCGGGCGAGGGCTATCTCTCCTTCTACGCTGGCCATGTCTCCACCGTGTCCGCCGGTCTTGCGGTAGCGGCGATCACGATTCGCAAACGCTACGGCGAGCAGGTGTGGCCGTGGATCGTGGGCGCACTGATTACCAGCAGCGTGGCTGTCGAGCGCGTCGCA
>Ga0066789_10001452_pt1 | contig 10212 bp, 5 predicted proteins | sample OrgsoiDNA2013049_FD_70960 | JGI IMG/M metagenome (GOLD analysis project Ga0066789, IMG submission 70960) | Permafrost soil microbial communities from the Arctic, to analyse light accelerated degradation of dissolved organic matter (DOM) -... | ecosystem: Environmental > Terrestrial > Soil >...
CGTCTTTCGTTTGCCAACGCAGTCAGAAGTGGCGCCGATCACAGGGGGCATTGGGACGAATACGTGCCTGATTTCTGGCCTAAGGCCCGTGCCCGTCTGGCGTGCGTCCACGAATCCCGTCCAGCGCCCTTCGTGCTTCCGCGAAGCGCGGTTCGAGGCGCAGGGTCTCCTGATACTCTGCCGCCGCCTCATCCAGCTTGCCCTGCTGGGCAAAAATGTTGGCGATATTGAAATGCGGCACTGCGGCCTTGGGCGCGAGCCGCGCCGCAGTTTGGAACTCTTGGAGAGCGCCCTCCAAGTGTCCAAGGCGCTGCCGAGTCATGCCCATGAGCATGTGCGCTCGCCAGTCATTGGGCGTTTGCTCGAGCGCAATGGCGATGGCTTGCGCTGCCTCGGCATAGTCTCCTACGGTAAACAGAGCCCGTCCTGCGTTCAAATGGTTCTCCGTCCAGCCCCGATTAAGACGAATCGCCTCATTGAACTCCCCGATCGCCGCTCTGTGATCGCCGAGCTGGATCCATTCGTTTCCCATTCGGGTGTGCAGCCTCCAATCGTTTGGCTGCTGCGACAGGTAGTATCGCAAGAGGGTCACCGTATCCTGCCAGTGTGACTCGTAGTTTCGCGTGGCAAACACGTTCGCCATCGCCAACGTCGCCCCCACGCACACCGCAAGCACGCGCACCGCGGATACCCTCAGAGCGCCAACGCTCCTCTGCCACAAACCACTGAGAGCCCATTGAAGCGGCAGCAGCAGTCCCACCATCGGCAGGTACATGGAGCGATTGGTGGCGATGGATGACGTGTAGCGGATGAGGCCCAGGGTCGGGAGAAGCATAGCGAAAAAGAACAATCCGCCGGCAAGCCAGGCGCGCGTTCGACGAACGGACAGGACGATGGCCGCGACTACTCCCAGGGCGATGATGGCGCTACCCAGCACTTCGATATTCGTTAGCCCGAGTGGCTGGGGATAGAGATAGTCGGACACGAGGCCCGTCGGCCAGATGACTTTGAGGAGGTAAAAGCCCACGCCGTAGGCGATGGTCAGCGGCACGTAGTAGAATTTGATGAAATGCACCGTACCGGCTTCCCCCGAGTGTACTTGGGAAACGACGGTCACCGCGGCGGACAGCACAGCAAGGACGACGAACGGCACCTTCTCTACCAGGGTCCGTCGGCCAAGCCTTCCGAGCGGCCAATAGTCCAAGACCCAAAGCACGGCTACCACGGGCAAGGCCGTGGGCTTGGAAAGCAGTGCGCACCCGTATAGGAATAGCGAAGCGCTGTAGCGCTTCCAATCTCCGCGGCCAGTCTGTTCGGCGTGTCTCGCATAGGCCAGATAGAACAGAAGCGACGACAGAGCGAAGAACGCGGACAGAACTGTCTTACGCTCAGCAATCCACAGCACCGCATCGGCGTTCAGCGGATGCAGCCCATAGAGCAACGCCAAGAGACCGGCGGTGATCCAGTTGCGGAACAAGCTGTGCAGCAGAAACACGACGAGCGCGACGTTCAGAAGATGCAGCAGCAGTGTCGTGCGGTGGAAGGGCAGAAGGCTGTGGGCGGCCGCCGGATCCAAGAAGTCGAGCATGACCGAAACAAACGCCAGCGGCTGGTAGTAGCCGTTGACCATCGACGGGGCGAAGACTTCGCGAAAGAAGGTCCTTACCGAGGCCCAGCTGGGATGCTGGGTGAGCGTCGTTCCGATGTAGAACTTGTCATCCATGTACTGCGCCCGCGCCGAAAGCGCCGGCCAGTACGTTGCGAGCACGATGCCGATGACGGCGATCAGAGTCAAAGCCGGCACGAGCCACGGGTTGCTTTCCCAGTGGCGTACCGGCCTGCCCGATTCACCTTCGGTCACAAGTCCCCGTTACGACGGAGCGAACACATTGCACAGGGTTGGCGTTACCGGCCTTCACAATCCGTCAGTCCCGCCGCCGCAGCTCTGACGGACCAAGGGATGACCACCTAGCTGGCCATCCCTTCGTAGGCCAAGGACTAGTTACTTCCCATACACGGAGATGATGTTGGCCTGTACAGCGTCGTCGGCTGCATCCGATGAAAAAGCCGCGGTCATGATTCCTTCGAAGAAGTTGCCTTGAGCGCCGTTGCTGTTGTCTCCACCCGTACCGAGGGCGATGGCACCCTCCTTCCTCATAGGATTGTATCGTGAGCTCGGGCGGACTCCGTCGAATGCCTTTGTCAGTCCGCCGGTCTGGGCATTGCCGTTCTTGATGGCCCAGTGGTTCGCGCCGGCCTTGTCCCCCTTCAACACGGCCGTGATGTACTTCAGGTTTGACGGGAGAGACGCGTTGGTGGGGGCCGGGCTCTTGTCTCCGGCCCAGAGGCCGTTTTCGAGATCCCCCATCACCCAGGGACCGCTGCCAGCGCCCCGGCCCCAAATTGTGCAATTTCCAAAGTAAATTGCCTCCATGGTGCCTTCGCCGTTGTCATGGGTGTTGGTCTCCATGTTGCCGTAGTCGAAGCAGCACCCACCGTTGAAATAATCGCCGCTCAGGACCGCGAACTCAGTCTCCGCGTTGTCGCCGGTTGCGGTGCCGTTGGGCTTGTTGTTTCGATAACCGTTGCCGTTCGGATCCCCGTGGATATGGACGCCATAGACGCTATGGCCAGCGATTTTGACTGGAAGAGCTTTCGCGTCCGATTCGAGCGTCGGGTTTGGATCCGCGCTCCCACCCGCCAGGGTGTGCGACAGATGGTTGCCTTTCCCAGACTGGTCATAGATTATCGAGATGCTGCATGCCGAGGTGCCGCAGGCGGTATCCTGGGCAGCGCCGTCGGCGAAGCCATCCGCGTCGAATTTGATATCCGTCAGCGTTCCGCCCGTACCGGCGTTCGAGCCTCCGACCCTAACCTGGTAGAGCGGCCCTGTGTAGGTGCTTAGGAGACGCCGAACCGTGCTGTGGGCCACTACACATGGGCCGCCGTCGTCTGCGAGGATATCGCAAGGGAGCTTCGCAGGAACCGTCGATCCGCCCGTTCCCGTTGCTCCGCCAGCGGCGGTTGCGCCGCCAGAACCGGTTGCGCCGCCAGATGCCGTCGCTCCACCCAAGCCAGTGCCGCCGCCAGCGGAGCTCGCACCACCCTTACCGCCTGAGCCTGCTTGGCCTCCGCTGGAGGTTACACCGCCAGAGCCTGTGGCACCGCCAGAGCCTGTGGCACCGCCGGAGCCCGTGGCGCCGCCGGACGCGTTTCCGCCGCCGCTACCGCCTGAGGTTGACTGGCCACCTGTGGCAGTCGCACCGCCGCTACCCGTTCCTCCGCCACTGGAGGAGGAGCTACCGCCCGCGCCTGAGCCACCGGAGGTGACCGTGCAGCCCCAGGAGCAAATGCCGAAGATTGCGATTGGCAAGAGCTTATTCATCAAAGAATCCTTCGTTTTCATAGACAGGCATACCTCCGTGCGTGCGGACAAACCGATTTGCTTACGTGAGATTGCCAGGACAACTGGAATATTGTCACGGTAATTCCTGGTATTGGCCAGCTCGCATGAAAGCGGGAAGGGTGTACCGCCGGGCTTCGCAAAGGCCAAAGTCCGGCGCTCGTGCAGCCGCCCTAGGTGAGATGTTGGTGTGCGTGGCAGTTCGAGGTCGTCGTTAGGGCCAGCCAATCGTGAATTGACGGCACTATTGGGCGACGGGCGCCGTCTTCTTCGGCGCCTAACGGCAATCTTCATAACGCCATGCGCTGTCAGCGTAGGGCAGGCTGGCGGCTTACCGTGGTTCGCCACTCAGAGTAGAAAAGCGACGTCGGTCACACTTCAGGCCCGCTACGGAATAATCTGTTGCCCGGGAGTTGAGGGTTGCGTGATGGTAAAGCATGTTACGGCGGGCGCGACCCACTTGAAGACGTTGTTCCAGAACTGAGGAACACTGTAACTGCTCTGTGCTGTGTGGCCTGCACACTGTGGATAGGTCGTCGCGTTATCCCATTGAGTGGGAGTGAGTCCCCACTGACTGGTGTAAGTCACCCACTCGTCACCCCAGGCTAGGATCCTTCCTTTATCGATCACTTGAGCGACGCCAACATTTGCGCCTCCCGTTGAAGGATCCGTCGCGAAGACTTCACAACCCGAACCCGAGCAAATAACCGGCCGGCCATAATAAACGCCGATCTCTTTCAGATCGTGGGTGATCGCGGGATTGTCGGCATAATTGGTCAGCCAATTGCCAAATGGAATCGAGTCATCGGTACACGAGCACAGCGTGTTCGGACATCGCGCAAACGTATTTGCTGTGCCGAAACTGATCCCGCTAAAGGACAGCAGCTGATTTACAGGGTTGACCTCAGTCGCACTCAGTCCGTAACCCGACATCGCGATGATCGCGCCGCCGCCCCGTACCCATTTCTCCAATGCGGCAACGTCACTTGCACTGTAGGTCCACGCTTGGGATGCACCTGTCTGGTCCTGGAGGGCTTGCAGGATTACGACATCGTATTGGCTGAGGAGCGAATCCGTCAGCGGCGTGAACGTTCTCAGGATCGTCATCGTCGCATTGGTGTTGGTGTTCATGTACGTCTGAAATGCATTGGTGTCACCGTTGTTTCCAGTGGCACTCCCGGTCTGCCCCGGCTGACCAAGAGAAAGGATCGCCAAACAGGAGCAAGTACCAGCGTCATCGCAGCGGTACGGCCGACCGTCGATGTTCGCGTCCCCCGCGCCCTGGCTGGTGCCTGTACTGGCGGTGGCAGTGTCTCCAGGATCAGAAAGTACGATGGTAATCGCAGGGGCAGCATCGGATGTCGCAGGTGCAGTATCGGATGGTGAAGCGAGCGTGCCCCCCGATCCTGCGCCCGATCCTGCACCCGATCCTGCTCCCCCGTTGCCAGAGCCGACCGGAACCCCCTTCGCGCCTAGGTTACACGCCATTCCGAGGAGTCCGCTGGACATGATTAGTAGACCAGCCCATAGGACGGAACGTGCAGAACGTACAGATTGGTAGGCTCTCATCGGTTGCCTCCCGGCGGTTGAATTCGAAGACTGTGCCGCGACTCTTATGCCAATAAGACGGTCTTCTATGCGAATGGGTCCGTGAAGAACGGCACGCAAGCGCAATAATCCACGATATCGTGGAAGGCTAGATCCCCCGATCGACCGAAGCAAGCGTCCAGATGTGGTTGCGTACGATTGTTGCTCCCCGGGGCGCGTGGCACGCGACGCGGGCTGGGTGGGGAAGGTTCGATGCGGCGTAGTCTGCCGATCGGTGGAGTGGCTTCGACTCGGCCGGGCGTCGAGGGTATAGTCCCGACTGGCGCACCCCGACACAGCTCAGAAAGTTACGCCAGACGACGGTCTCGGTCACCGCAAGTGTTTGCGCGTGGGACGGGGCTCGGTCAGATATCCAAGGATGAGGTGCGCGCATCTCTCTCGGCAAGGACGATGGGTGACGCTCGCGGCGGGCGTCCTTGGCATCGGGCACGCTGCCGACGCGCTGGCGCAAACGGCGGCTGTCACTATTGCGGTGGACGCCACTGGTGAGGGAGCGCCGCTTGAACGAGTCTGGCCGTTCTACGGCTACGATGAGGTGAACTATACGACCACGGCCCCGGGTCGGGATCTGCTGCGCACGCTGGGCTCCATCGACCCGGTAGCGCCGCACATCCGCACGCATTTTCTGCTCAACACAGGCGATGGAACACCGTCTCTCAAATGGGGCTCGACCAATGTCTACACCGAGGATGCGAGCGGCAATCCCATCTACAGCTGGACGTTGACGGACGGGATCATGGACGCCATCACTGGGGCCGGGGCATTGCCTCTGGTCGAGATCGGTTTCATGCCGCAGGCGCTATCCTCGGCGCCCGCCAGCGTTGCCTATCAGAACAGCGACGCCTACAACCTCGACGGGGGCTGCTTTTATCCGCCCAAAGACTATGACAGGTGGGCAGCGCTCATCGCCGAGTGGGCGAGTCATGCCAAGGATCGCTATTCGGACGTCGAGAATTCCTGGCTGTGGGAATTGTGGAACGAACCCGACATCGGCTACTGGACGGGCACGCGAGCCGAGTATTTGATGCTGTACGACTACACGGAGGCAGCGCTTCACCAGGTGCTGCCGAATGCCTCTCTCGCAGGCCCCGCGGTGGCCGGCGCGGGCAGCGCTCTTTTGGCGCAGTTTCTCAAGCATTGTGCGACAGGAACGAATGCCGTGACTGGTGCGGCGGGCACGCGTCTCGACATGGTCACCTTTCACGCCAAGGGTGGCACTTCCATCGTCGACGGGCATGTCGAAATGAACATGGGCAATCAACTGCGGCTTCATCGGACGGGCTTTACGACAGTCGCCGCGGTGCCCGCCTTCAAACAGACGCCGATTGTGATCAGCGAAGCTGATCCCGACGGTTGCGCCGCGTGTCCTGTCAGCATGCTGCCCGCCAATGCCTATCGCAATTCGCCTGCGTACGGGGCCTACGAAGTCACGATGATGAAGCGGACGCTTGAGCTCGAGGCGCGTCTCGGCGTCAAGGTGCGAGGTCTTTTGACCTGGGCTTTCCTGTTCAACGATAGGCCGTACTTTGCCGGCTATCGGACGCTCGCTACCAACGGCATTCATTTGCCCGTACTCAATGCGTTCAAGCTGCTCGGCAGCCTCGGCGGCGATCGCCTGGCCGTCACCAGCGACGGTGCCTTGACCCTCGACGATATCCTGGCCAACAGTGTGCGACAGCAGCCGGACGTCGACGCCATGGCTACGCGCAATGGCCAAAACGTGCAGATCCTGGTGTGGAACTACCACGACGATCTGGTTCCTGTGCAGGCGGCTCTCGTGCGTGTGACCGTGCAGCTGCCGGCGAGCTTCGGTTCCGGAGCGACGGTCACGCATACGCGGGTGGACGAGTCGCACGGCGATGCGTACACGGTCTGGGTCTCGCAGGGCAGCCCGCAGACGCCGACCGCGGCCCAACTTTCGGCCCTGCGACAGGCGATGCAGCCGGCACCGCTCGAGCCGGCACGACAAGTAGATGTCACAAACGGCACTGTGAGCCTCGATTTCACCTTGCCTCGTTTCGGCATTTCGCTGCTCACGCTTTCACCTGCTTCCCGCGAAGACGCCGACGCGGCAAGCCCGGATGCCGCCGGCAGCGTCGGAGCGACTCAAATCGGCGGTGGTTGCTCGTGTAGGGTGCTGCGGCAGGGCAAGCATGCGCCACCGACGGCAACCTGGATTTTTGTGGTGGGAAGCGCTCTGGCCTGGGTCGCGCGAGGACGCCGTCGTGTGCAACGCCGGGCCAAGAGCGGGCATCGAAACTAAATCGGACTAGCTAGGTCTCTCGCGATTCGGACCATCACTGGAGTCATTCCATGCGCAACAGCTCCGTCCCGGTAGCTCTCCTGGCGATCGTCGCCGGGTGCAAGTCCGGAACCGGGGCCCAGCACCTCCCCGGTTCCGGGAACGACGCTGCCATCAACGGCGACGCGAACACGGTGGCGGACGCTCCCGAGACCGATAGCGGACGGGATGGGGTAGGGGATGTGCTGGCCGTTGATAGGCCCGACATCGCGCTCGACAGCGCCAAGCCCGACAGTGCGCTCGATGGCTTCAAAGTCGACATGTCAGGAGGCGGGGGCGCGACCGGACACGCCTCCGTCCTCCAACACCACAATAACGCCTCTCGCGACGGTTTCTATGTCGATCCCGCGCTTAGCCGCGCGGCCATCGCCCAATTGCACGTGGATCCCGCCTTCGCCGGAGCCACCATCTCGGGCCCGACTTACGCGCAACCGCTCTACCTTGCGGGCGCTAATGGTGGCCCCGATCTCGTCATCGTCGCCACCGAGCAGAATCACGTCTATGCCTTCGATGCCAGCCAGGGGGGCAAGCCGGTTTGGGATCAGCCGCTTGGCATGCCTTTGCCGCGCTCGCGTCTGGCCACGCTACGGTCGGGTTGCGGCAACATCGATCCCTTGGGCGTCACCGGCACGCCGGTCATCGATGGTGCGACCCGGACCATGTACGTCGACGCCATGATCATTGCCAACGCGAACGCGACCGCGCAGCACCAAATCTTCGCGCTCGACGCGGATAGCGGAGCCATCAAGCCCGGTTGGCCCGTCGATCTGAACAGCAAAGTCGTGGCGGGCTCCACGACCTTCGACTCGCTCGTGCAGAACCAGCGGGGCGCCCTCGCGTTGCTGGACGGAAAGGTCTTCGTGCCTTTCGGCGGGCACATCGGTGACTGCTCGACCTACCACGGCTGGATTGTCGGCGTGTCGACCAGCGATCCCAGCCAGGTCAGCGCATGGGTCACGCGCGCGTTGGCAGGAGGCGTGTGGGCGCCCGGCGGGATTTCCTCGGATGGGCGGTCGCTGTTCTTCGCGACCGGAAACACCGAGAACCAGTCCAACACCTTCACTGCACCGCCGGCCTGGCAGGACGGCGAGACCATTTTTCGCTTGCCCCCCTCGCTGGTGGCGAGTGGCCAGACCGCCGACTCCTTCACGCCTACCAACTGGGCCGCGCTCGACGACGCGGACACCGACGTCGGGGGCACGGCGCCCCTGGTGGTCAACGTGCCAGGTGCCACGCCATCAGCTCTGCTCGTTGGCTTGGGCAAGGACGGCAACGCCTACTTGCTCGACCGCGCCAACCTGGGCGGTATCACGAATCCCCTGACGCTGGCCTCCGTCGCGTCTGGATCCATCATCACCGCCGCCGCGGCCTACACCACTTCGCAGGCGAGCTACGTGGTCTTCAAGGGCACGGGCAAAGGCTGTCCCAGCGGCCAATCCGGCGGCCTCGCGACGTTCAAGATTTCGGCCGCCAGCCCGCCCGCAGTCACCATGGCATGGTGTGGAGGGCCGGCGACCCAGACCTCGCCCGCGGTCAGCGCCACCGACGCGCAAGGCACCGACGCCGTGGTGTGGGTCGTTGGCAATGACAACAAGCTCTATGGCTTGGACGGCGACACCGGCAAGTCGATCTTCGCGGGTGGGGCGAGCGCCGACACGATGTCCACGGTGCAGAAGTTCATCCCGCCCATCGTGGCCAATGGCCGTGTCTTCGTGGCCGCCAATAGCCAGGTCTATGCCTTCACGCCGTAGGCGCGAAACGAGCTCATCGTGCGAACCGCGGAACACAGTCCAGCGCCCAAATCTTCGACCGCCTAGTGCCACCACGACCCCTCAAGATTTCCGCCGCGACTGCCGTTGTACAAGCTCTGGGCCTTCGGATCGGGGCGCTTGCGAGCTATCGGCTTTGGGAGGGTCCATGACCAAGATCGCGCGAAGTATCTTTTCGGACGAACCCGAGTCGCTGGATGCCGGGCGAGAAGCTGCCGAGGCATTGCTCGGCCAGTTCGGCTCCGAGAAGCCGAAAGTTGCGCTCCTGTATGCCACCATGAACCACGAGCAACCTGCGGTGCTCGAGGGCATTCGCAGCGTGCTCGGCGGCGACGTTCCGCTTCTCGGCTGCTCGGTCCAGGGCGTCGTCTCGAACCAGCACCTGACCGAGGACGGGTTCGCAATCGGACTCATGGGCCTCGGCGGCAGCGACGTCGACTGTGCCGTCGCCATGGAACGCGAAGTTCAAGATGGCTCGACCGAGAAGGGACGCCAACTCGCACGAGCCCTGAAACTCCAGCTCGGACGCGAGCCGAAAGCCATCGTGCTGATCTACGATCCGCTGTGCGGCGCCGATGTCGAATCGATTCTCGAGGGCGTTCGCACGGAGACCGATTGCGCGATTGTCGGCGGAGCCGCGGGACAGCCGTGGGGACATCCGCGCGAGACGTTCCAATACTGGAATACGGAGGTGTACTCGCATGGTCTGCTTGGCCTCGCGCTGGCCGGACCTTTCGCGGTGGAAATCGGCTTTTGCCACGGCACCGCTCCGAGCGGAATCGTCAGTGTCATCACCAAAGCCGCCGGCAATCAGGTACTCGAGCTCGACGGTCGTCCGGCCGGCGACGTCTGGCGTGAAACGACGGGTTGCCGCAAGGAGGACCTGCTGCACCAGAGTCACTTTGCGACCTGGGCGCTGGCGGTGGAGAGGATGGACCCGACCGGTCAGGTCGAGCGACTGATCCGCGGCGCATTCGGCATCGACCCGGAGACCGGTGCAATTACCCTGCAGGCCGCGGTGCCGGAAGGCACGCGTGTGATGCTCCAGCACCGGACCATCGAGGAGGTCTTGGGCGGTACGGAGGTGATGGCGCGCGATCTGGCGGCCCGCCTCGCGGGTCGAGAGCCGT
>Ga0066789_10001453_pt1 | contig 10202 bp, 10 predicted proteins | sample OrgsoiDNA2013049_FD_70960 | JGI IMG/M metagenome (GOLD analysis project Ga0066789, IMG submission 70960) | Permafrost soil microbial communities from the Arctic, to analyse light accelerated degradation of dissolved organic matter (DOM) -... | ecosystem: Environmental > Terrestrial > Soil >...
GGCAAGAAGCGGATGAAGATGGTCGGCCGGGTCGAGGTGCCCCAGGAGGCCTTCATCGCCGCGCTGTCCAACGACGCCGCGTCCGGTGGGGACCGGACCAAGAAGTAGCCCGGTCCATGATGGGCGACCTGACTGAGCAGCTCCGGAGTACGGAGCACTTCCAGCGCGGCACGGTCTCCTTCGTACGGCGTGATGACCGGCTCCGCCCCAGGCTTCAGCGAACCTGGGACGCTCACCACAAGACGTGGGTGCTGGACGTGCCCAGAGTCCAGGCCTCCATGTCGGTTGCTCCGGGCTATCTCCTTGATCCCGAGCGTGATTTCGGCCGGGTGGCTCCACTGGTCGTCGAGATCGGATCGGGAACCGGCGACGCGGTGGTCCAGGGTGCGTTGGCAAGGCCCGACACGAACTTCCTTGCCGTGGAGGTCTATCGCCCCGGCCTGGCATCGACAGTGGCCAAGATCGTCCGCGAGGACCTGACCAACGTCCGACTGGTGCAGGCCGATGCCGTGCAGGTCCTCAAACACATGCTGGGGCCGGGGAGCGCCTCCGAGATCTGGGTCTTCTTCGCTGACCCGTGGCACAAGAACCGTCACCACAAGCGGCGGCTGGTCAATCCCGGTTTTGCGGAGCTGGCCGCGTCCCGGCTCGCGGCCGGAGGAACGCTGCGGCTGGCAACCGACTGGGCGGACTATGCGCTGCAGATGCGCGACGTGCTGGCCGCATGTTGCTCGCTGACCAATCCGCATGGCGATCCGATCCCGGCTCACAGGCCGGGAGAGGGCCTGGTCAGTGCCCGGCCGGCGGCGCTGGGTGAGGTGGTCCCAGCTGTGCTGGAGACCGGGTTCGCCCCGCGGTTCGAGGGACGCGTCATGACACGGTTCGAGCAGAAGGCGCTCGCATCGGAGCGCACTGTGTACGACCTCGACTTCCGCCGAGCGTAAGGGCCTGTCGCACTCGGTCCTCGCCAGCGTCAGGAGGCCCCCTGCGTCGGTCACTGACCAGCGGCGACCCCGAGCCGGTTCCAGATACGGCGTAGGCCCCGGAACGTATGAGGTTCCGGGGCCTACGGTTGATCGTCGGCGGTGAAGGCCCACAATCTCACGGTGGTTCGCTGGCTCTCTCCGCACGCCTCACCCGGCGGTTCCAGCAGGCAAGCCTGCTGGGCAAGAGCCCCGATCTCCAACCGATCCCGCTCCCGTTTCCAGGGCGTAAACAGATTTATACGTGGTCTTCGGGCTCTCCGCAAGGGTTCGGGGACAAGAAGTTTTCTTCGCGACGGCGTGTCGGGCAAACACGCCGGTGCGGCGGGACATCTCGGGTCCTTAGGGGTGCAGGCTGCAGCTCACCCGCCAGACAGAAATCAAGGACTCTGACTCAGCACACCGGCTGACATCCCGGCGAGCCGGGGTTACGCCGCACCTGTGCTCGGGAGGGCCTTGTTCCCTGCAAGGATGGATGTATGCCGAGTGCCTTGCCCGAGGGCGAACCTGCTCCGCCGTCCGGGGAGCTTCCTGCGTACGCGCTGAAGACGCTGGGGTCGGGGCCCTTCGGTGTCTACGTCCACGTCCCGTTCTGCACGGTGCGCTGCGGCTACTGCGACTTCAACACCTACACGCTGACCGAGCTCGGCATCGACGGTGCCAGCGTCGGGACCTACGCCGACGTTGCCCTGCGGGAGCTCGACCTTGCCACCCGGGTTCTGGGCACTCCTGCGCCGGAGGTCAGGACCGTGTTCTTCGGTGGTGGCACGCCGACCATGCTGGCGGCGAGCGACCTGGTCAGGGTGCTGGACGGCATACGGACCCGATTTGGCCTGGCGGATGGCGCGGAGGTGACCACGGAGGCCAACCCCGACTCGGTCACCCCGGCGTCGTTGCAGGCGTTGGCTGCCGGCGGTTTCACCAGGGTCAGTATCGGTATGCAGTCAGCCGTGCCTCACGTTCTGGCGACACTGGAACGCACCCATGACCCGGTCAATGTGGAGCGGGCGGTCGAGGCCGCGAAGTCGGCCGGCCTCAACGTCAGTGTGGACCTGATCTATGGCACGCCCGGCGAGTCGGTGATGGACTGGCGCAGGAGCCTGGAGGCGGCGGTCGGCCTCGCTCCGGACCACATCTCGGCCTACGCCCTGGTCGTCGAGGAGGGCACCAGACTGGGCGCCCACATCCGGCGAGGTCAGGTGCAGGCACCAGAGGACGACGACGAGGCCGCCAAGTACGAGCTTGCGGACGAGATCCTGGGGAGCGCCGGATATGGATGGTACGAGGTGAGCAACTGGGCGCGAACGGAAGCCGACAGGTGCCGGCACAACGAGGGGTACTGGTCCGATGGCGACTGGTGGGGTGTCGGACCCGGTGCGCACAGCCACGTTGGCGGTGTCAGGTGGTGGAACGTCAGGCACCCCAACGCTTTTGCCACACGACTCAATGCAGGTCTGTCACCGGCTGCCGGTCGTGAGCTGCTCACCGGCGAGCAGCGTTATGACGAGCGAGTGCTGCTGGGGATCCGGCTGGTGGACGGGCTGCCCATCGACGACCTCAGCGATGAGGGTGCTTCGGCGGTGGCGGGCCTGATCGCAGAGGGGTTGGTGGACGGGCCCAGCGCACTGCGGCCGCGCCGGGTCGTCCTGACCCTGCACGGCCGACTGCTGGCGGACACCGTCGTGAGGCGCCTGCTGGGTTTCTAGGTGATCATCTGGGGGATAAAGGGGTAGTCGTACGGCTCGCCCCTGTTCGCTGCCACTGCGGCCAGGATGCTGAAGACGTAGAAGGCAACCAGTGCGGCGAGAGCTGTCAGGAAGCCGATGAGGACGAAGTACAACGGCACCGAGACAATCTCGATGATCGCAATGATGATCTGGAAGTTCATCGCCTGTGCGGCGTGGCGACGGATGAACGGGTCGCGATCCTTGTAGATCAGGTAGATCACCAGCGGTGCCACGAAGTAGATGATGATGCCGCCGAGGGCGGCGAACAGCGCCCACATCCGGGCCTCGCTCGGGGAGACAGGTGCCTGGGCGTAGGTCGGCTGGCCGTATCCGGGTGCCTGCGGTGGCGGTGGGGGTGGCTGGCCGGCGTTTGGGTCCCCTGAGGAGGGCTGACCCGAGTACGGATGCTGCCCACCCTCGGCCGGTTGGTCCTGCGGGTTCTCAGTCATGGCAATCCCTCCTGAGCGTCTAGCACTGAACGTTTGCCACATAGAAATCTATCGCTCAGACAGGACCCAGTCGAGATTAGTCACCTTGCGTCTTTTGTTCGTCCTCTCTTGCCCGGTGGTGAATATCTCTCGTCACTCTTGCGTCGTCACACCGTGACTTTTGTTGGTCACTCGTGACGCTTGTTCTTTTGTTCCTCACTCGTCACGAAGTCAATCAGCTCCTCGACACTGGCAAGAAGCGCGGGCTCGAGGTCGGCATACGTGCGCACCGTCGCCAGGATGCGCTTCCAGGCGAGCGCGATGTCGGTCTGGGTCTCGTGCGGCCAACCCAGCGCGGCCACGATGCCGTGTTTCCAGGACTGCCCATGGGGGATGACCGGCCATCGCTCCAGTCCCAGCCGTTCTGGTCGCACGGACTGCCACACATCGACATACGGGTGGCCAAGGATGGTCACGTAGGGCGCGTACCGGCGCAGCGCGCGCGCCTCCTGCACCAGTCTGGTCTCCTTGGTGCCGGGCACGAGGTGGTCGACCAGCACTCCGAGGCGCCGCCCTGATCCCGGCTGGAAGTCACAGATGACGGCGGCGAGGTCGTCGACCCCGTCAAGCATCTCGACGACAACTCCCTCGATCCGCAGATCGTCGCCCCAGACCTTCTCGACGAGCTCGGCGTCATGCTTGCCCTCGACGAAGATGCGCGATCCCGAGGCCACCCTGGCGCGGACCCCCACCACGGCCCTCGAGCCACTGGCAGTCCTGGACGTCTCTGCCCTGGCGCGCTGCGCGGCTTCGCGTGCGGCTGTGGCTTGGCTGGTCGGCAGCGTCAGGATGACGGGGGAGCCGTCCAGCAGGAACCCCGGCCCCAGCGGAAAGCCCTTGCTGCGTCCGCGGCGGTCCTCCAGGTGGACGACCTGCATGCCGCCTGCCTTCTCCACCGAGACGACTGCGCCACACCAGCCGGTCTCGACATCCTCGACCACCAGCCCGAGCTCGGCCTCTGTCTCACGGGCCCGCCCGTTCTTGGGGACACGCCAGTCACCGGACAGGACGTCGGCTCCGTATCGGTTGTCCACCGTGGCATCGTAGACTTAGCACTCTGGAATGCGGAGTGCCAACGCGCCGTTGGACGGTATCGGGCGGCCTCGGACTCGACAGCATGACCGGTCTAAGGAAACAGGAGGTGGACGGATGCCCGACGAACGCAGGCTGGCTGTGCTGGATGCCATCGTCAAGGACTACGTGAAGACCTCCGAACCCGTCGGCTCCAAGGCGCTGCTGGAGCGCCATCGTCTCGGGGTCTCCGCGGCGACCGTGCGCAACGACATGGCCGCACTGGAGGACGAGGGCCTGATCTCGGCCCCGCACACCAGCGCAGGGCGGGTCCCCACCGATGCGGGCTACCGCATGTTCGTCGACCGGCTTGATGAGCTGAAGCCGATGACCGGGCCGGAACGCACCGCCATCTCGACGTTCCTGAACGGGGCGGTGGATCTCGATGACGTCGTGGACCGCACAGTCCGGTTGCTTGCCTCGCTGACCCATCAGGTCGCGGTCATGCAGTATCCGTCGCTGACCCGATCCTCGGTGCGTCACGTCGAGCTGTTGCCGATGGGTGCCAGCCGCATCATGGTCGTGCTCATCCTCAACACCGGACGGGTGGAGCAGCGGGTCATCGAGTCATCCCGCGACCTGCTTGCGTCCGACGGGGAGCAGTTCATCGCAGACCTGCGCTCGAGGCTCAACGCGGAGACGAGCGGACATCAGCTCGTTGAGGCAGCCTCGCGTCTGCAGACCCTTCCCGACAACTTCGTGCCGGCCGACCGCGATCTGGTCCGCGCCGTCATCCGCTCACTGGACGACGCACTGGTCGAGGAACGCGAGGAGCGAGTGGTTCTGGCCGGAACCTCCAACCTGATGCGCTTTGGCACCGACTTCCCGCTCACCATCGGGCCCGTGCTCGAGGCCCTCGAGGAGCATGTCGTGCTGCTCAAGCTGCTTGCCACCATGAGTAACGAGGGTGATGTGGTGGCCGTCCGGATCGGACACGAGAACTCGCACGCGGGGCTGAGCGCCACTTCTGTGGTCAGCACCGGCTACGGCACCGGCAGGGAAGTCGTGGCCGGACTAGGGGTGCTGGGGCCGACCCGGATGGACTACCCGACGACGATGGCCTCGGTGCGGGCGGTGGCACGTTACGTCTCAGAGATACTCGCCCCATGACTCCCGCAACGACATTCCCTCACTGGGCCACGACCTGAGTCGGGCCAACTCCACGATCAACCGGCGCAAGGACAGTCTTTGAACAACTACTACGAGGATCTGGGCGTCGCACGTGACGCCAGCACCGAGGACATCAAGCGTGCCTACCACCGGCTTGCCCGCAAGATGCACCCCGATGTCAACACCCATGACGGGGCCGAGGAGGAGTTCAAGAAGGTCTCCCAGGCGTACGACGTGTTGTCCGACCCCACGAAGCGCCGGGCCTACGACTCCGGCTCGGACCCGTACGGGGGCGCGAGCTCCAGCTTCGGCCAGGGATTCTCGTTCAGCGACGTCATGGATGCCTTCTTCGGCCAGGCGGCCAGCGGCGCCGGCCGCGGGCCACGCTCGCGCCAGCGTCGTGGTCAGGACGCCCTGATCCAGATCGAGATTGACCTCAACCAGGCCGTGTTCGGAGCCGAACGAGAGCTGACGATGGACACCGCGATTGTCTGCGGCACCTGTGCGGGCAGCGGATCCCAGCCGGGCACCGGCACGCGCACCTGTGATGTGTGTGGCGGTCGGGGCGAGATCCATCAGGTTCAGAGGTCCTTCCTCGGCCAGGTCATGACCTCCCGCACGTGCTCGGCCTGCCAGGGCGTGGGCGCGGTGATCGCCAACCCCTGCTTCGAGTGCTCGGGCGAGGGCCGGGTCCGCACCCGCCGTAACCTGAAGCTCCGGGTCCCTGCCGGCGTGGACACAGGGACGCGGATCCAGCTCCCGGGGGAGGGTGAGGTCGGTTCAGGAGGCGGACCGGCAGGCGACCTGTATGTCGAGGTGGTCGTCACCCCGCACGAGACCTACCAGCGTCGGGGGGATGACCTGCATTGTTCGCTCGAGCTACCGATGACTGCCGCGGCCCTGGGCGCGACCATCAAGCTCGACACCTTCGACGGGATGACCGACCTCGAGATCAAGCGGGGCACTCAGCCGGGCGACATCATGACGCTCAAGGGCAAAGGTGTCACCCACCTGCGGGGAACCGGACGTGGGGACCTCCTGGCCCATGCCGCAATTCAGACGCCGACCAAGCTCACCCCCGAGCAGGAGGAGATGTTGCGCCAGTTCGCGACCCTGCGCGGCGAAGAGCGACCCGAGGGTCACCTCACACTGGCCTCGCAAGGTCTGTTCGGCAAGCTGCGCGACGCGTTCCTGGGCAAGTAGCTCGTGATGGCGTCGTGACGGCCCCGTTGTTCTTCGTGTCCGCGGATCAGCTCGCCGGTGCGACCGCGGGGTCTGAGATCATCCTGGACGGTTCTGAGGGCCGCCACGGCGCCACGGTGAAGCGGATCGGCGTTGGCGAGCTGGTTCTGGTCAGTGACGGGGTCGGGAATCGAGCCGAAGCCGTTGTCGAGAGCGTCGGTGTGGGGATGTTGCGACTGCGCCTCGAGGCAGTAACGCTCGAGCGCCAGCCCGACTCGCGCTTCGTCCTGGTTCAGGCTTTGGCCAAGGGCGATCGCGCGGAGCAGGCCATCGAGTCGGCAACCGAGCTGGGGGTCGACGTGGTGGTCCCTTGGCAGGCAGCCCGCAGCATTGTGGTCTGGCGCGGTGAGCGAGCCGTCAGGTCCCTGCGCAAGTGGGAGTCGGTTGTTCTTGCCGCCACCAAGCAGTCGCGGCGGGCTCGTGTCCCAACGGTGAGCGGGCTCGCAGACCATGCAGCGGTCCTAGCCCGGATCGAGTCGGCCGCGTTGGCGCTCGTCCTGCACGAGGATGCACAGCAGTCCCTGGTCGGTCTGGCTCTGCCCGATTTCGGGGACGTGGTGGTCATCGTCGGTCCCGAGGGCGGGGTTTCCCCCGACGAGCTGAGCGCCTTCCTGGCAGCGGGAGCCGTGGCCGTTCGGCTGGGGCAAAACGTTCTCCGATCATCCAGCGCCGGACCGGCTGCACTCGCCGCACTGAGTGCAGCAGGTCGCTGGCGCTAGCTGGCGCTGGCGCTGGCATTCGCTGGCTGGCATTCGCGTTGCTGGGCGCTATCTCACCACGAACGGCTTTGAGGTCTCGGCGACGACCTGGCCGTCCTTCATGCTCACCTCAAACATCCGGAAGCTGTACTTGCCGGCTGGGAGAACCCCCAGCTTCACCTGCCACGTTCCTCGTGTGGGGCATCCGCTGGAGGCCGTCGTCGATCCGGACCTGACGGCCTTTCCGCTCTTCTTGAGCTGCCATGCGGTCGTGCCTTCGAAGGCGCACGACTCGCCCGTGGCGACCACCGCCGTACCAGTTGGGAACACCTGGTCGCGCAAGGGAGAGGTGATCCAGATCGGTGCCAGCACCTCATACTGCAGGCTGTCTGCCGGGCGGTTGTAGGTCTGGGCTGTCGGGTAGGTCCCGAACAGCTTCGTGGAGCCGTCCGCGACGACGAACTTCACCGGAATCGACCCCTGGCCGAAGGCCGCCTGCGCAGTCCAGATCAGCGACTGCACTGCCAGCCTGGTCTGGGCGGGGGTGAACCCGTTCCCGCCCGGGCCGCTGAGCGCGATCGTGATCAGGCTCGGGGTCGCGGTGACGGCGGTAACCGACGTGGCAGACCAGGGCTGCAGGTAGGACTCGCCGCTGGCGAAGGGCTGGGGGTTCATCGCCACCGCTACAGCGGCTTTGGCCTTCTGGTCCGGGGTCGCGCCCGCCGGGACTGCGGTCCGGACGAGCTCACGGTAGAGGCCGAACCGATCACCGGCGGCGGAGCTCGCGCCCACGAAGTACGCGGGCAGCACCAGCCGGGTGGTGGCGCCGGCCACATTCCCTGTCGTCGCGGGCGACGACTGGGTCGTCGGTGTTGCCGAGGTCGCGGTCGGGTGCGTCACCGCGGGGGCTGCCTGCTGGCCGCCGCCGCTGCCTGACACGCCCCAGATCACCGTGCCGATGAGGGCCACCGCGGCCGCTGCGGCGACCGGGATGAGCCGGCGTCGTCCGGTCTTGACGGGCTGCTTGTCGTCGTGGGCCATGGCCAGGATCTCCAGTCTTCGATCGCGAGGGGTGATTCGTTCAGCTTCACGGTGCAGCGCCTCACTCAGCCTGCGCTCAAGATCGTCGTTCATGACGTGCCCTTCACATCGGCTCGCAGGGCGGCTAGGCCTCGGTGGGCATGAGCCTTGACAGAGCCCGGCGAGATGCTGAGAGCTTCGGCGATCCGGGCCTCGCTCAGGTCCAGGTAGTAGCGCAGGGTGAGCACTTCGCGCTGACGCCTGGGCAGGCGCCCAAGAGCCGCGAGCAGCTGTGCGCCTGCCGCGCGTTCGAGTGCGCGTGATTCCGCGCTCGGTTCGTCGCTGCCTCTCCTGGCCGTCATTGCGCTGGTCTCGTGGCTCAGATAGCGGTCCTCGACCGTTCTGTGGCGCAGGACCGAGCGCGAGCTGTTGATGACGCAGCGTCGCAGGTAGGCCAGTGCCAGATCCTGGTTGCGGAGCTGCGACCAGCGGGAGTGCATGGCCACGAAGGCATCCTGGGCTGTCTCCTCTGCCAGCTGCTGGTCCCTGACGAGAAGCCATGAGAGGCGCACCAAGGAGTGCCAGTGGGTGGCATACAGGTCTGTGAGGGCCTGATCGGCCGCCCACGTCCTGTCAGCCGACCTGACCTCTTCACTTTCGACCATGGTCAACGTTCTCACTTAGATATGACGCTTTACGTCACCAAGCGGTTGACGCGCCGTACGCTCGTCCCATGAGCACCGACCACGCTCCGGCTGAGGGCGACTGCCTGTTCTGCAAGATCATCGCGGGCAAGATCCCGGCTGACATCGTCCACGAGACACCGACGACGCTGGCTTTTCGCGACATCAAGCCGCAGGCGCCGACCCATGTGCTGGTCATCCCCAAGGAACATCAGCCAGATGTTGTGGCCCTGGGCGTCTCGTCACACCAGGCGGTCGTGGACCTGTTCGAGGCGGTCGGGGCCGTTGCGCACCTGGAGGGCCTCGATGCCGGCTACCGCAGTGTGTTCAACACTGGTGCCCTGGCCCAGCAGGAGGTCTTTCACGCCCATGTTCATGTGCTGGGGGGCCGGGCCATGACGTGGCCACCCGGCTGAACCGTTGTTGGCCGCAAAAACGGGCACGTAGACTGAGCTCAAGATGACTGACGATGTACGGCCCATGCACATCATCGTCCTTCCGCCCGAGTTGTCCATGGTGACGTTGCTCGGGCCACGGGACGAGTTGCTACGAGCCATCGAGAACTCCTTCCCACACCTGGATCTACTGGTCCGCGGCAACGAGTTCCACGTGTCGGGTGCGGGGGCCGATGTGGCGCTGCTCGAGCGAACGATCGATGAGCTTCTGATCGTTCTGGCAACCGGTCAGTCGCTCAACCGGGATGCGGTCGAGCGCTCCGTCTCGATGTTGCGCACCCATACCAAGGAGCGCCCCGCCGACGTGCTCACGATGAACATCCTGTCCAACCGGGGCCGGACCATCCGGCCCAAGACCCTGGGGCAGAAGCGTTACGTGGACGCGATCGACAAGAACACCATCGTGTTCGGCATAGGACCTGCGGGCACGGGCAAGACCTACCTGGCGATGGCCAAGGCGGTCTCCGCGCTGCAGACCAAGAAGGTCAGCCGGATCATCCTGACCCGGCCCGCGGTCGAGGCCGGCGAGCGGCTCGGGTTCCTGCCAGGCTCGCTGAGCGACAAGATCGACCCCTATCTGCGACCTCTGTACGACGCCTTGCACGACATGGTCGACAGCGAGTCGATCCCCAGGCTGCTGGCCGCCGCCACCATCGAGGTTGCTCCGCTGGGCTACATGCGAGGCCGTACCCTCAACGACGCCTTCATCATCCTGGACGAGGCGC
>Ga0066789_10001454_pt1 | contig 10202 bp, 6 predicted proteins | sample OrgsoiDNA2013049_FD_70960 | JGI IMG/M metagenome (GOLD analysis project Ga0066789, IMG submission 70960) | Permafrost soil microbial communities from the Arctic, to analyse light accelerated degradation of dissolved organic matter (DOM) -... | ecosystem: Environmental > Terrestrial > Soil >...
AAGGAACGCATCATGCTCGGCATCAAGGACGTCAATCGCCACCCCGTTGTCCACACATGGTCTTACAAACTCGCCGAGGCTGCCTAATATGATTCGAACTATGGAAACGCTGACCTAGTTTATGTAGTCACACGACAATGCGTTCGCCGACGCAGCGGCGCTTCTGTTTGACTTCGATTAAAGAGTGCCAGAAGCTAACTCGTCAGCAACGAATTCGCTTCAGTCAGTGTTGAATAACAGCGGCGGCCCAAGAAGTCCAAACAACCGATCGGCAAGCAAATGACGGCGCTCGCACATTTTGATTCAACATCAAATGCCAATCATGATCTGTATGGCGCTGGTTGGCTCTGGTTGACTTACGCAACTTCGATTTGAAATTATTTCAAATATGCGTCGTCCGCCAGTGCTCACCTTAGATTGAAAAAATTGCATCTTCTACCGAAGTAAAATATTCGTGAAGATAAGCGAAATTGTCAGGTTGACTAATGTGCTACTTCGAGTAAGCGGTGCTGCCCGGGATCAGACGCAACCCTCGACTTGCGTTCCAAATGGAACGCCAGCATTCAGTTAGTAGGGGGGCCAGAAGACAGTAAGCGATGCGCCGCTATCAGAAGACAATTGCTTGCGGTGCTTTCAAGTATTTGCCACCCGGCGACCGCACCACTCTCATCGCGGCGCTGCAGGGCTCCGATCAATTAGCAGATTTGGAATTTCGACTGTCGTGCTCGGGATCCACTGGAGATTACGAACCAGCTGGCAGGATTGGGCTAGACGCTAAGGACATGGGGACACGTGTCCGACACAACCGGGGCATCCGCGAGCAATCTTGGCTCGATGGTTTGGCATGGTGTCTTTCCAGCTCGATACGGCAATTTCACTGAACCGTCCTTCGACGGATTAGGACCTCACGGTCCTGGTCACTAGAGTTCGCTCGGACTTGCAATCGCTTCAAAAGCTTATCATGCTCAAGGCTGTATAGGCTTACGCTTATTGCTGCTCTGAGTCGGAATTCGCCGTGTTCATAGTTTTGAAAACCGCTGCCACAAAGCAATTATTGTTAAAGAACTTACAGCGAGGTTCTCGATGCAAACCGAACACAAGTTTATTGAATCGAACGGCATCAAAATCCATATCGCGGAAGCGGGCACCGGACCTCTGGTTCTTTTGTGCCACGGATTTCCTGAGTCCTGGTATTCGTGGAGGCACCAGATCAAGGCTCTCTCCGAGGCGGGGTATCGGGTCATCGCACCGGACATGCGGGGTTACGGACAGTCGGATCGTCCTAGCGCCATAGATCAATACTCACTTTTCCATTTAGTGGGCGACATGGTCGGTCTGGTAGACGCCCTCGGCGATACATCAGCGGTCGTGATAGGCCACGACTGGGGTGCGCCAGTCGCTTGGCATTGCGCTCTTTTTCGGCCAGATCGGTTTCACGCCGTCGCTGGTCTTAGTGTGCCTTTTAGACCACGAGGTCCGGCGCCGCCGACGAGCGTCATGCCACGGACGGACAACGAGGTATTTTATCAGCTTTACTTTCAAGCTGAGGGCATTGCGGAAAAGGAATTTGAGCAGGATGTACGAAAGACAGTTCGTTTAGTCCTCGCTGGATCTCCCAATAAAGACTCCCCTCCAATTACCTCAATGGTCCCGAAGCAGGGAGGCTGGCTTGGTTCGCGGCCGTCGCCGCCGTCTCTTCCAAATTGGATCGCAGAGAAAGACATCGACTTTTATGCCGCTGAATTTGAACGAACCGGTTTTAGCGGTGGGTTAAATTGGTATCGCAACATCGACCGTAACTGGGAGCTGATGGCACCTTGGTCTGGTGCGAAGGTTGGGGTTCCGGCGCTCTATATGGCCGGGGACCGCGATCTCGTAGTGAAGTTTCCCGGAATGGATCAGCTTATCGCTAACCTCAAACAATTCGTTCCCAAACTTCAACAGACTATCATTTTTCCAGACTGCGGGCACTGGACGCAGCAGGAGAAACCTCACGAGGTCAACTCGGCGTTAATTGCTTTTTTGAAGAGCCTGGATTTGAAATGACTTTTGCGGAAGCAGCCAATCATCTTTGATAAGGCCGTCGTCATTGGCGCCGGCTCTTCGACGGATTAAGCCCTTCGGTCTTAGCGAAACAATTGACCCGGACGCTGCCGTGTTTGCTGCGTGAGTGACTCGATGATTACCGCCGGCTCATCACCTCTGCCTGCGCGGCTTTTCGCCGAATATCTTCAATGCAACACCAAAGGACAGCTGTTGTGGCGTTCGGCGCAACCCGAGATTCCCCATTTCACAAAGTTTTTCTACAACAAAATTAAGTCTGGCTCAGCCGATCGAGCCGAACACTCGATGGGAAGGCGTCTCATAGGCTTTGACAAAATACCGGACATTGATTTCTCCCGGGTTGAACAGCGCTTCTTGGTTGATTGTGATACGGCTTATGTCGACCTCTCTCGTGTCCATATTTCTCATGAAGCCTGGACAGGTTCCAAATCCACTGTCCCATTCCTCCCTATCCTATTTGTGGTCGATGGACCCTTACAAAAGTGGCACAAGACCCTTGTTTGCTTCTCCGCAATAGCAATTTCGCATCTCGGTCAACCGATGCCTTCGATTGGCTATGTCTGTCATGGCTACGACAGACAAATATCAACGATTCGCATTTCCTCTTTGGTCACAGATACCGTCCACCTTTTAATGGAAGCTCAGGAAACGCTGTCATCCAAAGCAGACGTCCCGTTGAACTTAAAGAACCACTGTAGCCTTTGCGAGTATAGGGTCCGCTGCCACGGGATCGCTATTGAAACAGATAACCTGAGCCTTATTGGAACTATCGGCGAGAAGGAGAGAAGACGGCTTCGTGAAAAAGGTATCATCACCGTCACCCAACTCTCCTACGGATATAGACCACGACGTAAACGTCGCGCAACTGCAATAGCTCGGACTGAGGCTGCCGCATTCAGTTCGAAGAACGACAATAAGCTCAGGGCGCTTGCTATAAAAAAGCAACAAATACATGTACTCGGCGCCCCCCAAGTAACGCAAAGACGAACACCGGTTTACATCGATGTTGAAGGATTTTCAGGTGGGCATTTCTATTATTTGATAGGGATGCGCTTTAAGATCGGTGATGCTTGGAACGAATGTTCGTTATGGGCAAATACGCGACAGGACGAGTGCCGTATCTGGAGCGAATGCCTCCGACAATTGGTCGCCCTCGAAAACCCACAGATTATTCATTTTGGTAGCTACGAGACGAATTTCTTGAAACGGATGAAGGAGCGTTACCCGGCACTCTTGCCGAACCCCGAGTTCGTGGACGAGCTCTTGAGTCATTCGATCAATTTACTATCTCCGATTTTTGGCACAATTTATTTTCCCACCTTCACAAACGGCTTGAAAGATATTGCTCGATATCTGGGGTTCCGGTGGACCAATGCGGAAGCCTCCGGTGCAGTTGCTCTTCTTTGGCGCCTGTACTGGGATCTGTCGTTCGACGAATCAATAAAGTCAGAGCTTGTGCGATACAACATCGAAGATTGTAGAGCAGCAGAGATCGTGGATTCGGCTGTCCAACAGATTTGTGGTGCGCAAGCAAACAGTGTTGGCAGCTCGGTTTCTTTTGTGAATGTGAATACCCTAGAGGTGCCGTATCAACGCACTTTTGGACCGTTTGCCGGTGCGCTGCCGGATTTCAACAAGATTAATGATGCCGCATATTGGGATTATCAAAGAGAGAAGGTATTCGTACGAACGATCAAGCAACTCCGGCAAAAACAATCAGGCGCAAATCGGCGTGTGAGAATCGGAATTCGTCGACGACCAGACAAGGTCACAAGGGTCGCGGGGATCGCCCCTACGTCGTGCGCTCGCTGCACATCGACCGTGATTTGGAAGATGGGATGTCAATCACAAACGATCGCCGATATCATTTTTTCCCCGAAAGGCATCCGTAGACAAATCACAAGGTATGCGATCCAACGATACCGCTGCGGAGTGTGCCGCCACGAAATGGGCGTCCCTCGGCAGAAGACAAGTTATGGAGCTAACCTTCGCGCATATATTATATATTTGCTCATAGAGATGCGCCTATCCCACAGCAAAGTCGCCGAGCATTTGAAATCCGTGTTTGGCCTAATGATCAATTCCTCCACGATCAACGATATCAAGTCGTTTATGGCGAGCGAATACGAACCTTTGTACCGAACTTTACTGCTTTCGATTTCAGCAGGATCTGTCGTTCACGCGGATGAAACAAAAGGGGTTGTATATGGAGGCGGCCACTATATGTGGATATTCGCGAATCTAACAACCGTTGGTTACGTTTATTCGCCTACCAGAGACGCCGATGTTCTCAGAGACGTCCTACATGGGTTTTCTGGGGTATTGATTTCAGATTTCTATGCCGCATACGAATCGATTGAGTGTCCTCAACAGAAGTGCCTCATACATCTCATGCGAGATATAAACGAGTTGGTTTTGAAGAATCCCTTCAATCCCGAACTCGGGTCGATCGCAAATGACTTTGGTGTCCTATTGAGGGGCATTGTGGATAGCATCGATAAGTGGGGATTAAGGAGTAGCCACCTCCGGAGACACAAGCGTGACACGGATAAATTCTTTTCGAAGATGGAGTCGTCAACCGTCTCATCAGAAGCTGCATCGTCCTTAAAAAAGCGCCTGTTGAAAAACAGAACGAAGCTCTTCACGTTTCTCGACTATGACGGCGTCCCGTGGAATAATAACAACGCTGAGCATGCGGTGCGTGCATTTACGCGAATTAGAAATTGCATAGGAACAAGCACCGTAAAGGGCACCAAGGAATATGCAATTCTGCTTAGTATTCAACAGACGTTGAAGTACAGGAATATTGAATTTCTCGACTTCTTGCGCTCTGGCCGTAAGGATATAGAATCTCTTGCATGAGCAGCGTGCAGTTCATTTGGCAACGGTAGTTTCGCAAAATCTCTAACGTCTCGCTCGCTCGTTTGAAACTGGCTCCATTCCAGCGCTCTACAAGGGTATCCCCCTGCATAAGCACCCCTACTAATATATCTATTAGTGGACCCTGTTATGAGGGAGGATAGGCGTTACCGAATAGAGCGCGGTCGCCGGTGAAGCTCTCGGCCGCCACGAGCCTCATCACTCAGCCGTTATGTCTATTGGTATTTCAAGCGGCTTTGCCGCTGCGCGAGCGCATCACTGTCCAGCGCGGCAATGGTGACCGTCTCTTCCATGATTTTGGCTTGATCGCCGTCTCGAGTGTAATAGCCAAAGCGGGCCACCACCTGGGTGCTATTTAGGCGTGTCGTAGAGGGGCTTGCCCTTATCGACGATGTGAACGGTCAACAGCTTGATCGTCTTGTCACCGACGACTTTGTATGCGCCGTGCGGTACGTCGCGCACGTTTAGCCCAGTCGCGCCGGTCGGAACGGGCAGTTGCTTTCCATCTGGCAATTCGATGGTGCCGCCCTCGATAAAGTAGTACGACTCATCGCCGTGATGGATGTGCAGCGTAGTGACTTCACCGGGCTTTATTTCGCTGATGCTCGTTATCACTTCCATATTTGTTCCTGTCAGGTCTCCTCGTTTCAGTTCTTTTCGAAACGGAGAGTCTTGTGCATTTGCAGCCGTGGCCAGCATCGAAGCTAAAGCGATCCCGAATACCATCTTCATTGAAATCCTCCCCGCTCAAAATTTGGCGTTTAAATATCGCCTTGGAGAACGGTAGCATCCTTCAGTTTATGATTAGCGGCAAGGTTGTCGTCGGCGTTCCAGCGTCTTTCCCGTCCGTCCCGCTCCGCACATTCACCGGTGAAATACTCAGTCGCAATCAACGCACCACCCCTATAGAAGCCCAGCAGCCCAAGACGAAGCCCGAAGATGCATTTGGAATTGTGGGATGCCGCGAACACTGCAGGACAATGAAAACGCATAGACGAGGCTCGTAACGCAACGGCGCTACTGAGGCGTGAATGCACAGAAGAAAAAACTGAGTAATAGACAAAAACTTGACACGCTGCGCCCTGGGGTTGCAACGTACCGTTTAAGCTACGAAAATTCCAACAGCTGACAAGTACAAGCACTGCCACGGCAAGTATGCGTGAATAGGGCTGCGCTGATCCGGGAATCTGCGATTCTTACTTAAAACCCGCGAAGCGGTTGTCGAACGAATTCGGCGGCACGATCGGCTGTGAGCCGGCGAGCGGGCCGTCCTTGGCAGGCACCGCTGCGGGCGCTGCAGCCTGGGCGTCCGAGGCGACCGATAGCTTCAGCGGCGGGCGGGCGACGGCTGCCTGTTTCGTGGCGTCAGGCTTCGGCGCGGCGGCGGTCCTTGGCGCCGAGGCAGGCGGTTCGCTGCGCTTGGCCTCGATGATTTTCGGTTTTGCCGGAGGGGGCGGCGGCGCGCTCGCGGTGGTGTCGGCGCCGCCGAGGCCAACCTTGCGGGCGAGGTTGCTGAAGAAACCGTCGGATTGCGCATTCGGCGCCGCGGATGCCACCCGGGTGGCGGGCGCAGGGGCCTGAGCCGGCGCCATCGAGGCCGCCAGCGGCTCGTCCGGGGACGTCACCGGCCCGTGCGGCGGATTGACATGGGAGGGAATGGTGCCGGGCGCGCGGGAAAGCGAAACCAGCGACAGGCTCTGGCCATCGCCGCCTTCCGACAGTCCGGTACTGCCGTCGGGCAGCTTGGAGGCGAACACCTTGTTCATGCCGCCGTCGATGCCGGTGTTGATCCGGGCCATCGGCGTTCCCGCGGCAATCAGCTTGGCGGTCTCGGCCTGATCAGCCTGCTGCCTGTCCGCCATGGCGCTGGCGACTTCAGCCGGGATCACATAGGCTGGGCATTTGGCCGAGGCGTCGAACACCGGATCCCTGGTGGCGTCCGGTGGCTTCGCGGCGTCGAACACATATTTCTTTTCGCAGAAATCGACCTTCGGCTCCTGCCGCGTCACCTCGAAATGATCGTAGCCTTCCTTGATCATTTTCCAGAACGGCATGTTCGGATTGTTGCGATGCCGGGCCATGTTCAGCGGCGTCATCTTGAACGGATAGGCCTGCAGCTGGAAGGCGCGCTGGCCGCCGAAGAAGGATTCACGCCCCAGCGAATAGATTTCCGCGATCTGTTCGTCGGTCATGGCGTAGCAGCCGCGCGACGAGCAGTCGCCATGCACCATCAACTGCGAGCCCGAGCGTCCCAGCGCCCTGTCGAAGGCGTTCGGATATCCGGTGTTGAACGAAAGATAATACGCCGACTGCGGATTCATCTGCGCCGGCGAGATCGAATAGAAGCCTTCCGGCGCCTGGCGATCGCCTTCGCGGACCTTGGGTCCGAGGTCGCCCGACCAGCGGCAAATCGGGTAGGTTTTCAGCAGCGCGAAGCGACCGTTGCGATCCTGCTTCCAGACCTCGAGTTCGGCTTCCTGCTTGAACAGCCGGACCAGCATCGGCGATTGCAGGTCCATGTTTTTTTCCGCCATGTCGGCGACCAGCTTTGGCGACACCGGCTGGTTGGCCTTGGCGTTATTCGCCAGCGAGATTTCATCGCTGTTGCAGCCGGACAGCAGCACACCAGCGGTGAGCGCGACGGATGCGATGAGCGCGCGAACGGGCGATCGATATGTCAATGCAGAGCTCCACACCCAACGGGCAATTCTCGCACCCCAATCATAGCGTTCATGCCCTGAAGCCATTGATTAAAATACTATCCTTTGGGGCCCTTGCTCGCAAGCCGGTCGAGCCGTCACGGCGGTGACGCATTAGGCATGGTCAACAGATGTTAAATATCGGTGTCTGGGCCTAATTGGGGCCGAGGCTGCCGATTTCCGGAAAAGCCGGGCTATACAGGCCGAATCGCCGCTTTGGCGGGCTTTTTCGGCAAAAACGGCCGGTTTCAGCCCAGTTTGCGGCCGATATCGAGGAATTTCTGACGCCGCTGCTTGCGGATCGCGGCCGGGTCCAGGTTGCGCAGATCGTTCAGGGCTTGCGCGATGGCGTCGCCGGTGGCGGCGATCATGGTCTGGGGATCGCGGTGCGCGCCGCCCGAAGGCTCCCTCAGAATCGAATCGATCACGCCGAATCGCAGCATATCCTGCGCGGTGATCTTCATGCTGGTGGCGGCTTCCTGGGCCTTGGTCCCGTCGCGCCACAGGATCGAGGACGCCGCCTCCGGCGAGATCACGCTGTAGATGGCATGCTCGAACATCAGCACGCGGTTAGCAGTGGTGATGGCGATGGCGCCGCCCGACATGCCTTCGCCGGTGATGATCGCGACATTGGGGACGCCGAGCGATAAGCATGCATCGGTAGAGCGCGCAATCGCTTCGGCCTGTCCGCGTTCCTCCGCGCCGATGCCGGGATAGGCGCCGGCGGAATCGACGATCGACAGCACCGGAAGCCCGAAGCGATCGGCCAATTCCATCAGCCGGACCGCCTTGCGATAGCCTTCGGGACGCGCCATGCCGAAATTATGCTTGATGCGGGATTCGGTGGTGGCGCCCTTTTCCTGGCCGATCACGCAGATGCTCTCGCCGCGGAAGCGGCCGAAGCCGCCGACCAGCGCCTCGTCCTCGCCGAACTTGCGGTCGCCGGCCAGCGGGGTGAATTCAGCGATCAGCGCGGCGATAAAATCGCTCAAATGGGGACGCTGCGGATGGCGCGCCACCAGGGTCTTCTGCCACGGCGTCAGATTGGCGTAGAGATCGCTCAGCGCCTGGGCGGCCCTGTCCTCGATCCGCGAAATCTCTTCCCCGATGTCGCTGCCGGTCGCGGCCAGCGCGCGCAGTTCATCGACCTTGGAATCGAGCTCGGCGACAGGCTTTTCGAAATCGAGATAACTGCGCATGTGATCCGGCATCAAATCAATATAAGGACGAACGCGGTTTCAGGCGAAGCGGATTCCGGTTCGCGTCAAGAAAGCACGCATCTTCAATGGTTTAGCGCGCATTCCGACGCGAAGGCGAGACCGCTTTGCGAAAGTGCGCGCAAAGCAGGTCGCGGGCGGGAAATGGCTCTTTCACGGCAGAAGGCAAAGAAGTCAAGGCGGCAAAGCGCGAGGCTACTTCTCCGCCAGCGGGTGCAGGTCGCGGACCAGGCTTTTCAGCCGCTCCTCGACCACATGGGTGTAGATCTGCGTGGTCGAGATATCGGTATGGCCAAGCAGCGTCTGCACGATGCGCAAATCGGCGCCGTTGTGTAAGAGGTGACTGGCGAAGGCATGACGCAACACATGCGGCGAGACCAGCCGCGGCGCCAGCCCGGCGGCGGCGGCGAGTTCCTTGAGGTCGCGCGCGAAATGCTGCCGCGTCAGATGTCCGCTCTCGCCGAACGAGGGAAACAGCCACTTCGAGGCGGCGGCGTTTTTCTTCTTCTCGGGCTTGAGCGCTTCGATCGCGGCGAGGTAATCGGCCATCGCCTGTCGCGACGCCTCGTTCAGCGGTACCAGCCGTTCCTTGTTGCCCTTGCCGCGCACCACGATCATGCGGGCGTCGCGCCGCGACGCCGAGAGCGGCAGCGTCACCAGTTCCGTCACCCTGAGGCCGGTGGCGTAGAGCACCTCGAGCAGGCAATACAATCGCTTGGCGCGAAGCCGCTGCGGCGCAGAGGTTTCCGGCGCATCGGCGAGCGCCTTGGCGCGCACCAGCAGGCGATCGACGTCGGCTATCGACAGCACCTTCGGCAGGCCGCGGCCGCGCTTCGGCCCCGAAAGGATCGCGGCCGGATCGTCGCTGCGAACCCGCTCGTTGAGCAGGAAACGAAACAGGTGCCGCATCGCCGACAGCCGGCGCGCCGCGCTCGACGATTTGAAACCACGGGCGTCAAGATCGTCGAGGTAGTCGCGCAGCGCCTGGGTTTCGACGCCGGCAAAGCCCTTGCCCGCGCGGGCGAGAAACTCCGAAAAGTCGTTCAGGTCGCGCCGATAGGCATCAAGCGTGTTATGGCCGGCGCCCTGTTCAGCCGCCAGCATGTCGAGGAACAGATTGATCAATCTGGCGTCTGAGGTCTTGCCGGAACGCATCCCCTGGTGTCCCCATCGGAAGTTCGCCTCTCACGGGCGATCGCCAGAACGAACTTCGCGATCAAGGATACTAGCAGCCTGTCGGACTTAACGCATTACCGGGATATTGGGTAGAATCGGGAGACCGATTTTGATTCTCCGTGTAGGTTTTGCGATGAGCAACTTTCGCCAAATAGACCGTGCGACC
>Ga0066789_10001456_pt1 | contig 10194 bp, 8 predicted proteins | sample OrgsoiDNA2013049_FD_70960 | JGI IMG/M metagenome (GOLD analysis project Ga0066789, IMG submission 70960) | Permafrost soil microbial communities from the Arctic, to analyse light accelerated degradation of dissolved organic matter (DOM) -... | ecosystem: Environmental > Terrestrial > Soil >...
GTGCTGAATGCCGCTTACTGACAATTTCGGGCGCTCGATTCACGATCTGCGAATATCGATCACGGACCGCTGTAACTACAGGTGTGTGTACTGCCGGACGGGGACCAACGGTGCGGCTTATGCGGAACTTCCGTTCGCAGATTATCTGCGGATGGCTCGGATATTGGTTGGGCTTGGAATTACGAAGATTCGTCTGACGGGCGGCGAACCCCTGCTGCGCAAGGGCATTGTGGAGTTCGTCCGCGACCTCGCGAAGCTGCGCACTTCCGATGACAAGAAGCCTGAGATTGCACTGACTACCAACGGCCATCTGCTGGCTGAGATCGCACAGTCCCTGAAGGATGCGGGGCTTGACCGCGTGACGGTGAGCATGGACGCGGTGGATCCGGAGCGATTTGCTCGCATCACGCGCGTTCCTAACGGATACGAGAGCGTGCTGGCGGGCGTGCGCGCATCGCGGCAGGCGGGGCTTGATCCGGTGAAGATTAATTGCGTGCTGCTGCGCGGGTTTAATGAAGATCAGATTATTCCGTTTGGGATGTTCGCGCGGGAAGAGCGGGTGGTGGTGCGGTTCATCGAATTCATGCCGCTCGAAGAAGACCGCGTTTGGACGCCGGAAATTGTGGTGACACTGGATGAGATCGTCGCCCGTATGTCGGAGTATCTCCCGTTGGAGGAGATTACGCACGAGCGCAGCGAAACGGCGCGGCGGTATCGCTTCGCCGATGGCTTGGGCGAGATTGGAATCATCGCGCCGGTTTCGCATCCGTTCTGCGGACACTGCAGCCGGATTCGTATCACCTCGGACGGCAAGCTGCGCACCTGCCTGTTTTCTGTGTGGGATCATGATCTGCATGAGTTGATGCGGCGCGGTGCTACGGATGAGAAGCTCACCGAGTTCATTCTGAAAGTGGTGGAGAAAAAAGAAGAGCGGCACCACATCGGGGAGCCGGGATTTGTGCCGGCGTCGCGGACTATGGTGCATATTGGCGGGTAGGAGGCAGTCGTCGGTCGTTAGGGAAGCGCGCCTCACTGCCGAGATGCAAAGTGCGCCTGAGGATTCTTTTCAGACTATTAGTATAAGGAATCGTACTTAGTAACCATCCAGCCGGAATCTTTCTTTTCCTCGGTCACGGAGAATAAATCCCTGTAAGTTGAATCCTGGCTGGGTGTGCTATAACGTTGGCCTTTGTAGTGCAGGATCACTAAGGGCGGCGCGTCTTCCCATTCGACTAGATTCCAGGAAATGAGCGGGTGCTGGGCTTCGGAGATGCAAAGGAAGTCGGCGCGCTTCTTGCGGTAATCCCTTTCCCACTGGGCTAGGAGTTTGCGGCAATTGCCGTCGCGCATCTCGGCGATAAAGCCATTGGCAGTGCGTTCGATAGTGCGATCGCGAAAGGGATTCATGGTGATGCTGATCGGCATCTGGGTCAGCGGGTCGCGTTCCAGAGAGCGCGACAGCACCGGGGGTTGGCTGGTGAGCCAGTAGAGATAGCCTAGGAACACGAGCACTAGCAGGGCAGCGGAGCCCAGAGCAATCGCGAGATGGGCGCGGGAAAAGTGCATCAGTGAGAGTTTGGGGGATGGGCGAGGCAAGGGCAAGGTTACTTCAGATACTCCCGTAACTGGGACGTGAGAGCTTCGCTCGGCCAGGCCGGACGAGGGCGTCCGTCCCCTGCACGAGTCTCTTCCGAGTGCGTTGCGGTCTTCTGTCCTTTTGTCGTTTTACACACGCCGCCCGCGTTTGTATTTTCCATATTGGCGGCGTATAGTTACGGATGAAAACTGTTGTGTCGTAGTGTCAGGATTGTCGAAGCACACCAGTGGGCGCAAGCCCACTTTTTAGTTTGGGGTGGGATTGTCGCGGCGATTCGGGCACAAATTGCTGAAAACATGGCATTTGATCTGGATAAAGTCCGGCAGATTGCTGAGCGGGTGGCGGGCTCGAGCGGGCTGGAAGTAGTCGAAGTGGAAGTGTGCGGGGCGGGTAAGCACCGCACGCTGCGCGTTTTTATTGACCGGCCTGGAGTGGTGCCGGCGGCGGATCGTCCGGACGGAGTGACGCACGAAGACTGCTCGAAGTTCAGCCGGGAGTTTGGGACGATCGTCGATGTTGAAGACGCGTTCCCGGGCGGATCGTATGTGCTGGAGGTTTCCTCTCCGGGACTGGATCGTAAGCTGACGAAGGCGGCGGATTTTGAGCGCTTCCGGGGACAACGCGTGAAGTTGACCACGCGGGAGCCGGTGAACGACAACCGGCATTTTGAAGGGAAGCTGGAAAGCTTCGACGATGGAAAGCTGCTGCTGGATTTGAGCGCGGCGCGTAAGAAAAAGATGCGTCCGAAAGAGGGCGCGGCGCCGAAGGTTGAGATTGAGTTAAGGAACGTAGAGAAGGCGAATTTGGTGCCGGAAATCTAAGACCTGAGACCTGATTTTTTATGGCTAGTGAGCTTTACAACATTATCGAAGGGGTTAGCCGGGAAAAGGGCATTGATCCGCAGATTGTGGTAAGCGCGGTTGAGGACGCCATTGTGGTGGCTACGCGCAAATACTACAAGACGCAGGAAAACTTGCGCGCGGTCCTGGATAAGGACAGCGGCAAGATCAATGCTTATGCGGTGAAGTCGATTGTCGAGACTCCGGAGCAGGTGGAAGATCCGAACTTGCAGGTGACGGTGGAGGAGGCGCGGAAACTGGATCCGAGTGCGGAAGCTGGCGGAGAACTGCTGATTCCGAAAGTGACGGAAGGAATTCTGGGGCGGATCGCGGCCCAACTGGCGAAGCAAGTCATCTTTCAGAAAGTGCGCGAGGCGGAACGCGACACCGTTTACAACGAATACATCGGGCACGTGAATGAGGTGGTGAATGCGACGGTGAAGCGGCTCGAGGGTCCCGATGTGATTCTCGATATCGGCAAGGCCGAAGCGCGCATGGGACGCAAGGAGCAGTCGCGGTTGGAATCGTTCGCAGTAGGCGAACGGATTCGGGTCGTGATCGTGCGGGTGGAAAAAGCGGTGAAAGGACCGGGCGTGATCGCATCGCGTTCGGCGCCGGAACTCGTGCAGCATTTGTTCCAGACGGAAGTGCCGGAGATTTACGACGGCACCGTGGTGATCCGGGCGATTGCGCGGGAAGCGGGCGAGCGCACGAAGATCGCGGTGATGTCGAAGGACAAGGATGTGGACGCGGTTGGGGCGTGCGTGGGCATGAAGGGGATGCGGGTGCAGTCGATCATTCGCGAGTTGCGCGGAGAGAAGATCGACATCATTGAGTATCACGAGGATGCGGTTACGTTCGCGGAGAAAGCTTTGCAGCCGGCGAAAGTGAGCCGGGTGACGATTGTCGATGCGACGGACAAACATTTGGAAGTAGTGGTGGACGACACGCAGCTTTCGCTGGCGATCGGGAAAAAAGGACAGAACGTGCGGCTGGCGGCGAAGCTGCTGGGCTGGAAGATCGACATTAAGAGCGAAGAAGAAAAGCGGCAGGAAGTGGAACAGCAGATGTCGGCGCTGGTCACGCAAACAGCAACTCCGCTGGAGATTGTTACGGGACTGGGCGAGGGGTTGGTCGAGAAACTGAAGGCGGCGGGCGTGAATACGGTGGAGTCGCTGGCCGATATGACGCCGGAGCAACTGGAAGCAATTGAAGGCATTGGCCCGAAAACGGTGGAAAAAATCAGTATTGCGGTGAATAATTACTTCGCCAGTCTGGATGGCGGCGAGGCTGTAGCCGCCGCGGAAGCGGAAGGCACAGGAGAAGCCGCCACCGAAGCGGCTTTCAGCGAGGAATCGTTGGCAGAGGGCTCGGTAGAAGCGGAGACGTTGTCCGCTGCAGCGGAACCTGCGGAAGAAGCGTTGCCAGCGGAAGAAGAAGAAGGCGTCCAGCTTGCGGCGGAAGAAGCCGCGATCGCCGAGCCAGCGACTGAAGAAGCCCCGGAAGATAAGCAGAGCTGAACTCAGAGCGTGTCGAGTTCGGACTTCGATCCGGACTGACCGCGCCGGGCTCGCCAGCCGGGGCCGGGATTGCATAGGGTTCTTGATGTTAAACGTCCGAGGTTAGATATGCGAGCTTAGAAACGCGAGATTAGCGGGACAAGAAGAGGAAACGAGAGCGGATGAGTAAGATTCGAATCAACGATCTGGCCCGTGAGTTGGAAGTCAAGAGCAAGGAAATTCTTGACACTCTAACCACGGTGGGCGTCACGGAGAAGAAAACGCACTCCAGTTCTCTGGAAGATCACGAAGCGGACCTGGTGCGGAAACATCTCCGCGGCCGTTCCGATGCAGCGCCGAGTTCGGCGAGGCCATCTTCGCGTGCCGCTCACGGCGAAGAAGAGATCAAGACCAAGATCGACCTCTCGCATATTTCGCGACCTGGTGACGTGTTGCGCGCCATCACGCAGCAAAAGGGAACAGCCGAGCATCCTGCGCCGCGTCCCGCAGTCAAGCCGCCAGTTACGACGACGGCAGCGGTAGAGGCGAGGGCAGAAGCTCCGGCCGCTGCGAAGCTGCCGAAGGCGGTGCCGCCCAAGCCCACGGGCGAAGGTCCTGCTCATGGTTCTGCTTCCGCGCCGCCGGCGCCGAGAATGGTGACGCCAGCTTCGGTAGCTGCCACGTACCGCCCGCCGACAGTGGTCGTGATTCCGCCCAGAGTTCCCGTGCCACCACCCGCCGCGGTTTCATCCGCGACGAATACCGCAGCGCCCGTGATCGCGGTTCCGCCGCGAGCTACGGCCCCAGCATCGCAGGCCAGCAGTGCTCCGCCAGCGGCGCAGCCTCCGGCGCACAGTAACGTTACACAGATGCAAGCCGCGGCACCCGCGAAGCCAGCGGCTCCGATGGCGCCACCGCCGCGAATGATCATGCCGCAGACCGGCCCGCGTCCGGTGTATAAAGCACCTCTGCCTGTGCCGGGAACGCCCGCGCCGGGTGCAGCTTCGCGGCCGACGCCGGGACGACCGGTGCCGGGCCAACCAATTTTTCAGCGCACGGCACGGCCGCTAGCGCCGGGACAATCGCGTCCGCCGCTTCGTCCGGGTGAACGGCGGCCGATGCATCCGACGAGAGTGGCGCCAGCGGGATCGCGTCCGCTGGGTGTAGGCCCGGGAGCGGGGATGGCGTCGCCGGGACCAACGCGTCCAGGAAGCCGTCCGGGAGGTCCGGCGCGGCGACCGGGACAGAGGTACGTACCGCGAGGAGTGAAGGAAGGCCCGATGAAGGGCTACACTCCGCCGCCGCGGATGAGCATTAACACCGAGCCGGCGCCGATCACGCGGAACATCACGATTACGGAAGGAATCTCGGTGAAGGATCTGGCCGAGAAGTTGGGCATTCGGGCCAAGGATGTGATTGCGCGGCTGGTGGTGCGGGGCGTGTTCGCAACCATCAATCAAACGCTCGACGCGGAACTGGCAAGTGAAATGGCGCGCTTCTTCGGAGCGGATACGGAAGTCATCACGTTCGAAGAACAAGCGGCGAAGGATACGACGGAAGCGACCGAGAGCAGTGAAGAAGGAGCGGAAGCTGTGCCGCGTCCGCCGGTGGTCACGATCATGGGCCACGTCGATCACGGCAAGACGACGCTGCTGGATTCGATCCGATCGACCAATGTGGCTGGAGGCGAAGCGGGCGGCATTACGCAGCACATCGGCGCATACAAGGTTCGTATTACGGACACGGCATCTCCGGCGTTAGGGCGTGAGATCGTGTTCCTGGATACACCGGGCCACGAGGCGTTCACGCGCATGCGTTCGCGCGGGGCGAAGGCGACCGACATTGTGGTGCTGGTCACCGCGGCGGACGACGGCGTGATGCCGCAGACGGTGGAAGCCATCGACCACGCGCACGCGGCCGAAGTTCCCATCATTGTGGCGGTCAATAAGATCGATAAGCCGGGTGCGTTGCCAGAGCGAGTCAAAAAACAACTGGCGGATCGTGGGCTGGTTCCGGAAGACTGGGGCGGCAAGACGGTGTTCGTGGACGTTTCCGCGAAGCAGAAGACGAATCTGAATCTGCTGATGGAAATGATTTGCCTGACGGCGGACCTGCAGGAATTGAAAGCGACTCCGGGACGGGCGGCGAGCGGGTTGGTTCTGGAAGCGAAACTGGATCGGGGGCGCGGTCCGGTGGGGACGATTCTGGTTCAGAACGGCACGCTCCGCGCGGGCGACAACTTCGTGGTGGGAAACGTGTACGGCAAAGTGCGAGCGATGTTTGACGATCGCGGAAAGCCGCTGAAGGAAGCGCCCCCGTCGACGCCGGTGGAAATTATCGGGTTGGAAGGGTTGCCGCAAGCGGGCGATCAGTTTGTGGTGGTCACAGATCGCGAGAAGGCGCGCGATATCTCGGAATACCGCGGGCAGAAAGCGCGCGAGGCCACGCTGGCCAAGAGTTCACGTGTCTCGCTGGAAGGCCTGGCGGAGCAGTTGAAGACGGCGGGCATGAAGGAGCTGAACGTCATTCTGAAGGCCGACGTGCAGGGATCGGTCGAAGTGCTGGGCGATTTGCTGGGCCGGCTGTCGAACGACAAAGTTCGGTTGAAGTTGCTGCGGTCGGGCATTGGCGCGATCACGGAAACGGATGTGCTGCTGGCGTCGGCGTCCAACGCCGTCATCATTGGATTCAACGTGCGTCCGGAACGCAAGGCGCAGGAACTGGCCGATCAGGAAAAGGTCGACATACGGCTGCACTCGATCATTTACGAATTGCAGGACGAGATCAAGCGCGCCATGACCGGGCTGCTCGAACCGACGATCAAAGAAACTTACCAGGGGCGGGCCGAGGTGCAGGAGACCTTCCGCATTCCGAAAGTGGGGACGATTGCCGGTTGCCGCGTGAGCGATGGATTGATCAAGCGCGATTCCGAAGTGCGGCTGCTGCGCGATAACGTGGTCGTGTTCAAAGGAAAAGTCGCGTCCCTGCGCCGCTTCAAGGACGATGCTTCGCAGGTAACTAGCGGGATGGAATGCGGTATCTCCATCTCTAACTACGGCGATATCAAGGCTGGCGACGTGATCGAGGCGTTCTTGACGGAGCGGATCGCGGCGGAAGCGATTAAGTAAGTTGGCTTGTGGAGCGCCGGGCGTCCCCGCCCGGCCCCCGCGAAAATCATACGACCGAGATCCTAGGCAAGCCCCCCGGTACCCCCTCCCCCCTTTTTTCGATCTATTAGAATCATGGGTTTAGGGGTAAAATCTGCAAAATATTCAAAAATAAAGACTTATATGGAAAATCTTCAAGAATAAGGACTTAGGTCAAAGATTTCTTCGTCCCTACTCCACCGCCGGGTGACGCCGCAGTTTGAATCTCGGGTCTCCAAAAACTCGGGAGCTGGGGCCAAACCGATGCGGAGGGAAACGGGCACATCAATGAAAAAAGGTGCGGGAATTGATCCGCACCCTTTCTTACTCTCTACTTCTATTATAACAATTTCGACCTACCCACCCCGCCAACTTTTGCGACTTTATTTTCCCAGCCGATTCATCGGTTTAGGCGGAAAATCGTGAAAACGGGGGCTTGACAGGATTTCCCAAATCCACGCGCACGCATTCCTCCGGCCGGGCGAGGACGCTCGGCGCTCCATTGTGGATTTGTCACCGTATGGGTGTGATGTGGCTCCTAGCTCACCGTTCAGCGTGCTGCTAAACCTCGGAGCGTGTACTCCTACGAATACCGGCGGCGTCTTCCCCAATTGCAGCCGGACTTCAAAATCATCTTCACTCCTTTTTGCACCTATCTTCGCTGGACCCTTCCACCCGCAGCCAGAACAATCGTTGTCGATACCTGCGTAGCTGGAAATGGGCTTAAGTTCGACCTTCACGGCCTTGTCGTCATGCCCGATCACGTACACCTTGCCATCGTACCAATTTGCCGTCCCGAAGGCCCCGTCCCGATTGCCGAGATTATGCAGGCCATCAAAGGCGCATCCGCGCACCGCATCAATAAATTTCTGAATCGCCGGGGTAAGGTCTGGCAGGAGGAATCCTTCGACCGCGCTTTGAGGAAAGAGGAGCAATTTACGGAGAAGTTCTATTACATGCTCGCGAATCCTGTGCGAGCCGGACTGGTGGATAATCCGCTGGACTATCCCTGGATATGGAGAAGAACGGGAGCAACGCTCGTCAGCGCAACTCCCTGATGTCAAGTGTTCGATGGAGCGCCGGGCGTCCCCGCCCGGCCCCTGCAGGCAGCATCGTGGCCGGGCGAGGACGCCCGGCGCTCCATTGCTTGTTTCTTTCTTACGGTGCCGGCTGCGCCGCAAACGTGCCACTCATGTTGAATCCGGCGTCTGACTGCAGCACATAGCCGGTGCTGTTCGACGTCAGGTAAAGAACGACGCCGAGGCTATCGCCAGAGTTGTCAGTCAGTTGAGCTGTTGTTCGGCCGTTACTGGCCACCGCATAAGTTCCCGTGAGAGCAAGGGAGTTGGTGGCACCAGCCACCACATTGGGGGCGAAGAAGCTAGCCAGGTAGTTGGTCCCCAGAGTGTTGGAACCGCTCGGAACCAGTGTGCCCACTCGGTCTTCGAACGCGACGTCAGAGATGCCATTGAACACGACTCCATTCCAGTTAAAGCCATCCATGAAGAATGCGGCTTGGGTGCTGAGGCTGGTGTTGGTGAAGGTGCCGCTTTGCAGATCGATGGTGCCGTCTTCCACATTGGTCCCGTTGAGCGCGATGAAGTAAGCCCGCGTTGGGCTCACCATCCAGATGTCACGCTGAATGGTGTTCCCTAAAGAAAAGGTGCCTGATCCGTCGGAATTGATCAAATAGGTCCAGGCCGCCGATGCGTTGTTGGTTACGTGGCCATCCTGCACAAAATCGTAAGTCTCTGCAATGTTTGAGCTGCCGTCGGCCGTGAACACCCCCACTGTGTTAATGAAACCGGGCGATGCTGTCTCGCCGCTGCTGCCAAAAGCATACGAGCCGGAGAGCGAGGCGGCTGAGAATGCAACGTTACTCTGCTTTTCAGCCGAACCCACGGAAAGTATATTTGCGAGGGTGGTGGTATCCAGCAATAAGAACTTGTTCACGCTGACCACATAGTATTGCGCCGAATGCGCGATGCCGTTCACGGTGTAACTAACGGTTCCTCGGCCACCGGTAGGTGGGTTCATGGTGCCGGCGCCGATGAGGTCGGGGACTCCGGGTTGGCCACCGGTTGGAACTTGCGTCCCGTTCTGAACCATTATGTAGGAACCACTCACGGCGCCTGCGGAAATGGCCATGGCGCCGATCGTGCTGCTCACCTGTACGTCGTGGGTGCGAAAGACAAAAGTTCCAGAGGGAGTTACGGTAAGCTGGCCGGAGTCTTGCAGTAGCGCCGAACCAGCGCTGGTTCCGCCACCGTCCGCTTCTTCCATATAAAGGTCACCAGTATTACTCAAGGTGATTGCAAATAACTCAAAGGGAGTCGATCCGGATTTGAACTGCAAGCTGCCTGTCCCATCGCGGCTGATGGAATAGGTTCCGGTTAGAGCCGTCCCGAGAATAGACTGCGTACCTAGCCCCACCTGTTCTACGAAGTCGTCCGTAGCCGCCGTGATGTTGCCCTTGCCGTCGGCCGTGAACACTCCGCCCTCGACGAAGAAACCGGCCACCGTGCTTGACCCAGCGTTAAGCCCATAACCCTTCAGGGTATACGCATACGAGCCACTCAAACTGGCGTTGCTGAAGCCGCCCTTTCCTATGATGATTGGGTTTCCGCCAGAACCGCAGCCGATGGTCAAGAAGATGCTCGTCATCGCCGCCAGAGCCATGAGCACACGGCTGGCACACTTGGTGGAAGCAAGGGGATTCATAGGGACACTCCTGTCTATCTCTTGAGATGCCCTAACCCGGATTGTAGAAGGAAGTTTCGGTGGAAAATTTTCGCGGAGACGTTTCCAAGGCAGGCGGAGACGGGGCAAGCCCCGTCTCTACACGAATCCGTAGCTCTTTCGTGGACTCTTAACCCTTGGTGACTTCCGCCTCACGGCGCGCCGGCGCCGGCACGGCTGGCTGGTTGCGCTTTTTGGACGCTTTTTCGGATAGCCAGACTCCCACTCGGTAGAGCAGCAGGATGCTGAGCACTACGCCGTACTCGATGGGTTTGCGGAGATCGGCTTTCACCAGCCAGACGTAATGTGTCACCGCGAGGATTCCCGTGAGATAAATCAGACGGTGCAGGCGCTGCCAGTTCTTGCCACCCAGG
>Ga0066789_10001457_pt1 | contig 10192 bp, 7 predicted proteins | sample OrgsoiDNA2013049_FD_70960 | JGI IMG/M metagenome (GOLD analysis project Ga0066789, IMG submission 70960) | Permafrost soil microbial communities from the Arctic, to analyse light accelerated degradation of dissolved organic matter (DOM) -... | ecosystem: Environmental > Terrestrial > Soil >...
GGGGTAAAGCCCAGTTCGCTCACGACGACGGCAAGCTGACCCAAGCTGTCATCGCGCAACAACGTACCGGGATAGTCCGATCCCACGGATAGATCGTAGAGGCGATCGAATGGCCCGGCAGTCTTTTGCAGGTCGACCACGATATGGCGCTCCGGCAGGGCGGACGGCGCGCCTTTGGCCTGGGCGACGGGAGCCAGAAGTCCGAGGGCTAAGGCGCCAAGCGCGGCTCTCAATGACATGCGGCTTCCCTGACGGCCGAAAGGTTGGTGATAATAAGAGATACCGGGACAGTCCGGTAGCCCGCCGAGTTCGCACGATCTAGCTATCCTGAGGGGGAGTTTGCCAATGTACACAGCCGCCGTCGATCGATACCAAGCGCTTCCCTATGCCCGCTGCGGCCGCAGCGGGCTGCGACTGCCGCGTATTTCGCTCGGACTTTGGCAGAACTTCGGGGGCTCCGTGCCGTTCGAGAACGCCCGTGAAATGGTTCTTAAGTCATTCGATCACGGCATCACGCATTTCGATCTCGCGAATAACTACGGTCCGCCCCCAGGTTCCGCCGAGGAAAACTTCGGCCGCATCCTGGCAACCGATCTTGCCGGGCACCGCGATGAGCTGGTTGTCTCGACGAAAGCGGGCTATCTCATGTGGCCGGGTCCGTACGGCGAGTGGGGATCCCGCAAATACCTGCTCGCCAGTCTGGATCAAAGCCTCGAGCGCATGCATCTCGACCATGTCGACATTTTCTATTCACATCGCTATGACCCCGACACACCGCTTGAAGAGACGATGGGCGCGTTGGATACCGCGGTACGCAGTGGCAAAGCCCTGTATGTCGGCATTTCGTCCTATGGGCCGAAGAAGACGCGCGAGGCGGCCGCCATTCTGCGCGAGCTCAAGGTTCCCTTCGTGATTCATCAGCCCTCCTATTCCTTGCTAAACCGCTGGGTGGAGCAGGGCTTGCTGGACGTGCTCGAGCAGGAAGGCATCGGCTGCATCGCGTTCTCGCCGCTGGCACAAGGCCTGCTGACGACTAAATATCTGAACGGAATCCCGGACTCCGCGCGCGCAGTTCGAGACGAGTCGTTCCGCAAGTCAATGCTCAGCGAACGCAATCTCGCCGCCGTGCGCGCACTCAATGAAATTGCCAAGCAACGTGGACAAAGCCTCGCGCAGATGGCGATCGCGTGGGTGCTCAGAAAACCGGCCATTACCAGCGCGCTCGTGGGCGCCAGCAGTTGGCCGCAGATCGCGGAGTGCCTCGGCGCGCTGCGAAACGGCTCGTTCCACCAGGAGGAGCTCGAGAGGATTGACACGCAAGCACGCGATGGCGAACTCAATATCTGGGCCGAGTCGAGTCAATCCGGCTGAACGCGGACGGTGCCTAAGCGGTCACGCGTCGGACGGGCCTGGTCAGCCGACCAGGGCGCTGTGCAGCGACTTTATCTGTCCCGCAGTGGTACCGAGCAGCCGCTTGCAGTCGGCGGTATCCAGCGCGAGTCGTTGAAACGCCGTTACTGCGGTCACAGTCTCGTCGAGTAATCCACGGTAGAACACGCAGGGCACGAGGGAGATAGCGGCGATCAGCACGTCCGTGAGCGGCCCTGCTCCCGTTACCGGCGGAGTGGACGCGTTTTGATTGCTCACAGCGGAGACGATTGACGGTGCGAACTTCCATTGACCCAAGATCGCGCCCGCAATTCGCGGGTGTCCTTTGTCGAGCACCCGAGTGGCCGCATCGTCGGCGCCCAGCGTCGCGCCGTGCTGGTGGGCACGCACGGTGATATAGAGGCTGCCGATGTTGTGCATGAGGCCCGCCACGAGGGCTTCATCGGGATTCGCGGCTCGAGTTTCGCGGGCGAGCACGTACGCGATCGATGCAACCAGTGTTCCCTTGCGCCATAGTTCATGCAGCTGCGGGCGCAGCGCAGCGACGCTTGCGCCCGCGTTCATCTGCTGCAAGGCGAACGACATGGCCGTGCAGCGCACCAACTGGTGGCCGAGGCGGTGCACTGCCTGCTGCAGCTCAGTGATCGGTTTTCCCGAGGGATTCAGGAACGCCGAATTCGCCAGTCGCAGGATTCGTACGGCGAGAGCCGCATCGATTCCGATGACTCGTGCGACCTGGGCCGGGGTGGCGCGGGGATCCTCGAGCGCTCGCTGCACCCGCTGCGCGATATCCGGAAACGATGGCAGGCGAACGTCGCCGCTCGCCAGTTCAGCAGACAGCTCCTTGAGGAATTCGGAGGGGGCCAAGGCGCTAGGCGGCTCCTTTTGCTTCTGCGATGCCGGAATTGCCATGGGTGCGAGCCTTCTGATTCCACGATGCGTCTGGATTGCTATCGGCCCTGTAGCGGCACTCTTGAGGAGCGGGAAACCCGTGAAAGGGCGCCACCCGCCGTCATTTACACCCGCCGTCATTTAACAGTACCGTTTCCCCACCGGGCGCCCAGTGGGGCTTTCCTGGGCGCTTCTGGGCGGGGAGCGCGTCGGTCAGCGGCATCCGGTCATGAGATCCACCCGTCGCCCGCCCACCTGCTTCAGTTCCCGCTTGGGCAACCGATAATTCCGGAGTGAGTTGGTGCCGTGGCGGACCGTGAAATACGTAGAGACAGTTCGCAGTGAAAAACGTGATTCTCAATTCGATCGCCGAAACCACCACGCACCGAGACCGCGACGGTGTGCATTACGCGATCGTGCAACTTCTCTTGGATTATCTGAACACGGAATCGGTCGCAATCTACCGCCTCGTTCACGACGGCGGCGTGACTCGGCTTCAGACCTACGCCGAGGTCTCGCGTGGCAACAAGCACGCGCCTCAGGTCCGCGGCAGCGATCCGACGTCTCTTCGAGAGCTAGGTGAAATCCCCGAATGGGAGTCATGTGTGCGCCGGCAGCAGATCGTGCAATACTCCCCGCGCGCTGGGATCATTCATTCCGTCCTGCCGCTCGAGGCGGAACGCGAAGTTGCGGCCTTGCTGGTCATCACGGGCCGCACCCGGCTCCGGTCCCGCGCCATTGAACACATCAACGCCATCTTGCGAATCTTGAAGAATCACCTGGCGCTACTCGACTACGGCGAGCTTGACACGCTGACCGGCATGTTAAACCGCAAAACCTACGAGGCGTCTTTTGAAAAGCTTCGGCAGCGATTGCGGCTCGCGGACATGGGCCGCGGCGTGAAGGAGCCCAGCTGGTTGGGTCTCGTGGATATAGACAAGTTCAAATGCATCAACGACAACTATGGACACTTATTTGGGGATGAAGTGCTGCTCTTGGTCTCCCAATTGATGAAAACGTGTTTTAGGGGAACCGATCAGCTGTTTCGCTTCGGCGGCGAAGAATTCCTGATCGTGCTCGATCACGCAACCACAGATGGTGTCGAGGTCGCGTTTGATCGACTGCGTGAGACCATTGCGACATTTGAATTTCCGCAAGTAGGGCGAGTAACCATCAGCCTCGGGTACTCACAAATTCATCCCACGGATAACCCGACTACTTGCGTGGAGCGCGCAGACGCCGCGCTTTATTACGCAAAGCATCATGGGCGCAACAACATTCGCTCTTACGAGGCGCTCGTCGCCGCCGGCGAGTTGTCAGCCAAGGACGGCGGAGAGAACGTCGAACTCTTCTAATCGAATCGCTGCGGTGCGGACTGCGCACACTCGAAGGCGATCGTGGTTCCGCCGGGCCGCTTCGAGGATCGGATAAAGTTGCCGTGAATGAGATTAGCGCGATACTGCATGGTCCTCAATCCCGTGCCGGTGCTTTCACTCACCGGGGGTATTCCGATCCCGTCGTCTACGACCTCCAGGCGTGTCTTCGCAGTGTCAATCATGAACCGAAGCGTGATCGAACGGGCCTGGGAGTGCTTCAGCGCGTTCGCCAAGGCTTCCTGCGCAATCCTATAAATGTGGTCTTGAGTATTCAGCGGTAAAGTCAGCGGGGCAGCCGCAATTAGTTCGAATTTAACAGCCGCGCCTTCCCACAATCTGGGCATCCTGGTCATTTCTCGCAGCGCGTCCACGAGTCCGCCCGATACGCCACTCAAGGGCGACAGACCGTGCGCGATCGTTCTGCAAGTTTCGATCGCGTCGCTGACGGCTCCTGACAGTTGCCGGAGTTCACGGGCGACGGACAGGCCTTGCCTTTCGGTTTCAGTGGCGAGGCTCGTCGCAAGCAGAGCGATGCCGAAGAGGTCTTGTCCCAACCCATCGTGCATCTCGAGTCCGAGCTTTCGCTGTTCGCGGGTGATTGCATCGAGAAGCGACCGCTCGAGGACGCGGCTCTCGGTAATATCCTCGCCCAGGCTAGCAATGCCGGTTGCTGATCCGTCGACATGGCGAATCAAGGTGTTATTCCATCGAATGTAGCGAAGTTTGCCGGATTTGGTGCGAATTGGATTTTCGTAATGCCAAGCCGTGGGACTGTCATTGAGCAAGTCGGAGAATAGGCGACGGACACCGTACTCCTCTGGCGGCTTGAATACCTGAAACCAGTTCCGGCTGAGAATTTCCTCGCGACGCCAGCCCGTCAGATCCAGAAAATACTGGTTGCAGTAAATGAGTTTCGCATCTTTGTCGAGCATCACCGCCAGGAGGTGCACGTGCTTGAGCATCGCGATCAGCAATCGCTCATTGTCGCTCGTTGAGTGTGTCGAAGGGGGTTCCATACCTCTCCCACCCGCGTCGATCATGTTACCTGCTTCCTACGAGATTCCCAATGGGCGCATTGGATCGGGTATTGTTGCGGTGCATGCCGACGGTTTCGTCGCAGAACTCGCCGCGTATCGGCAAGCGTTTCGCAAGCTATGTGGTGGATGGCGGCTGGATCAAGACGTGGTATGAGCATATGCTGGAAAGAATTCTACAGTGGCTACTTGCACCGTTAGAGGCTCGCGCCGATGACTAGGAAAACCTTGGAATCGGCTTTCCTGTCCGAATGGCAGCCGATCGCTTCCGGCAACGCGGTCCTCAAGCTCTCGATGCGATGGATGGGGAGTGTTCCTGCGCTGCAATTGGATTTCGATTTCAAGGGCGGCGGCGGCTTCGTGGTCGCGCGGCGTGCCCTGCGCAGGGCGATGCCGAACGAGTATGCGGTGGAATTTCGGCTGCGGGGCAACGGTCCCATCAACGATCTGGAGCTCAAACTGGTCGATGACACTGGTCAAAACGTCTGGCGGCATACAAAGGAGGGTTTGCGGCTTCCGCAACACTGGAAGCGCATGAGGGTGGAGAGCCGGGATATCGACTTTGCCTGGGGTCCGGCAAGCGGTACCGGCATTTCGAAGTTGGGCTCCCTCGAATTTGCCATCGTTGCTCGCGAAGGCGGAAAGGGAACGGTGTGGATTGCGGGTGTGGACATCGAGGACTGTGATCCACGAGAAGCCCCCACGGTTACTGCGTCGAGCGCACTACCGGGTTTTGAGGCGCAGGCGGCCCTGTCCGGCCCGGGATGGAAACCACGAGCCGATGATTTGCGGCCATGGATTGTGATCGATTCGTTGCAGCCGCGGCTGATCGGGGGTTTGACCGTCGATTGGTTGGACACCGCGCCAGCCGCCGGTTTCCGTGTGCGTGCTTCGAGCGGCGGTCGTCGTTGGACCACGGTTCATGCGGCAGCAAGGGCCGGTGGCAAGCGCACCAACGTATATCTGCCCGGCCTCAAGACCCGGTTTCTTCGTCTCGAACTCATGGAGGCATCTCCAGGTGCGGCCCTGCATTTGCAGTCTTTTGAGTTTTCCAGATCCATCCACGCCTTCTGGTACCACGTTGTCGATGCCGAAGCGCGTGGGTGGCATCCTCGTTGGCTACATCGTGAACAGAGTTTGTGGACCCCCGTCGGGACATCGCACGGCACGCATTGCGCGCTGATGAATGATGATGGCATGGTCGAAGTCGGTCAGGGATCCTTCTCCATCGAGCCCATGCTATCCATCGATGAGCGTCTCATCACCTGGGCGGACGTCGAGTCGCGGCAGGAATTGCTGCAGGACTGGATGCCTGTACCGTCTACCATATGGGAAACCGAGCAGTGGCGTCTGCGCATCCAAGCCGCGGCGACTGCGAGCGGCGCGGTGCGGTTGCGTTATCGATTCGAAAATCTCACTGACCGACCATCGACCGCCCGCTTGTTCGTGCTGCTTCGTCCATTTCAAGTCACGCCGCCGTGGCAGAATTTCCGCAAGCTGGGCGGAGTCAGCGAAATTCACGATTTGGCATGGCGTGACGGGGTGGTGTGCGTCAACGAGACCACGCGGGTCGTACCGGCAACCCCGCCCGCGGGGTTCGGATCGCTGTGCTTCGATGACGGGTTCATTGCGTCCCGACTTCTCGCCGGGACGCTGCCGAACGACGCAGGGGTGCATGATCCGTTCGGGTTTGCCACCGGCGCCCTCGACTTTGAACTGCCGCGCAAACGCGGTGCCGTCGGCGAGGTCGTCATCGACTGCATGCCGGTCGGCGTTCGGCAAGTGGCGGACGAGCCGGCATTCGACTGGGGCACGCAACTGCCGACGAATCAATGGATGGGCGGCGGCTGGCTGACTGACGTCATTCGTGCGTCGCTCACGGCGACGGCCCATGTTCTCGTGACCCGGTCGGGTGCCGCTTTGCAGCCGGGACCTCGGCGGTATACGCGGTCATGGATCCGGGATGGCGCGATGATGAGCGCCGCCCTGCTGCGAATGGGGCACGCAGAGGAGGTGCGGGAGTTCATTCGCTGGTACGCGCCCCATCAGCGCGCCGATGGCTTCGTGCCCTGCTGTGTCGACAACGAGGGGGTCGACTGGCTCGTGGAGCACGACAGCCACGGACAATTGCTGGCCTTGATAGCCGACTATCACCGATTCGCAGCGGATGATCGTCTCGTCGAGGACTCATGGAACTTCATCGTCAGGGCGGTCGGATGCATCGAGCGCTTGTTGGGGGAGGATGGACTGCTGCCAATCTCAGTCAGCCATGAGGGATACCTCGCTCAGCCGGTGCATTCCTATTGGGACGACTTCTGGGCTTTGCGGGGGCTGCGTGATGCGGTGCATCTGGCACAGGCGATAGGCCGCCGGGACTTCGCGGAACGATGGGAGGCGCTGACGAAGCGCCTCGATTCCGCGTTGTGCGCGTCGATCGAATCAACCCGGTCGCTGCGCAAGCTGGACTTCATTCCGGGCAGCATCGAGTGGGCGGACTTCGATCCGACGGCGACCGCGAACGCGGTGTACCTGCTGGATGTCCCCGACGGAGTCGACCGCCCGGCCCTTGAGCGGACGTTCGACATGTATCTGACCGAGTGGCGCAGGAAGCGCAGCGGCGAACTCGCCTCGCCAAATTACACGCCGTATGAGATTCGTATCATCGGGGCTTTTGTGCGGCTTGGGCGCCGCGAGGCGGCATTGGAACTGTTGCGGTTCTTCATGTCGGATCGTCGTCCAATGGCATGGAACCAGTGGCCCGAGATCTCGTGGCGCGACCGTGCGGCGCCTGCCCACCTGGGGGATCTTCCGCACACCTGGATTGCCGCGGAGTACGTTCTCGCCGTTCGCAGCCTGTTCGCCTATGAACGCGAGAGTGACGCAACCCTGATCATTGCAGCGGGACTTGCGCCGGAATGGCTCGAAGGGGAGGGGGTGAAAGTGAACGGCATGCCGACTCTCTACGGATCCTTGAGCTATTCGCTGCGCAGACTCGATGCCGCAACGGTGCGGTTTGACATCAGCAGTGCAATGAGCGCCAGGGTGATTTTGCGCCCGCCGTTGGGGGCTCCGCTGCGCAGTGCGATGGTCAACGGAAGCGCGTGCCCGATTGCCCCGGACGATTCGGTGGCCCTCCTTCGCACGCCGGCGGAAGTGGTTTGCAGCACGTCCTCAATGGGTGCTCAAGAAAAGTGACAGACGTCTCGAACCCAAAATCCGGCGCGTCAACCGAGGGTGGGTCCGCACAGTTGGGCCTCACGCGGGAAATGCTGATGATGATCCGTGTGATCTTCGCCTCCCCGGTGGGCAAGGCGCTCACCATGCTGGTGGCGTCGCTGGTCATCGTCATCTCTGCCACCGCCTACGGACAGATCCGCCTCAACCGTTGGAACAAGCCGTTCTTCGATGCGTTGTCGCGGCGTGACCTGCGGGACTTCCTGTTTGAGTTGGGCGTGTTCTGTGTGATCGCCGTATGTCTCCTGGTCCTCAACGTGGCGCAGCGCTGGCTCGCCGAGACCTTGCAGGTCAGGCTTCGCGAGGGTCTCACGCGCAGCCTCCTTAAGGACTGGATGCTGCCGCGCCGGGCCTTCTGGCTCGCCAACTCGGGCGCGATGGGCGTGAATCCGGATCAGCGCATCCACGAGGATGCGCGAAAACTGTGCGAGCTGTCGGCCGATCTTGGCATCGGGTTACTGCAAGCGTCGATCCTGTTCGGCACCTTCGCCGGGGTGCTCTGGGTGCTTTCGAGCGATTTCTCGCTGCGCTTCGGCAACCAGGACTATCCGATCCCCGGATTTATGGTCTGGGCTGCCGTCCTCTATGCCAGCGCGGGATCGCTTGTGAGCTATTGGATTGGGCGAGGTCTCGTCCACCGCAACGCGGAGCGCTACGCGCGCGAGGCCGATCTGCGCTTCTCGCTCGTGAGAGTCAATGAGCATGTCGATGAAATATCGTTGGCGGAGGGTGAGGCGGATGAAAAGCGGCGCATCGAACTGCATCTCGTCAACGTGCTCGCCGCGACTCGCAGAATCGTGCTGGGCCATACCCACCTGACCTGGGTCACCGCCGCTTTCGGTTGGGTTACGATCGTCGCGCCGATATTGGTGTCCGCGCCTTTATATTTCATGGGGAAGGTGTCGTTCGGCGGCCTCATGATGGCGGCGGGCGCTTTCACCCAGGCGCAGTCTTCGTTGCGCTGGTTCATCGATAATTTCAGCGTGATTGCGGACTGGCGGGCTTCGTTGCTGCGGGTGGCGAGCTTCCGGCATGCCTTGGTGACCACCAAGGAACCGGCGGGCTTCGGAAGCCGCATCGCATACACCGAAGGGGAACCCGGAGCGGTGGCAATCGACAACCTCCGGATCGTCTCGTCGGCCAACTCCGACATGCTGAGGGAGACCCGGGTGGTCGTCAGGACCGGGGATCGTGCGCTGATCGTGGGTTCCCCGGGAACCGGAAAGACCCAGCTTTTCCGGGCTTTGGCGGGATTGTGGCCATGGGGTTCCGGACAGATCGCGCGCCCCAAGGGCGAGCAGATATTTTACCTGCCGCGCGGTACCCCGTATCTGCCTCGCGGGACACTGCGGGAGGTGCTCGCCTATCCTTTGAAAGCCGATCGGTTCAGCACGAGCGCCTTCAACCGTGCGCTCTACCGCTTTGGACTTGAACGGCTCGCGCTCCTGCTCGATCGAACCCACCGGTGGGACCGGGAGTTGAGTCAAGACGAGCAGCAGTGTCTCGCGTTCGCGCGCCTGCTGCTGCAGGCGCCGCCGTGGGTGCTCATGGACGGAACGCTGGGTACGCTCGATGACGAAGTGCTGGAACTTGTCATCGGCGTTTTCACGAATGAACTACAGCAAACGAGTATCATCCATATCGGGGGGGCTGGCGAGGCGCACGCTCTTTTCCCGGTCGTCCTGCATCTCGTCAAAGCGCCGAGAAGCGCGGCGGCGGGGGGCGAACCGGCAGAGGATGGGCTCCGGGCAACGCGGCCGAAAGACCCGGGACAGCGCGAATGAACACGGCGTGGAACCCGGCCTCGTCAATGGGCGGCGTGCGCGCGGCCAATTTTCTGATCCTGCTGTTGTTCATGGTGGTCAGGGTGGCATGGGCAGATGCACCCGATATCGAATTTCGCCCTCCGTCCGCGGCGCAGGACGCCGAGACCACCATGATCATGCGCGATCTGGCCGCGCGACTCGTTCCCGTATATCAGGAGCCGGATGCCGACCGGTATCTCGCGAATTTGTCGGTGCTGCAAATGGCGGCTCTCGACTACACGGCCGCCGATGGCTCGCGGCTTTCGCTGCGCGACCGGCGGCGCAGCACCGAGGCCGGCCTGCCGGTGGGACGCGGGATCGTCTACGACATGTATGCTCGAGCGCGGGCCATGGAGGCCGACAATCGAGCGTCATTTGCCGATAACTTTACGACTTCCTTTCGGGACATGGTATCCGGACTCAGCGATCAAGATGCGTACACCGTGATTCGCTGGCTCGAGAC
>Ga0066789_10001458_pt1 | contig 10189 bp, 9 predicted proteins | sample OrgsoiDNA2013049_FD_70960 | JGI IMG/M metagenome (GOLD analysis project Ga0066789, IMG submission 70960) | Permafrost soil microbial communities from the Arctic, to analyse light accelerated degradation of dissolved organic matter (DOM) -... | ecosystem: Environmental > Terrestrial > Soil >...
TCGATCCAAGGCCCACGGCTCATTGAACGCTCCCTTGCGCGGTGATCGATTGATGTTGTTTACCGCAGGATACGTGGCTTATTGCGGTGTTATGCCGGAATCTTTGATGACCTGGGCCCAGCGAGCAAGCTCAGCCTTGATCAAATCCCCGAACTCTGCGGGCTCACCGGCGACCGGCGCCATTCCCTGATTCTTGAACTGCTCGACCAGGTCGGGCGATGCCACAGCCTTGGCGACTTCATCGCGCAGCTTCTTGGCAATGGCGGGCGGCGTGTTCGGCGCCGCGAGCAACCCGAAATAGTTGCTCACGACGAAATCCTTGAAACCGGACTCGCCCATGGTCGGCACGTCGGGCAGCGCCGAAGAACGCTTTGCGCTGGTGACGGCCAACCCGACGACGTTTCCGGCCTTCACTTGCGCGACCTCGACGGGCATCGCGTCGAACATTGCGTCGATATGGCTGCCGAGCAAGTCGTTGAGTGACGCCGCAGCCCCTTTGTAAGGGACGTTGACGATCGTGATGCCGGAGCGAAGCCGCAGCAATTCGGCCGCCAAATGCAACGAGCTGCCGGCGCCGCCGCCGGAGCCGAAGGTTAGCTTGCCTGGATTGGCCTTCCCATAAGCGACCAGGTCGTTGACGCTCTTGAACGGCAGCGTCTTGCGCGAAACCAAGATGAATGGCCCATCCGACACTTCCGTCACCGGCGTCATCTTGGCGAGATCGAACGGATAGTCCTTGTGAAACGGCTGGGTGACAACCACGCTCGCCGAAATCATGAACAGCGTGTGGCCATCCGGCGGCGCAGCCGTGAGTTCGCGCAAGGCCGGTTCAAAGGCGGCGCCCGGCCGGTTTTCGACGTAGACGTTGGTGTGCAGGCTTTCAGTCAGCTTCTGCGCAATCAACCGCGCGGTCACATCGGTTGCTCCGCCGGCCACCAATCCAACAATGATGCGTATCGGCTTGTTGGAGAAATCTTGCGCTTGGGCGGGCTGGACATGCGCCGAAACAAGCGTAACGCCCGCAAACACGACGGCAACTCTCGCCGCCTGCAATATATGTCTCATCGGTCCCTCCCCGCTCGTATTTTTTACGCATCTATTCAAACGCATTTGTGCTCTTGGGCAACAATCGACTAAAACGGTTCTGCAGCGCGAATATATATTCGGTAACCTGCCATTCTGCGAATCCTAATCCCCCACCCGCCCAAAGCCTCGCAGACTCATGTTTTGCATGACGCAGGGTTCTCGCGAAACGGTTACCGGAATTCGACCGACGATTAGTGAGTGAGGCTGGAGACCGCAATCCGCTGGCATCCGTTGCGTTTTGAGCCTGGCAGTACTTCCGCGCAATACTATCCAACGCCCAGATAGAACCGGCGGACAAGCTCATTTTGCTGGAGTGCCTGAGGATCATCCGCCGAAAGCACGATCTGTCCGTGCACGAGCACATAGCCCCGGTCGGCGATCCGGATCGCCTGTCGAAAATTCTGCTCCGCCATCAGCACGGTCAGCCCAAGCTGCTTCTTGAGATTTGCGATGGTCTCGATCGTTTTTGACACCAGAATCGGAGCCAACCCGACCGACGGCTCGTCGACGAGAAGAATCTTCGGTAACGCCATCAAGGCGCGCGCAATCGCCAACATTTGTTGTTCGCCCCCGCTCATGCTTCCGGCCAGCTGACGTCGCCTTTCCTTAAGTCGCGGAAACGCATCGAAGCAAAAGGCAAGGCTGTCCGAGATGCGCGCGCGGGCAAATTCGCGAAAGGCGCCGAGCAAGAGGTTCTCTTCCACTGTCAACTTGGGGAAAAGGCGGCGTCCCTCCGGGACGAGCGAGATCCCGATCCCGACGATATCCTCGGTGCTACGCCCGATTAGATCGTAAGAAGTTCCGTCGATGGTCGCCACGATGCGTCCAGCCGTGGGGCGCACCTGCCCCATGATACATTTGATCAGCGTGCTCTTCCCATTGCCGTTGGTTCCGAGCAGGACGACGGTCTCCCCACCTCGCACATCTATACTGATGCCGGAGAGCACCCGAACCTCTCCGTACCCGGCATGCAGTCCCTCAATGGCAAGACTATTCGCCAAGATAAGCCCTTTCGACTTCTTCCTGCTGCATGACATCATCAGGAAGCCCATCAGCGATTTTGCAACCCGCGACAATCACCACGATGCGTTGGGAGAACAACATGACGGCCCGCATGATGTGTTCAATAAGCAGGATCGAAATTCCCTCAGCATTGAGCCGGTTCAGCAGAGTAAGAATCTCATCAACTTCGCTTTCTGAAAGACCTGCCATGACTTCGTCGGCAATCAGGACCTTCGGTCGCGCGGCAAGCGCCCGACCAAGCTCAAGCTTCCTTAGTTCAACCTGGGTTAGACCTTTCGGGCTGAGATCGGCCTTCTCGCCAAGTCCAACCTGATCGAGGATCACTTGCGCCGCTTCGCTGATGACGCGCGCCGATTTGTGGCCGACCGCAAACCGCAAAGGCACCTCGATATTCTCCTGAATGGTCATTCCCCGGAATGGCCGCGGAATCTGATAGGTCCGCGCCAGCCCGCGTCTTGCCCTGAGCCATGCCGGAGTTTTGGTAATGTCGTTGGCATCAAAAGTTATCAATCCTTCATCGGGAGCTAAAATTCCCGTAATGCAATTCACGAATGTACTCTTTCCGGATCCATTCGGGCCGATGAGGCCAACACGTTCTCCTTTCAACAGGGCAAAGTCGACACTGGTGAGCGCCGCGAATCCGTCGAACCGCTTCGTGATGCCCGTCGCCTCGAGGATATTCGCGGTCATTTGCGTCCTCGCTTCCAGCCTCGGACGATACCGACCACGCCTCTCGGGGCGGCAGTCAGGAAGACCACGAGCAACACGCCGACAATGAAAAGGTTCGCGGCCGACGAAATCGTGACGGTCAGGATCTGCTGGGCCGATCCGAGAAGGATCGCCCCTACGACCGGCCCCCACCATGTAGCGGTCCCACCGACCAACGGCATGGCAATGGAATTCACTGCGATAGCGAGGCCGAAGGCGGTGGCCGGATCGACGTAGGTGACGTAATAGGGAAATGGCGCGCCGGCCATGCCCATCAAGGCGCCGCTCATTGTTGTCGCAATCAGCTTGAGACGAAGGCTCGGCACGCCAGAAGTCTCCGCCGCGGCCTCATCGTCCCTTATCGCCGCGAGCCCGATGCCAATCCACGATTTTTCAACAGCCCACGCCGCGAGCACGGCAAACATTGCCAGCGCGACCATGAGCATGACCAGGAACTGAACGTACGAAATACCGTTCGGAACAAAAAAGACGAAGAACGCCATCAGGACGCCGGAGATTGGCGGCCTTATGACGTAAACGCCGCGCGCGCCACCGACAAAACTCCAATTTACGACGAGTGTTTGCAGAACGATGGCCAGCGCCAGCGTCGCGATTGAAAAGAACACACCGCGCAGTCGCAACGTCAAATATCCCGTACCAAGTCCGACCAGCCCCGCGGTGACCGCCGCGGCCAGCATTTCAAAAAACAATGGCATGGGAAAAATTTTGTTTAGAACGATCGTTGTGTAGCACCCAATCGCGAAGAAGCCCGCTGTTCCAAAATTAACGTAGCCGCCATATCCCCCAAGGATGTTCCACGCCGTGCCGAGGACGATGAACTGCAGGATCGTGTATGTAGCGAGGTAGTAGTATTCGCTGACATAGGGTCCCAGCAGCATCGTAGCCGCCATAAAGGCAACGCCGATCAATAAGATTGCAACACCGGAACGTAACCGGCCGGACGCCGGCGCCGGCTTCCGCAATCCTGACGCTGAAGCGGTTTGTTCACTCATCGTCCAAAGATCCCAGCGGGTCGGAATATGAGCGTGAGTAGCAGAAGTCCGAACGACACCGCAGGCGACCACGACGGGCCATAGAAAGTCGTCGTCAAGGCCTCAGCAACACCCAGGATCAGCGAAGCGACCAGGGTGCCGGGAATGCTTGCGATGCCGCCGAGAACGCAGATGGCAAACGCCCTTCCGATATATTCGCGTGTGATCGACGGCTCGACCGGCTGGATGATGATGAGCAGAACGCCGGCGATGATGGCGGTCGCGACGGCGATGCCGAATGCTATTTCCTTGGCCCGGATCGGATTGGCGCCGATCAGCCTCACCGCTTCGACGTCTTGCGAAACGGCCAATATCGTGCGGCCGGTAAATGTCCGCGAGAGATAGAGATGAACGCTGCCGAGCATGCCGAGCCCGACCAGAAACGGCACCAGCATCCGCCAGGGAACCGAGACAAAGCCTAAGCCGATCGTGGACTCAAGATAGGGCTCGCTAATGGAGCGGTAGTCCACTCCGAAGACCAGAACTACGCCGATCTCGACGATGAAGAGAATGCCGAAGAAAAAAGCGAGCCCCTGAATTGACTCGTCGCCGCGACGCTCAAAGAAAAAATGGTAAGCGCGATAGAACGCGCGTCCGAAAAGATACCCGCACGGCGCAAAGACGGCCATTGACACGAACGGATCGAAGCCAAAACTTTCCCAACCCAAAAAAGCCAGATATGCCCCGGCGATCATGAAAGCGGGATGCGCGATGTTGACGATATCGAGCATCCCGAAGGCAATGGTCACGCCAATTGCCACCGACGCGTAGAAGCCGCCCAAAACAATGCCCGTCACGATCGCGTTGATGACGAGGTCCCAGCTGAATTCCATCAGCCGTCTCCGTTCCGCTCATCGACGGCCGGAGTGTTCACATTTTTGGACAGATGCGACGACGTCGCGAGCGACTTAAACGTCCCGGTCGCTATGCACGCAATAATCGCGCTGCGCTTCTTCCGCACGCCGCATCCTCCCCGGAGAACTAGCCGCCGAGCCTCCTCGGAAGCAGGCGCGCTGCGCAGCAATTCCACTATAACCCACGATAACACGAAAAATCATACTCTGCGGCGGCATCCTTTGATTTATATCAAGGTGTCGACACGGCCTCTCGGTCCTGCTGACGATGCGGGCAAAGTAATTGGCGCTCGCGGCCTCAGCGCGGCCAAGACTGAGCGGACCATCGTCGGCGGCAAAAATTTCCGTGCAATAGGTTCCGCCTAAACCAACTGCAACGTCATAGTCCTATGGAGGAAATAATATGAGCGGAATCACTCGACGCGAATCGACTGCCTTGATTGGCTCAGCGCTCCTGAGCTCAACTTTTCCAGTGTTAGCCCAGCCTAACCAACCGCCGATTAAAATCGGATTCAGCATGGCGTTGAGCGGCGGTCTCGCCGGCGGCGGCAAGGCGGCGCTCTTGACCTATCAAATTTGGGCCGAAGAGATGAATGCAAAAGGCGGCTTGCTCGGCCGCAAGATTGAGCTGGTCTACTACGATGACCAGAGCAGTCCCGCGACCGTCCCCGCGATCTATTCCAAGCTACTCGACATCGACAAGGTCGACTTGGTGATCTCGGGTTATGCCACAGTTCCGACTGCAGCGGCGATGCCAACCGTGATCCAGCACAAGAAGCTGTTCTTGTCCTTGTTCGCCTTGGCCCTGAACGATCAATTCAAATACGACCGTTATTTCCAATTGCAGCCGAACGGCCCCGTGGCGAAGACCGAGATCTCGCGTGGGTTCTACGAAGTTGCCAGTGCGATGACTCCAAAGCCGACGACAATCGCTCTCACCGGCGCCGATGCGGAATACTCGCAGCTCGCGTTGGAAGGGGCCCGCGAAAATGCCAAGAAATACGGAATCAAGATCGTCTACGATCGCACTTATCCATCGAATACCGTCGACTTTGCTTCCATCATGCGGCCGATCAAGGCCGCGAGCCCGGATCTCATTTACCTGGCCTCATACCCGCCTGACTCCGCGGGATTAGTCCGTGCCGCCTACGACGTGGGGGTCACCGCCAAACTATTTGGCGGCGGTACCATCGGACTGCAGTTTGCCACGTTCAAGACGCAGCTGAATACGATGCTGAATAACGTCGTCAGTTACGACTTGTATGTGCCCGAACCGACGATGAACTTCCCCGGCATCGAGAAGCTCTTAGGTCTCTATCGCGACCGGGCCAAGGCCGCCGGCGTCGATCCGCTTGGCATCTACATTCCGCCCTTCGCCTACGCGGAAATGCAAATTCTCGAGCAGGCGATCAAAGCGGTGGGAAGCCTCGATGACGGCAAGCTCGCCGAATACATTCACAAGGAAACGTTCAAGACTGTCGTCGGCGATATCAGCTTCTCGCCGGAGGGCGAATGGGCCAAGCCGCGAATTCTGCTGGTGCAATATCAAAACATTGTCGGTGCGGACGTCGAGCAATTCAAGCAGGCCGGCAAGCAGGTCATTATCTACCCGCCCGAATTGAAATCGGGCACGGTGAAGACGCCGTTCGACGCCACCCATCGCTGATCCCTGCTGATCGAGATCGGCCGCGTAATTTTGCCCTTCCGGCATTTACAATGCCGGAAGGGCTTTTTATTGCATTTTTGCAACGCGATTGGACGTACGATCAGGATGAACGAAAGGCTGGTCCAATGAAGGCAGTGCGCTTTACGCGATTCGGCCCTGCTTCGGAGGTGGCCGAGCTTGTGGACGTCCCGGAGCCCGCGCCGCCCAGATCGGGACAGGTCCTGATCGAGGTCGAGGTCGCGCCGATCAATCCTTCGGACCTGCTCCATTTCGAGGGCCGCTACGCACAGCCGGCATCCCTGCCCGCCTTCGCCGGCGCGGGTGTGCTCGGCCGCGTCGCGCGATTGGGAACGGATGTGCAGCACCTCAAACCCGATGACCGGGTCATCGTCGTGAACACGCAGCGTCGCGCGTGGTGCGATCGGTTCGTTTGGCCTGCTGCGCGCCTCATCCCGCTGCCGGAGGCGGACCCCGTCGACCTCGCCCTTCTCGCCGCGAACCCGCCAACGGCCCTTCTCATGCTTGAGAGCTTCGGCAATCTTCAGCCGGGCGACTGGGTGATGCAGAATGCCGCGAACTCCTCGGTGGGTGTGAGCCTGATCCAGATCGCGAAGATGATGGGTCTGCGGACCGTTAACGTGGTGCGGCGCCCGCAACTGGTCGACCATCTCGCCGCATTCGGCGCCGACGTGACGCTGGTCGACAGTCCCGACCTGCGCGCACGAGTGGCCGAAGCGGTCGGCGGTGTGCGGATCAAGCTCGGCATCGATGCGATCGCCGGCGACGCAACTCGCCGGCTGGCTAACTGCCTCGGCGATGGCGGCACCGTGGTAAATTACGGCCTGCTCTCGGGAAAGCCCTGCGAGGTGGATGCCGCCGATATCGTATTTCGCGACGTTAGCCTGAAGGGCTTCTGGTATTCGCGCTGGTTCTCGACCGCCGAGCCGGCCGCGATCAAAGACCTGTTCGCCCGCCTCGTGGGTATGGTGCAGGCGAAAACGTTACGCGTGCCGGTCGAGGCAGTCTATCCAATCGAAAATCTCAACGACGCGCTGGCCCATGCGCAGCGCGAGGGGCGCTCCGGCAAGGTCGTGTTGCGGTGGGCGCGCTGAGCGCGCTGCTCACTTGATGGCTTGCGGATTGATCGGCGAGCCGGAGCCGCCGGTGATGATGAGCGGCGGCGCGGTAAAGAGAAACTCATAGACGCGGTCGGCCGCGCAGTCCTCCGCGAGTTCCTTGAGGTCAAAGATTTCGCCCATCGTCAGCCCCATGGCCGGAATCACCACCCAATGCCACGGCTGCTGAGCTTCCGTGGTCTCGTTCGGACGCACCTCCACGCCCCACGTATCCGAACAGATGGCGGCGATCTGCTTCTCGTGGCACCAGTAGCAGTTCTCAAACTTGACGCCCGGCCCGTCGCCGCCGGCGTAGCCGCCCCACGCCCCCGCCTTCCGACAGGCTTCCATCTGACCGGTCCGGATAATGACGAAGTCTCCGCGCCGGATTTCGACGCCTTGCGCTTTCGCGCAGGCGTCAAGCTCCGCGTTGGAGATTCCATATCCGTCGGCCAGCACGTCCTTGCCCTTGAAGCGCGCGACATCGAGCAGCACGCCGCGTCCGAGCATCTTGTTGCGGGTATGCTGAATGGCGTTTTTGTGGATGCCGGAGCTGTTCGCCAGCGCGGCGTCGTAACCGTTGTACATCTTGTCCTTGTAGAAGACGTGACCGAGCGAGTCCCAATGCGTTGCGCCTTGCACGCACAACATCAGGACGTCGTCGGCATAACTAGCGGTGCTCGTCCCTTCGTATTTGAGCCCGATGCCGTCGACGCCGCTGTGCAGCATCATATGGATGGGATTGAAGCGACGACCGAACAGTCCGGTTTGCGGACCGCTGCTGTCGAGCGGAATGCCGAGGGAAAACGCTTTACCCTTGCGCACCAGCCTGGTGGCGCCGACGATGTCCTGCGCCGTCACAAAGTTAAGGGTGCCGATTTGATCGTCCGCGCCCCAGCGGCCCCAGTTCGAGAGCTTCTTGCTCGCTTCGGCGATGGCGCCGAGCCCGACTTGAATATCCATGGCTTTCCTCTCGCTCCTCGAAACGGCAGCGGACGCTGATTTTGACGAAACCAACGGCTAGAACTTGACGGCGTCGCCACCTTTTGTGCCGAGAATGGTACGGGCCTCGTCCGGCGTTGCGATCTCCAGCGACAGTTCCTCGCAAATCCGCCGTATCTTGGCGACCTGCTGCGCGTTCGATTCCGCAAGCTTGCCCTTGCCGATATACAGCGAGTCTTCAAGCCCGACGCGCACGCTGCCGCCTAGCAGCGCCGCCTGCGTCGTGAAATTCATCTGGTGCCTTCCTGCCGCCAGCACCGAGAACACGTAATCATCCCCGAACAGCTTGTCGGCTGTGTTCTTCATGTGGACGAGATGATCCAGGTCGGCGCCGATGCCTCCCAGGATGCCGAAGATGAACTGCAGAAAGATTGGCGGCTTTAGCCGCCCGTTGTCGTAGAAATATTGCGTATTGTACAAATGCCCGACGTCATAGCACTCGTGCTCGAACTTCACGCCGCGCTTGTCGGCCAACTGAGTGATGACGTAGTCGATCGTCTTGAATGTGTTGGGGAAGATGGCGTCTTCCGTCCGTTCCAGGTACGGCTTTTCCCAGTCGTATTTCCACTTATCGTAGCGCTTCGCCAAGTTGAAGATGGCGAAGTTCATCGATCCCATATTGAGCGAGGTGATTTCCGGCTCCGCCCGCACGGCGGCCGCGATGCGCTCGTCCATGCTCATTCCGAGCGCGCCGCCGGTTGAGATGTTCACAATCGCTTTGGTGCTCTGCTTGATGCGCGGCAAGAACTGCATGAACACGTTCGGATCGGGCGTCGGGGCGCCGGTTTGTGGATTGCGCGCATGGAGATGAATAATCGCGGCGCCCGCTTCGGCGGCTTCGATCGATTGCCGTGCGATCTCGTCAGGTGTGATCGGCAAAGCGTCCGACATCGTCGGCGTGTGGATCGATCCGGTGACGGCGCAAGAAATGATCACTTTGGTTCGTTTAGCCACGGTTACTCAATCCTTTCGCTTGTCGCAAAGGCTGTCGTGGAGCGACGCACACGGCATATCGAATTCAGAGGAACCCAGCCCGCGCTACTCTGATTGCTCTGAAGTGCGGATTCGGACTTCACCGCAGACGTTCACGATGCTAGGCGTGCGAACCGTCAGCATTTCAAAGACTGACTTATCAAGCCGTCGGAAATCGATTTTGATCAATATCAATGCAGCCTGCGTGGAAAGTTGAAGGGCGATTGCCTGAATTAGGGAGTGAACTCATAGCGGATATTGCTGAAACCATGCAGCAAGCCCGCTTTCGGTCCAGACGACGACATTTAACCAGCAACAACAAAACGCGCTCGGTCGGAGCGCGGCCAATGATTGACTGCGTTGTGGCGGACGAGAGGACCAAACTACGTACCAAGCACGCAGTCCCATCGAACCGGTCTCTGTGAGGCTGTCGAGGCCTTTGTGATTGCGCTAGATACTTTGGGAAGCGAAAGCAACCCTGCGCTCCGTTTGGGACTAGCAAATCTCATACAATGAAGATTGCCGTGAATGACTGTTCGCGCCTCGTATTTGAGGCAACGCGCTCACGCATGCTGCAATGCTGCAATGCTGCAATGCTGCAATGCTGCAATGCCGCAATGCTGAAAATACGCGGCATTGCCGCAGCAAGACCAGATTGCTACTCTGACGATAACAAAAAATGGTTCATCGGGGAAATGTCAGCTTAGCGTC
>Ga0066789_10001462_pt1 | contig 10186 bp, 8 predicted proteins | sample OrgsoiDNA2013049_FD_70960 | JGI IMG/M metagenome (GOLD analysis project Ga0066789, IMG submission 70960) | Permafrost soil microbial communities from the Arctic, to analyse light accelerated degradation of dissolved organic matter (DOM) -... | ecosystem: Environmental > Terrestrial > Soil >...
CGCGACGGCTACAAAGTTTGGAGCGAAAGCGACAACGAGATTGGATACGTAACCAGCGGATCCTACGCTCCGTTCTTAAAGAAAAACATCGCATTGGCATATGTTCCGTGGGAATATGCGGCGCTGGGATCGATGGTTCAGGTTGAAATTCGAGGTCAAGGCGTGAAGGCGCAGGTCGTGCCTACACCGTTTTATAAGAAGCCGAAGAAGGCTTAACGCCGGAATCTGTTTTGCTAGAAGCTAACAGCTGGAGCTTAGGAGCTTGTTTGATGCCCTATCCCGCAGACTTCAAATACACCAAAGAACACGAATGGATCAAAGCCGACGGCAATACCGCGACCATCGGTATCACCAGTCATGCACAGGATTCGCTTGGCGATATCGTGTTCGTTGATCTTCCCAAGGTCGGCACTGAACTAACCGTCGGGAAAACCTTCGGCAGCGTGGAATCGGTGAAGGCGGTTTCGGATTTGTACGCGCCGGCTTCGGGTACGGTAACTGAAATCAACGGCGAACTCGCGACCGCACCCGAAAAAATCAACAAGGACGCGCACTCTGCCTGGATGCTGAAGATCACATTGAAGAACCCCGGCGATCTGAACTCGTTGCTCTCAGCCGCCGACTACGAAAAATTCGTAGCAGAAGAGGGTGGACGCTGAAAAGCAGCTCTTAGCAAAGCAGCTCTTAGCCTTTAGCTCTTAGCTTTTGGCCAACCCCGAACACGGTTGAGCTAAGAGCTAGAAGCTAACAGCTAAAAGCTGATTCTTATGCGCTATCTTCCTAAGTCTCCTGCTGACCGCGAAGCCATGCTCAAGGCTATTGGCGCGCGATCCATTGACGATCTATTCGCGTCCATTCCGGCGGAGTACCGCCTCAATCGCGATCTGAAAGTTCCGCGCCAGATGGCGGAATCCGAAATTGTGGATTGGTTTCGCGAGCGTTCCCGCGAGAACGGCGACGGCCACGCCACGTTTCTTGGCGCCGGAGCTTATTACCACTATCGTCCCGTCATTATTGATTCGCTCATCTCACGCGGCGAATTCCTGACTGCCTATACGCCTTATCAGGCAGAGATTTCACAGGGGACGCTGCAATCCATTTATGAGTTTCAGACCATGATTTGCGAGTTGACGGGCATGGAAGTGGCCAACGCCTCTATGTATGACGGCTCGACCGCTGCCGCAGAGGCTGTGATGATGGCCGTCCGGCTCACCGGACGCCGCTCCGTGACCGTCGCCCGCAGCGTGCATCCGGAGTATCGCGAAGTGCTCGAGACGTACGCGTTTCATCAGGGAATGCCGCTGGCCACTGTGCCATTTACTGAAGACGGCCGCGTTGATGTCGGGGAACTCGAAAACGCCATCACTTCCGACACTGCGTGCGTCCTGATCCAGTCGCCGAATTTCTTTGGCACGATTGAAGACGTCGAGGCCGTAGCCGAAATCGCCCACCGCAAAGGCACCATGCTCGTGGTATCGATTGCGGAAGCGGTCTCGCTGGGAATTGTCGAGCCGCCTCGTTCCGCTGATGTCATCGCGATGGAAGCGCAATCGTTCGGCGTGCCCCTTGGCTTCGGCGGACCGTACTGCGGAGTGATTGCCACTCGCGAAAAATACGTCCGCCAAATGCCCGGACGTCTGGTCGGCCAAACCACCGACCGCAGCGGCAAGCGCGGATTCGTGCTGACCCTGGCCACCCGCGAACAGCACATCAGGCGCGAGAAGGCCACGTCGAACATCTGCACCAACCAGGCGCTGATTGCGCTGATGGTCAACATCTTCATGAACGTTTACGGCAAAGTTGGGTTGAAGGAGTTGGCGAAGCAAAATCTGGCCAAGACAGCCTATGCCGCCGGGCAGTTTGCCAAACACGGCAAGATTTTGTTTGACGATGCGCCGCGTTTCAATGAATTTGTGGTTCAAACGAGCGAAGATCCACAGGCCATTAACGCCCGCTTGCTGGGACACAAGATCGTCGGCGGTCTTCCGCTGAAAAAGTTCTACCCCGAGCTGGGCAGTGCATCTTTGTGGTGCTGCACCGAACTGAGTACACGGACTGTGATTGATACCGCGGCCGGATTCCTGGCTGAAAGCGAACGCTCCGAGAAAAGCGCGAAAGTGGAAACCGCGGAAGAGGTGGTTCGCTGATGCCGAAGCACATGACCCCAAAAGCGACCCGCAACGTCAGCCAGAACGAAGGCTTGATCTTCGAAAAGTCCTCCCCCGGCAAAGCCGCGTGGAGACTGGCTCCGCTGGATGTACCTGAAGTGAACGCAAGCGAGCTTTTGGGATCATCCGAAAGAAAAGACCTGGGCCAGCTGCCCGAAGTCAGCGAGATCGAAATCATCCGCCACTTCACCCGGCTTTCAACCTGGAACTACGCCATTGATCTCGGCATGTATCCGCTCGGCTCGTGCACCATGAAGTACAATCCGCGCGTGAACGAGGTCGTCGCACGGCTGGACGGAATCGCCAACGGGCATCCTTATCAGCCGGGGAAAATTTCACAGGGTGCGTTGCGCATCATCAAGACGCTGAGCGATTGCCTCACCGAGATCACCGGCATGGACGCCATAACTTTGCAACCCGCGGCCGGTGCGCATGGAGAATTTACCGGCCTGTTGATCGTCCGCGCGTATCACGATTCGAAGGGAATTCCACGCAAGAAGGTACTCATCCCGGATTCGGCGCACGGCACCAATCCGGCGACCGCAGCCATGGTCGGTTACGAAGTTGAGAATCTGAAGTCCAACGCCAGCGGCATGGTTGACATTGCTTCGCTCGACGCGCAGATGAACGAAGACGTCGCCGCGCTGATGCTGACCAATCCCAACACTCTGGGCGTCTTCGAGCGGGAGATTCACAAGATCGCCGAAATTCTTCACGCCAAAGGCGGGCTGCTCTACATGGACGGCGCCAACATGAACGCGCTGGTCGGCAAAGTCCGTCCCGGAGATTTCGGCGTAGACTTGATGCACCTGAACCTGCACAAAACGTTCTCTACCCCACACGGCGGCGGCGGCCCCGGTTCAGGGCCAGTGGCGATTAAGAAATTTCTGGAGCCGTTTCTGCCCCGGCCGGTTCTGACTTCAAAGCCGGATGGCACGTTGGACTTCGACTACGACCGTCCACAGTCAGTCGGCCGGGTACGATCTTTCTACGGAAACTTCGGCATGTTCGTCCGCGCGCTCGCCTACATTCTGGCGAACGGTCCCGACGGCCTGCGCCAGACCACGGAAGACGCCGTGCTGAACGCGAACTACATTCGCAAAGGGCTAGAAGGCGCTTACGACTTGCCCTATTCAAGCCCCAGCATGCACGAGGTTGTATTCAGCGATAAGTTGCAGGCCAGGAGAAACGTGCGCACCATGGACATTGCCAAGCGCGTGATTGACTACGGATTCCATCCCTATACGACTGCGTTTCCGCTCATCGTGCCCGGCGCGCTGATGATCGAGCCAACGGAAAGCGAATCAAAAGAAGAGTTGGATTTCTTCATCGAGGCGATGATAGCGATTGCGCAAGAGGTCGAAGAAGATCCCGAAATCGTACGCACGGCGCCCCATTCCACGCGGGTCGCGCGATTGGATGAAACCGCCGCCGCCAGAAAGCCGGTGCTCCGCTGGAAGCCGGAGCCCGGCGCCTAGACTGTTCCGGGCAGGGTCCCTTATTTTTCGGTAAATTTCAGCGATGCCTGGGTGTTCCCCCAACTCAACTGCAGCGCGCAGCCTCCGCCGGTCTGATCGAACGAAATCGTAAAGTTTTCAACCAGTGCCGGGGTCTGCGATACGGACATGGGCACGCGCATCAGCTCTTCCGACTCGTACTTGTATGGAATTCCCCATTCGCCGGTGTGCTTGTTGATAATCAGCGTCCACGCGTCCGCAGTGGGAAGCGTGAAGACTGTGTAGCTGCCGGCAGGAACGTCCTTACCCGCGACCTTCAGGTCTGCGCCCGCGACAAAAGTCGTCGCTTCATTCGCTCCGGTACGCCAGATTTGACCGTAGGGCGCCACCTCGCCGCCAACCTTGCGGCCCTTCAAGCGCGGGCTGGAGTAATCGACGGTTATGGTTTTTCCGTCAGAAAATTTGCATTGCGCCTGCTCCGGCGGGCTGGGACGCTGGCTCTTGTCCTGTTGCGCGGCAGCGACGGTTGTACAGATCAGAGCGATTGCGGCGATTGAGAGGATGCGCTTCAACATGGATTCTCCTTTGGTAATGAGCACTCAGCATTCAGCACTCAGCCAAATCCCACACCCGGCTGAGCACGACAACCTAGACTATATCCGCGAGCTAACGGTTAGCAATCGCCCGAAGCCTCTGGGTCCTGGCTGAATGCTGAGCGCTTGTTTACAATCACCCCATGCCAGTATTCGAAGAAAAGCGCGAAGAGTTGGATCATTTCGAAACCATGATGGGCGTCCCCCGCGGCCGCCTCGCCGTGACCATGGACACGATCACCGACGCCATGGCGCTGGTCGGCCAGCACGGCGTCTATTGCCAAAGCCAGCGCTGGCCCGGCAAACCAGTCTTGGATATCCAGATGGTGATGAAGGGCCTCACTGACGCCAAGGAATTGATCCAGAGCGTGATGGAAGAATTGAAGAAACAGCCTGTGGCTTCGGGCTCGTAGGAGTCAATCAGTGTCCGGCGTGATGCAGGAATGCCACTCCGGCGGCGCCGATTAAGCAGTAGATGCCGAACCAATACCATCGTCCAGCTTCCAGCCATTTGCTCAGCCACTTGAGCGCAAGCAATCCAGCCAGAAATGCGCAGAAGAATCCCAGCAAGCTGACTCCTGCGGCGGAAGTCAAGCCTGAGCCAGAACCCGCGTGTTCAGCCTTGACCAGCCTCAGCGCTTCACGCACGACAACTGGTGGAGTAAGGATCACCGCAAGCGCGAAGCTGAAATCTTCGGCGCGTGTTCTGTCCACGCCCGCGAGCATGGCGGTAGAAATCGTTGCGCCCGACCGGGAGAATCCCCGAAACGGCAGACACAGTCCTTGCACAGCCCCAATCAGCCCGGCGCGCTTTGCGTCTAACCCGCCGCTAATTGATGTCGCGGAAGCCGATCTCCCGAACATACCTGCTGCCAGAATAAGGATGCCGACCAGCGCCAGAGCCGGCGCGATCAGTTCAAGATGGCTGAACAGCAGCTCGACTTCTGAATTGGGCGTGCCGCGCATCCACACTTTTTCGATGACCTTGATGAGCGCCTCGCCAATCACGCCCGTGATCACGGTCGCCAGCAACAGCAGCAGGATGTATCTCATAAAACCTTCACCGCCGGAACCCTCACTCGCAGAAAAAGCGCGCCGCCAGCGGCTCCAGAAGAACACGATGACAGCGAACATGGTTCCCGTGTGCAGCATGACCAGCAACAGGGTCATTTCAGGTGAGGAGGGATCGAGGCCCATGAGTTTTTCCGCGACCACCACATGCGCTGAACTGGAGACGGGAAGCAGTTCCGTCAGACCTTGAATGATGCCGAGGACAACCACCTGCCCGAAAGACATACCGAAATCCTAAATGGCCAAGGAATTGAAAAGAAGTGCGAGCGTTGGTTCTTGGGTCGTTTTAGTGCGGAACAACTAGCGCTTGGGCCGATACAGGTCCGTACTGGTGCCAAAGAACACTTCTGCCGATTGCATGATGGTTTCCGACAGCGTTGGGTGGGGATGAATGGTCAGCGCGATGTCTTTCGCCAGCGCCGCCATTTCAATGGCCAGCGTGCCTTCGGCGATCAGCTCTCCTGCTCCCACGCCAACAATCCCCACCCCCAGCACGCGCTCGGTTGCGGGGTCAAGGATGAGCTTGGTCATGCCTTCGGGGCGGTCGACAGTTAGGGCGCGTCCGGAAGCCGCCCACGGGAACTTGGCGACCTTAATGTCGCGACCTTCTTTTTCTGCCTGAGATTCGGTCAGGCCCGTCCAGGCGATTTCCGGATCGGTAAACACGACGGCCGGAATCGCGTTCGGCTCGAATGCAACTTTGTGTCCGGCAATGTGCTCAACCGCGGTGCGGCCTTCATGCGAGGCTTTGTGCGCCAGCATCGGCTCGCCGACAACGTCGCCGATGGCGTAGATCGAGGGATCGTCAGTCTGTAGGTGCTTGTTCACCTGCATGAATCCGCGGTCTCCCACGCGGACTTGGGTCCGATCGAGGCCGGCAATTTCCGAGTTCGGCTTGCGGCCGACGGAAACCAAAACTTTGTCGAACCCCTGCTCTCGCTCTTTTACATCTTTCCCCTCGAAGCTGACGCGAATTCCGCTGGCTTCTTCCTTGACTGCGGTGACGGTCGTGTTCAGCAGAATCGCCGCGAAGCTCTTCTCCAGCCGCTTGTGCAACGGCAGCACCAGATCGCGGTCCGCGCCGGAGAGCAGGCCTGCTGTCATCTCGACCACGGAAACCTTCGATCCCAAAGCGGCGTAAACCGTGCCCAGTTCGAGGCCAATGTATCCGCCGCCGATCACCAGCAGTGTGCCGGGAACGTCGGATAAATCCAGAGCCGAGGTCGAATCCAGCATGCGCGGGCTATCCAGTTTCAGGCTGGGGATGACCGCCGGCCGCGATCCCGTCGCAATGATGATGCGATCGAAGCTGAGAGTCTCGACGCCGCCATCAGGTTTCGCGACCCGCACCGTGGTTGAGTTTTCAAAACTCGCGTCGCCACGAACGTATTGAACTTTTCTCAGCTTCGAAATCTGTCCCAGGCCGCCGGTTAATTTATTGACTACACCTTCTTTGAATGCGCGGAGGCGCGCGACGTCAATCTTCGGCTCGCCGAATTCGATGCCCCAGTTCTTGGCGTGGCGCGATTCGTCAATCAGCTTGGCCACGTGCAGCAGGGCCTTCGAAGGAATGCAACCGCGATACAGGCATACGCCGCCGGGGTTCGCTTCGCGGTCAATCAGCGTCACCTTCATACCGAGATCGGCGGCGAGGAATGCCGCAGCGTATCCGCCGGGGCCACCGCCGACTACTGCAATATTGAGGTTGGAATTGTCCGACATGAGTTGTGGAGGCTTTTCTTCTATCCCTTATCCCTGCACCGACAACAAGAACGGCTGCTCAAACGCTTCCGCGATCCAGCGCAGGAAGCGCGCGGCGTCGGCGCCGTCAATCAGTCGGTGATCGTAAGAAAGCGACAGCGGAATCACCTGGCGTGGCTCGAATTTTCCATTCAGCCAAACCGGTTCCATGCTGGCCCGCGATAGCCCGAGGATTGCAACTTCGGGATAGTTCACGATCGGCGAAAATCCGGTGCCCCCGATGCCGCCGAGATTGGTGATGGTGAACGTCCCGCCTTCCATGTCCGCCGGAGTAAGTTTCTTGTCGCGAGCTTTCTTCGACAGGCCAGTCAGCTCCGCCGCCAGTTCGACGATGTTCTTCTTATCCACATCGTGAAGCACCGGGACCAGCAGTCCGCGCTCGGTGTCCACGGCGACGCCGATGTTGATGAACTGCTTATAGACGATCTCTTCCTTCTCCATGTCAATGCTGGCATTGAACTGCGGGAAAATCTTCAGCGCGGACGCGCAAACTTTCAAAGCGATCGCCGTCACCGTCATCTTGCCGCCGGCTTCCGCCACTTTCGGTCCGAAGCGAGTGCGTAACTGCTCGAGTTCGGTGATGTCCGCTTTGTCGTTTTGCGTGACATGGGGAATGGAGTTCCACGCTTCCCACATGTGCTCGGCGGTCTTGCGGCGCACGCCGCGCATGGCGACGCGCTCGATCTTTCCCCACTTGCTGAAATCAGGAAGCGCCGGCTGTTTGAGGTGGGTCGCTGCCGCAATACCCGCGCCCGACGTCAGAAGCGTTTTCGAATAGGCCTTAACATCGTCTTCGCTAATGCGTCCGCCGGGGCCGCTTCCCAGGACGTTATGGATGTCCACGCCGATTTCGCGCGCCAGTCGCCGCACGTGCGGAGCTGCCGGAACTGGGTCGCGATGTTCCGCTCCGGCGGCGCGGTCGAGATCGAGCGGCATGCTGAAACTGGCTACTGGAGCGGCGTTCGGCGGGTCGGGAGGCAGCGCTTTTTCTTCAGTCTTACCTTCCGATTGCATTGCGGCCTGAAATGTCGAGCGCTCATGCTCGTGGGATTCGTCGCGTGACGTGTGTTGCGCATGTGCTTGCGAAGTCGCGCCAGCTTGCAGGGTGAAGATTACCTGCCCAACTTTGATTTGCTCTCCCTGCTTCACTAAAACATCTTTCACAGTGCCGGTCACCGACGACGGCACTTCTACGACGGCCTTGTCAGTTTCGATCTCCATCACCGGTTGGCCTTCTGAGATCGTCGCTCCGGGAGAAACTATCAGGCGCACCAGATCTCCCTGGTGAATGCCTTCGCCCAGCTCGGGCAACTTGAATTCTGTAACGTCGGCGGATGCGGATAGAGCAGCGGGAGGGGGGGCAGTCGCGGTGCTTTGCGTACTCTGGGGAACTTCGGGTGCAACTTTCGGGACCGACGGCGCTGGTGCTGCCTTCGCGGGCGAGGGCGCCCGCGCCACACTTGCCGTGCCGTTGTCCACGGTGAAAATCACCTGGCCGACGGAGATTTTTTCTCCCACTTTGACGCGAACGTCGTTTATTACACCGCTCACCGACGAGGGGACTTCCACTACGGCTTTATCGGTCTCGAGTTCCATCACCGCCTGGCCTTCAGAGATAGTCGCGCCGGGCGAAATCATCAGCCGCACCAAGTCGCCTTGATGAATGTTCTCGCCGAGTTCCGGTAGTTTGAATTCAGTCACGCAACGGTCTCCGTAGAGTTCTTACTCTTTGACTTCTGTGCCCCTGAGCTCCAGGAAGCGCTTCCCCACGGAGGACTCAGAGGATCACAGGGTCTTTAATTAGCTGATTGCCGGATTCGCTTTCTCGGGATTGATTCCGAGGTCTTGGATTGCTTTTTGCACGATTTCGATTCCGATTTGTTTCTCGCGGGCCAGCGCGTGCAGCGTGGCCAACACAATGTGTTTGGCGTCCACTTCGAAGAAGTCGCGCAGCGCCGCCCGGCCTTCGCTGCGGCCAAAGCCGTCGGTGCCGAGCGAGACCAGATGCCGCGGCATCCACTGCGAAATCGATTCCGGCAGTACTTTCATGTAGTCCGACGCAGCTACCAGCACTCCCTGAGTATCCTTCAGTTGCTGAGTGACATACGCCCCTTTCGGCTTATCGCCGGGATGCAGCATGTTCCAGCGCTCGCAATCGTTGGCATTGCGATACAGCTCTTTGTAGCTGGTCACGCTCCAGACGTCCGCGGCTACGCCGTATTGCTCAAGAATCTGTTGCGCCTTGAGCACTTCGAACATGATGGCGCCGCTGCCCAGCAGTTGTGCTCGAAGCTTGGCGTCTTTCTTCGATGAAGTATTGAAGCGGTACATCCCTTTCAGGATGCCTTCGCGTACGTCTTCGCCCTCGGGCATGGGCGGCATGGGAAGCGGCTCGTTGCCGACGGTCAAGTAATAGAAGATGGATTCCTGGTCCACATACATGCGGCGAATGCCGTCTTGAATAATGATCGCGATCTCATACGCGAATGCCGGATCGTACGCCACCAGATTCGGGACGGGCAGCGCCAGCACGTGGCTATGGCCGTCCTGATGCTGCAGGCCTTCGCCAGCGAGCGTGGTGCGCCCGGCGGTGCCGCCTAGCAAAAATCCGCGAGTGCGCATATCGGCCGCCGCCCAAATCAAATCGCCGATGCGCTGGAATCCGAACATCGAGTAGTAAATAAAAAACGGGATCGTATTGATCCCATGGTTGGCGTAGGCTGTGCCCGCGGCGATAAATGAACTGATCGAACCGGCTTCGGTGATGCCCTCTTCCAGAATCTGCCCGTCCTTGGCTTCTTTGTAATAGAGCAGCGTGTCCATATCCACGGGCTCGTAAAGCTGGCCGACGCTGGAATAGATCCCGACCTGGCGGAACAACGCTTCCATGCCGAAGGTGCGAGCTTCGTCAGGGATGATGGGGACGATCAGCTTGCCGACTTCGGGATCGCGCAGCAGTTTCGCCAGCATCCGGACAAAAACCATGGTGGTCGAAACTTCGCGGCCTTCCGTGCCTTTGTAGAATTCCTCAAAATGCGACTCGGAAACTCCGGCGATCGGCTTCGACCGCACCTTGCGCTCGGGCATGTAGCCGCCCAGTTGCTTGCGCCGCTCCTGCATGTAGCGGATTTCCGGG
>Ga0066789_10001463_pt1 | contig 10185 bp, 7 predicted proteins | sample OrgsoiDNA2013049_FD_70960 | JGI IMG/M metagenome (GOLD analysis project Ga0066789, IMG submission 70960) | Permafrost soil microbial communities from the Arctic, to analyse light accelerated degradation of dissolved organic matter (DOM) -... | ecosystem: Environmental > Terrestrial > Soil >...
GTTAGCCCGGACGTCAATCCCGATAGCCAGACCGCCGGTGAACTTCTGGCGCAGGCGCTGCCGCACTCGATCGAAGTCGTGGGCGGTGGTGGTACGGGAGACCGGCTTGTGCATGTTCTGGTGCTTTCGGATGGCCTTTGCGTCAATGGCAGCGACCTGGTTCGCGGCTTGATGAGACACTTACCCGAGGGCGTCACGATAACCGGCGGGCTCGCGGGCGACGGCGCGCGCTTCGCCGAGACACTGGTCTTCAAGAGCAACGTTGCGCAAAAGGGTGCGATTGCCGCGGTGGGATTGTACGGCAGCCGGCTGAAGGTAGGCTTCGGTTCTTTGGGTGGTTGGGAGCCTTTCGGTCCGGAACGGCTGGTGACCCGATCGACGGGAAACGTTTTGTTCGAACTGGATGGTCGCCCCGCACTTGGATTGTATAAGCAGTACTTGGGCAAGCATGCTCAGGGTCTGCCGGCTACCGGTCTGCTATTTCCCCTGAGTGTGTGGGCCAAGCCGGGAGACACTCCGCTGGTGCGCACCATCCCCGCCGTCGATGAACAGCAGCAGAGCATGACCTTTGCCGGCGATGTTCCCGAAAAAGCCCATGTCCGTCTCACCAAGGCCACCGTCGACCGACTGGTTGATGGTGCCATCGGCGCGGCCCGCAGCAGCCGGCCAGCGGGCGGCGTTGCACCCGAACTGGCGCTCCTCATCAGCTGCGTCGGCCGCAAGCTGGTTCTCAAGCAATGCGTCGAGGAGGAAGTGGAAGGTGTCAGAAGCATCCTGGGTGAGCAGGCGGTGTTGACGGGTTTCTACTCCTATGGAGAGATCGCCCCCTTTTCACTCGGCCAGCGCAGCGAATTGCACAATCAGACGATGACCATCACCACGTTCGCCGAGGGCTGACCGTGGTCACCTCGCAACGGTTGTTGAAACGTCAGCTGAACCGTTGCTTCGGCAAGGACTTCCGCATTCCGGCCGAATGGTCCGACTTTGTTGCTTCAGTCGGCAGCGCCTATATGGACTTCGAGGTCGATCGCGAGCTGATCGAGCGCTCGACGGAGTTGAGCTCCAAAGAACTGCTCGAAGCAAATTCCGATTTACTACAAAGCCGCGAAATGTTCCGGCTCATGGCGGAAAGCACCAAAGCGATTCCGTTTACGCTGGACCTTACGCGCGGGTGCTTCTCGTACATCGGCGCCCAGGGCATATCCGACTCGGGCATTCCGGAGTCGCAATGGAAGGAGCCCGGTGCATTGGATGTGATTTTTCCGCGTGGATCGAATCCCGCCGTTCGTCAGCATTTCGATGAATGCCGAAGCGGTCCGTTCGAATTTGTGTCGGCACTATCCTTGCGCAACGATCGTCGCACCGAAGTGCGCTGGACCGGCACCTGCGAGGTGGTGGGGGATACGAAGCTCATGCGCGGCCTGATGCTCGACATTACTGAACTGCGGCGCCTGGGCCGCGAACTGACAGCCGCCCAAAAGCTTGAATCCGTTGGTCGGCTGGCCGCGGGCGTCGCTCATGAGATCAACACCCCGGTTCAGTTCGTCTCGGACAATGTGCAGTTCGTGAGCAAGTCGATGCCGGAAATTGCCGCGGTGATTCATGCCTACCGGCTACTTCAGCGCGCGGTGGAATCAAAGGGTGATGTGCAACCGGTGGACGCAGCGCAATGGATCGGCAGTGTGATCGCGGCGGCGCGGGTCGCTGCGGAAGCCGACAATTCCGCGGATCTCGACTACCTTCTGCAGCAGGCGCCGCTGGCGCTCGACAGTTCTATCGAGGGTCTGGGGCGAATCGCGACCATCGTGCGCTCGATGAAGGAATTCGCCCATCCGGACAACGCGCAGAAGACCTTCGCCGATCTGAACCAGGCGATTCGCAGCACCCTGGTGGTCGCGCGAAATGAGTATAAATACGTGGCCGAGCTCGACGCTCAATTCGGCGAGCTGCCTCCGGTGCTGTGCCATCTGGGCGAGGTCAATCAGGTGGTGCTCAACCTGCTGGTGAACGCGTCGCATGCGATCGCCGACGTGGTCAATGGCACGGACCATCTGGGAAAACTGACGGTGCGTACACGCCTCGATGGCGACGCGGTGGAAATCTCGATCGCCGATACCGGTACCGGCATCCCGAAGGAGGCACGGGACAGGGTCTTCGATCCTTTCTTCACGACCAAGGAGGTGGGCAAAGGCACCGGACAGGGCCTGGCGCTGGCGCACAGCGTCATCGTCAAGAAGCATGGAGGGACGCTGCGATTCGAGACCGAATGCGGCAAAGGCAGCACCTTCTTCATTCGACTGCCGATCGGGGCGCCATGACAATGATTCATATCCTATTCGTCGATGATGAACCCAGTGTTCTTCAGGCCATGCAGCGCTCGATGCACGACATGAGAAACGAGTGGACCATGCGATTTGCGTCGAGCGGGGAGGCTGCTCTCGCGGAACTGTCGAACAGCCCTGCCGATGTCATCGTCTCCGACATGCGGATGCCGGGCATGGATGGATGGAAACTCTTGGGCGAGGTGAAGAAGAGTTGCCCGCAAATGGTGCGGCTGATCTTGTCGGGTCACGCGGACCCGTGTTCGATCATGCGCACGGTGGGCATCGCTCACCAATATCTGGCCAAGCCTTGCGAGAGCGGAGCATTGAAGGCGGCTATATTGCAAACCTATTCGCTCAGGCAACTATTGAGCGACGACCGGCTGGCGCTATTGGTGGGCCGGGTGGATATGTTGCCGAGTGCGCCGAAGGCGTTTCAAGAGATATTGACTTGTTTGCAGGCGCCGACGGCATCGCTTGCCGACGCGGCCCGGATCGTCGGTCGCGATCTGGCGATGACGGCCAATGTGATCAAGCTGGTCAATTCCGCCTTCTTCGGCTCGCGCCAACCCATTACCACGGCGAGCCGCGCGGTCACTTACCTGGGATTGGACACGCTGGGCGCCCTGGTCCTCGGTCATAGTGCGTTCAAAAGCGGCGTGACCACGGGCATCGCGGGCTATAGCTTGGAGCGGCTATGGCAGCATAGCCTGGACACGGCGGTGGCCGCGCGCACCATTGCGCTATTTGAGAAGCAATCTGCCGCGATGGCGGAAAACGCATTTCTTGCGGGCATGCTGCATGACGTGGGGAAGGTGGTGTTCGCCACGCGAGCCGCGGCGTCGGATGTTCCGGCGGCGTCGATCGACGAGGCGACCGTGCAGATGGACGCGCATCATGCGGAGGTGGGCGCGTATTTGCTGGGCTTGTGGGGCTTTCCAAATGCCATCGTTGAAGCGGTTGCGTTTCATCATTCGCCGAGTTTGGCGTCGGGCGAGGGGCTGAGCTTGCCGAGACTCATCCACATCGCCGATCGCTTGGTCCATCAACGAGAGGCGGGAGGCGCGGGACCGGTGGGCTCTGGTCTGGAGCCGGGACTTCTCGAGAAACTCGGCCTCGCGGCTCGCTGTCCCGAATGGTTGGTCGCGTTGGGCCAACTCGATACCGTGAAGAGCGGGGCATGAGCGAACGTGTGCTCTTCGTCGATGATGAACCGCAGGTGTTGGAAGGTATCCAGCGCGCGCTTCGCAAACAGGTGGAAGTGCAAACGGCAACGAGCGGCGCCGAAGGTTTGCGCCTGCTCCGGGAAGCGGGCCCGTTCGCCTTGGTCGTGTCGGACATGCGCATGCCGAGCGTGAGCGGTGCTCAGTTTCTGATGAAGGTGCGCGAGCAAAGCCCCGACACGGTGCGGTTGGTGCTCAGCGGCCAAGCTGACTTGCAGGCGACGATCGAGGCGGTCAACCAGGGTCATATTTACCGCTTTCTGAGCAAGCCCTGCCCGGTGGAGCAATTGCTGGCAGCCATTGAGGACGGGCTCAAGCAGCACCGGCTGCTGGTGGCGGAAAAGGTGCTGTTGGAACAGACCTTGAGCGGCTGCGTCAAGCCATGTCACGGATGCGCTGAAGCGGGCCTTTCGCCGGGAACCTTACGAGTTTCTGACGGCAGCATCGGGCGCGGCGGGCCTGGCATTGCTACAGCAACAGCGGATTTCGGTGGTGATTTCCGACGAACAGATGCCGGGCATGTCGGGGTCCGAATTTCTATCGGCGGTGCGCAAGCAATACCCGGATACCATCCGGATGATACTGTCGGGGCAAGCGAGCCTCGCAGCGGCAGTGCGCGCCATCAACGAGGGCGAGGTTCACCGAAGCGCCTTGAAATTCAGAGTCGCCGGCTATTGCGTGAGTATCAACGGCAGGCGGCGAAGCTTGCGCGCCTCGCGCACCACAGCCCGGGAATATTACTGCTCGACACGGATGAAGAGGGCGCCGTGGCGGTGGATGAGTGCGATGGGGAGTGCGACGTGAGGGAATTGCTGGCGCAAATCGAGCTGGCGATGAACTCCCGATAGGGAGCCGGCACCCCAACCGCGGAGGCGCGTGGCGTTCTGCACTTCCTCAGCGGCTCGTCCGCTCGCTGATCGGCGTTTCACGATGATACCTCTCAGTGGTCGATCGTCTGGCTACTCGAATGTTTTGACCAATGCATCAAAACGCGTACGAAATGACTGGTCGTGCGGCGTCACCGGCGGAATTGGACGGTCGATCGACAACAGCGAGTAAACAGCCATTTGGGCTGCGCGTATCGAATACTCCACCGTGAATACGACGTCGTCCGGGATTTCCACAAATTGGCTGACAAACCCCAGGTTCTTTGAATCACTCGGTACGGGGAGAGGCCTATCACTTCGCGTGCGCGGCATAAACATGCTGGTGATGTATGGCATACGGCAGGGAATGCAGATGGCTTCTGCGGTGGTGTCTATGTCGAACCGTAAATGCCCGCAAAGTTCGCGAAGAATGTCCTCGCCGCTGCATTCATCCATTGGTTTCGCCACAAAATTGCCGATGCGATCAGGGTATAGGCCATAGCCCCAAAACACCTCGACGTTGGACGGTTGGTCTATAAAGTGCGGTTGATGAGCCAACACGATAGACATAAGCCAGTTCGAGTCCTTAAACGTGACGAGACCCCCTGTGCCGGCCTCATTTTCCGTAAACGCCGTCATCTGGTGAAAGAATGACGGCGTCTTCAAAGTGACCGTAAATGACTCCCAGACCGATTGCGCAATGCAGTTCTTGAACGCCTGAGGGTTGCCAAACGACGGGCGACCTTCCGCCAGATCGAGCCAAAGGCGCCAGCCATCGGTGTGAGTCGCGCCGCGCTTTTCGGGAGCGCTGGTCATGGAGCCTAATGTTGAGTCATCGGTCATGGACCCATTTTGAATAATTACCATATCATCTTCCGTCACAGGATATCGGTGGGTCTTCGTTTCCTTTTGGCACTGGATGCCGGTCACTACAAACCGACCATTGTCATATTTGTAATCGAGCGCGGTAACTTTACAGCTCGTCAACATCGTAACTCCCCGATCGACCAGCCACTTCTGAAGCGGGCGGACCAGCGAATCGTACTGGTTATAAACCGTCCGTTTGACGCCGGCGAGAGTTTCGATGCGGGAGAACTCCAGCATAAACCGATGTAGGTAGCGCTTGAACTCGATCGCGCTGTGCCATGGCTGAAAGGCAAATGTGGTCGCCCACATGTACCAGAAATTGGTCTCGAAGAAGTGAGGTGATAGCCAATCCGTGATGCGCGCGTTGTCCAACGCGCTTTCGTCGGCGCTCACGAGCTTGAGCAACTCGACGCGGTCCTGCATCGAGAAACCCATCGATCCCACGGGCACTTTTGCGCGATGCCGGTCAACGAGGCGTGCCTTGGAGTGAGATCTATATTTTTCATTGAACTCGACCATTTCGTCGTAGACGGACTTTCTGTTGTCAATCAGCGACGGAATACCCTTGAAAAGAGCCCATGTGCATTCGTAGTTGTCTGTCGTGAACATGCGCCCGCCTCTCATAGAGTAACCGCTAGCTGCCTCACCGGCAGCATCGAGGCTACCACCGAGAACCGGCGATGCTTCGAACACCGTAATATTTTCGCCATGAAAATTGCCGTCCCGGATCATGAATGCGGCAGCCGACAGGGACCCGATTCCGGCCCCTACCAGGTAAGCTTTTGACTTGTCATGTGCCACGCAGTATTAGCTCCATCAGTTTGTAAGTTAGCTGGTGCATCAAGGCCAAGGACTTTCTGATCCCATTGGAATCACGCCAACGCTACTGCCGCACAGGTTCTGAGAGCAAGGGTACAAACGCCGCCGGGTTGCGGTCTGTGCGGTAGGCGACATGCAGGTCCGACAGCGGCGGCGACGTCACCCGTTCCATAGGGTGAAGGATTTGAACAATGGGCTCGGAATCTATAGCGGTTTCTCCCAAGGATTGTGATATACCGAGCAAAAGGGCGCCGAGGGTTGATACCATTGATTCTTGAGTTGAATGTCTCGTTTGGATGCGAGGTCGGGTCCGCCGACCACCAAGCGGCGCGTCAAGCTTAAGGTGCGCCACTTCTTCTTCGGGTAAGCCACTCACGATATGTACCCGTACGTCTTTCGTAAGCTACTATCTCGTGAATCAACGGCCTTGATCGGGCACCTCTTGCGCCTAACAGCCAAGGATCGGCAGCGCCGCTTTTTGGGCGCCGTGAGTGAGGCGTCGGTGCGCGAATACGCAACACGCATCGATTGGGCTCACACGCTCGTGATCGGCTGCTTCGTTGAAGGAACTTTGCGGGGCGTCGCTGAAGTACACATGACTGACGAGCGCTTACCCATCCTGTGCGAGGTCGCCCTGACGGTGGAGCGTGCCTGGCAGGATCAAGGAGTGGGCACGGAGTTGCTGCGCCGTGCGATGCTCGCGGCCCGCAACCGCGGTACCCCTGGACTTCACCTGCACTGCTTGAGCGACAACTATGCCATTCAGCATGTCGCTGGAAAGTTCGGCGCGCAATTCGCCACCAAGGTCGGCGAGTCACACGCGACTCTGCCCGCGAGCCCTTTAAGCTTCTGGTCCCTGTATGAGGAAGGCATCCAAGAAACTCTCGGATGGTGGCAGATACTGCTTGACCCTCGAAGCTACGGGCAAGCCTCTCCTGAAGAAGATCTGCGAACTGCGTTGTCGGCGGAGATCGAAAAATGAATCCCCTTAAAGCGTTGGGAGCCTGGCCCTTGCGGCGGCCTCACAGCGGTTCATAAGGATCGAACGAAGGGAGAGTGTTGCAGCTCCGCACGTCAATAGGGATGGAGTTTCACGCCTCGCTATCGAGGCTATGCTCGCGGTGCACAATTGGATGCCACCGATTGGCGAAGAAAGTCGAAAGGCCGTGGATTTGATAGAAGCGAAATTGGCGCAATGCGATCAAAAGTTCATGCTTCTGTGTGACACAATATTGTTGTTGAACGGTCTGCTTCGAGCTATCTTACAGAAGGCACGGTCGCCGGCGCCTGACGCGTTGGTGGAGTATCTTTCGATCGTGCCACGGCAACTTGTACACGGACGAACAGGAGCAGACCATGGCCACCCACCCCGCCTCTCACGGCAAGCGTATTTATTCGCAACACGGCGACGCGATTCGGATCGTGCCGCTGCATCTTCCCGATGCGATCAAGACCCCGCCCGCCGATGCGGCGCCCGCAGCAGCCGCTTCCCCGCCCCAGCTCACGTACCGGAACGGTCCGCTGATCTCGACCGTTGAAGTGTTCACTATTTTTTGGGGCCCGGCTTGGCAGTCGGCGCAGGCCGCGCTGGCGACGCAGATCAACGGTTTCTTTGACTTCATTCTGACGAGTCCGCTCATTGACCAGTTGGCAGAATACAGTGTCGGGTCATACAAAATTGGTCATGGAAAGCGAACTGGCACCGCTACTATCACGACGCCCGCGCCAAAACAATCCGAATCAGATACTGCCATCCAACACATGCTTCAGACCGAGATCTCGGGCAATTCTGCCGTTCCCAGTCCATCGCCTAATACACTCTATTTCATCTACATGGAGCCAGGCGTGAAGGTCATTCAGGGAGGCAGCGCGTCATGCACCGGCTTCTGCGGATACCACAACGATATATCTGGGCAGATTTTCTATGCAGTGATGCCGTATCCGGGTTGCAGCGGATGTACGGGGGGCCTGGCGATCCTGGACGCGCTCACCTCGACGTCGTCGCATGAACTGTGCGAATCCATCACTGACCCCATTCCTGGGCAGGGCTGGTACGACGACACGAACGGCGAGATCGGCGATATCTGTGCGTGGAAGACCAAGAAAATCGGGACTTACACGGTCCAGCTGGAATGGTCGAACAAGCAAAATAAGTGCGTGTAGGCCCGGCTCGTTTGCGAGCCGACCGCATTGCCGCTTTGGATGGCAAGCGCCACACGGATAAACTCCTTCCAGTGAGACTGGATGCCGCTTAGCGGTCAGCCGCGCGTCGTAAATCCATTCTTGAAAGGATAGAAATTGCACGAAATTTCCTAGCGACACGCTATTCGTCTCCTCAGTTGTGGATTCCCGCGCACGCACACACAGGAGACTCGATGGCATCAAAAAACGAAAGCACGACGGAGAACTTGGTCAGGGACCGGCTGCGCGCGCTAGGCTATAGCGAGACCAATAATGGCATTACGGTAGAGGAGCAAAAGTCCGAGATCGCCAAGGTCAAGACCTTGCTCTCCAAAGCCAGCAAAAACGCCGAAGGAAACGCCGGCTATCCTGAGTTCATCATATCGAACCACAAGGACACCGCCTTTCTGATTGTTTTCGAGTGCAAGCCAGAAATAAAGAAGCACGAGAGTCCAGCAAGAGACAAGCCGATTGATTTTGCCGTCGACGGCGTACTGCATTACGCCAAGCACCTGGCCAAGCACTACACCGTCGTCGCCGTGGCCATCAGCGGCGCAACCGCGAGTTCCATGAAGGTCTCCACATTTCTGGTTCCGGCCGGGACGGAAGAGGGAAAAGAGCTGACCAACGAAGCCGGCGCCCGCGTCGCCAACATTCTTCCCTTCGATGATTACTACCGATTGGCTTCATTTGATCCAGACGTCACCAGGAAACGCCACTCCGACTTACTCGCTTTTTCCAAAGAGCTGCATGAGTTGATTTGGACTAAAGCGAAAATATCCGAAGAAGATAAGCCGTTACTGGTCAGCGGCACGCTCATTGCGCTGATGAACGCCTCATTCCTAAATACCTTCAATACCCTACCCGCAGAAGATCTTCAGGAGGCCTGGCTGAGAGCGATCAAGAAGGGGCTGGACAAGGCGGATATTCCTCAGGCTAAGAAAGACACGATGCTTCAACCGTACTCCACCATTGCGGTTCACCCAAACCTTGGAAAACCGGACAGCAAGACCGCGAGGGAATATCCTGGCGGGGTATTCAAAGAAATTATCACCCGCATCTGCGACAGCGTGTGGCCCTACATCAATGGCTATCATGACTTCGATGTCGTTGGTCAATTCTATGGTGAATTCCTAAAATACACTGCTGGCGACAAGAAAGCGCTCGGCATCGTTCTTACCCCGCGCCACGTTGCCGAATTGTTCTCGCTGATTGCCAACGTCGGCCCGGAATCCAAAGTATTGGACATTTGTGCGGGCACGGGCGGCTTCCTCATATCAGCCATGCAACACATGTTGAAGAAGGCACTGACGGAAGGGCAGCGAACGGATATCAAGAAGAACCGGCTCATTGGAATCGAGAATAATCCCAAGATGTTTGCCTTGGCCGCTTCCAATATGATTCTGCGTGGCGACGGAAGGGCGAATCTCCATCAAGCCAGTTGCTTTGATGACGCCATCATGGCGGCGATCAAGGCAATGAAACCAAACGTGGGAATGCTCAATCCACCATACGCCCAGTCCAAGAGCGACGCGGAGCTGCATGAGCTCTACTTCGTCAAGCAGATGCTCGATTGTCTGGAGTCTGGATCAATCGGGGTCGCGATCGTTCCCATGTCATGCGCCATCTCAACCAACCCCGTGCGGGAAGAGATGATGAAGCAGCATACTTTGGATGCAGTCATGTCGATGCCGGCAGAGCTGTTTTATCCAGTTGGCACAGTCACCTGCACGATGGTATGGATTGCAGGTAAGCCACATTCGACGTCGGATAGAAAAACCTGGTTTGGCTATTGGCGCGACGATGGGTTCATCAAGACCAAGCACAAGGGCCGCATCGACCAAAATGGGACATGGCCCGGCATCCGTGACCATTGGATCGCGTCGTATCGGAACCGAGAGGTCCATG
>Ga0066789_10001466_pt1 | contig 10178 bp, 8 predicted proteins | sample OrgsoiDNA2013049_FD_70960 | JGI IMG/M metagenome (GOLD analysis project Ga0066789, IMG submission 70960) | Permafrost soil microbial communities from the Arctic, to analyse light accelerated degradation of dissolved organic matter (DOM) -... | ecosystem: Environmental > Terrestrial > Soil >...
AGACTTCTCAGAGCTCATTCGCAAAGGGCGCGTCGGTTTCTAACCTGCTCAGTGTCTTAGCAACTGAGCTCTCGCCGTTTCGGCCGTGTGCTAGGTGGGAAGACCTGCGCCTGCGCGCTATCCGATTCGAACACCCATCGTCTAATCACCCTAAGGTGTGATTTACGTCACATCGAGTTGGGCGCACGCTACTTAGCATCAGTCGGATGTATAGCCGTACGCAGAACGAAAACGGGACATTCAACACTCGTTGCCTGTATTGCTTTATGACGGTGGGCTCCGCAATCTCGACGGAAGCCGAGTTAGCGGAGATCGAGTTCGTTCATATCTGCCCGGAAAAGGTACTCAAACTTCGGTCGCAGGAAGTTGAGCGTCTGCCAGTGTAGATGGACCCAGCGGGCCTATGTTGCTATTTTGATGCGACCTGCGATGGCTGCAACATTTCTGGTGCATTTCGTTATGTTTGAGCGCATTCTGTCACAATGCACTGTCGCTCTGAATTGAGTGCCAAGTGCGGGTGTTGCGAAGCACATATTTAGGTGGTCAAAGGACCGGATCAAGGGGGCAAGCATGTTCGGAATGATCGTGGATTGGATGAGTGTGATCGGAGCGATTGTCGCGCCCTTCCTGCTGGGCGTCACGCTGGAGCACAAGCTTTATCCGGTGGAGCGGCAGTGGGCCGCTCGGCTGGGTCGCGGATAGCCCACCGATGGATCGGTCCCTAGCGTAGAGGCCATACCGATTCACTACCTGGGGAAAGCCTCTCTTGAGGCGAGTATCAGGCCGGAATTCCCACTAACACTGGTGGCATTGTCCCCAGTTCCCACGACCCCCAATTCAATCGAAGCGCCCGTCCTCTTACGCCCGCCGGCTACTCTAGACAGCCCCCCTTGGCGGCAAGCTATCAACCATCCCGGCAGTGCGTTGTTGTTAAGTGCCGGACCTCCGACATTCCCCAGCTACAGTTTTTTACTCCGTGCCGATAAGTCCCTCAGCGATCTCCTTGTCGGGCCGAAGCACCGTGGCGAGTTGCGGTTTCCAGGCCGCAAGGAGAATCGATACCGGAGAGACTGATGATCGCTGCTTCGCAAATCGCACCTGGCACACCCTGGAGACGGATTTCTGTTGTTTTATGCGTCGCCCTGATAGTTATGCTGCCGCTATTGACGGGTTGTGGCGAGCACCCTCTCAATACGATTACCGTGACCCCGGGAACCGGCTTGACCACCCTGACCAGCAAGGGCCAGCAGGTGAAGTTTATAGCGACTGCGCAATACGGTTCCTATAACCGCCAGCAGACGACCAAAGACGTTACCGGAGCTGTCACCTGGGCTTCAAGTGTTCCCACCGTGGCGACCATCGATGCTACCGGGCTCGCCACTGCTGTTGGCGATGGCACTACTGTAATTACGGCCACCCAGGCAGGCGGTCTCGGCACAGAGGTTGGAACCTCCAGCGTGATCGTCAGTGGCATAGGCACCGGAACCGGTGCTCGAATGCTAACCTCCATTGCCATCAACCCGGCCACGCAAACGCTTACAGGCACCGGGCAGACGGGTCAGTTTTTGGCGATTGGCACTTTTACGGGCGGCGCTCCGGCGACGGTGGACATGACCAGCCTGGTTGCGTGGTCCTCCAGCAATGTTGGAGTGGCAACCATCAGCAACTCGGGGCTTGCTACCGCTGTCGGAAACGGCACCACCACAATCACTGCCCGTGCCACCAACGCTAGTGGCGCCATCGTCACAGCTACTGCTACGGCTACTGTTTCGGGCGCCGGCACGGGAAGCGGCTCACGCGACTTAAGCTCAATCGCCATCACACCGGGGACTCAAGCGCTCGGTAATCTGGGAGAAACCGGCCAATTCATCGCTATCGGAACGTTCAGTAGTGGCACACCTGCGACTGTTGACCTAACCAATGCTGTCACCTGGTCTTCGAGCGATCCCTCGGTAGCTACGATCACGCCTTCCGGGCTCGCAACCGCAATCGGCAACGGCACAACCACGATTACGGCGATCACCAAGGCGGCCAGCGGCGCTGTTGTCAATCAGACCGCGACCGTGACGGTCAGCAGTTCAGGCACGGGAAGTTCGGCGCGGGATCTTACCTCCCTTCTTATCAGCCCTAATTCCCAACCGCTTACCGTTTTTGGGCAAACAGGACAATTCCTTGCTATTGGCAGCTCTCCGGAGGCGCGCCGGCGCAGGACCTGACGCGGCTCGTCACCTGGACCTCAAGCAATATCGGCGTGGCAGGCATCAGCCCTTCAGGCCTGGCCACTGCCGTTGGAGACGGCACAACGACAATCACGGCGATCGCGACGGCGCCGGTAAGCCATGCCGTGGTCACCTCGACCGCAACGGTGATTGTGACAGGGGTGGGCGCCAGTACAGGTACGCGGACTCTGAGCAGCATCGCCATCACGCCCGGAGTGCAATCCTTAAGCAGCCTGGGCGAAAACGCGCACTTTACGGCCATCGGGAGCTTCGCCGGCGGTACTCCGACGACACAGGATCTGACAAACCTGGTCACCTGGACTTCGAGCGATTCCACGGTAGCCACGATTACCAGCCAGACCGGAGTCGCCACTGCGGTTCACAGCGGCATGACCACGCTCACTGCCAGCTACACAGACCAGAACAATGCAAACAATGTCGTTAGCAGTGCCGCCATACTGACCGTGAATGCGACGTTGCCCCTAACTCGCGCGCTTACGGCACTCGCCATCATTCCTGATGCGCAAGCTGTGAGCAGCATGGGTGAAACCGGACAGTTTGTTGCAATCGGGACCTATAGCAGCTTGCCGTTCACAGAGGATATGACCAACAAGGTGACTTGGGCTTCGAGCGATGTTCAAGTTGCGACGATTAACTCATACGGATTGGCTACAGTCTTCACTAGTGCGATCGAAAATGGCGCGACAGCGATCACAGCCAGCTATACCGATCCTGTCACCGGCACCATCAGTGCCTCAGCGGCCTTCAGTCTCAAAGGCCCCATCGGCACCGAGACGTTGCCGACACTTTCGGTATACAAGGTAGGTCAGGGCAGCGGAACCGTCTCAAGTCTCACGCTTCCCATAAGCTGCGATTCCGTCGCGGGTGCGGTACCGTTGCCAGTATGTCTCGGCAACTTCCCCGTCGGCACCGCTGTCACGCTGACAGCAGTTCCAAATCAGGGATCAACCTTCGGCGGCTGGTCCAACAACTGTGCGACAACCAGCGAAAATCCAAATGTGTGCACGGTAACCATGGGGACTTCAAACGATACTGTCGGTGTGATCTTTAACTAGCTGCGTTGCTCGTACAAGATATGGAGGGCCGGCCCGAAGTGGCCCTCCATAGCACTTTCCATCTGCAAGTTTTCATCTCTCTGGCGACCTCTCCTAACTCTCCCTAACGCAAAAGAATGTTGATGTTAAGCTTCGGTAGATCCGCCACAGCTATTCCCGTGATGGCTCCTATTAATAAAACTAATAGGGCCGACTCCGCGCAGCCTCCGGGCTAACATGGTGCATCGTGCGCAGTTCATGATCCTGGTTGAGGGGCGTATCCGCTCCGCATTTGCTGTAGTCCTCCCCCCAAAGGGTCACCATTTAAAAGGAGATAGATCATGGCGGAGAATCCAGCACCCGAGATGAAACAAAGCCTGGGCCTTACCGGCCTCACTATGAATGCTATGGCGCTGATTGCTCCGGGCGCATTCTTGTGGCTCACCTTCTACATCCAGGCCAGCACCGGCGTTACCGGTCCGTCCATGTGGATCGGTATTGTTTTCGCGTTGCTTCTGTGCCTGGCCACCGCGGTCTGTTATGCGGAAATGGCCAAGCTGTATCCGGGCACCGGCAGTTCGTATTACTTCGCGGAACAATCCTTTCTGAACCATCACATCGCGTGGCCATATGCCAGACTGGCGAAATTCATCATTGGCTGGGGTTCCCATCTTTACTATTGGATCTACCCCGGTGTTATGTGCGCCACGATGGGCATCATCTGCGGCTATCTGGTTGGAACTCTCAAGCCGAGCCTCATGAGCGCATCCAATCCCGGACCAATCTTCATGATGGTGGTCGCGGTCGTCTTCTCGTTCGCCATCGCCTATATTGCCAATCGAGGTGTGAACGGATCGACCTCGATCAATATTGCCATCAATATCATTCAGATCACAGCTCTGATTGTCTTCTCTGTGATGGCGCTCGGTTACCGCGTAAATCACCCTGCCGGCACCGGGGGCCTTCAGTTCGACTCAACTTCCGGCGATGCCTATACATATGAATTTGCCACTACCACTACCGTCGCAAACGGAGTTTCCACCGACACGGTGGTCCGCGATGCAGCCGGCATTCCCCAGCCTAAACTGGATGCCTCAGGTAAGCCGGTGCCATACACCGTTACTTATCCCACCAAGGATGCTTCCGGTGCTTTCCTCACCCATCCCAATGCGAGATCAGTTGTAGGCATTCATAACGTCGGATGGGCTCTCGTGCAGGCGACGGTTGCCATTTTGATCCTTGTGGGATTTGAATCGGTCACTGCCATGGGCGGCGAAGCCAAAAACGCGAAACGCGACGTGCCAATTGCAGTCATCACTTCGCTCTTGGTCCAGGGAGCGTTTTGCTATCTCATCGAGTATTTCTGTGCCAATTACTTTCTCAATAGCGGATATACGATGCAGAACGCCACTGGTTCTGCGGCGCCTATTGGCGACATGATGATTGTGGTTGGCACCGCTCTCTTTGGCGCAGGGCATGGCCGCGCCTTCATGCTGGTTGAGGCCTTCACCGTCTTCCTCGCCCTCATAGGCACAACGCTCTCCTGCATGAATACTGGGGCCCGCGTCACCTATGCCATGGGCAAGGACGATGAGATCCCCGGACACTTCGGCAGACTCCATCACAAGTCACTCACCCCGCATCGCGCGCTCTGGACCATGGGTGTCATCTCCGCGGTTGTCGGATGCTTCGCTGTTATCTTGTTGTTCGGTGATGCAGGCGCACCCACGGATGCCACCATCGCCGCACTTCCGCAGGGAATCTTCTCGAGCGCTCTCTACTTCTCTCATGACAAACTAGCAGCGCTGCCCAACTCGCTGCTCACGATCACGCTGGCTTCAAACTTCGGTACGTTCCTGCTCTATATGCTAAGTTGCGTCACCTGCATCATTGCTTACCATCGCCACCCGAAGTTCAGCTTCCTCCGGCACATGCTCATTCCATTGTTTGGCCTAGTTGCTAACCTGGCCTGCATGGCCTTCTACCTGATTGGTCCGTTCATGGGATATGGCACCAAAATGGAACCCTTGCTCGCACTCGGTATCGCGATCGTGTGGGCCATTTATGGGGGCATATTCTTTCTCAGAACCAGCAAACGCGCAGGGAAGACAACTCTTATCACGAGCAGACAAACCGCGTCTTAGCCTTGACCCTGCCAACGGTGCGGATCTAAATTGGGTCCGCACCGTTACCTTTGCTCGCCCCGCGTTATACGATCGGGGGTGACCTGCAGCTACCAGCACAACAGTTAAATAACGGCCTTATGTTGAATTTGGAGTTTGCTGAGTTTTCGGACCCAGGTCCCTCACGCGAGCACAACGAAGATTGCGTGGGTCATTTTCTGCCAGCTTCGGAGTCGGAGGCGCAGGCCCGCGGTTGGCTCTTCGCACTCGCAGACGGCGTGGGTGGGCAGGATCGCGGGGAAGTGGCCTCCTCTACAGCGATTGCCAGCCTCGTGGCAGATTTCAGCAGTGCCCCATTAAACGAGATGCCCAACATCTTGCTGCCTAAGCTGATGCAAGCGGCTAACCAGCGTGTCTATGAAGAAGGTTCCGGTCGAGGAGCATTCTCGGCCATCATCGCTACTACCATCGTGGGATGCCTCTTTCGCTTCGATCGCGTCACGGTAGCGCATGCAGGAGACTCGCGCTGCTACCTCATTCGTCGTGGCCAGGCCACCCCGCTCACTCGCGACCACACGGTCGCCAATGAGCAGATGCACCTCGGCATTCTCTCCTCGCGTCAGGCATCCCGCGCGGCCACAAACCACGTCCTCAGTCGCTGCCTGGGGGTTGAACTCTTTGTCAACATCGATGTCAGCGAGCACCTTCTTCTTGCTGGTGATGTCCTGCTACTCTGTTCCGATGGCATGCACAGAACGGTCATGCCGCCGGATATGTCTGAAGTCGTAAACCACACGCCTTTGCTGCGGGATGCAGCAAGAAGTCTCGTTGAGCTGGCAAACCAACGGGACGGAAGTGATAATGTCAGTGTCCAACTCATACGCGTTACGTCTGTTGAGCGCGTCGGCATGTATCGTGGCCGCCTCTTCAAGTTGCGCTAAACGTTACTTCCACACGCGGCGCTGCCGCTGATCGGCTCGAGGGATGACAGAGATTCGCAGTGGCGATCAACTCGACCATTACCGCATCGATGGCGTAGTTGCGCGTAGCGGCATGGCATCGATCTTTCGCGGTACCGACCTCAATACCGGGAATTCCGTAGCCATCAAGGTGCCCCATCCCGAAATGGAGTCGGACCCGATGCTCTATGATCGCTTCCGCCGGGAGGAGGACATCGGTAGCAAGATGGACCATCCCGCCGTCATGAAGGTGTTTACCGACAGTGATCGCAGCCAGGTCTACATGGTTATGGAGTGGGTTGACGGCCGCCTGCTTCGCCAGATCATGAGCGACAAAGGCAAGCTCCCACCGGAACGTGCCAGCCGCATTGCCATCGGCATTTGCGAGGCGCTGGAATACATACATTCCCACGGAGTCATTCATCGCGACCTGAAGCCGGAAAACATCATGGTGGATGAGAATGACCACATCAAGCTCATCGATTTCGGACTCGCAGGTCAGGCAGGAGCCAAACGGCTCACCTTTGCCAAGCTCTCTCAGGTCATGGGTACGCCTGTCTATATTTCACCGGAACAGGTCAAAGGCAAACGCGGCGACGCGCGCAGCGACATCTATGCCCTCGGCGTCATCCTGTATGAAATGCTAACCGGGAAGGTTCCGTTCAGCGGCGACAATCCGTTTGCCATCATGAACGATCGGCTCTTGAACAATCCGATCCCCCCCCGGGAAGTCGATCCCTCAGTCACTCCACAGATGCAGGAGATTATCTATCGCGCCCTCGAACGCGAGCCTACCAACCGCTACGCTTCCGCTCGAGAGTTCGCACACGATCTCTCGCACCAAAACGAAATCGGAGTCGAAGAGCGCCCGGAACTGAACGACTGGAAGCGCCGCAAGACGCCTTGGATAAGGAATGTGCTGTTTTACGTAGCGATGGCCGCGATTCCGCTCGTCGTCTTCGGCCTGATGCTCTTCGTAGCCCGCCACAAGTAGCGAGGAATAGCACCTACCGCTGCATATAGTCGTCGCTGTGTGCGACAAAATCAGGGTACGCTCCCGCGCCAAGCTCGTGAATGTCCAGGCCGTATCGCTCTGCGTCGCGAGCCACTCGCTGGGGAACAAATCGATCCAGCAGCCAGTTGAGTCCATAACATAGCGGCAGTACAAACCCGATCAGGGTTGCAACTCCGATCAACTGCGAAAGCCACTGTCCCGCGGCTGGCGCTGTTGCGGTTCGAGTGTTTCCCAAAAACGCTACAGCCATCAGTCCCCATATGCCGCACAGAGCGTGCACTGAAACTGAGCCACCCGGATCGTCCACGGCCAGGCGCAGTTCAAAAATCTCGACCGCATATGGAACGATCACTCCCGTTACCATGCCAATAAACGCGGCGCTGGTAGGCGACACCCAGGCGCAACTCGCGCTGCTTGCCACCAATCCGCCTATGAATCCATTCGCACACAACGACGCATCAGGCTTGCCAAATCGCCACCGCGTAATCGCTCCTGCACAGAGAAGCGAAAACGTGCAACAAAGGATTGTGTTGATCGCAATCGTGGCCACGTGCCCGGCCGCGACATCGTAAAAGAGCAATGCCCCCGCCGAATTCAACGCGACCCATCCCACGAGTGCCAAAGCGCAGCCGAATAATGCGTAAACGATGTTGTGCCCGGGAATTGCCGCGGGCATGCCGTCGGACGAGTACTTACCTTGACGCGGGCCGAGGAGCCACGTCATTGCAAGTCCAGCAACACCACCCAGGCATTGAATAGTACCGGAACCCCCTGCGTCGAGGAACCCGCGCCCCATTCCATAGTTCGAGCCGAGTTGGCTCAACCAACCTCCACCCCAAACCCAGTGTGCGAAGAGAGGATAGACGATTCCCGCAAGCAGTGCCGTCGACAAAAAACTTGCACTCAACTTCCACCGCTCTTCTGCCGCACCAAGGGGAATAATTGCCGCGATCATCACGCAAAACATCTGAAACAGCGCGATCACTGGCTTACGGACGTCCTCGTCCCGCAGATCCAGGAAGAAGAAACTGCCTCCCCCAATCAGGTTCCATGCTTTGCCCTGGATCATGACACTGTGCGCCGGAGCGCCGGCAAAACTCTGGACGGCAAGTCCGCAAACGAAGTACGCAACCACTGCCACTCCGCATACGGCTACAGAGGAGAGCACCATGTGTGCCGCGTTTCGTGACCGCCCCAAGCCGGTGTTCACCAGCATCAGGCCTGCTGATGCCAAAGGTGTGAGAAGCACACAGGTAAGGCTCAATATCAGTTGAGCATCCATGCCAGCCGCCAAAGATCCCGTCATCCTCGCCTGGCCTTTTGCTGTTCCATGTGAAATCGTGTCATTAAGGTCGCGCCCAAAACTTCCACGCTTACGCCCGCCAGTACAAAAAGGGACAGGGCCACGCCTGTCCGCAGCAGTGGAAGTGCCGCTAGCACTAATACCCAGCCCGAGAAGAGTAACAATAATCCAAAAATTCGCACGTCTCACCTTACCAGTGGAATTCGTTGAACGTCATTAGAACGTGGCTAGGACTATTCTGCCAGCGCTGCGCGCGTAACCAAGGCGAATCTGCCAAAGCGGCAGGGTATTGTCCTGCCTTCATCCCTGTATCTCATGTTTCCGGGGAATCGGATTTCATCAGCGACGGTGGGCAGCAATATCACTAACTGTAGGCCGCAATGGCGATGAATCTCCGCGCGCGGAATTGCAAACGTCTTCCAATCACTACTGGAGAGCAAGGCGGCTGGCAACAACTCCGTGCAGCAGAGCCTCGAAAATTCGACAGACCTATTCCAAAGATTAAGATCGCACCCCTTGGCAGCCTCCCGCATAAAGCAAATTTATGTGCAATATAGAGCGGTCTTATCGCTCGTCGGGTCTCCGACCTGCCTCAGTCCATTCCCGTTAACGTCTCCCACTATTGATCCGCCACATTGCTTATGTTATTGATCGACACAAAAAGCAGAAATCGCAGGTTTCTCCTAAAGTCTTAGTTGACAACCACACAGTCCATGCGTCTTAATCTACGTAAGTCTTAGGAGTTCGATCTGTGACCACATCGTCAAAGTCCAAATCAAGAGAAACGCTGACGCCGCTGGAGCTTGAGATTATGCAGGTGCTTTGGGAGACAGGGCCATGCACTGTATCGGAGATGCAGCCGAAGTTGAGAGCCGAACTGGCCTATACGACCGTCCAAACCATGCTGAACGTGCTGCTGCGTAAAAACAAGGTGAATCGCGTCCAAGAGGGAAGGGCCTTCCGCTATCGTGCCACTGTCACTCGCGAACGGGCAACTGGCGGCGCTCTCAGTGATTTGGTTAAGCGCATGTTTGGTGGCTCAACGGAAGCGCTGCTGATGGCGATGGTGGATACGAGGCAGATTAGTGCGGAAGAACTGGCCAGGGTCGCCGAGAGGCTTGCCGCGGCCGATCGAACGCCGGCACCAAAGGAGAAGTCATGGAACAGGCCCTAGTAGAATACCTCGCCAACTCTCTTTGGCAGATTCCGCTGCTGGCGTGCGGTGCGTGGTTATTGCTCCGGGCCCTAAGGGCCGGACCACGAATGCAGTATTGGGTATGGCTCACGGTTCTCGGTTTGGCGGTTGTCCTGCCCATGCGCGGCATTACTTTGCACGAGCCTTCGGAATCTCCTGCGCCGAACGCTGTTGAGCGGATTGAAGCGCAGCCCGCTTCCATCGAAAACTTTTACGGCACTCGCGTCGACAATCACGTTTCTGCGATGTGGACGCGGATGATGGAGCTCCCCACCGGCGTCAAGCGAATTCGTCTGGGCGCAACGGCTA
>Ga0066789_10001468_pt1 | contig 10175 bp, 6 predicted proteins | sample OrgsoiDNA2013049_FD_70960 | JGI IMG/M metagenome (GOLD analysis project Ga0066789, IMG submission 70960) | Permafrost soil microbial communities from the Arctic, to analyse light accelerated degradation of dissolved organic matter (DOM) -... | ecosystem: Environmental > Terrestrial > Soil >...
CAGCACGACGATACTCGTGACGGCCAACCTCGAGGTTGCACGGAGCAGCGGTCGCGCGATCGCCACCAACGTCGCTGCCGCAAAGACAGCGATGAGGACATCGGCTGCGCCGGCCGCTTGTCGCAGATAGCCAGCGAGTGTGGGGTTGTCGCGCAAGACGCTGGCGTTGTTGGCAGTGACATGTGCGGCGGCCAGCGGATCCCCGAACAGCAACACGCCAACACCAACCCAACTGCAGACCACAACTACCGCCGCGACCACCGTGAAAGCCCTCGCCCGCCTCGACAACGACCCCCACCGTGACGCCGCCACGACGATCCCCAGCAGCAAGCCTTCAGGCCGAGCGAGCGTACCTACCGCAGCGACCGTCAGCGCAGCTCGTGGGTGGGCGGCGGCGAGGCAAACGGCCCACACGCAGCACGCCGCGAAGAACACGTCGATAGTGCCCGAGTCGACCGCAACCGCAGTTACCGGTAGCGTCGCGACACCCACACAAGCGAGGCACCCGACCAGCAGGTTCCCGCCCAATTGACGACCGAGCCGCACAATGCCCGCGAGCAACCCAACCAAACTGGCTTCGACGCCCGCAGCCCACAGCAGTGGCGTGTGGTCGCGCCAACTAAGTATCCGAGCCAACATCCCGAGGCCAACCGAAGCGGGGTGCGGCGTTGGCACGAACACCCCCGACGGATGCACGGCCCGGGCTGCGTGCAACACATCACCGGCCCACACCAACCCCCACGTAGAGTCAAAGCCACAGCCAGGACGCCCCGCCAACACACAGCAAAACCCCACCGTGACGATCACCACAAGGGTCCACGCGGCTCGCCGGCTCGGCAACATCGCGACATTTGAGCGCGACGGCAGCTCGGCTGAGACACCGACGCCACCGCCGAACCCCACCTAAACCCGCCACGCACAAGGTGCGGAGAAATGCGCGATCGATCCGAAGACCGGACGGAATGCACCGATAGTCCCCGGTGGCAACGACACAGGTGTGGCGCCGGCGTGCGGGTGCGTGGGTCCTGACCTCAGGTCGGGCCAATTGGGCGCACGACACGACCGATATCGCCGCGGCGACGGCCAACACGCCGTGACAGTCACGACATGGACAATATCGCCGAATGTGCGAACAGCACCGGGTTCCGATCGACGACGGGACACAACGACCGCGCCGAAATTGCCCCTGACGGGGCGCGGGCTCACCGCAGTCGACCGTACGGGGTACGCAGCGCCGAGCAATGTCCGACACTGATCCACGCGACGATGAGACGTCCCGCCGGTGGACGAAGGTCCTGCCAGCGCACATCGAAATCGTCGAGCCCGACCCCGGGGCGAGAACAAAACCTACGAGGAGGGTTGCGTGGAACCGGCTTCCGTTCGGTCCGAATGTTGTCTTCTTGCCGGATCCCGCAGCTCTCTCATCGCACGTTCACGATCGACCGATCGCATGTCGTGACGTCGCCGAGGTTCACGATGACATGGTACCCGTGCCGCATCACCCAGATCACCGACGACGTGGAGTTACCGTTGTCGATTGTCCAGTGCGCCGCCTGCAGAGCCGACACCCACTCGGCTCGTAGCTGGGAGCACGGCATTGGCGGGTAGGTGTACCCGGCGTTGGCCTGATGGGTCACGGGACCCAGGATGTGCGGATCCGTTTGATCGGTGACGCCGGTGAACGTCAAACCCGGCGGGGTCGGCACGCTGCGCGCAACTCCGTCAACGCTGACAGCGCTTGGAGTACTGCACCCGGCCGCTCCGATCAGGACGGCGACGAGCCACAGGAGACCGCACCGCCGATGGTCCGGGCTCGGCCCATTGCCCCGGTCTACTGGCACAACGCTCTCCGACCTCAGGAATGCTCGCATAGGTGACTATCGGCACACAGCGGGCGGTCACTTGAGTATTGCGTACCGCTCCGGGAGGAGCGTCGCCACCGAGCCTGGTTTGTGTCGGCCGGGTCAGTTGAGGCCTGGGTTAGGCACTTGGTCGCCCTCGGCGGTAATCGTGGCGCTACCGGAGGCCGACAGTTGCCCAACCACGACTTCACCGCTGCCTGCCACGATCGAGGAGTTCCCCGACACTGCCAGCGTTGCACTAGGCGCCTCGATCGTTCCGCTGAGGTTGAGGACGCCACTGCCGCCAGTTGAGATGGCCGCATGGTTTGTCGGGTCGCCGAGCAGCGTGAATCCGCTGCTCGGCCCGACCGCACCGTAGGCGAGGTTCACCGAAGCCGCTCCGGTCACGCTGAACCCAGCACCGACCTGATTGCTGCAAGGGGCCGGGTAGGCCGAGCACGCGAGGTAGATCGTGACGCCGCTGCCGGTCAACTTCGCCGACCCGCCCACACTCAGGCTCTGGGTCACCACATAGGTTCCCGGGGCCAGACTCAGCGACGCGTTGCCCGACACCGACAGGCGGCTGTACACGCCCGGGTTGGCTGTGGTGCTAGTAGATCCGCTCACGCTGAGGCTGGTCGCCGACCCAGCAACCGTTGGGAGCGTGAACCAGGAGAACGGGTCGGCTGCTGAACCAGTCAGGCGTCCACCGGGTGCTGTAAGCGTTGCCGTGCCGGTCAATTTGACTTGACCGGCTCCGTAGAAGGAGTCACCGGACAGCGCTGCGCTACCACTGGCTGTGGTGGCCGTCGAGGAGTTCGAGTCGACTGTCGCCGGACCTGACCAGACGATTTTCGCGGTCCCGCTTGCCGCCACAGTGCCCGCGCCGGTGGGTGCCAGCACGCACAGCACGCAGTTCTGCGCGCCGCTGCCAGTGCTGTAGTTGTCTATGAGGGCCGCGTTGGTGAACTCGACGGTCGCGGTGCTGCCGTCGGTAGGGGCGGTGAAAGTCTGCGGCGGCGCGCTCTGATAACCCGCGGGCGTGACCACCTCACTTGCGGTGTAGGTGGCCCCCGGCGTCAGCCCCTCCAACGTGCCGTCACTACACGTCACGCCGGCAGGTTCGCTGGCGGGGCACACAGTCGACTCGTCCGCGGCCACGTCAAGCTCCGCGTAGGTTCCCGCGGCTGGGGTGCCGCTCCCGACGGTCGGTAGCCCGGGGCCGGAGATCGCGAACGCTGCGCCGGCGGTCGACAGGAATCCGCCGTCGCTGCCGGACAACAGCACAGTCGCCGTCGCAGGCGTCGGTGGCGTCTGGGTGCAGCCAGTCGCCGGGTCGCCGACCTGGACTAAGGAGACGTCGGACTGCGTCGTGGAGGCCGCACCCGCGCCATCGGCCTGCAGATAGCCAGTAGGCGCCACACCCGGCGCACTCGCGCCGACAAGCCCGGCAGGCAACTGCAACGTGGCGCTGATCCGCCCCGATCCGTCCGCGACCACGCTGTAGCTCACCGCATCTGGGGTGCCGGGCATGATCGTCAAACTGACCGTGGAGTCCGGTGCGTAGCCGCCGCCGGTCACGTTCACCGACTCCCCGCCGTTGAATTGCTCTGCGCACGTTGTGGGATCGGACGGCGCCACGGTGAGCGGGCCGGACGTCAGCGTCGCCGTATCCGTACTCAACGGCAACGAGGTCAGCGGCGTGTCGAACCCGCTAAGCCCAATCGCGTTACTGGTGAAGGAGCCGAAACTGCCGGTGTCGGCGGGCAATCCCGCAGCTGTCCGCGGCAGGCCTTTGGCCCGATAGTTGCGGATGAAGGACGCGAACGCGGTCGCGTAGCCCTGCTGCCCGGCCGGGTTCGGATGGAACGACGCCGACGCCAGTCCGTTCGCGCTGGGGTGCAGCAAGCCGTTCTTGAACGACACAGTCCGGATCCACGCGCCCTTGCTGTCGCAAATCGCGTGCCCCTTGAACGTGGGTACGACATCGACGAAGTTCAAACCGTCCGACCGGGTCGCCTGCGCCACCTCCCGGTTCAGGATTGCGCCCCACAAGTTCATCTGGGATTGATCGTCGGGCGAGAGTATGTAGGCGAGTTCCGAGCAAGTTTGCGCAGCCACGCTTGACGGAAAGAGTTGCGGATAGTCCCCCACCAACACCGAGGTGTGCGGCCCGGCTGCCTTTGCAAGCGTTGCGTAGTTCTGTTGGAACACAGGCTCCAGCGCGTCAATGGCATTCGTCGTCTCAGTTGTGAACTTGACGTCATTCCCGCAGTCTGTCGGCGCCGGCAAATGAAGACTGTGGTAGTAGTCAAATTCCAGTTGGACGCCGATGCAATGCTCCAACACGTACGTGAACCCCGCGTCGTCACCGCCACCCGTCAGCGTAACCAAGTCCGGCGGCAGACCGAGGTCGCTCTCAATCTTGCCTTCCTCGACAGACTGGGCCAACTCACCGTCGCGGCCAGAACCCGTCATCTCCGCCGTCGTCGCGCCGCTACACGCGATGAACTGCAGATTCGTTGACGACGCCCCAGTTATCGCTGCTAGCGGCCCAGCGGCCAAGATCCTCGGGTAGGACACCTTCGACCGATCGCATCCGTCGGTGCTGGGGATGTTCAGTTCGCTGCCAGTGATGTAGTGCGCGTTGCTCTCACCCGAGGAGTAGGAGTCACCCAACCCGAAATATGTCAGCGAACTACCACCCCCACACCCATAGCTGTAGTAACAAGCGGCACTGACCGCTGCTCCGCCCGGATTTCCAGCGACCACGACAACACCGCACACCAGGCCACCAGCTACCCCGACCCGAAGCAGGAGGCGCGACACCCGCGCCATCCCGCGGTAGCCACGGCCGGTGATACGCGCAGCAATAGCGGCCCTAATCGGCGTCATCGTTGAGTCCCCCACTCATGGTCCGCACTCCCAGCGTGCGCGACGTACCCGACATGGCAACAACACGACATCGCGTGCTGGTCGGTAGCAAACGACCTTGACGCGACATTGGCCGACATCCTGGCAGTACGACCTGATTGACGCAATGGCACAACGGACCGGATGGACGAGACGACCACACCAACGCGGTGTTGCGCGAACGCAACCCGCTCCCAGCACGACTAAGCCCGTTGCCACGGGGGGTCCGCACGAGCATGTGGTAAACGACACGAACACTCACGGGATTGGCCCGCTCTTTCGTGCGCGACACAACATGCGTCTACAGCCTCGCGCCTGGCCTCAGCCCGCGGTCATAAGTCAGCCACCGCAACGGCGAGCGACGCCACCCCCGTCAAGGAGACGTATCGCAAACCCGTCGACCGGGTTCTTAGTGTTTCGCTAGTGTTCTAAGTTGGCCATGCCTGTTCGATCCCGGTCATCCGCTCGACCGAAAACCTTACTGTGTAAAGGTTTTCTCGCCCAGCGCCGTCGCCTGTTTCTGAAACGTGACCATGTATCCCTGGCGGGTCCATACGTACCGCCACGGGATGCCGCATTCATCCGTTGCTTAGGGCCGGCGACGTTCTTGCTGGTGCGCTTCCGAAACACGCCCGCACGTAGGCGCCCTTAGATCTGAAGAGCTCGAGCGTCGGATCACGAAGTGATCGCCAAGGCGACCGGGCGGACTCCGACCTTGATTGGTCGTCCTGGGTGTTTCGTGGCGATCTGGATGGGCGTGACGGTCCCCGCGGCCGGATCGGCCGCATATGCGGTGCTCCCGTCGCCGGTGATAACGATCGGCCCGCCAATGGCGTCCGGCTCGGCTGCTGCCGCGGGACGCAGGTTGATCGATGCGCCGGCGACCGCGGTGGCCAGGTCGATGGGGATCACGCTCTCTCCGTCAGAGACGTACAGCTCCTTGCCGTTCGGGGTGATAGCGATGCCGTAAGGGTCTGTACCGATTTGAATGGGTGCGGATACGACGCCCGTGGCCAAGTCAACGGTCACTACGCCAGGAGTCGATCCCTCTGTGACGTAGGCGGTTTGGCTGTCCGGACTGATCGCGACACCGTTTGCGTCGCCGGGAAGGTCGATCGGTTGACCGACGAGCAGCGTGCGTGTGTCGATCGGAACAAGCCCACCCTGGAACAGCAACACGTACGCGTCGTTGCCGTCGGGGGCGACCGCGATCGCTTGCACATTGTCGGTCTCGGTGCCGACCGTCAAGGGTGTGCCCAGATGATCGCTTGCGTCGACGGGTACCACTTCGGGTGTCCCACCGTCGGCGCCGCCGACCTGCAGCAGGAACGCCGCCACCGCGCGTGAACCGGCCGCAATCGCATACCCGTCGCTTTCCGGGTCGACCTCAATCACCTTTCCCGCAGCCAGGTCGATTTCTTGAAGGCCCGCACCCAATGTCGAAACAAACGCCCGTGTCCCCGTCGAATCGATCGCAATCCCAGTGGGTGCCAAGATCGGCAACTGCCCAGTGGGGGAGCGCAGCGCGATGCTGCGGACCAACCGTTGGTCGCGGGTATCGAGAACCGCGACGGTGGTTTGGTCGGCGATGTACACCCGCTCGGCAACCGGCACTCCCACCGCGGACGACGAACTCGGCTCCCCAGACCCCGCGGTGTCGGACGACACCGCAGGCTGCCGTGCACACCCCGACACGACGAAGGCGACAGCTACTGCGGCCGCAACTCGCCGCCTGCAACGGAGACGGCTCGCGTACTCGACATAGGGCACAGGAGTCGACATCGGTCGTTCGGTCGCAATACTGAAAGATCACCGCTTGGCCACCACCCTCGCGCAACAGCACGCACGACGACGCCGACCGCCCGCCCATGACCTCATGACCACGGTTTCTCACTCGCACGCAAGTCTGGCTCATGGTGTGAATCGACCCGGTCCTTGGTGACGACTTTGGTGTGGTCAAGATGTGGTCAAGATCGCGACGCAGCAGGGGAGAAGCGCGGCCCAAGCGGCTGTGACCTGCGGTTTTGCGGTGTCGCCCGGTCCGGATCCGAACCAGCGCTACCGCCTCCTGCGGTGCGCGGGGAGGACGCTGGCGCGCGCGTCGCGCGCGTCGATCTCCTTGAGCGGCGGGCCATCATCGCTTAAGAGCCGGCGGCTGTGATCGGCGGTGCGGACGGGACAGCACGACGCGACACCAGCCAGGCGCTGCCGGCAGGGCGACGTGTTGTCGACAAACTCGGTCCGGACGTTGTCGATCTGAACGCTAGACTTACAGGGCTCTGACCTGGGGTTATGTGTGTAGCCCCGACGGGATTCGAACCCGCGCTACCGCCTTGAGAGGGCGGCGTCCTGGGCCGCTAGACAACGGGGCCAAGCTAAGCAAACGAACCGGCGCGACCAACGCCGCGCGGTGCTGGCTGGTCGTGCGCAGCGGCCGAATTTTCCGGCCTGGCTGGGGTACCAGGACTCGAACCTAGACTAGCTGAACCAGAATCAGCCGGGCTGCCAATTACCCCATACCCCACCGGATCGGGCACGCGCCGTCACCGCTGGACGAGTGTATCGGACGCCCGCGCGAGCCGACTCATGGTGCGCTTCCGGCCGAGCAACTCGATCGATTCGAACAGCGGCGGCGACACGGTCCGACCGGTCAGCGCCACGCGCAGCGGCGCGAAGGCAGTGCGCGGTTTGAGTTCGAGCCCACCGATAAGAGCGGCCTCGAGCGCCTCTTTGATCGCGTCGGTGTGCCAACTCTCCAGGTCGGCCAGCGCCTGTGCCGCCGCGGCCAGCACGAGAATCGCGTCGGCCGTCAACGTCTTCGCCACGGCGTCGGCGTCCGGCTCGAAAGCGGGCTCATCGATAAACAAAAAGCCGAGCATTCCCACTGCTTCAGACAGCACCGTGATGCGTTCTTGCACGAGCGGTGCACCCGCCGCGAGCAACCGAATTTGATCGGACGTCGGTGGGTCGGCGATCAGCGCGACCTGCTGCAAGAACGGCAACAACCTGACCGCGAGCTCGTCCGGCGGCAGCTCACGAATTTTCACCCCGTTGACCGCCTCGCACTTCTTCAAGTCGAAGCGCGCTGGATTGCGGCTGACCCGTTCAAGGGTGAACGCATCGACCATCTCTTGCACGCTGAACAGCTCGCGGTCTTCACCCATCGACCAACCGACGAGTGCGAGGTAGTTGAGCAACCCTTCCGGAAGAAACCCGCGGTCGCGATACAACATCAGCGACGACTCAGGGTCCCGCTTCGACAACTTCTTGTTGCCCTCCCCCATGACGAACGGAAGATGGCCGAACAACGGCATCTGCCCGTCAGTCACGCCGATCGACCCCAGCGCCTCGTACAGGGCAATCTGGCGAGGCGTCGATGAGAGCAGATCTTCGCCGCGCAACACGTGCGTGATGTGCATGAGTGCGTCGTCGACCGGATTTACCAAGGTATACAAGGGATTTCCGTCGCCCCGCACGAGCACGTAGTCGGGCACGAACTCGGCTTCGAAGGTGACCGGACCACGAATCAGATCGTCGAACGTGATCGCCCGATCTGGCATGCGCAACCGCAACGCCGGCGTTCGACCTTTCGCAACGAAGGCTTCAACTTCGGCAGTACCGAGTTCGCGGCAATGGTTGTCGTACCCAGGCTGCCGCCCCGCCGCGCGGTTGCGTGATTCGACCTCTTCCGTTGTGCAGTAACACCAATAAGCATGTGGCGAGGCCGCGAGTTTGGCTGCGACGTCGGCGTAGATCTCGCTACGTTGTGACTGCTTGTAAGGCCCGTACGGACCACCGACGTCAGGGCCTTCGTCCCAAGTGAGACCGAGCCAGTTCAACGCATCAACGACGCCGAGATACGACGCCTCGGTACTGCGCTCGACGTCGGTGTCTTCAACGCGGAAGACGAATGTGCCACCCTCGTGTCGCGCGTATGCCCAGTTGAATAGCGCAGTTCTGATGTTGCCGACATGAATGTCGCCCGTCGGCGACGGCGCAAAGCGCACCCGCACAGTCATCGCGGCCCACCCATCGAGGCACTACCTGACACCGTGTTCGTCAACGTTGCGATCCCTTCGATCGTCACCGCCACCTCATCGCCTGGTCGCAGCGGTCCAACGCCGGCTGGTGTGCCGGTGAGAATGACATCGCCGGGCAGCAGTGTCATCACGTTGCTCACGAACGCGACCAGTTCGGCCACGCCGTGCAGCAGCATCGACGTCCGCGATTGTTGTTTGATCTCACCGTTGACCGTCGTGCTGATCGCGAGGTCGGCCGGGTCGACGTCGGTCGAGATCCACGGACCGATCGGGCAGAACGTATCGAACCCCTTCGCCCGCGCCCACTGCCCATCGGTCTTCTGCAGGTCGCGGGCCGTGACGTCGTTGGCGCACGTATACCCGAGGATCACCTCGTTCGCGCGCTCGAGCGGCACCTCGCGACACAGCCGGCCGATCACGATCGCCAGCTCCCCTTCGAAGTCGACCTGCTGCGACAAATGCGGGTAGGTGATCGCCGCGCCAGGGCCGATCACCGAGGTCGACGGCTTCAAGAACAACACAGGCTCGGACGGCGGTTCGCCGCCCATCTCACGGGCGTGATCGGCGTAGTTCTTGCCGATCGCGACCACCTTGCTCGGCAGCACCGGCGGCAAGAGCCGCACGCCGGCCAACGGCAGCCGCAACCCACTGAAGGTCACCTCACCGAATGGATGCCCGTTGATGACGGCGACCTCTTCGGCCCCGGGGGCGCCCCCGATGGCGCCGAACGCGAACCCGCTACCGCCCGCGCCAATGGGGTCGCCGTAGGAGAACCTCGCAATCCGCACCGGGTGAGGCTATCGGGTGGGTGTCAGCGGCCAGCCGGGCCGCGGCGCTGGACGGCGCCGGCCACTCAGGCGTTCGGATGTCGAAGAGTGCTGCGGGCCGCTCTGATCGGCGCGACCCGCAGCACCCAGTCTCGAAACCTCAGTGCTGGTTAGTCGCCGTCGTTGTCGCCATCACTGTCCATGCCCGACACGACCGCAGCCTGCAAGACACCGACGAGTCCGTGAGCCTCGCCGTCAGGGCCCGCGGAGAAGATGACCGATTGCGGGTCGGCGGCCACGCCGTTGCCCGGCAACAACCCCCACAACCCGTCGATGGTGATCTTCTTGCCGCTGGCATCGCGGAGCGCACCTAAGGCATGGCCTGAGGTCGGGTCGTACGCGTGGATACGGCCATTGCCGAAGTTACCCACCAACAGCGAGCCGGCGAGGCTTCCCCAAGACGAAGGGGCGATCGCCAGACCCCACGGCGAGTTCAGCCCGCCGCGTGCCACGAGTCGGTTCAGCAAGTGCCCGCCCGTGCTGAAGACGTCGACAAAACCGTGGCCGGCTCCGGCCACGTCGTCGTGCTTGTCGGCGTCCTGCTTCGCGTAGGT
>Ga0066789_10001469_pt1 | contig 10172 bp, 8 predicted proteins | sample OrgsoiDNA2013049_FD_70960 | JGI IMG/M metagenome (GOLD analysis project Ga0066789, IMG submission 70960) | Permafrost soil microbial communities from the Arctic, to analyse light accelerated degradation of dissolved organic matter (DOM) -... | ecosystem: Environmental > Terrestrial > Soil >...
AGGCATGGCACGCGAACACTTTCATTGGGACGATCCGTTGTTGCTCGACGCGCAATTGACGGACGAGGAAAAAATGATCCGGGATGCGGCGCGCGACTACGCGCAGGGCCAACTTGAGCCGCGCGTACTCGAGGCATTTCGGCGCGAGCACACGGATCCCGGAATCTTCAAAGAAATGGGCGGCATGGGACTGCTGGGCGCCACCATATCCGAAGCCTACGGCGGCGGCGGACTGAACTATGTCAGCTATGGCCTCATCGCGCGTGAAGTTGAGCGCATCGATTCGGGATTTCGCTCGATGATGAGCGTGCAATCCTCGCTGGTGATGTTGCCGATTTTTCAATTCGGTACCGAGGCACAGAAACAAAAATACTTGCCTCCCTTGGCGCGCGGAGAATCTATTGGCTGCTTCGGCCTGACGGAACCCGATCATGGTTCTGATCCGGGCAGCATGATCACGCGTGCGCGCGCAGCAGCCGGCGGCTATCGGCTCTCCGGAGCCAAGACCTGGATTACCAACAGCCCCATCGCGCATGTGTTCGTGGTTTGGGCAAAGACCGATGACGATGTCATCCGCGGCTTTATTCTTGAGAAAGGCTGGAAGGGTCTGACGACGCCGATTTTGCACGGCAAGGTTGGCTTGCGTGCCTCGACAACCGGACAAATTCTCATGGACGATGTATTCGTGCCCGAGGAGAATTTACTTCCCGGCGCCGCGGGACTCAAAGGGCCGTTTACTTGCCTCGATTCTGCGCGCTACGGCATTTCCTGGGGCGCGCTTGGTGCGGCGGAAAGTTGTTGGCATACGGCTCGCCAATACGTCCTTGACCGCAAGCAATTCGGCCGGCCGCTCGCGGCAAATCAGCTCATTCAGAAAAAACTCGTCGATATGCAGACCGAGATTACGCTTGGGCTTCAGGGCTGCCTGCGCCTGGGGCGTATGAAGGACGATGGCACCGCGTCAGTGGAAATTACGTCGATCATGAAGCGAAATTCATGCGGCAAGGCGTTGGATGTCGCACGCATGGCGCGCGACATGCTGGGCGGCAACGGCATCTCGGATGAATACGGTGTGATTCGTCATGTGGTGAATCTCGAGGTCGTCAATACCTACGAAGGTACGCACGATATTCATGCCTTGATTCTCGGCAGAGCGCAGACCGGCATTCAGGCTTTTTCATAAGTCGCGGATCTCCGACACGCTGTCGTTTCCTGACTCGAGTCAACCTTTCCTGCAACCGCACGTTGGTGGTGAACGGGGTGGGAAAGGAGTCAAGCGATGCGAGCACGATTCGTCGGAAGATTCGCCAGCGGTGTCGCGTTACTGATCACAGCCGCTGCCTGTGGAGGCGGAGGTTCGGGTGGTTCCGCTCCGCCACCAACCCCACCGCCGCCCCCGGCGGCGCCTTCGGCCGACACGCAGCGCTTGCTCGAGCAAGCAACTTTCGGGGCAACCAGCGCGGATGCGGTCCACGTTCAAAACGTTGGAATCGCTGCGTATCTCACCGAACAAATGGCCGCATCTCCGAGCCAGTACAGCGGATTTACCTACACGCCGCATACCGCGCCTTCCAACTGTCAGTATCACGCTGCGACGCCGACCGACGCGTCGAGTATTTGTGCGCGCGACCAATACTCATTGTTTCACGTGCAGCGGCAGTTGTTCATGAACGCGCTCAATCATCCCGATCAGCTACGGCAGCGCGTCGCCTTCGCGTTGTCGCAGATATTCGTGGTTTCCGGCATCGAGATCTACGAAGCGTATGGCATGGCGGACTATCAAAATATGTTGTTGAACGACGCGTTTGGCAATTTTCGAACCCTGCTCGAGGATGTCACCTTGAGTCCGGTCATGGGCCGCTACCTGGACATGGCCACCAACGACAAGACTGACGCGGCGCTCGGCACATCGCCGAATGAAAATTATGGCCGCGAGGTGCTGCAGCTCTGCTCGATCGGACTTTATGAACTCAATCCGGATGGCTCACAAAAGCTTGATGGCAGCGGAGCCCCAATTCCCACTTACGACCAGAGTGTTGTCATTGGATTTTCGGCGGTGTTCACCGGCTGGACTTACGCCCCGCTGGCAGGCGCTGCCTCGAAATGGGCGAATCCGATTAACTACGACGGCGCGATGCTCGCTTTCGACACGCATCATGAGCCCGGTAGCAAAACATTGCTGGACGGACTGACGGTTCCCGCGGGCCAATCAGCGGCGCAAGATTTGAAAATGGCCTTGGACGATATTTTCAATCACCCCAATGTGGCGCCATTCATCGGCAAACAGCTCATCCAGCACCTGGTTACCAGCAACCCGAGCCCTGCCTACATCGCGCGGGTTTCCGCGGTGTTCGCGGATAACGGCAGCGGAGTGCGCGGGGATATGGCAGCGGTGGTCAAGGCCATCCTGACTGACCCTGAGGCGCGCGGCGATACGCCTGCGCAAAGCAACTTTGGACATCTGCGCGAGCCGGCGTTGTTCATCACCGGGATGCTGCGCAGCCTCGGCGGCCAATCCGATGGGGTGCTGCCGCGCGCCCTCGTGTCGGGAATGGGACAGCCGATCTATACGCCGCCTTCGGTGTTCAATTTCTATCCGCCAAGTTTTGTGTTGCCCGGATCGCAAACATTGGCGCCGGAGTTCGCCATTGACAACGCATCTACCGCGCTTGCCCGAGCTAATTTTGTGAACACGGTCATTATGCAGGGCGGCGCCAGCCCGGACCCGACGGTGACCGGCAGCACCGGCACGACGATTAATCTGACAGCGCTCGCCGCGGCCGGGGATTCGAACGCCATAATCGCTCAGTTAAACCAATCTCTGATGCATGGCAGTTTAACAAGCGCAGCCAGCGCCGTCATTCTGGCGGCAATGAATGCGCAGTCCACAACCGATCCGCTGGCGGCGGCGCGCACCGCAAGTTACTTGCTGCTGACTTCCGCACAATATCAAGTGGAGCGCTAATTATGAAGCGTCGCAAATTTTTATTCCATGCAGGTGCACTGGCAGGAACCGCGGCTCTGGGGCAATTGGGAGTTTTCGCAGCGCGCGCAGCGCCCGCGGACGACTACAAGGCGCTGGTGTGCATTTTCTTGGCGGGCGGCAACGACACCAACAACACCATCGTGCCCATCGACTCGGCGGGTTACACAAACTATGCGCAGGTGCGCGGACCGCTGGCCTTGCCGCAGGCGCAGCTGCTGCCCTTGCAGGAATCCGGGGGAGTGCTTCGCTTTGGATTTCACCCGGGGCTTCAAGGACTGCAAAATTTGTGGGCAGCGGGCAATCTCGCAGTGGTGGCCAATGTGGGCACACTGGTTCAGCCCCTGACCAAAGCGCAGTATCAGTCGAGCTCGACGCCGAAGCCGGCGACCTTGTTTTCGCATATTGACCAGCAACATGAATGGCAGACTTCGATCTCGAATGTCTCTTCGAGCACGGGCTGGGGAGGCAGGCTTGCGGATCAATTCAACGCGCTGAACGTCAATGCCATGGTCCCGCCGATGATCTCAACCGGCGGCAATAATCTATTTGTCACCGGCGCTGCGTCGCAGGCACTGGTCATTCCCACCAGCGGCTCGTTCGGACTGAGTGGATTCTCCAACAGCAGCGGCGACGCCGCGCGCCGTTCCGCCTTAGCAAGTTTGTTGAGTGTGGACCGGGTCGCGGATCTGACGATGGCGGCGCAGGATGTGATGAGCGGAGCCTTAAGCAGCAGTGCCACTCTGAATCCGATTCTAACGGCAACCAATACCACGGTTACGCAGCATTTCACCGGTCTCACCACGGGCTTTGCGAATCAGTTATTGGCAATCGCCAAGGTAATCGAGGCGCACAGCGCACTGGGTGCGAAGCGCCAAGTGTTTCTGGCGAGCTTGGGATCCTTCGACACGCACACCAACGAGTTGGCAACGCAGCAAACGCTGTTCGCGCAATTGGATCCGGCGCTGGCGGCGTTTCACGGCGCGATGACGGCCATCGGCGCCGGCAGCAATGTGACCTCATTCACGCTGTCGGATTTCTCGCGCACCCTTGCACCCAATACTGGCGGGGGGTCGGATCACGCGTGGGGTAGCCATCATATGGTGATAGGCGGCGCGGTGCATGGTGGGCAAGTCTACGGTGTGATGCCGACGCTTGCGCTTGGCGGTCCCGACGATGCAGGCGGCCAAGGTCGCTGGATTCCGACGATCGCAGTGGACCAGTATGCAGCCACCCTGGCAACTTGGTTCGGCGCCGATGCGGCGGCATTGACCACGGTACTGCCGAATTTATCGGCCTTCAGCCCGAGTTCGCTGAGCTTCATCTAGCTGATGTTGGGCGGGCACCTCGGTGCAAGAACGACTGCCGTTGATCAATATCCATCTAAACGGTGCGGCTCAAGTAGACTAGCGAATGGGGTTGAGTGGAAAGGGACCTACAGGTGAGCGACGCAAGCGATCCAATATTCTGGCGCGATCAAGCACTGCCTTTCATCGAGGCGCGATCAGTTCGGGATGGCAGCAAGGTCTGCTACGCCAAGCACTGGCACGAGACCTTCTCGATCGGCCTGATCGCCCAAGGTCGCTGCAATTATATCAACCGCAGGAAAGCCAAAGAAGTATCGGTCGGAACAGTGGTGTTGATGAACCCGGGGGATGTTCATGCCTGCAATCCCGTTCATGGCGAGCCCTGGTCATACAAAATGCTTTACATCGACGTTCCATGGCTATGCGAGACTCAAGGCGCCGCGAGTATAAAAGGGGCCCACTGTTTTGCGCCGTTCTCTACGATCGCCACAACGCAGCGCGAGTTGTACGATGGGCTGAGTCGCCTTTTCGATATACTGACCAACCCAACAATTGCGCATTTAGAAAAGCAAACTGCATCGGTCTCATTTATGGGATTGGTACGACGTCGTCTTGGTACGAGCAGATCAATGCAACCCGCACGACCTCCCAGCCTTACTCGGGCCACCGACTTCATTCGACAAAACTGCACGGGTTCGATCAGCCTGAATGACATCTGCGAGGAAGCAAGTCTTTCCGCCTCACATTTGATACGGGCATTCAAAGGAGCCCATGGCCTCACCCCCCATGCCTATCAACTTAATTGCCGAGTTGAATTTGGCCGCTCGCTACTGCGCGCGGGCCATTCAATAGCTTATGTCGCCGGCGCCGCTGGATTTTCCGACCAGGCGCACTTTCAGAGGATCTTCAAAAGATTCGTGGCGGCGACACCCGGCCAATATCGAGCCTATTTCCCGTAAGGCGATGCTCTCAAGTCAATGATCATTTCATTCAATACCTAAGGGTCCGCAGCTACTATGCTGGGCTGGTAGTTTCGTCGGGAGCGGCGAAACCCATCATAGGAATCTTTGGATGCAGTACCAACTTGCCGAAATCAATATTGCGACGTTTCGTGTGCCCATGGCGGATCCAGTCAATGCTGATTTCATCGCCAATCTGGATCGCGTCAATGCTTTGGCGGAAGCAGCACCAGGTTTTGTTTGGCGTCTAGTGGGTGAGGGCAACAACGCGCTTGAGATCCACGCGTTTGATAATCCCAACACCGCTATCAACATGTCGGTCTGGACCGATATGGATGCACTTGCCAATTTTGTATACCGCAACGAGGGCCATCGAGAAATTATGCGCCGCCGCAAGGAGTGGTTCGATCGAATCGAATTTCATTTGGCGCTGTGGTGGGTTTTTGCGGAACATCGACCAACGGTTATTGAGGGCAAGGAGCGTCTCGAATCATTGTCGAGGGTCGGGCCGTCTCCGTTTGCGTTTCTCTTCAACAGGCCGTTCCCGCCGCCGAATACCATTCGAATTTCTCCACGCCTCGACATATGTGCGTGAAGGATGCAGGCGTTATGGATAAGACGGAGACACCGCACCGGACACGCGCGGCACACGAATGCTCGGCTTAAGACCGATCTGCCACTCCGCGCTGGCCGGCGCGTCGGCCGACAAGGTGACGCGCTGATTGGTGGTCTCTTCGGCGTGATCCATGCTTGGATGCCACAGTCTAACGGTGTATTCGCCCGCCGGCATGTCGGTGATCACGGCCGTTCCCAGCGGCCCTGTTTTCGTGAAGAAGGGCGTTTCCGACACGTAGATGTAGCCAATCATCCAGTCATGGATGTTGCATCCTAAGACCACCACGCCGGGTTTATCAAACACGACCGGCGGCGCGCCCGTGCCGGCATACAAAGGCAACTCGAATTTCTTAGCTGGAGAAAAAGAGTAGACCTGGTGGCGGATATTGTCGCTGTTCGGAAAGCGTACGGTTGAACCCACGAATATCGGCTTCACATAGGGCACGAACTGCTTATCGACCTGATCCATGGCATCCGTCGGCGGCCGGGCGTGCAGGGCACTGCGCGGGTCAACGGGAACCGCCAAAATCACCGCATCCGCGACGAGCTTGCCCTTGTAATCCTTTACCAGCACGCGCATTTCCGCGCCCTGCACAAGCGCTGCGCCAAGCAGCATCAGTCCGATAGCGCCAATGAATTGCTTAACCATTTAAAACTGATAGTTCCAAGTCAATTGCGGCATCGAATCGCTGTAGTTGTTACCGCCTTGAGCGTGGGTTTCCGAGCGTTGAAAACCGCAGCCGATCAGGCTGTGAGCGCTCAGCGAATATTCCGCGACCAGCCTCACACTGTAAGTCGTCGCGTTAAGCCTATAGGCGTAAGCGCCGGGTCCGAAGGCCGGATCCGGCGCAACCGCTTTGGAATCTGCAAATATATAATATCCCAGAGATTGAGTCGTGGAGAGGACGTCGCCGTGGCGCAGAAGCGATCCTAGGCTGATCGAAAAACGCTCGCTTAGCGAATATCGCGCATTCGCCGTGAAACTTCGCCCCTCTTGGCTGAACGCGTCGCTCGACAGGCCGTATATTTCGACTCCGCTGGGAGTCGCGGCGCTGCGCTCGAATGCGTATTTCGCCCAAAGATTCCACCGCTCATCGATCCGCTTTCCCAACTCCAGCGACGCGCGATAGATTGTAGCGTCCCGATAGCCCTGCTGGTAGTCGGTCCGGCCGACTGAAATACCCGCCCGCGTCCAGGTGGCAAAGGCGCCCAAGCCCCATTTTTTCTTGAGCGAGAGCAAGCCATCGATGGAGGCATTTCGCAATCCGCTGAGGGTGTCGTAGACCTGCCCCGACAAGTCACCGCCGGCAGCCAGACTGTAACCTTCGCCGATGGGGATCAGCTGCAGCATGGATACCGTTGCTGAGGCGCTGTAGTCCGATACCTTGTTGGTATTGGACTGAGCGTTACCGACGTTGTCGTCGTGGCTCAAGGCGGTAGCAGTGGCCACGGTCCAATCGCTGCGCGCAGTGTGAGATGCCGCACATAAGACTAGGAATGCCGGCAACACCGCGCGAGCAAATTTGCAATACATCCGTAGGCTAGAGCGTCGCATTCAAACATTATGCAATGTCACCATATGCGGAGAGCAGGACCTAGGTCGCATCACGGGCCCGCGACTTGAAAACCACCCTACGGTCGTTTGGCGCTCACGGGGCCTTGACGACGGCGTGCCCCGCGGCCAGCCACGCATCAAGACCCCCATGCAGGGGCCGAACTCGTTTGAAGCCGTGATTCATTAGAATCTTGGCAACGCGCGCTGCTGAGGCCTCGCTGGGGCAGGTGCAATAAAGAATGATGTCGCGATTACGAGGTAAGTCCTGAAGGTGCAGGCCCACATCCGGCAAAGAAATGTGCAATGCGCCGGGAATCCAATGTGGCTCGAGCGCTCTGGCGGTGGCCGAGCGTACATCGATGATCAGCGGCGCCGCGCCGCTTTGGATCAGTTCGGCAAGTTCTGCGACGCTGATTCGTGCCATGCGCAGTATTTTGTAGAAGCGGGTGCGCTCCCACCATTTGTAGCCGACATAGGCTGCCAACAGCACCAGCGCAGCCCCCAATGCGATGCTGCCGATACGATCAAGGTTCATCAACAGCCGCTCGATTTGGGCTCTAAACAGGATGCCGGCGAATAGGCCCGCGCCAACCCACAACAGCGCGGCCAAAGTGCTCAATGAGACGAATCGCAGCCAGCCGATGCGCATGGCGCCGGCCAGCGGCGGCGCGATGGTTGCCAAGCCGGGCACAAACTTTGCGATGACCAACGAGTTGACGCCCCAGCGGTCAAATCGGCTCTGCGTTTCGCTGACGCAGGAATCGGGTTCCAGTGAAATTCGGCACAGCGTCTTCAATACGCGGATGCCGTATTTCCGGCCAATCCAGTACCAACCGCAATCGGCCGCCACGCACGCGCCGACCGCTACCAAGTAAAGGGGCCCGAATGGCAGTTGTCCGTTCGCGGCAATTGCGCCGGCGATCACCAGTGTAGGCACTGCCGGCACCGGGAGGCCGACCTGATTGAGCAGAACATTAACGGCTACGACCGCTAAGCCGTAATGGCCAAGACCTAAAAAGAGTTGCTGATTCAATTTTTCTTGCGTTCGATATTCGGCAAAAATGCGGCCACTATTCCGAGCAACGGCAAATAAGCACAGAGTCGATAGACGAATTGGATGCCGTAGTGATCCGCAAGGCCACCCAATACCGCCGCGCCGATACCGCCGATTCCAAAGGCGAATCCGAAAAACAGTCCCGATACGGCGCCCACATTGCCCGGCATCAGCTCCTGTGCGAATACCACAATCGCTGAGAATGCCGAGGAAAGTATCAGGCCGATGATAAAGGTCAAGATACCCACCCACATCAAATCGACATAGGGCAGCATCAAGCTGAAGGGTGCTATCCCCAAAATCGAAACCCAAATGACGCGCTTGCGGCCGATACGATCGCCCAAGGGTCCCCCGAACAAGGTGCCGAGCGCCATCGCGAGCAGGAATACGAACAGGTGAACCTGAGCAGAGCGCACCGACAGGTGAAACTTCTCGATCAAATAGAAACTAAAATAGCTGGTAATGCTGGCCACGTAGAAATACTTCGAGAAAATCAACAGGACCAGCACGACGATCGATGAACGTATGCGCGCGGCGGAAACCGGACTTGACACAACCGGATGGTGCGCCTTCGGCCGGTCGATGTGTTGACGCTTGTACCAGGCACCGACGCGTGCCAGTACCGGGATGGCGATGAGCGCAGCGATCGCAAACCAGGCGAGACTGGCCTGGCCCTGCGGAATGATGATCCACGCCGCCAGCAATGGCCCTAAGGCACTGCCGGCGTTCCCACCCACCTGAAAAATAGATTGCGCCAGGCCATGGCGGCCGCCCGAGGCCAAGCGGGCGATGCGCGACGATTCGGGATGAAAAATCGCGGACCCCGCGCCGATTAAGGCCGCCGCGGCCAGCACGCTGCTGTAATTGGGCGCGAAGGCCAAGGTCACCATGCCAATGAGCGTGAAGCACATGCCGACGCTTAAGGAATATGGCTTGGGGTGCCGGTCAGTGTAGACGCCGATGAGCGGCTGCAAGAGGGAGGCGCAAGCCTGATAGGTCAGCGTGATGGTACCGATCTGCACGAAGCTCAAGTGGAATTCACCCTTGAGCAAGGGATATATCGCGACGATCAACGACTGCATCATGTCGTTGAGGAAATGCGAGAAGCTCAAGGCGCCCAGCAAATTGAAGCGTGGTTGCGCCACTGGGACGCTTGCCGGCGAATCCGCCGCGAGACTTTTTGCCATACTCTGAACTCTTGCGATCAGCAGATTATCTGCACTGCGAACTGCGTACCCTACTAGCTACTTCGTTGTCTGTCCTGAGAGAATGCGTCATGAAACGCTTCGAGCCCTTTGTCTTTCTGCGCGATCTCGCCTCTCGCTGGGACGTGCTGGCATTCATCGTCGTGATCGGTCTGGTGGTGTTTTTGGGCGAAACCTCGCGCGGCTTGTTTGCGCCGCTCACCGCGCTCGAGACGACGCCGATGTCGCTGAACCCTTCGCACCTGCCTGAATATGCGGCGCGCACAACATTCCGCATGTTTGCGGCCCTCGCTTTATCGCTGCTGTTCACGCTGACGTATGCGACTTGGGCGGCCAAGAGCGAGCGGGCCGGCAAGTTGCTGGTGCCCATTCTGGACATTCTACAGTCGGTACCCATACTAGGTTTCATCTCCATTACAGTCGTGTTTTTCATGTCGCTTGCCCCCGGACGGGTTCTCGGCGCGGAGTTCGCTGCAATCTTCGCCATATTCACC
>Ga0066789_10001470_pt1 | contig 10170 bp, 7 predicted proteins | sample OrgsoiDNA2013049_FD_70960 | JGI IMG/M metagenome (GOLD analysis project Ga0066789, IMG submission 70960) | Permafrost soil microbial communities from the Arctic, to analyse light accelerated degradation of dissolved organic matter (DOM) -... | ecosystem: Environmental > Terrestrial > Soil >...
CTGACAATTGCTCCGTCCGGGCTTGCAGCCGCTCCGTCCGCGCCTGCAAGGCCTCCTTCTGAGTCTTGAGTTCATAGCTCCGTGCCACCGACTGTTCCGCCTGTGCCACAAGCTCGTTATGTTGAATGATTAAACCCCCCGTCGCGAGGGCTATCATGGCCGCAAGGCCGACGGTGATCAGCTTCGATTTGTGCATCGCCAATCCTCCTTGAAACATGCGCATAGGTTCGCAGGCGGGCAGGGTCTCGGCCGTGCGCACGGTCACGCCGTGCGCCCTTCGATGGCGGAACTGTGACCAGACTCCCAGAATTGGAGCAGAGGTTTACGTGCGCAGGATTGCTCGGACTGGCCCCCATGGGCCATTCCGGCAATCCGACGCCCTAAGACGTGTTGGAACTGCAGCGAGTACCGACCGACGGAGCAGTGCTACTGCCGATCGTAAACCGATACGTCGTCGTACTTCGTGCCGTTGGCGTGCGTGCCCTTCTGCGTGAAAGTCAACGTCTTGCCATCCTTCGACACCGTGCGCACCCCCGTACCGACCGGCGCGCCGCCTTTCGTCTGGGTGCTGTTGACGGTCGACGCATCCACCCTCTTGACGGACACCATATCGAAGTCAGGATTGCCGCTGACGGGGTAAGGTTTGCCGTCGTCCTTGAAGGTCAGCGTAGCCGTGGATTCCTTGCCATCCGCCGCCGTCGTCTTGATTGTCAGCGTTATGCCCTGCGCCGAATCAGCGTAAATGCGGGTCTGGCTCTTGGGCGCCGGGCCGGGAGTGAAGGTCGATTTCGCAAGGATCAATTTCCACGTCCCGATTGCAGGGTCCGCCGCGAACGCCGCGCTTGTCCCGATCGCAAGGATCGCTCCAACGAATAGAGTCTTAACAATGCTTTGCATGTGTCCCCCCAAGGAAATTATATATTTACCGTCCTCTCGGTGAGGTCCGGCTTGTTGTTGCACGTCCAAGAATGCGCTTCTCTCGCCGCGAGCACAAATCGCAGGCCAGACCGCTGGTGCGCTCTAGACTTTTTGCTGCTTGCGGATGTCGCTTTCAATGGTGCGCGAGGCCGCAAACAGCACCAACGATGCCAGCACCGCCAGCACCGGAATGATGTACATGGCGCTGTGCAGGCCGACGGCCTTGAATCCTTCGGCCATGGTGGTTGCGCCGGCATCGTGCATTGCGCGACGTGCAAAGTGGTCGCTCAGCATCCCTAAGCCGAAGGGCCCGAGGCTCGCGCCAAGCACGTACATGGCGCAGAAGTAGATGGCGACCGCCGTGCCGCGCAGGCGGGGTTCGATCACATCTTGGATGGCTGCGTACACCGTGGCGTAGTAAACGAACATGGTCATGGTGCCGATCGCCATGAGCAACATGAACGCAGCGATCGAACCCTTGGGCTGATTCAGCGCAAAGAAGATGCAGGGCGCCGCAATCGCCATCGAGCATGCCGAGAGCAGCAGGCGCCCGTCGCGACGCTTCGCACTGATCTTGTCCGCAAACCAGCCGCCCGCCAGAAGGCCGATCGCACCGACCGCACCCACCGAGATGGCGGACACGTTGCTCGCCTCGCGGAGGTTCATCTCGTGGAACCTCTGCAGGAACGGCGTTTGGAAGGCGTTGATCGCGTACATATTGAAGTTGTGAAAGATGCCCGACAGGATGATCCACCACATGGTCGGAAGCTTGAGCACGGCTGCATAAGGCGATTTCACCGCGGCGTCGCTGGAGGCGAGCGGCCTCGCGGCATCCAAGGCGCCGCGCACGGGCTCCGGTATGCGCAGCGCGAGCCAGGCGAACAGCAGCCCGGGGACGCACGCAAACAGGAACGCCGCGCGCCAGCCGAATGACGCGCCGATGGCGCCGGCGCTGAAGTAGGCGAGACAAAGACCGGCGGGCAGGCCGAGCATGAATATACCCATGGCACGAGCGCGCTGGTGCGGTGGAAATAGATCGCCGATCAGCGACTGGCCGGCGGGTGCACAGGTTGCTTCCCCCAGGCCCACCCCCAGCCTTGATGCGAACAGCTGTGCGTAGTTTTGCGCGAGACCGGACGCGGCGGTGAGCAAGCTCCAGACGGCGGTGCCGGCAGCGATGAGACGCGTGCGGTACCATTTGTCCGCCAAGCGGCCGAGCGGCAGGCCGACTAGGGCGTACATCAAGGTAGCGATCGTTCCCAGCAATCCGAGTGTTGTGTCACTCAGGTGAAATTCCTTGCGGATGGGTTCAGCCAAGGCGCCCGGCAACTGGCGATCGAAGAAATTCAGCAAATTGATGACGAACAGAATGAACAGCGCAAACGAGGCATTCGATGCCGGGTACTTTGGGCTCGCCATTGATTGCTCCCCATCTAAAAAAACGGCGGGCCTTTGGCCCGCCGTCGAATTGTCATCGCTACCCAACTATACCTGATCAGAATTTCGTTCGGACCGTTACCCCAAAGGTGCGCGGATCGCCGAGGAACGCATCGAGCTGGCCGACTTGAAACGGCGCATCGAACGCTACCTGGTAGTAGTACTTGTTGGCGAGGTTAGCGCCCCAAAGTTCGACCGTCCATTTGCCGTCCGGCGAGCCTAAGCCGAGGCGCGCATTCACCAAACCATAGGCTGCTTGAAGCTTGCGCGGGTCCAGATCCGATCCCGTGTTGTATGAAGAGCTGTACTTGTCGCTCGCGCTGGCGCGAAATTCAAGCGAAGAAGAGATGGGAACCTTGTACGCCACCGCCGCCACTCCCGACCACAGCGGCGCAAATGAAAGCCGATTGTTCAGGCGGGGCAGCGTCGGGTCGGCGATATTTGGAGCAAACAGCGGCAGCGAGTCGCCGAATTCAGTGATGTTCGTGAATGCATAGGTCACGCCGCCGGAGAGACTTAGGCCGCGGAGCGGGGTGGACCACGACGTGTCGAATTCAGCGCCCTTGGATTCAAGTTTACGAATCGTGCTGACGACGAATTGGAGGCCGGTGAACGTGTTCAGCTGAAAATTCGTGTATTGCTGATCGAACACGGACGCATTGAGCCGCAGCGTTCTGTCGGCCAGCATGCTCTTGATGCCGATCTCGTAGGACTGGACGGTTTCCCGCGGAAATTTGGTGTCCAAATTCGGCGTCAACGCCCCCTCGGGGCCGGTGGCCGCCGTTACCCGAGCGAGGTTGAAGCCGCCCGCCTTGTAGCCATTCGCCCACGACACGTAGGCCATGACATCGTCTGTGAATCGATAGGAAAGCTTGACCGTGCCCGACACATTGCCCTCGCTCAAGGATTGGCTGGTTGATTGGCCCGCAAAAAATGGATTAAAGACGGTTGCACATCCGAGCGCGATCAAAAGCTGTTGCTCAAAACCCGAAGTCTGAGCAAGGGCATGGGGCAACAGCCGTCCGCAGCCCGAGCCGCCGTCCGGAGACACATAATTTGAATCCGTGTCTTTCTTCTCCGACGTGAAGCGCAGTCCCGCGGTCAGATCCAATCCCTGAGTAATGTTCAAGGTCTCGTTCGTGAAGAACGCATAGCTCTTGGAAGTCTGATGATAAAAATCCTGTTCGCCGGATACCCCCGGTATGAATGTTCCACCCGGCGGACTTCCGGTAAAGCCCGGTATCGTCAGAAAGTTCGGCACGCCGGTGACTGCAGCGGACGCGACGCCGCCCACGTACAGGTCGAAGGCATTGCCGGCATAGATTGCGGTACTGCTGCTCAGGACTTCATTCGCGAAAAATCCACCTACCAACCAATCCAACGGACCACTCTTACCCGCCAGGCGTATTTCTTCGCTCGCTTGCTTGAAGTCGGTCCTGTTGCCATTGTTGGCGGGCTCTTGCACTAGATCGAGGCCGCTGTAATCGACATCGTTGGCGGCAACGATGCTGTTGTCGCGCCACGCAGTAATCGAAGTGAGCTTGGCGGAACCCAAATCCCAATTGAGTTCGCCGGAGATCCCCATGTCGCGAACTTGCTGCGTGATAGGCGCATTGGAATATGCCAGCCGGCTCGTGGTCGACAGGGGCGGGCTAGCAACGGCCACGGCACCGGTTTTACCTCCCAGCGCCGGGACAGACGCGAGCGCGTTCATGATTCCAAAGAACGGTCCATCGACTGTTTGGGTGGCCCCGCAGCATGACTCGTTGCGCTTCGAATAGTCGCCGATCACCAGGAAATTCACGGCGTCGCTGGGCGTGAGCAAGAACTGGCCCCGCATCGTGTACAGATTGCGGTTATCGGTCTTGTTGTCGGTACTGGGTCCGAGGCCGGTATTGACGTCGAGGAAGCCATCGCGCTTCTGATATCCGGCATAGAATCGAGCCGCGGCAATATCCCCGAGCGGGCCGGTGACCGAGGCGTTGACCTCTCGATCGTTATAATTGCCGCCGGTGGCCTCCGCCGTCACGCCAAAAGTCGTCGATGGCCGCTTGGTGACGATGTTGATCACGCCGGCGTCATTGTTCTTGCCGAACAATTCGCCCTGCGGGCCTTCTAGAATTTCGATCTGTTCGATTTCTCCCAAATTGCCGAAGCCGACGCCGTTGCGGGGACGATAGACGCCGTCGATCACGACGCCGACTGAAGATTCCAGACCCGGATTATCGCCGACCGTGCCGATGCCGCGGATGCGCGCGGTCGTCACGTTCTCGGAAGTCGTGGATGTGACGGTCAAGCCCGGGGTCAAGGACTGGAGGTTCTTGATGTCGCTCACGCCGCCGTCCTTGAGCTCTTGTGCGGACAGGGCGATAACCGAAATGGGCACGTCCTGGATGTTCTGCTGGCGCTTCTGCGCGGTCACAATGATTTCAGTCAGTGCCGGCTGGCTCGTGGTGGTTTGTGCCCAACTGGAACCGGCCGCGATGCCACCGGAAATTGCCAATACCAGAGCAACTCCTTGTTGCAAAGGCACACGTCGATTTGTCATAGCTCTCCCCTTAAACTGTTTTCTTAATTGACGGGGTGATTCTTAGCCGGAGAATCATTGCGCCCCCCATCCCTAATTCTAAGCGCGGGGTTTACACCGCGCGGCCCACCCCCTGTGGGCTGACCGCCACACTATATCTCATCGAGCCTACGGGAAGGATGGGGCAGACACCTCGCTTCGGGCGTCAACTTGTTGACCTTCGGCGCCATTCCGCGGTAGGCGCCCCGCCGTGGTGCCGGGCTCGGTGCGCTTGTTGCATTTTTGCAACGAGAGCAATGAACACCCCGCCATCGGCATTTGCAAGACGCCGCAAGTTCGTCAGAATCGCGCGATGAGAAACCCGGACAAGTGGCCGCCGATGGAACCGGAGGAGCCTGATCTTCCCAAGCCCATGCACCCTGCCGCAGAGTCGGATGCGCCGCGCACGCGTCGCGGCGCGCTGGTGGGGCTGGTCTTGGTTCTGCTACTGGTCGCCGGAGGACTCTTGTTGACGCGCGTCCTGCGCAACATGTCCCAGCTTCAAGACTGCGCCTTGTCGGGCCGCTCGAACTGCACCTGAGCGATCAGCGCAGCGAGCCGGCGTCGACAATTCGGCGTCCTCCGGATACAACGCCATGAGCTTGCGCATGACGCCATTGGTCCAGCCGAATCCATCTTGCAGCGGGTATTCGCCGCCGCCGCCGCTGCGGCCCACGGTGACGACATCGTATTTCTCAACCAGTTTGCCGCTTTGCCCGTAAACGTCGTTGACGATGGCCATCCACCGGCACGCGATCATCGCAGCGAGCGGCGCTTCACCGTAGTCGCGAAATCCCGAGATGGCGATCCATTGCAGGGGTGCCCAACCGTTGGGAGAATCCCATTGTTGACCCGTCGCGAGAGTCGTGGTGACGATGCCGCCGGCCTTGAGCAACTCGCGAGCGGTGATGTTCGCCACTGCCTCCGCCTGGGACTTGGAGGACAACGATACGAATAGTGGGTAAAGCGTCGCCGCGGACACCCGCGGCATGCGTGTGTCCTTGGTCCAGTGATAATCAAGATAAGCGCCCTGGTCCTCATCCCAGAGATAGTGGTCGATGGCGCGGCGTCGAGTTGCGGCTCGTTCCGCAAACGCGCGCGCACAGGACTTGTCTCCGCCGTGCGCACAGCCTGCGCGGATGGCGTTCTCCAGGCCGAACAGCAGGCTGTTGAGATCCACAGGTACAATTTCCGTGGTATCGATCGTCGCGCGCATCTGCCCGTCGGCAAACCAGCGCGAGCCGAAGTCCCAGCCGCTCTCCGCCGCGGCGCGGATATCGCGAAACAATTGGGGCGCCGGCCGTCCACTCGTGCCGGCGAGTTCCGTGTCTTCGCGGTACGACTCATCGCGCGGCGTGTCCCGATCGTCCCAGAAGCGATTGAGGACGGAGCCATCGGGCATCGCCACGACGCGCCGGTGCGGCTTGCCGGGGTTCACGCTCTGTGCACCTTCCATCCAAAAGGCATATTCGCGCCGCAACTGCGGCAGGTAGGCGGCGAAAGCGCTCGCCGAATCATTGGGCGACATCAAACCGACCATGGCAAAAAAGAACGGCGGCTGCGATCGGCTGAGGTAGTAGGTACGCGCGCCGTTCGGCACGTGTCCGAAGGTATCGATCAGAGAGGCGAAATCGCGGACCATGCCCTCCAATAAGTCCCGGCGGCCGCTTTCGGCGAGTCCGAGCATCGTGAAGTACGAATCCCAATAGTACATTTCACGGAAGCGGCCGCCCGGAACCACGTAGGGATGCGGCAGGGTCAACAAGGAGGAATAAGCCGGCGCGGTGGTTGAGTTCCGGGTCAGCGCATCCCAGAGACCGTCGATGTGCTCGGTGATGGATATCCGGTTGGGCGGCGAGGGCGCGCCACTGACCTCCGATGGCAAAGCGAAATGCGCTTCGACGAAATGTTTGAGCGCGGCCGGCGAATTCGGTTGCTCGGCATGGAATTGCTTCAGGATGTCATCCGGCGCTGTATTGGGGACCGCGTCGGGAAACAATTTGCCGTCGGGAAAAACTTGCGCGGTTTGTACCGCGATGAACAGATCCTTGAACAGCACCTGCGGCGGATCCAGGCCCAAGCTCGAAGTGGGTGACTGGGCCGATGCGATCGGCAGCAGCGCCAGCCAGAGCGCCGGCCCAAGGCCGTGCCGGCAGGCGCGGGGAAACATCCGATCCGCGGTCAATTGAGCCTCACATTCGAGTTTGAGCTAGGATATCAGCAATGCCCTTCGTGACGGCGAAAACCCAAAAAAACCACTACGATGTCATCGTGGTCGGCTCCGGAGCCGCAGGCGGGCAATCGGCCTATACGCTCTGCATGGACGGTGCGAAGGTTCTCATGCTCGAGGCCGGGCGCAATTACTCGCCCGAATCCGAGACTCCCATGTTCCAGACGCCGGATATGGCGCCGCTTGGAGCTGAGGGTACTCCGGAGAAACCGTTTGGCTTCTACGACGCGACGGTCGACGGCGGCTGGGACGTACCTGGTGAGCCTTATGTGCGCGCGAGCGAAGAGGATGCGGGCCGCTTCGAGTGGTGGCGGGCGCGCATGCTGGGTGGCCGCACGAATCACTGGGGGCGCATTTCGCTGCGCAACGGTCCCTACGACTTCAAGCCTCATAGTCGAGATGGCCTTGGGATTGATTGGCCCATCGGGTATGAGGACGTCGCGCCGTACTACGACAAGGTCGAGTTGCTGATCGGCGTATACGGCAGCAACGAGGGTCTGGAGAACACGCCGAATTCCTCGCCCGGGTGCCTGCTGCCGCCGCCGAGGCCCCTGGTCAGCGACCTTCTGATCGCGCAGCGAGCGAAGCGCTTGAGGATACCGGTGATACCGGGCCATCGCGCGGTCCTGACTCAGCCGCTTGATTTCAGACGTTCGCCGGCACGCTTGCATCCGGGTAACGCCACGGCGCAAAAGATCCTCGCCGAGGATATGCGTCACCGCGCGGCATGTTTGTGGGCGACACCGTGCGGGCGCGGCTGCGCCATCCGCGCCAATTATCAATCGACCACCGTGCATTTGCCGCCCGCGCTGATGAGCGGGAACCTGGATATCGCTACCGACGCGATGGTTTACGAGGTGACGCTCGGGAGCGACGGCCGAGCAAACGGCGTGAGCTTCGTTGACCGGTTAAGCGGGAAACAGCGGCATGTCGGCGCCAGGGCGGTGATACTGGCGGCGAGTGCGTGCGAGTCCGTGCGTATATTGCTCAACTCCAAAAACGCGCAGTTTCCGAATGGATTGGCGAATTCCAGCGGCAAGGTGGGGCGATACCTGATGGATACGGTCGGCAGCGGCCTGAGCGGACAGATTCCCCTGCTCGAGAACCTGCCCCCGCTCAACGAAGATGCCGCCGATGGCCATCAGATGTATGTTCCCTGGTGGCTCTATCAGGAGCAGCATGCCGGCAAACTGGGATTCGCTCGCGGCTACCACATTGAATTCGGCGGCGGTAAGCGGATGCCGGGGTACGGAACCGGGGCCGGCCTTGAATGGCTGACGGGTGGCAGCTATGGGGCGAAGTTCAAGGAAGACGTTCGCCGCTACTACGGATCTTTCGTCTGGTTCGATGGGCGCGGGGAGATGATCCCCAATGACCAGTCCTATTGTGAGATTGATCCGAAGGTCAAGGACAAGTGGGGAATTCCGGTGCTTCGTTTCCATTGGCAATGGTCAGCGCACGAGCTGGGGCAGGCCGCACATATGCAAAAAACCTTCGCGGACATCATCGACGCCATGGGCGGCAAGCCGCGCGATCCTCCGAAGACCGACGGCGCCAAGGCCATCGCTCCCGGCGGGTCGATCATTCACGAAGTCGGCGGGGCAATCATGGGATCCGATCCCAAAACTTCGGTCACCAACCCGTGGTGCCAGACTTGGGACGTTGACAATCTGTTCATCACCGACGGCGCAGTGTTCGCTTCGAACGCGGACAAGAATCCCACCCTCACCATAATGGCTTTGGCATGGCGCGCCGCGGACCATATTCTCGAGCGCATGCGGCGCAAGGAGCTCTAGATGGATCGGCGCACGACAATCAAGTGGGTTCTGGCCGCCAGTGCCGCCTGGCCGCTTCTCGAAAAACGCGCCGCGCGAGCCGACCCGGCGCTCACCGCACGGGGCTATGGGACGGATCCAAATCTTCTGACGAATTACCGGCCCGGTGAGGTATGGCCGCTGACGTTGACAGCGGCGCAGCGGCGCCTCGCGGCAATTGTGGCGGACATCATTGTCCCGGCCGACGACCACTCGCCGAGCGCCTCGGCCGTCGGTGTGGTCGAGTTCATCGACGAGTGGGTGAGTGCGCCGTATCCCGCCCACCAACGAGACCGGACGGTCGTGCTCGGCGGGTTCGCATGGTTGGACGAGGAGGCCGTGCGCCGGTTCGGCAAGGGATTTTCGGACCTCGACTTAGGCAAGCAACACGGCATTTGCGACGACATCTGCGACGAATCGCGCGCGGCGACCGTACGACGTGCTGCCGCGCACTTCTTCGCGCTCTATCGCGACTTGACCGCCGGCGGGTTCTACTCAACGCCCGCCGGCCGAAAAGACTTGAATTTTATCGGCAATGTGGCGCTCGCGCGCTTCGATGGGCCGCCGCCCGCGCTGCTCAAGACGCTGGGTCTGTCGTGAATAGCATGCATCGGCGCATCGCGATTCTCGGGCTCACGGGCGGAGCACTATTGTCGATTGCATCATTATCTGCGATTGCCGGGTCGTCGTGGCGTCCGCTGTTGCAGGACGACAGCGCGCGGGACTGGCGCGGCTCGAAGACGCCTGGACTGCCGGCCGGTTGGCACGTCGCAGGCGGGGTGCTCTCCAAGGAGGGCAGCGTCGATGATCTGGTCACGAATGAAGGCTTTGGAAATTTCGAACTTGAACTCGAATGGAAGATCGGGAAGGCCGGCAACAGCGGTATCTTCTATCGCGGCACGCGCGAGTATGATCACATCTATTGGAGCGCTCCGGAGTATCAGCTTCTCGATGATGCCAACGCGCTTGACGGAAAGAACCGTCTGACGTCCGCCGCGTCCGCCTACGCGCTCTACGGTGCACCGGCCGGTATTGTGCTGCCGTTCGATCATTGGAACAAGACACGGCTCGTGGTCAAGGGCACGCATGTGGAGCACTGGCTCAACGGCCAAAAGGTCGTCGACTATGAGATCGGAAGCGCCGATTGGAAGAGCAAGGTTGCCGCGAGCAAATTTGCGGCCTACCCCCATTACGGTTTGGCGACG
>Ga0066789_10001471_pt1 | contig 10170 bp, 8 predicted proteins | sample OrgsoiDNA2013049_FD_70960 | JGI IMG/M metagenome (GOLD analysis project Ga0066789, IMG submission 70960) | Permafrost soil microbial communities from the Arctic, to analyse light accelerated degradation of dissolved organic matter (DOM) -... | ecosystem: Environmental > Terrestrial > Soil >...
GCCCTTCCGGATTTCTAAGTGTTTGTCACGCAGGAGGTATTCTATGAAAGTCATGGTGCTCGTCAAAGCAACCGCAGACAGCGAGGCCGGGATCATGCCGAGCGAGGCGCTCCTGACCGCGATGGGTCAGTTCAACGAGGAGCTCGTGAAAGCGGGCGTGATGCTGGCGGGCGAGGGCTTACACCCCAGCATTCGCGGCAAACGTGTGCAGTATTCCGGCAATCAACGAACGGTCCTTGACGGTCCGTTCGCGGAGACCAAGGAATTGATCGCCGGGTTTTGGCTGTGGCAGGTGAAATCCATCGATGAGGCGGTCGAATGGCTGAAGCGCTGCCCCAATCCCGGCCCCGGCGAGTCGGTGATCGAGATTCGCCCGGTTTTCGAGGCAGAAGATTTCGGCGCCGAACTCACCCCTGAGCTTCGAGAGCAGGCCGAGCGGCAGCGTGATCGGATCAACAAGGCCGTTCAACACTGAGGACCGAAGCGGCGTGAAATACGACGGATGGATTCAGTCATAATCGGCTCGCGTGTCAATTCTTCCGATGAGGCAGCCATGACGTACGCATTATTAATCGTCGAGCCCGCAGGACAACGCCAGACCCGGACCGAGGCAGAGGGGCGCGCGCTGTACGCTCGCATGGTTCGGTTCAGCGAGGACTTGAAGTCCCGCGGGCTGCTCACGATGACGCAGTCGCTCAAGACGGACACCGAGGGTGCGCGCGTGCGTGTACACGGCAATCAATCGACGGTGGTCGATGGGCCGTTTGCGGAGGCCAAAGAGATGATCGGAGGGTTCTTTATTTTGACCTGCGAGACCCGCGCGCAGGCGATTGCGCTCGCTGCAGAATGCCCGGCGGCGGGATGGGCCACGGTGGAAGTACGGGAACTTGGCCCGTGCTTTACCTGACAACCGCGCCCGATCGATGCTGGCATGCCTGAGTCCCCCATTCATCGAATTGTCGAGGCGGTGTGGCGGATGGAATCGGCGAAGATCATCGCAAAGCTGGCGCGCATGCTGCGCAATGTCGGGCTTGCCGAGGAATTTGCGCAAGACGCCATGGTGACGGCGCTCGAGCAATGGCCGCGAAGCGGCGCGCCGGACAATCCCGGCGCCTGGCTGATGGCAACCGCGAAGAACCGTGCACTCGACGAACTGCGGCGCCGCAAGCTCCTTGAGCGAAACCGGGAGGCGATCGTGCACGAGACGCCTCTCGTCGCCACACCAGCGCCGGAACCGGACCGCGCCGCCGACGATGACATCGGTGATGACCTGCTGCGGCTCATGTTCGTCGCCTGCCACCCGGTGCTCTCGACCGAAGCGCGCACCGCGCTCACGCTGCGGTTGCTGGGAGGTCTTACCACTACAGAAATTGCGCGCGCGTTTCTCGTGCCCGAGCCCACCATCGGGCAGCGGATCGTGCGCGCCAAACGGACGCTCGCCGAAGCCCGCATTCCGTTCGAGGTGCCTCCCGCCGAGGAGCGGGCGGCACGGTTGTCCTCCGTGCTCGAAGTGATTTATCTGATTTTTAACGAAGGCTATGCGGCGACCGGGGGAGAGGACTGGATGCGCCCGGCGCTCTGCGACGAAGCCCTGCGATTGGGGCGCATTCTGGCCGAACTTATGCCGCTGGAGTCAGAAGTGCACGGCCTTGTCGCGCTGATGGAGATACAGGCATCGCGCATCGGCGCGCGCGTCGATTCTGCCGGTGAGCCGATCCTGCTGCTCGCACAGAATCGCGGACGCTGGAGCCAACTATTGATTCGGCGCGGGCTCGCGGCGCTCGGACGCGCCGAGGCGCTCGGGGGTGCCCTGGGGGCATACTCTCTGCAGGCGGCCATCGCCGCCTGTCATGCCCGGGCGCGGACGCCTGAGGAGACCGACTGGGTACGAATCCTGGCGCTCTACGATGCGCTTTTCCAACTTGCGCCGTCGCCGGTCGTGGAATTGAACCGGGCGGTGGCGGTCTCGATGGCGTTCGGTCCCGCTGCCGCGCTCGAGCTCGTGGACGCGCTCGCAAACGAATCACGGCTCAACGGCTATCATCTACTGTCGACCGTGCGCGGCGATTTGCTGGAGAAGCTCGGACGCTTCGAGGAGGCGCGTGCTGAATACTCTCGTGCCGCGGGACTTGCGCAGAATGCGCGCGAGCGCGCGTTGTTGCTCGGTCGTGCCGCCGCGTGCGGCACTGCAGAGCAGTAGGCAATCGCGGGCAATATTAAGTTTCCACCAGCCGCGCCCCTGCCACGCCCATTTCAACCTGTCGGCGGCGTTGGGGTTTGATTTGCGGTAGCATTTGCGAATGAACGAACCGGCAATGAACCCGCACGACCTCACCAGCCACCAATCCGAGATTGAACAACTGGCGCGTGAAACCCACATGCCGGTCGATTTAGTGGACCAAATCTACAACATCGAGCATGCGAAACTCGATCGGAGTGCCCGAATCAAGACCTTCGTCCCGGTCCTGACTCGCCGGCGCGTCAAAGCACGCTTACGAACGCAACGCGCCGCGTCGTAGCCAAGGATTTTCGCAGCCTTTTGATCCTCGCCCTCGCTGCCGGGTGCAAGAGCTATCCCACGAAACACCTTTCCTGCCGCTGGATGAATGGCGGCCTGACTGCAGCTCACGCAAACCGGCCGAGCAACACCGCGTCGCAGTTCTTGCAGCAGAGGGACGGTACAATCTTAACAATAGTCAATTGCATCGAAAGCGTGTGCATACGACACCCGAGAGGAGAAAAACCCCCATTCGAATTGCGAGAGTTGCCGTGTAGCCCCTGATAGGCGTAGCGTACCTAAAACGGAATTAACACGGCAGTGCCGACGACCTCTGAGACCCGCACCGAGATTTTCACCAAGCTCTTCGCTGAGAGCCGCCAGGCGCTGCACCGATATATTCGGCGCTTCGTCGGGTCGAGTGAAACGGCCCAGGAAATCGTCCAGGAAGCGTTTCTTCGTACCTATCGGCAACGCGAGTCAGTGACAACGCTCAGAGCTTTTCTCTTTTCCACGGCGCGCAATCTTGCTGCGAACGAATACCGTCATCGACGCACCGTGGAGAGAGGCGCATTGGGGGATTTCGGCGATTCGCGGGTCAAAACTGAGCATGAGTCGCCGGAGACAGAGTTGCTCAGAGACGAACGCAATCGCCTTATACAGGAAGCTATCGATCGCCTGCCCCCGCAATGCCGTGCGGCATTTGCGCTGCGGGTATTTCACGAGTGTTCCTACAAGGAGGTTGCGGACCGCCTCGGTATCTCGGCCAAGACGGTTGAAAAACATATCGCCCGCGGTCTGCACGATACGCACAGCTATTTAAAAAGACGCTATAACGTCACGAGGCAGGACCATGGGTGACGTTCATAGGCTGCCGAGTACCGACGTTGCGGAACGCGAGGCAAGCGCATGGTTTGCCCGCATGAACGCCGACGATGTCACCGCTGACGATCGCACTCGTTTTGATGCCTGGCTCCGCGCTCACTCACGCAATGCGAAGGCCTATGCAGAGCTTTCCGCCACGTGGCAGGAACTCGTGAAATCGGGTCCCCTCGTTCGGGCTGTCAATTTCGGTCAAGTGATGAACGCGGCCTCGGCGCCGCCTGCGCCGCGCCGACGCTGGGCGGTTGCCGCCGTGGCCGCCGGCATCGGGGCGATCGCTCTCGGCGGAGCTTGGAATCTGTACAAGCAAAAGGAAGATACCCGCTTTCAAACAGCGATCGGTGAGCAGGCCGCGGTGGCATTGCCTGACGGATCTTCGTTCGATCTCAATACCGACAGCCGGATACGGGTCGACTACAGCCAGCGCCGGCGTGTCATTCGTCTCGAACGCGGCGAGGCCTTTTTCAAAGTAGCCCATGATACGCAACGGCCGTTTTGGGTGCACGCCGGCGACTATTGGGTCCGGGCCGTCGGTACGGCGTTCAATGTCTATTTGAGGCCCACAGGGGTCGAAGTGACGGTGAGCGAGGGCACGGTCAACGTCGTCAATGCGGCCGCGAACGAGTCCCCTCCATCTGAAGCCGCGATTACCGGAGCTGCAGCAGCCTTGACTGCCGGTGAGCAGGCCGACGTACACGGCCGCGCTGAGGTGATCCACGAGCTCAATTCGGCGCAACTCAGCCGCCTGCTGGCCTGGAGAAAGAGCAGCCTCTATTTCCAGGATCAGCCGTTGGGTGACGTCGTCAATGAGCTGATGCGATACACCACACTGAAGATCGAGTTCGACGATGATGCGCTACGCCAGGTGCCCGTCGGAGGTACCTTTCAGACGAGCCCGGAAGGAGCGGAAGCGCTGCTGACCATGTTGCAGGACGGATTCGGCACGACCGTCCGGCGGGATGGCCAGGGTCACGTCCACATCGAAGGACCTGCCAAGTAAGCGCTTAGATCAGCCCCTGAGCTGGCCTCCAATATCGCTCCATGAGAATCAAGCGGCTTCGGTAAATCGACCGGGGGTTTTTTGCGCCTCGAGTGTCGTAATACCAGACGGCTCGTAACGAGTCGCAGCAATAGAACAAAACAGGGGGGAGGATGAAAACGAGCAACCGTTTGGTTCGGCTGGCTGTGTTGCAGGCGCTGGCATGCGCATCGGGGCTGGTTCTAGCCACACCCGGCAAGGCGAACGCCGATCCGGCGCGATTTGACATTGCCGCGCAACCTCTGCCCAACGCGCTCAAAAACTTTGCCGCACAGGCAAAGATGCAGCTGCTGTACCGATACGATATTGTCAGCCATGCGACAGCAAGCCCGGTGGCCGGGCAACTCGAAAAGCACGCCGCCCTGGAGCAGCTGTTGCGAGGGACGGGATTGGAGGCGGTTTACAGTAACGACAATACAGCGACCATTCGCCCTATGTCGGCTGGAGAAAAAGGTGTCCCCGGCGCCAAAGCCGCAACCGGTGATAAGCCTACTCCGACCAATTCACCACCGACGGGCTACACACAAGCCGGCCCGGGATACATCAGGATTGCTCAAGCCAATACGAGCGGGCAGCTCGCTGAAAGCGCGTCATCAAATAACGCCTCGGAGGCGGTCGCCGTCCCGGAAATCGTCGTTGTGGGGGTGAGACAAGCCCTGGCGACTTCGCAGGAAATCAAGAAAGACGCCAGGACGTTCGTCGATTCGATCACGGCGACCGACATTGGTTCTTTCCCGGATAAGTCAGCCTCCGACGCGCTTCAGCGCCTGCCGGGCATCACGGTCAATCGCCTGCAGTCGAACGACGACAGCACACACCCCTCGGGCGAGCCGACGAACATTCTCATTCGCGGCCTGACGCAGGTGCGCACGGAATTCAATGGCCGCGACACCTTTTCGGCCGACTCGGGCCGAGGGTTGAACTTCAATGACATCTCCCCGGAGTTGCTCAGCCGCGCCGATGCATACAAGAACCAGACGGCCGATATGATCGAGGGCGGCATCGCCGGCACGGTTGATCTTCGAACTCGGCTGCCATTCGATCAGGACGGTCCCGTCATCGTCGGGTCCGCCCAAGCCGACTACGGTGACCGGTCGAATCAGCTTACCCCTGCCTATTCAGTTCTGGCCAGCGACTCCATCAGAACAGAAGTCGGCCGGTTTGGATTGCTCTTGGATTACGCGCGCTCCCATGTGGTCACGCGAACCGAAAGCGTGATCATGGATAAGATCGATACGTATTGCTCGTCTGGATACGGCACGCCGACCAAGGCAATCGTCAATCCCGACGGCAGCATTCCCTGCACCTCGAACGTGTTTGGCGGTAAAGGCTGGGCCTTCGCTCCCGACGGCGTGCGCTATTCGCAGGTCGATTACGACCGCGACCGGATAGGCAGCACGATCGCGGGCCAATTTGAAAACAATTCCAAATCCCTGCTGGCGACGATTCAATACACGGATTCGAGCTACCACAATAAATGGCTCGAGGACGCCAGCCACGCGATACTCGATGGCTCGTATTATGGAACACCCGCCTTCGACCCGCGGGGCAGTTCGCTTCTGGCCGGCTCGTCGGGGCTGGTCTTCGGCCCGAACGGCATGCTGCAGTCGGGACTCCTGACGCAACCGCATGGCAGCTGGCGCGGAAGTTCTTTGCAGGATGCAATCAACACCGGCTCGGCCGTACCAGGCCTGCCGTTCGTCAATTATTGCACCCCATGCACGGACAATCGGGACGGCCTGTACTTCCAGAATGAAGCCCGGGATTTCAACCACACTGAGGGCACGAAGGAAGTCTCGGCGCACGTCAAGTGGGATATCGTTCCGCGCCTCCATACCGATTTCGACGCCCAGTACATCGATGCGAGGGTCGCCAACAACGACATCCTGGTGGCCACGGGTTCAATGGCTAACTACCAGTACAGCACGGGCAGCAGCGGAGTCCCGCAGGTCCAATACCTGCCGGGTTCCAACGTCAACTATGCGCCGGGCGACCTGTCGAATCCGCACAACTACTGGATCCCCTTCATTCAAGGGCATAACGAGAACGACGGCGGCAGGGAATCCGCGTTTGCCATGGATGCGAAATACGACATCGACGAGAGCGGCTGGCTGAATTCTCTGAAAGCCGGCGTTCGCTATGCGGATCGAAACCAGACGGTGCGCTATTCGACGTTCAATTGGACGCCGATCGCTGCGAGCTGGAACTGCAATGGCCCCGGCTTCAACATCGACAACACGGCGCCGGCCGCCTATCCGGCGTGCGCTCAGCCACATGCTGACTTCAAAGGCTACGGCGCGGGAATCTGGGGCACCACGAATTTCAATAATTTTTACGACAAGGGTGTCTATCCCAACGGGTCGCTGGTTTTCCTCAATAAGGCAACCATAACCAACATGTCGGCGCTGCTCGCGGGGTTGAACGGCGCCAACACCAACTCACCGCTTGGAACGGGGTACACCTCGATCTGCGACCGAACGGGAGCCGTCGACTGCTTTATACCGTCCGACATCATGCAACTCGACGAACAGACGAAAGCCGGCTACGTCATGTTGAACTTTGGCGGGAAGGACACGAACTTTGGACCGGTCAATGTCGTGGGCAACGTCGGTGTGCGCGTCGTTCAGACCGAAGAAACCAGCGGGGGCAGTGTCTCTTATCCAGGCTCGGGGAATCTTCTGGCGCTCGGCACTTGCACTGCCCCCCTGGGGACCAACGTCGTCAATCCGGCTTGCTATCTGACGCCCGCCATCATCGCATTCTCCAATGGCGCCGCCACGACCAACACGTTCAAAGGGTCGCACACCAACGCGCTGCCGAGCTTCAATGTGCGCTTCGGATTGGATGAGAAGGACTTCATCCGTTTTGCTTACTCGCGCGCCATATCCCGCCCGGATATTGGGTTGCTTCGGAACTTTGTCCAGATCAACTCACCGTTCATCAATACGGGGCCGGACTCGCCCTACGTCATCTACAATTCGCCAACGGCAGCGCACATCGCCGCGAATGTCATCGGCTATAAGTTCGTGTTCAATTCCACGGCCGGTAACGCGGGCCTGCTGCCGGAATCGGCCGACCAGTTCGATCTGTCGTACGAACGGTACTTTGGGCCGACCAGTTCGCTCACAGTCGGACTGTTTTACAAGAAGCTGTCGAACAGTCTGAATCAGGCAAATTTCGACCGCACATTCACGACTAACGGCGTAACGGAGACCGCGCAAATCCTGGGCCCCGTCAATGAAAAGGATGGCGGGAAGCTCGAGGGTGTTGAGTTCGCCTATCAGACCTTCTTTGACTTCCTGCCCGGGCTCCTGAGCGGCCTAGGGATGCAGGCCAACTACACTTATGTCAAGCAATCCGGGATACACAACTCCAATCTGGCCGACGTCGGCGCACTGACGACCGGCGGCGTGGGCGCTTATGGTGCCGGGCAGGAGGCCGTAGGGGGCAACGTGATCGACTCCCACAAGCTACAGGGGGTTTCCACCAATACCTTCAATGTCGTTGGACTCTATGAGAAGGGACCGGTCGGATTGCGCCTCGCTTACAACTGGCGTTCCAGTTACCTCACGGCCAATTTGGATTGCTGCATCGGTTTGCCGGTGTTCCAGAAGGCTGCGGGGTTCCTCGACGGCTCGGTCCGCTACTCGATAGGCACCCATGTCGAGTTGTCGCTCGATGCAACCAATCTGCTGGATACCAGGACCACGTACGAGCAGCAGATATTTGGTGATTCCCCCGCGACCCCAGGAGCCAAACCTGTTTTCATGGATTCGGGTTGGTCTCGAGTTGATCGGCGTTACCAGGCCGGCGTTCGCGTCAAGTTCTGATATTCGCTCAGGTAAATGGGTGACAGTGGAAAGGGTGAGTTGACAGAAGGTGCGCCGTCGTGATTTCTTAAGGCGGCGCACCTTGCCTCGGCGGGAGCTCAATGAGCGAAGCCACTCAGAATAACAATCGATCCCCACCGTTGCGCGTTGTCATTGTGGGCGGCGGCACGGCCGGGTGGATGAGCGCTGCCGGCATCAGGCGTCAACTTGGTACAGACGACTACAGCGTTACGCTCATTGAATCCGACGAGATTGGAACCGTCGGCGTCGGTGAGGCGACCCTGCCGCATATCAAGATATTCAACGACATGCTCGGGATCGACGAAGCGCAATTCATGCGCGAGACGCGGGCAACATTCAAATTGGGGATACAGTTTTGCAACTGGGATCAACCAGGGTGTTGCTACATTCACCCGTTCGGCGCGTTTGGTGAACCCTGGGGCGGGGTGGAATTTCAGCACCATTGGCTCCGGGCGCAACAAGCGGGACAGCTGCGCTTTCCACTTCAAGACTATTCCTATTCCGTGGTCGCAGCACGGAACAATGCCTTCGAATTTCCCAACGAAGACAGAAAATCGATCCGCTCGACTTATGCCTTTGCCTACCACTTCGACGCAGGTCTTTATGCGGCTTACCTGCGCTCCTGGGCAATCGAGCGGGGCGTGCGCCGCATCGAAGGGCGGGTGTGCGATGTCAGCCGCAACCCAACGACCGGCGATCTTACGGAGTTGACGCTCAAGTCAGGCGAGCGCATTGCGGGCGACCTCTTCATCGACTGTTCCGGCTTCAGATCTCTTCTGCTCGGAAGCATCATGGGCGTTGCGTGGCGGGATTGGACTCACTGGCTCCCCTGCGATCGGGCGCTGGCGGTTCCCTGCAAAAGGGTCGGTGCGCTGACACCCTATACGCGTGCCACGGCTCGCCGGGGGGGATGGACTTGGCGAATCCCTCTCCAGCATCGAACCGGCAATGGCTACGTCTTTTCGAGCCGATTCATCAATGACGGCGAGGCTCAAGACGCTCTGTTGGCCGGGCTGGACGGCGCTGCCCAAGGGGAGCCGCGTCTACTACGGTTCTCACCCGGGCGGCGCGACCGGGCCTGGCATGGCAATTGCGTGGCGATCGGTCTCGCGAGCGGCTTTCTTGAACCACTTGAATCCACCAGCATCTACCTGATTCAGGCAGCCGTTACCGATCTCATCAACCTCATGCCAAGTCCGGGGTCGACCGGGACGGACCCTCGGCTCGTCGATGAGTTCAACCGCCTCAACGAAATGCAGTATGAGCGCATCCGCGATTTTCTCGTTCTTCATTACACCGCGAACGGGCGGGTCGGCGAGCCCCTGTGGGACTATGTCCGATCAATGCCATTGCCGGACAGCCTCGTTCATAAGCTTGAGCTGTTTCGCTCGCGCGCAGCTTTGCCGAACCACCAATACGGTTTGTTTGCCCGCGACAGTTGGCTATCGGTCCTCGTCGGACAGGGGATCATCCCTACGGGTTATGATCGACTCGCCGATGCATTCGCGCTTCCCACGCTCGAAGAGCGGTTGGCCGAATTTCGGAATCGAATTCAGGCCAATGTCGATGCCATGTCATCACATGGCGCATTCATTGCGGACTATGCCCAAGCGACCGAGGCGGCAGCCTCCGACGAAGCTGCGGCATGACCGCCCATCGACCGCTTTCGCGCGTGGTGGTGATGGGACGCGACGCCGACCTGTGGCTCTGCGCCAACGCCATCAGCCGCGCGCTAGGCCCGGTGGGCGTGCACGTGGTTGCGATCGAGCTCCCGACTCGATTGAAGCCGTCCGACATCAGCGCCACCCTGCCACCGCTTGAGGCCTTGCACGCAAAACTCGAAATCAAAGAGCCGTCCCTCATTCGCGCCACCGGAGGCAGCTATTCATTCGGGCAAAATT
>Ga0066789_10001474_pt1 | contig 10164 bp, 8 predicted proteins | sample OrgsoiDNA2013049_FD_70960 | JGI IMG/M metagenome (GOLD analysis project Ga0066789, IMG submission 70960) | Permafrost soil microbial communities from the Arctic, to analyse light accelerated degradation of dissolved organic matter (DOM) -... | ecosystem: Environmental > Terrestrial > Soil >...
CGTCGGGCGTCGGGCGTCGGCAAAACGCCACAGCTCGTGTGGGTCGGACACTCTTGTCCGACCCACACAAACCCGGCAGCGCCCGACGACCGCCGACGCACTATAATGTTTGCTCAATTCGCGAAGTTGTATTGTGATGTCTGCGCCTCCTCTCATAAGGACTGAAAACGAATGAAGCTCGGCGGATTTCTCCTGCTCCTGTCAGGATGGGGCATTGTTGTAGCGGCTCTGACGCTGCTGCACGGCGGCGCACTCTCCGCATTTATTGTGGCCGGCCTTGCAGTTGAAATCCTGGGACTGGTGCTGGTGGCGAAATCCCACATCCCGCTTAGAGAGGACAACGGATGACTCCTGACACCGCCGAGAATTCCCGACTTGCCTTCGCGCTCTGTCTGACTTTCATTCTGATGGTGCCCCTCGCCATTGCAGGGCTAGCTCTGATCAATACGGGCCTTGGCCGATCCCGCAGCGCGGCCCACGCAATGACTTCTTCCCTGTGCGTCATTAGTGTCGCGGTGCTGGTCTATTTCGCTTGGGGATTTGCGATCCAAGGCTACCCGGACCTTACTTTCTTCGGCGGAGCGGGGCACGGTACGGACGGAATGAGATCTACGTTTGCCCCGGCTGCCATTGCGGCGCTGCTTGCCTTCTTCAGCGTCGCACTGGCGTCACTGATTCCCCTGGGCGCGGCGTCTGACCGCTGGCGAATCAGTGCCGCCTGCGCCTCGACCGTCCTGTTTGCGGGATGTATTTATCCGGTGTATGCGCGGCTAGCATGGCGGCAATTTCTATCCCCGGACGTCAAGCTCGGGTTGGGCCACTTCTTCATCGATGTCGGCGGTTCCGGAGTAATTCAGGTTACCGGTGGATTGACGGCCCTGTCTTTGGCCTGGCTGCTTGGCCCGCGCCGCGGAAAGTATTCATCGAATGGCATGCCCGCCGCGATTCCAGCGCACAACGGCGTCTTTGTCGTGTTCGGTTGCATGCTGGCGTGGATCGGCTGGATGGGGCTGAATTCTGCAAGCGCGATCCTGTATGCCTGGCTGCCCATTGAAACTTCTGTCCTGGTCGCGGTTAACACAACTTTCTCCGCCATGGCCGCAGCATTGACTGCGGCAGCCATAACCCGCATCCGATTCCGCAAGCCCGACGCCTCGCTGATCGCCAACGGCTGGGTGGGGGGCCTGGTCGCCAGCAGCGCCGGCTGCGCATCGCTCAAACCCGCGACCGCAGTCCTCACCGGATTCGTTGCCGGCGCCCTGGTAGTCCTGGCCATTGAGTTTCTGGAATTTACTTTGAAAATTGACGACCCATGTGGATCGGTTTCCGTCCACGCCGTTGCCGGAATTTGGGGATTGCTCGCGGTTGGAATCTTCAGCGGCGGGCTGGGGCAATTACTGGCGCAACTAGTGGGAGTCGCAACTCTGCTCGGGTTTGTTCTGCCTCTGACCTATGGCCTGAACTGGCTGCTGGGACGCTTCATTCCGCATCGCGTCTCGGTGGACGGCGAGCGTCAAGGACTGGATTTGCACGAACTCGGCGCCGACGCTTATCCGGAGTTCGCAGTCCACGCCGATGAATTCATGCAGCGGTAAACAGCTTCTAGCTACTAGCTACTAGCTTCCACCTTGCACTTCTCACAATCCAACCTGTCATGCCGAGCGAAGTTACCCGTGAGCTTGCGAACGAGCAACGAAGTCGAGGGACCTGCTTTCCCCGCCCTCGGAAGAATCCATGATCGCTAAAGGCTAAAGGCTAAGGGCTAGGAGCTGCTTTCTTCCACATATGCGATCTGGTGTTTGAAGATAAACAGATTCGGCTGCCCGTCCCGCGTGAGCCGTAGCATGTTGCGGTCGTAGTATTCAATCCATCCCCGGACGATTTCGCCATCCACCAGCTTGATCGCTACCGGCTGTTGCTTTTCGGTCAGCGACTTTAGGTAAGCAACTTCCTGGTTGGTGGAATCTGGAGGAGCAGTTCTGGGTTTGTGTTTAGCGGCAGCAGCGTCGGGTGAAGACATAGTCAGATTGTACAAGGCCGCCGGCTAGCGCAGCTTTGAAGTGTAATACCCGGTGCGATGGCGAGTTTTGTAATCCGCGCCTGACGTACTTCCGGTCAGCTTGACGTCAATCCGTCGGAAGTCCGAATCGGCCAGGCGCCGCGCGGGGTAGTACGCCAGCAGATACTGCGTCCGCAACTCGTCGCTGATGGTTTTGAAAGCCTGATCGAGTTCCGGCAGAGTTGTGGCGTAGAAATATTTGCCGCCGGTGTCTTCCGAGAGCTGGATGAGCGCGTGTTCGCCGCCAGTGTCACGCCCGGCGCTGGCCTCGATGGGCACAACAATAATGCTGTAAACGATGGCTTCCGAGATTTGCGCGGCCCGCACGGCTTGCTGGTAATCCATCTTGCTGACTGTGTCCCCGCCGTCGGTAATTACGACCATGACTTTTCTTCCCTGGCGGGAGTTGAGGGCGTCGGCGCCAAGATAAATCGCATCGTAAAGAGCGGTAGCCGCACCCAAGGGCAGGTGCTCAATGCCCCGGTCAATCGTTTTCAAATCGGAAGTGAAAGGGACCACCTGGTCCACGACTTCGTTAAACCCGTAAATCGATAAGCCGTCCACGGGGCGAAGAATGGCCTGGGCAAAGCGACGCGCCGAGTTGAGTTCGAGGGGCAGAAGTCTGCGTGTGCTCAGACTGGTGTCAACATCGAGCACAATGGAAAGCGGCAGTTCCGATTCCTTGTCAAACACAGAAATCTTCTGCAGGCTGTCGTCTTCGAACACTTGAAAATTATCTTTGGTCAAACCCGCGACCGGTGCTCCGTGTTCGTCGGTCACGGTGACGAAGACGTTGACCAGCTTGACGTCCACTTTGAATGTGGTGTCGTCGCTGGCATCGGCAGGTTTGGCGGCGGAAGATTTTGAGTCGGAAGATTTTGTGCCTTGAGCCCAAGGCGGCTTCGGCACATCGCTCGAAGTCTGAGCGTGGCACACTGCAACGGCCAGCAGCAGTAGGGCGGACAGGATTTTCATCGGGTGGCTAGTCACTTGGATGCAGGGCTCCGCGCGAATGGGTGCCCGCGGCAACTTGCGGCGGAAACGGTTCGCCATCCGCCCACACTGCACCATCCTCAAAATGTTCCTTCTTCCAGATGGGGACGGTTCGTTTGAGAGAATCAATCAGCCAGCGGCAGGCTTCGAAAGCTGCTGCACGGTGGGCAGACGCCACAATAATCAGCACGCTGGTCTCGCCGATTTCCAGCCGCCCCAGACGATGCACCATAACTACATCGCGAATCTGAAACTGCGCCAGCGCTTGATCGGCCAGCGATTCCATCTGTTTCAGCGCCATCTCTTCATACGCTTCGTATTCTAGAAATAACGTCCGCCGACCGCGGCTGTGATTGCGGACTACTCCTTCAAACACCACGGCCGCGCCATCTTCAGGATGCTTGATCTTTTCCAGCTCGGCTGCGGTATCAATTTTCTCGCGCACGATGGAGGCGCGAGGCGCGCCCCCGCTGACCGGAGGAAGCAGCGCGACTTCGTCCCCGGAATGCAGCTTCGCATCGGGCCCCGCGTATTCCTGGTTCACTGAAACCGCGACCGAGGAAAGTTTTCCGTTGAGCGACGCTAGCTGGCTTTCATAGTGCTCTAATACGTCCCCGACGGTGGCTTCTTCGGAGAGAGTGAGGGAGTCCGAGCTGCACCCGGCGAGGTCTTTCAGTACTCCGAAGAATAGGACTCTAACCCGCATAGAAAATAGGAAATTGCGGCTGGCGTTTCACAGTAATTCGCAAGTAGTTTACGTGATCGAGCCCGGTGCGGCCCAGCCGTATGACCCGGGAACACAAAAAAGCCAGCCCGATCGCCGGACTGGCATGGAGTTCGATCCGCTGCTTCAGCGAAATTTCTGCGGTGGTTTACTTTCTTTTTCCTCTTTAGGAGGCTTCTCTTCCTTGGGAGGCGGCTGCGGTTTTTCTGTCCGCTGCTCCACGTGAGCTGGTTCACTCTGCGGAGGCGGCGGAGCCGGACGCGATTCCGGACGAGGCGGTGGATCTTGCCGGACTTCCGGCTGCGGCGGCGATTCCGGTTTCGCAACCGGAGCCGTTTGCTGCCGGGGCTGAGGCGGAGCCGGCTGCTCTCTCATCTGCACCTGCGGAGGCGCCGCCACTTCTGGCGTAGGGCGCGGAACCTCTTGCGTACGAGGGTTCTGTATCCGGATGTTGGAGTTGGGACCGTTCGGCGAATGCGGACGAACATTTTCCTGATCAGGCGGAGGTGGCGCCTGTTCCGGCGTCCTTACCGCTGACGGAGGACGCGGAACCTGTTGCGGCGGACGATTGTTGTCCGGCGTCATTCCGCGACCGTTTTCTGGAACCGCAGGCCGGGTTGGCGTCGCAATAACAGGTTGTGGATTCGCCGGAGGCTGCGAGTTAGGGGGCTGCGGATTTGCGCTGCGGCCGTTGTACGGAGTCCCCGGACGCGGAACCGCTGTACCCTGAGGCGGATTGTCTCCCCGCATACCCGGCTGCGGTGGTGCATTGCCAGGTTGCACGAAACCGCCGTGATTATTGTCTGGCGCGCTGGGATGTGAGCCGCGTGCGGCAGGCGTGTTAAATCCCTGCGTCGAGCCACGCTGGCCACTTTGCAGCGGCTGTGCTTCGGTCGGCGGCGCGATCCGAATCATCTTCACCGGCGGAGCATGGTCGACCCGCCCGACTCCTTGCCATCCCACAGGTCGAGCGACAACTACCGGCTGACGAGTTGCCACCACCGAGCGGTTGATAACTTGTTCTGGCGGTCTCATCTGCACCGGACGTCCCGCTCCGAGCACGCTTTGCTGCGCCGGCCGTATGTTGTTCACGACTTCGTGGGTCACCGGCGCCGACGCCATCTCCCGCGCGTCCACCCGCAAAATGTTGTTGTGCACCGGACGCGCATTCACAAACGTGTCGTGGTTGACCACGGTCACGCTGTTGGTCACTCGCTGATTCACGTATGTAATGTTCGTGACGTGATTGACAGTCACGTTGTTATAGACATTCGTGACCTGCACCACGTTCACTCGCGTGTTGGTGATGTTTACGTTCTGCACGTAACGCGGACTGGTGTGGTACCAAGGGACGAATACTTCTCCCGGGCCAAGTGGGAACCATCCCACTCCGCCACCGATTCCAACGCCGACGTGGAATCCGCCACCGCCGACGAACACAACCAGAGCCGGCGAATACACTGGCCTCACTGCAACCGGCCCGGGAACCCAGCACCAGCTGCTTCCGACAAAAGCCCAGCGGCCGTAGTGGAAAGGCGCAAAGCCCCACGGTTCCTGTTCAACCCAGGTCCAGCCCCACGGAGAAACAAAGACCCAGTGCCCGTAGCGATATGGCGCCCAATCTCCGGGTACGCCTGCCGGCGTCCAAACATTTCCGTAGCCCGCAACATCGTGCCAACGGCCGTAGTCATCGAGATCTTCGTAGCCGGTCATTTCATCGGAAACATATTCCCGGCTTTGGAGCTGATCTTCACGTTCATCGCGCGCCATGGCCCAGCGGCCAAAATCATCGGGCGAGCCGATTTTGGCGACATCGTAGTTGAGCCGGTCTACTCCTGAGAATGTGCCTTGCTGTCCGGTACCCAGACTGTAGGAATCGCCGCCGCCGGTAATTTCAGCTTCGCCGTGCCAGACGGTTGCAACTGTCTGATCGCCGTTTTCGTTAACGTCCAGACGGAATTCGCCCGGCTGATTCACGTTGAATGCGAGGTTGGGGGCGTCCACTTCGAAGCTATCGTCGCCGCCAAAGTGGCGAACGCGGAAAAACAACGTCCCCATGGACAAGCGAAGCTGGGTGACGTCGTCTCCCAGATCAAGAAAAGTCAAACTGGTCTCCGGCCCCAAGCGAATGGAAGTGGACCCGATCTGAATTTCGGCGCGCGAGTCCTTGTCCACCCACAGATTGTCGCCTGTGGTCAGCGGACGGTTCGGCACTGCTTCAAGCCAGTCACCCTGGCCGCCGGGCTGGAATGAAACCGAGCCCTGCACAAAGCCGATGCGTCCGGCGCGGGTTGGCGGATCTTGGACGTTAGCGTTGTCTTGACCTTGGCCCTGAGATGGGACTTGATCCTGCGCCAAAACCCATGGCGCAATTGGCAGCAGCAACAAGATTGCCGCTGCAAGCACTGCAACCGAAAATCCTGTGCGCGTTTTCATAGTGTGCTTCCTGACTGCGGCTTCCGAGCCGCACGATCTTCTGTCATTTGATTAAACCCAACGGGGGAAGACAAGTTCCATCGGGTCAATGGGGATCTAGAACAAGGCGTTTGGATTTATAAGTGAATGAAAACAAGCTACTTGATGACGCCTCGGACTCCAGCGGTAACTGAGGAACGTGATCTGAGGTGTCAGGTGGCGGTTTAATCGGCTTGAGCTATACTCGGCCCGAAACCGTGAGGACAGCATGCTCCGGATATCGCAATTAGGATTCCTGCCAGCAGCGGCGACATTACTCGCCGTCCTTGCGTCGACGGTTACCCATGCCCAGACAATCAAAGATCTCTCGGACAAACCGAATAACGCAGACGTACCCCACCACTCCGAGAGCCACGCCGGATCCCTGTGACCACATTGCCCTATATACGGATGGAGCGATTGTAGGTGGGGAAGAAAAGCTCCGGCTCAAAAATCTTAACGGTCGAACCGAAAGCCCCTCTCGGTGGGAACAACTCTGGTCGTCACCGTTCGCCTGACAAATGATAGCAGGCAGCCGGCGTCCGTACCGTGGCAGGCAAGATCAATTCGACTTGCCGACGTTGGGGCAGTTGGCAAAATGGACAGCTACAATATCGCTGGGATATACCTGACCTTGCAGCCGCCGGGAGATCGAAGGAAAGAAAGCGAACTAAAAGGGGCAGTGACTCTTAGCGCAGCTCCGAAGAGCGCTCAGGAAATCGAACTGTTGCCCGGGCAGTGGGTCGATTTAAAGTTGAGGACGGCTGTCGAATGTTCCTCGGAGGAATTCTGCCATGGCTTCGCAGCTGAACCGCACGCTCAGCTCGTAGCGCATTGGTTGGAAGCTCTGTATACCTTCAAACGTGTTCCCCAATGCGGCATCGAGCGCGGCGAGTACGACTCACGAATGCTCGACTCCGACCCTCTGGAAGTTGTCTTGTCCCTAGCACCTTCCAATTGACCAGGCCTACAATCCGCCGTCAACCGGTCAGCTGACCGGTACCTCCGCCAGCACCTTCTCCCGCTCTTCCGCGTCGCGCTGCTCTTCGACCATTGTGGTGGGCAGCGCGAGTTCCAGTACTTCGCGGATGGTTTTCACGTAGTGCACGTTCAGGTTTTCCAGCTGCTCCGGGGTCAGGTCTTCTTCCACGTTCATCTTGTTGTCGGCTGGCAAGATCACGTCGTGAACTCCAGCGCGCTTGGCCGCCAGAACTTTTTCTTTGATCCCGCCCACCGGCAACACATTTCCGCTGAGCGTAATTTCACCCGTCATCGACGTCAACGGCCGCACCGGGCGGTCCTTCAACAACGAAACCAGCGCCGTCGCCATGGTCACGCCCGCCGAGGGGCCGTCCTTGGGAATCGCTCCGGCTGGAACGTGGATGTGAATATCGTGATCGGCGAAGAAACCTTCATCAATTCCGAGCGAACCCGCATTCGACCGCACCCAGGTCAGCGCCGCCTGCATGGATTCCTGCATCACCTGGCCGATTTGTCCGGTCATGGTGAAGCCGCCTTTGCCTTTCATCGTATTGGCTTCGACAAACAAAATATCTCCGCCGGAGGGAGTCCACGCCAGGCCGACAACCACGCCGGAACGCTTGGTGCGCTCGGCAATTTCGCCGTCGACGCGCACTTTGATCCCGCCAAGGAATTCCTGAATGATTTCCTTGGTCACCAGCAGCTTTTCGGTTTTGCCTTCGGCCAAACGACGCGCCTGCTTGCGGCAAATGGTCCCGATGTTGCGCTCCAGATTTCGGACTCCGGCTTCGCGCGTGTAATGGCGAATCAAGTAGCCCATCGACTCCTGCGGGAACTCGATCTGCTCGACAGTGATTCCGTTTTCTTCGATCTGCCTCGGAACCAAGTATTGAAACGCGATGTGAACTTTCTCTTCCTCGGTGTAGCCCTGCAACTCGATAATCTCCATGCGGTCGCGCAGCGGCTCGGCCACCGGATCCAGCATGTTGGCCGTGGTAATGAACAACACCTTCGACAAGTCAAACGGCACGTCGAGATAGTTGTCGCGGAACGTCGCATTCTGCTCGGGATCGAGCGCTTCGAGCAAAGCAGAACCCGGGTCGCCACGGAAGTCGCGCCCGACCTTGTCAATTTCGTCGAGCATGAAGACCGGATCTTTCGTCTCCGCGCGGCGAATGCCCTGAATGATCTGTCCCGGCAACGCGCCGATATAAGTGCGGCGATGTCCGCGAATTTCGGCTTCGTCGTGCACGCCGCCGAGCGATATGCGGACGAACTTGCGTCCCAAAGCCCGCGCGATCGAGCGTCCCAGTGAAGTCTTGCCTACGCCGGGAGGCCCCACGAAGCAGAGAATCGGCCCTTTCATCGAAGGCTTCAAGCGGCGTACCGACAGAAAATCCAGAATGCGGTCTTTCACTTTCTGCAGGTCGTAGTGGTCGGTGTCGAGAATCTCTTTGGCCTTTAGAATATCGACTTCGCCGCCGGAGGTTTTCGCCCACGGCAGCACTGCCAGCCACTCGACGTAGTTTCGCGTCACGCCGTAGTCGGCCGCCATCGGCGACATGCGCGCCAGGCGGCCCAGTTCCTTTAGCGCTTCTTTCTTTACGTCGTCGGGCATTCCTGCCGATTCAATTTTCTGGCGAAGTTCGTCGGTATCGCGCTGGCCTTCATCCTGCTCGCCGAGTTCCTTCTGAATCGCCTTCATCTGCTCGCGCAGATAGTATTCGCGCTGGCTCTGCTGCACCCGGTCCTGCACTTCAGATTGGATCTTGTTGCGCAGTTGCTGGACTTCGAGTTCCTTGGCCAGATGCTGATTTACCTTTTCCAGGCGAACGCGAACATCGGTGGTTTCGAGCGTGTCCTGCTTGTCGGCAGTCGAAAGCGACGGCAGCGACGAGGCGATGAAGTCCACCAACCGGCCCGGCTCATCTATGTTCATGGCCACGGTTGAAAGCTCGTCCGACAAAGTCGGCGACCCGGCAACAATCTGCTGAAAGAGTGTAAGCACGTTGCGTTGCAGGGCTTCCACTTCCGACGTCTTCGGCGGCACCGCCTCGGGGACTGTTTCCACCGTCGCCTGCATGTAGGGCGTGAGCTGGGTGAATTCCTTCAGACGCACGCGTTCCAGGCCCTCGGCAAATACGAACAGGCTCTGGTTCGGCATCTTCACAACTTTGTGCACCACCGCAAGGCTGCCGACGGTATAAAGATCAGTCGGTTGGGGAACGTCAACCCGGGCCTCGCGCTGCGCCACCACGATGATGGTCTTGTCCTCACCGAGGGAATTGATGAGCTGCACCGAGCTCTCGCGCCCCACCGTCAACGGCAGCACCGCATGGGGGAACAGCACGGTATCGCGCACCGGCAACACCGGAAGCGATCGGTTCTCGTTTTCGTTTGCCTTAACTTTTTCTTTTTCTTGATCTTGCGCCATATTTTTCCCGTCGCGCGCGCTGTCAGTTTCTATCGGCGCGGAAGCCTTGCCATTTTCCTTGAGTGTATCTTACTCAACTTTGATGTTTCTTTTCGCCAGAAGATTCATGGGCCAGTACTTGCTTGCGACCTGCGCGGTCTCTTTGGGTCCTCTGCGGTTAAACCTCTCCGTCCCGCGTCTGGCCGAACTTTCTCACGACCGCTCCGGCATTGGATTCTATTCCGCGCCCCCCCGGTTTGCATAAGAACGAAGGTCGAAACCCGAGATGCACAAAAGATTTTATCGCCCGGGCTTATACTTGGTCGCCTAAAGCCGAGCCGGATTCAATTCCTAAGGAGATACATGAGACTGAACGCTTGCCTTGCAAAGAGTACGGTAGTCGCCGCCTTAGGAGGATTGCTGTTCGGATTCGATACCGCCGTAATTTCCGGCACCACCGCCGCGCTGACGCTACAATTCTCGCTTTCGCCCTCGTTGTTGGGGGTCACGGTCTCGATCGCTTTGTTGGGTACGGTGGTG
>Ga0066789_10001475_pt1 | contig 10162 bp, 9 predicted proteins | sample OrgsoiDNA2013049_FD_70960 | JGI IMG/M metagenome (GOLD analysis project Ga0066789, IMG submission 70960) | Permafrost soil microbial communities from the Arctic, to analyse light accelerated degradation of dissolved organic matter (DOM) -... | ecosystem: Environmental > Terrestrial > Soil >...
GCAGCAGCACCGAAGAATCGACGTACGCAATCATCGTTCGCGCCTGTCGGCGAGCAACAGCGTCACCACATCCCCACGCAACGCCAGCGGTTCGGGCAGCCGAAAATCTTTGGGCTTGCCAGCGCCGGGCTTGGCCTGCCGCACAGGCAGGTTGCCAGGTTCGGCCCGAAGCGGCACGATCTGCGCGATCGGCGTGTCGCGGTCCATTACCGCGATGGGATGGCCACGACGAACCGACCGCAGATGCTCACTCAGATGCGCCTTCAGATCAGCCACACGCACGGACTTCATGACCATAAGATAGTCATAAATGACCATGATGGCAACCGAAGATAGGTGAGTTCTGGACTTGTGGTAGTAGGACCTCCTTGCGCGAATGGACGTCGCCCGGCAGAATCCGAACATGCTTCGGCCTGCAGGTATCGCGCTGGCGACGATTGTCCTCGCGTCGGTGGGTCTTGCGGCGCCGCCCGTGAGCAAGCCTACGGTGGCGATTCTGACCTTCGACTACAGCGGCAAGAACGCCGGCCTGGAACCGCTTCGCGAAGGTCTGGCCCAAATGCTCATTGCGGACGTCTCTCAGGTGGCGAACGTGCAAGTCGTCGAACGCACGCGTCTGGCGGCGCTGCTGGAAGAGCAAAAGCTCGGTCAGTCCGGGAAGATCGATCCGGCGTCCGCGGCCCGCATCGGCAAGCTTCTCGGCGCACGCTTTCTCGTACTCGGCAATTACTTCGACTTGGCTTCGTCGATGCGCATCGATGCGCGGGTGATCGAGGTCGAGACCGGTAAGATCGTACGTGCCGTCGGCGTCAATGGGGCGAGCGGCGACTTCTTCGCCCTCGAGCAGGAGTTGGCAGGGAAGCTTGGCGACGTGCTCACCGCCGCGCTCCCCGAAGCAAGCAAGCCCAGCACGGTTACGCGGCCGAAGCCGCCGCGGGTGAAAAGCACGACCGTGGCCACCTATGGGCGCGCGTTGCTGGCCCTCGACCGCGGCAGGAAGGACGAGGCCAAGAAGTTACTGAAGGATGTCGTGACCGAAGCGCCCGGCTTTGCGCTTGCCAAGTCGGACCTGAACGCTCTCTTGCAGTAGCCACATCACCGGCGCGGGCAGCGCGATCGGGCGCGCTCGACGCCGAGGTCGGCAGCGCGACAGAATGCTGCCTTGGATGCCGCCGCGTCGCCCGACTGTGCCAGCGCCTCGCCAAGCATGGCCCACACGGTGCCGGCTTGCGGGTTCGCGTCGGTGTGGGCCTTAAAATCGTCGATCGCGCCTTTCACGTCCCCGGCGGCCATCCGGCTTTGACCGCGCAAGAGCCGTGCGCCTGCGTGCTGAGGATCGTCGGCCAGAATGGCCGTGACGAGCGGCATGGCCCGCGCGCTATCCCCCTGCTTGACCAGCACCACGGCCAAACCAAACTGCGCCGGCACGTAGGTCGGGGCAAGGGCAACGGCGGCCTCGAACTGCGCAATCGCGGCGTCGTCCTCGTCATGGTGGGCCAGGATCTTGCCGAGCAGCGTGCGGGCAATCGACGACGAGGGGCAAGCCCGCACCACGGCGTCGAGCCTGCCGCGGCCTTCTTCGTCCAAGACGTCCTTCGCACGCGCCTCACTCAAGCGCCGTTCAGTGCTCTCCGCAGGCACGCTCGACCAGCTCGCCCGCCCGCTTGCCGCCGCCAGAATGCGATCCCGGCCGTGCGCGCTCACGCACTCTACCGGGTAGGGCGGCTCCCCGGGCAGCGACATTGCCGCAGCGATGGCATCAGGCGAAACCGTCGCCTTCCTTCCGACGATGAGAAAGACAACGATGCTGGCGCCGGCGAGAGCCGCGAACAGAATCGCGAAAGCCAAGCCACGATGACGGGTAGGCGTCACCTGGACGTCGTCGGGGGCCGGTTCCACCGAATCGCTGACGGCGCCGCTCGCAGGGTTCGGCAACACCTCGGTCCTCGGCGGTGGTGCTGCCACACGCGCCGTGGCATGTGACGGGACCGGCAGGGCACCGACAGTCCCTTGTGCGAACGGCGCGAACGCTGCAACGATCGCTGCTGCCGAGGCTGGTCGATCCTCCGGCCGCTTCGCGAGCAACGTCATGATGAGCTGTGCGATGGCCTCATCGAGCGCCCGCGCCAGCGTGCGGATGTCCGGCGGCTGGGTCGCGACGTGGGCCATGAGCAACTGCGGGACGGTGTTGTCCGCCGGGAACGGCGCCGAGCCGGTCGCCAACTCGAAGAGCACGACGCCCAGGGAATAAAGGTCGCTGCGAATGTCGACTGGCTTCCCCTCGCATTGCTCGGGCGACATGTACGCCGGCGTTCCCAGCAGCATGCCGGTGCGCGTGTGCAAGTCCGACTTCTGCGTCGTGAGCAAGCGCGCGATACCGAAATCGAGCACCTTCACATAATCGCGCTCGCCGTAACTGTCGAGCAGCATGACGTTGTCCGGCTTGAGATCCCGATGGATCACGCCTTGTTCGTGGGCTGCGCCCAACGCCTTGGCGATCTGGATACCAACGTTGCACAAGCGCTGCTGCGAAAACGCGCCCGCGGCCGCCAGCTCGACCCGCAACGTACGCCCGACGAGAAACTCGGTGGTCAGAAACGGCTGCCCGTCCAGATCGCCGAAATCGTAAAGACGAACCGTATGCGGATGCTCGATGGTGGCCGTCACGCGCATCTCTTGCATGAAGCGACCGACCAGCTCCGCATTGCCCACCAACTCGCGATGGATCAGCTTGAGCGCGACCTTGCGATTGATAGGGCGCTGGAGCGCGAGGTAGACCGTGCCCATTCCGCCCTTGCCGAGAACGCGCTCGACGACATAGCGGCCGCCCGCGACTTCTTTGCCACACAAAGGATCGCGGTCGTTGTCCGGCGACGGTACGTCCATGCCTTGTGCATACCCCGACGAGGCAAAGCGCCGCAAGCCACTGCACCTATCGGCGGTCTGGGCCGCGCAGCCCGCCGTGCTACAGTCGGCGGCATGTGTCAGAAGACGAAGCTTCTTGGATACAGCCGCTTTCTCACAGCGCTCACGTTGGTGCTGGTGGCAGCATGGGCCATTGCGCGGGCCTCGGTCGCTGGCGCGACGATTCGCCTCGGCGTGATGGAATTCGCGACGGCCGGCAGCGGCCGCGATCTGGAGGGCATGGGCGCCGGTCTGCAGTCTATGATCACGACAGATCTCGCCAACGTCTCCAGCTTCGTGCTGGTCGAGCGGGCACGGCTACGGGACGTGACGGCCGAGCTGAAACTGGGACAATCGCGCTTCGTTAACGCCACCACGGCGGCAAAGGTCGGCAAGGTTCTCGGCGCCACGCACCTGCTGACCGGTTCGGTCACCATGGCCGGGAGCAACATGCGCCTCGACGTCCGGCTAGTCGAGGTGGCCACCGGTCGCGTCCTGCTCGGCGAAAGTAGTGAAGGTCAGGCGGACGTGTTCTTCGAATTGGAAAAGGCGCTGGTGCGCAAACTGGTGGACGTAGTGTCGGTGCAGGTGACGCCCAAGGAACGGGGCGCGTTGGCGAAGATCCAGACCGCGGACATCGAAGCGTTCCGCAAGTACGGTATGGGGCTCAAGCTCTTCGACGACAAGAAGTACGAGCTTGCCCTCAAGGCACTGCGTGAAGCCGCGGATCGCGATCTGGAATTCGGCCTCGCGCGCACGACGCTCGGCGAGTACGAGCGCATCGTGACGGGTCTGCGCCACCAAGCCGACGCCATCGAGCAGGATCGGGATCTCGAGGCACAGCGGCAGCGCAACCGGGAGATGACGGAGCAACAAAAGCTGTCCGCCAAGCTCTTGGAGGTTGCCTCTCGCAAGGGTGATGGCGCCCGGGATGCACGATTGACGGCGCTCTACATCCTGGCCCGCCAATACGACGACGAGGAAGATCGCTTCGCTCGTGAACGAACGGCCGACATGCTTTACCAGCGCTACCTGGCGGAGTCGCTGTCCATGTTTCCCCGCTTTCCGGCCCTCATCAACAACTTCGACGACCAGGGATGGTGGAAGTTCCGCATGCCGGAGATCGCGACGTTCGACAGTGATATGACCAGGCTGGTGGGGGAGCTGAAAGACTACGGCGTGCAGACCAAGCACAAGGATGACGAAGAGCGGGCCCGCCACTACCACAAGCAGCGCAGCCTCGAGCTCGCGCGCCGCGAGAATGCCGAGCGTTTGCACCTGGACACGCGCGCGGAGGCGGATTTGGACGATCGGTTGGACGGGCTGTTAGCGAAGCTGGATCCCGAGTATCTGCGGCGCTCTCCCAATACCGTCTTCGAGCGGGTGAACCTGCGGCGAACGATCTTGGACCTAGACACCGCAACCAAACTGATCGTCGGATTGCGTGCAAACAAGTCCGAGCCGAAGTGGCTGCGCGAGCTCGCCGACGAGGCGGAGGTGAATGCACGCATCAAGGGACTAGTCGACGGTCGCAGCAAGTTGGTGCGCGAGATGACGTCGCTCTGGCTTGCACAACAGGGCCGCGTCAATCAGAGGATGCTCGATAATCTGGACCGGGATCTGCGTGCCGGCTTTGGCCCCGACGGCAACCTGACCGAGAGCGGGGCACGCGATCTCACCGATTTCCGTCGCTTTCACGGTAGGAGTAATGTCTTCGGCGACCTCCTGGTAGGTGGCCACGTCGTGTGGAACGTGGAGGGACAGCCTTGGACCGGGCCGCGCAATGATCCACGTCGCGCAGACGAAATCCGTTATTTCGAGGTCGATCCCTCGATGTACGTTGGCGAGCATTTCACGTTGCTCATCGTCGATGGTGTTCCGCGGCGGGACGTGCAGGCGAAATTTCGGCTGGCGTTCGATGACCCGCCAGCGGACTTCAAGCCCGAGCGCGACAGTAGAAGCGCGCGCCGGCCAACCGCCCAAGACAAGACCAGCCGTCCCACCGTGACGTTCGTTTTCGGGGTGCGGGACATCAACCGCGAGGGACCCAGAGACAAGGAATCAAACGGCCGCACGATAGCCCCCATGCGTGCCCGGGGCCTGCGCATCGACACCGATCGGGCCGAGTTGGTCGAGGTCACCCGTCCGAGCTACCCGGATGGAAAACGCTACCAGGTCAACGTGGCTTCGAAGTCACTCGGCGCCTGCAACGTCGCCCGGGCGGCATCTCGCTCGACCGTGGACGTCGCGATTCGCGTTGACGGCGCCCGGATTAAGGCAACCGTCGGCGATCAGACCTGCGATCTGAGCATGGACAAACCTGCCACGGGCTTCTATGGATTCCTGATTGAGCGACCAGGCTACGTGACGATTCGGCCGACCGCCTTTGGTGGAGGGCAATAGCGCAACCGCGAACAGGGAAATGCGTCGATCCCGCTCGTTTTCCTACAGCTGGCCTTCGACTTGGATGGCCCTGCCGCGATCAGCCTGTCGCGAAATCGCGGCCGGTCATTTAGCTTCCGCTTGGCAGCACGAGCACCATGGTCAAGTGCCCAGGTCGCGTTTGCACCGCCACCGTGCCTACCACTCGATTGGTTGCCGCGATCGCCGAGGTGATCACCGCCCCACCTGTTTTGATGTTCACGAAACCACCGGCTCCGGAGTCGTCGGTGGTGGGCGCGGTCTTCGAAGGTAAACCACCCTGGAGAAAGTACATTGTCGTGCTTTCGTCCGTTTCGTCACTGGACAGCACCATCCCTGCCGCTGGCCTGCCCAGGCAATCCAGGGCTGTCGTCATGATGACGGTGCGATCCGCGCTCACCGACGCCCCGATCCCCGAGAACATCCCTCCGAAGAAGTTGGCTGGCACCATGGGCAGGGTGCTGGAGGCTCGCTGTTTGCGCGTATTCGGCGGAAAGAACAACGTCGGATAGATGCCATCGCCTTCCGTCTGAAAGTAGCCGTCGAAGCCGGCGGGCATTTCCACATCGAGCTGACCCGCTTGATTGCTTTGATACTGGGCAATCGGGAGTTGGCAGTCGGCGTCGAGCTTCGCGCATAACGTGAGACTGATCCCTGGTAGGGGCTTCTGGCTCAGTAGGTCCGCCCCGGTGAAGACCACGTGAACCGTGCCGGAGGCGACATCATCGGTGTTCTGTTCGTTGAGACAAGCCCACGTTGGATCAGGCCGGCACACGGAATCGGTGCAGACATTGCCCGCGTACGCGGGCCCGCGGGATGTGCAGTCACTGGCCGTCTTGCACTGCACGCGCTCGCTGTCCACGACCATGCTGCACGCGGAGCTCGTCGCGCTCAAAATTCCTAGACACAAGAACAAACGGTGTCGAGTCATGGTCCTCTCACTGACAACAGCTGAAATCCTCATGGTTCGCCAGCGCCTCACCATGCACCGTGCAGCAGCATGCCACCCACGGTGGGAACCAGCGCAACAGAGCTCTTCGTGCTCGATGACTTTGGGGATCTCGTATCCGTGAGAAGGAAGTACAGAGCCACACTGCCCGAAACCAGTGTGGCCGCACCGAAGGCATCGGTCAGGTGGGCGTAGGTCGTCATCTTCGTGCGCGCACTGTCCACGTTGTCCTTGGTATTCGGAATCTTGTTGAGCTCGACGTTGAAATCGCTCTTGGCGCTCAACGCTAGGAGGCCGAAGATCCCGGTGGCAATCGCAAACCCTCCAGTCACCACCGTGCTGGTGATGAGACCTATCCGGGGTGGCGCTTTGGGCGCTGGATCTCTTTCGCTGAGGAATGCTGGCATTTCCTTCTCGGCGCCAGTTGCCGGCGAGCGAACACGGCCCGCCTGCGGCTCCACGGGCGCGGCCATATCCATGACCAGCTTGGCCTTTTCCCTGCCGACCACGGTGACCACACGAGCGGTCACCGCGTAGCCAGACTTGACGGCTGTGATCCGGCGGGGACCGGCATTCACCAGAACGGCGGACTTCAGCGGCGAAACTCCGACGGATATATCATCGACCCGGATGTCTGCCCCATCCTCGCTGCACACGATGTCCAGATTGGCAATCCGCTCTTCCAGCTTCTGATTCAACTCGCTAACCTCTATCCGCCGATCTGCCGCGATTTCGCTTCCACCTTCCTGCACGTATTGCTTGAGGGCCTTGAGCGAATTCACGTAGTCGTGAAGGTCGAAGTAAGCCTGAGCGATGTTGTACAGCAAACGGTAGTTGGGACTGATCTGGTACGCCCGACGAAACTCGGCCAGGGCGGCTTCGAAGCTCCCTTCGTTGTACAACTTCACACCGTGATGGAAATTGGCGCGTGCCCTCTCGGTCGCGTTTGAAGCGTCTGCCGGTCCTGCTGCCAGCGCGGATGACGCGAGAAGAAAAGACAAGCCAGCGGCGAGTATTGAGACATTCCTTTTCATGGGGCGTATGGATCCGTTTCGTCGATCTTCCTGGTTGGACGGCTGGTGGTGGGACGACGCAAGCTCATGCCGAAATCTTCGACCGGGGTCGCGGCAGGCGCCTCCTTGGGATCGGCCTTGGTATCGTTTGGGGGCGGTGGTGCGGCGACCTGTGGACCGCGGGATTTCGGGCCCACGTGCAGCGCGCCGGGCCTTTCGGCCTTCTTGGGCTTGGCGTCGAGGTAGGAGTGCTTGTGCACAGGTCGCGGGGTTTCTTCCCGTTGTGCGGCGATCTCGATTGGGGCTTCGGCGGGCTCGGGGACGTCGGTAGGAATTGCCAGCGACACAACCGGCAAAACTACGGGTTTCGTCCGCGCCGCTTCTTCTGGCTTCGTGGGGACGGCGGCCGTCGCAATGACCGCTCGCGCCAGAGGCGCCTTGCCTCGAGCCTTGCTGCGTGGATAGAACACGAAAAGCCCGGCCACCACGCCCACGGCGAACGCCCCGGCAACGACGGAGAGAACCCTGGCTTTGGAGTGCACCGGCCGATTCAGGACGGGTGGATTCACGACTTGGGGATCTGTCACGGGCGGAGGCGTAGCGGGCAACGAATTGAACTCCCGCCAAGCCAGGCCAGTCCGGTTGATTCTTGGAGCCGCAGGGAGGGGGGATGGGGTGCTCATGGTCGAAGGGAGGGGAGGAGAAGGCAGGTGGCGGTAGAGCGTCCATCGGACGCGGGGAGGCTAGTACGCAGGGAGGCTAGTACAAGGAGGCAAAACTTTCCAGCGTCGTCGACAGTCGCTGCCCCTTAATGACCCAGCTTAGGCCTCGCTTAGGCCCCACCAGATCCTTTCCGTCAACGACCTGTCAACGTCCCGTCAACTCATCCAGCTTCTCTGGATAACGTGCCCCTTGCAGGGTGATCTTGGACGCAGCGCTGTCGATCTCGCGCAAATCGTCGGAGGTAAGCTCGAGCGTCGCGGCACCGATGTTCTCTTCGAGGCGCGCCAGCTTCGTGGTGCCGGGGATGGGAACGATCCACGGCTTTTGGGCCAGCAGCCACGCCAGCGCAATCTGGGCTGGCGTCGCCTTCTTCCGCTCCGCGATAGTGCGCAACAGATCGACCAGGGCCTGATTCGCCTTCCGGGCTTCCGGTGTGAAGCGAGGCACGATGTTGCGGAAGTCGGAGCTGTCGAAGGTCGTGCTCTCGTCGATCTTCCCGGTCAGAAATCATTTCCTTCTTATCTGCCGGCGGTCCGTAGCCATAGCTCATGCCCATGCAGCCAAGCCCCATGGCCGAAACTTCGAGACCGCTCTTGCCTAGTTTTCGCTTTTGCATTGTCGTGTTAATTTCCTTTTAGATCCACGGATCGCGGTGCTCAACTCGAATCCGGCATTGCTCATCACCTCGGCTGCCGCCGCGGCATTGTCTTGGCGCAAGTCAGCCAGCAGAACGTGCTTACAGCGCTGACCCGCCGGGCGATGGCCTGGCGGATCAAACCGGCCCCGATGACGACGATGACGTTGCTCATTGGTGACTACTTTCTTTCGTTCATGTCCGCATCTCCGAGCGCTACTGCAACCGAAAGTCGACCCGGCTGTCGCGCACCTTGTCCTTGTGCTCGGGCGCAATCGATTTCGGCTCGACAAGGAAGACTCGCTCAGTTTCGATCTTTTTGCTTTGCAAAATGTGCTCCCGCGCGGTCTGCGCGCGCTGACGGGCAAGCAACCGCAGGTCGTCGTCGGTGGCGACAATGGCGCCAAGCATGAGCCGCTCCGTCTCAGCAATGGGGATATCCTTCAGCATGCCAAGCGCATTCTTCGGCTTCGTAATGCCAGGCTCGGCTTCGTAGGCGCGCTTCAAATACTTCGCGTACTCGGCGTCGGTGACGACCACGTTCGTACTCGTGTCGCTGCCCGCCGCCACCGCTTCCTTCATCTTTTGCGCCTTCACTTTGCGTTGCAGTTGCTGCCGTCGTAAAGCCTCGCGGTCAAGCATGGGGGACGCATGTCCCTCGATCTCGAGACGTAAGCCCGGGCGCTCGAATAGCGCCTTGGCCAAGGTATCGAGCTTCGCACGTTGGCCGATGGCGATGTCGGATTGGCCGGGCTCGAATTCGAGCCATGCCAGATCTTCGCCACTGCCGAACAGCGACCCGATCAGAGCGAAGGGCGAGGTCGCAGCCTTGACGAGCAGATTTTCGACCACCGTGAGCACCACGCTCCAGATGCTGAACTTCGGGTCATCGAGAGAACCCGTAACGGGTACATCCAATTGAATGACGCCGTGCCGATCTTTGAGCAGTGATACCGCCAAGCGCACCGGCAAATGGGTCGCGTCTTTGCTTTCGATGGACTGCCCGAACGTGAACTGCGACAGCTTGACGTTGTTCTGCGCGTTAAGCTTGCGCGCGTCGATGAGGTACTTGAGGTCGAGATAGAGCTGTCCCTTCTCGATGGCATAGCCGGCGTACTTGCCGGAATACGGTGTCATGGCCGACAGGTCGACGTCGGCAAGCTTGAACGTCAAATCAACGAAGGGATTCTTGGCGAGGGGATTGATCCTACCGCCAATTTCAAGCGGGCCGTTGCCGAGCATGCCCGAAAGAGCGACGGTCGCACGTTCGCCTTCGTCGAACGACAAACCCGACACGCGGCCGCCGAAATGGCTCAAGCTCGTGGCGAAGGCAGGATGCGTGGACCGATCCTCGAGGTTGATGGTTCCGTCGCTTAGGACCACCGCTCCGATGTGGACAGGCAAAGGCGCCGCCGATGCAGACGCGGCAACCGGCGGGGGCGCGGCGTCTGACGGCCACGACGGCGACGACGCTTGCTTGGCCCCTTTCTTCTGCGGCGCTTTGTTGTCTGGCGGAAC
>Ga0066789_10001477_pt1 | contig 10157 bp, 6 predicted proteins | sample OrgsoiDNA2013049_FD_70960 | JGI IMG/M metagenome (GOLD analysis project Ga0066789, IMG submission 70960) | Permafrost soil microbial communities from the Arctic, to analyse light accelerated degradation of dissolved organic matter (DOM) -... | ecosystem: Environmental > Terrestrial > Soil >...
ACGCGCCCGGTGAGCCCCAGCTCCGATATTTTGGCGCTGACGTAGTCGTACTGATTTTGGGAAAGCGTGATGCCGGTGGCGTTAACGCCGTAGCTTTGCGCGGCCCAGAAAATCAAGCCGCCCCACCCGCATCCGATATCGAGGAGTTCTTCGCCGGGCTGCAAGCGCAGCTTGCGGCAGATGTGATCGAGCTTTTGCGCCTGCGCCAGGTCGAGGGTGTCGGTGTCGGTTCTGAAATACGCGCACGAGTAGACCATGCGCTGATCGAGCCAGAGGCGATAGAAGGAATTCGAAACGTCGTAGTGATGCTGGATATTGGTCTTGTTGCTGCGATGCTGGTGCATCCACGAGCGGACGCGGGCGCGCACCGCGTCGCGACCGTGCGTCACCGAGCCGACCAGTGCCTCGGCGATGGCGAGGACGCGCCGCGCGCCGCCGGAGAAATCGATGTCGTTGTGGACGTAGGCGCGGGCGAGCTTGCCAAGCTCGGGCGCCGCGAGCGCCCTGACTCCGTTCAGGTTACGGGCGTAAACGTCGACTTCCGGCGTCGCGGACAGCGCAACGCGGCCCCCGTCGGGCAGCACCAATGCCACAGGGATATTGCGACCGCCGTAGCGGTGTTCGACGATTTTTTTGAGCGGCTCTTTCATACCCATTGAACGTACGAACGGGAAGCACGCAGCTATGGGAATTCTACTCGGGTCCGGCCAAATTGCAGCAAGTACACTTGTAGGACGCCGGCCGACGCGCGCCCACGACTGCAGGATGGCAATCGACCGCGGGCGCGTATCCGAAAGTGCGAATTTCTACTTACGGTTCCGAGGCTTGCTAGCCTGGAATAGCTCGTACATCTTGCGGAATACGGGCCCCGGCACGCCGGCGGCAAAGGGCTTCCCGTCGACGGTGGTCACGGCGAGGACCTCCTTGGTCGATGACGACAGCCACATCTCGTCCGCCTCCAGAGCTTCTTCCCGGGCAATCGGGCGAACCTCCAATGGCATGCCGCCGTTTCGTGCCAGCTCGAACGCAGCGTCGTACGTAATGCCGGGCAGGATCTGGTTGTCTTTGGGCGGAGCCACGATGACGCCGCCGCGGACGATGAAAACATTCGACGCTGACGCCTCGGTCAGGTAGCCGTCGCGAAACAATATCGCCTCGGCCGCGCCGGCGTCGGTCGCAAGCTGCCGCGCCAGCACGTTGCCCAGGAGCGAAATCGTCTTCAGGTCGCAATGCAGCCAGCGCTCGTCGATTGCGGTGACGACCGCGACCCCGCGCTCGATCTGCTCCGCGGTGGGCAGTGGCAGCGGGTTGCTCATCATGAACACCGTCGGCGTGACACCCATGGGAAAGGAGTGATCGCGCTTGGCGGCGCCGCGAGTCACCTGAAAATAAACGCCCTGATCATCGAACGGAGTGCGTGCTACAAGATCGCGAATAATCGATTCCCATTCGGCATTGGTATGCGGGTTCGCAAGCCGAATGCCGTCGAGGCTGCGCTGCAGGCGCGCGAGGTGCTGAGGCAGGCGATACGGTTCGCGGCGATAGACGGGAATCAATTCGTACACGCCGTCGCCATAGATGAAGCCGCGGTCGAGCACCGAAACTTTCGCGTCCTCGATCGGCAGAAAACGGCCATTGAGATATACGGTCATGAGCGGTGCCTTGGTGGGTAGCGGGTCGTGCGGTCGATGAATGCGTCGGTGGAACGGTCCTGAACGCGGGCGCTCACTTGAGCCACAGGCGCATGGTGTCCCACGCACGCCCGAAAAGGCTCGCGAGCGGCAGGTCCACCAGGGCAACCAGCGGATACTCGCCGACCGGCTTGGAGTCGAGCGTGACCTTGACCACGCCGACGCGTTGTCCCTGGGTGATAGGAGCCACTAGCGGCTCGACGGCCTCCAGCGTGAGCTTCAAGCTCTGCGCCTGGCCCTTGGGCAGCGTCACGTACTGGTCGGCGACGAAGCCCGCGGGCACCGAATCGGAGGTTCCCTTCCATACCTTGAGTGCGCTGACCTGCGTCCCGTTCTGGTAAAGCTGCACGGTGTCGTAGAACTGGAACCCGTAGTTAAGCAGCTTCTGCGCTTCACTGGCGCGCGCGGCGTCGGACGACGCGCCGAGCACCACGGCAAGCAGTCGCCGCGGACCGCGCTTTGCCGACGCGATCAGGCAATATCCCGCGCCGTCGGTAAATCCGGTTTTCATGCCGTCGACGTACGGGTCGCTCCACAGCAGCCGGTTGCGGTTCGACTGCGTGATGTTGTTGTAGCGATATTCCTTGATCGAGTAGAGCGGGTAGTATTCCGGGAAATCGCGGATGATGGCGGCAGCGATCAGGCCGAGATCGGCGGCGGTCGAAACCTGTTGCGGCGCCGGCAGGCCGGTGGCGTTGACGAAGCGCGTGCTCTTCATTCCGATGCGCGCCGCCTCGCGGTTCATCCGCTCGACGAACGACTCCTCCGAGCCCGCGGTCATTTCCGCCAGCGCGATTGCCGCGTCGTTTCCCGACTGCACGATCTCGCCGTGCAGCAGCTCGTCCACCGAGACCGCTTTTTTGGGATCGATGAACATTCTCGAGCCCTCGGCGCGCCAGGCCTTCTCCGACAGCTTGGCCATTTGCGATGGCGTCAGCTCCTTGTCCTTGAGCGCGTGAAAAACCAGGTATGCGGTCATCAGCTTGGTGAGCGACGCCGGCTCGCGCGGCTCGTCGGCGTTGACCGCGACCAGCGTCTGGCCGCTGAGAATGTCGATTAGCAGATAGGCCTTGGCGGCGATCGGCGGTGGCGGAACCGCCGCAGGCACTGCGTTCTGGCTCGACACGGCGATCGAAAAAAAGACCAGCGCAAAGGACAGCGAAGCGCGAGGGAAAAAAGGCATTGCTCGAGGTCTGCAGGAAGATACGCATTATACCGTCACGTGGATGGCGCACTTTCTTGCCGCCGGTGCCAGAGCTCCAGGCGCAACGACAGCCGGGCCTGGCGTGCGGAGCGCGGGCGTTACCGCGAGCCCATTTCCACAGCGAGCTCGGTGCACGGGCTGGCGGCAAGCGCGCTCTGCCACGCGCCGAACCAGTCGGACATCGCGGCGCTGGAAGGTAGCGCAAGCCTGACGATGCGCGACGAGCTTTCGGCCCAGCAGAAATAGTCCGTGGCCAGCGCCGTGCCGGTCGCCTGGCCCGACGCGACCGCCGGCCAGACTTTCGCAAGTGGATAGCGTCGCAGCGCATCCACCAGCCCGCGCTGCGCGTTCGCGGGCCACGCGGCAAGATCGGCCGGGGTCTGCACGATCAACCGAGACGACAGCGAAAGTGGCTGCGTCGGCGGAAGCACGAGCCCTCCCTGTGCGTTGCGACCGAATGGAACGCTGCCCAGATGATCGGGCACCAGCACGAGTCCATATCCTGATGGCGCGACCTCGTTCGTTGCGCCGGGCAACGCCTTGATGAGCGCGCGCGCCTGCACGCCTGCTGCGCTCCACGGCGCGACCGTGGCGCGCAGCAGGAGAAGCTCGGTTGCGATCAACACGAGACTCGCGCCCAGCACCATCGCGCGTCGCCGCTTCACGCCCAAATGCGCGGCAGGCGCCGCAGTCGCGGCAACGGCAAGACCGACCAGTAGCGCGAGCAGCGCGGACGTGGTGTAGAACAACCTCCCCTGCTCTCCATCCGCGGCAAGCGCAGATAGATGGGGCAGCAGCAGGGCGACGGAAAGGAGGGCCGAGGCCGCGACGGCAAGCGAGATGGCGCGGGCGGCGCGCCCCCTCCAGCACGCAAGCGCACCGAGCGCGAGCAGCACCGCGATCGCAATCAAGAATAGAGCGCGCGCAAGAGGCAGCGGCAGCAGCGCGTCGATCCAGGCGCGGGCCGATGCCATCGCGTGCATCCATGCGCCGCTCGCCAGCGCTTTCAGCGGCGAGGTCCCGGCGTAGACCTGAAACGGGACGCCGAAAATGGCCGTCCGCATTATGAAGTAGGCGAGCGCCAGCAGAAGCCAAGGCGCGGCGTCGCGTATCCCCAGGACCAGAATGCGCGGCGCGGAAGCCTGCGCTGTCGCGGCGCGGCGCGCCACGGCCATGACCAGCACCATGAACGGCAAAAGCGCCGCTGATTCCTTGCTCGCCAAAGCGCAAGCCGCCGTCAACAGCGCCGCCGCGCCCCAGCGGTCGTTCCAGCGCTGCGCCCGCTGAAAGAACGCGAGGGTGGCCAGCATGAAGAACAACGCGAGCAGATCGTAGCGCCCCGAAACCCACGCCACCGCTTCGGGGCTGGTAGGAAACATCAGGAAGACCGCGGCGGCGATTGCGGGACCGGCATTCGAACCGCCGATTCCCAAGTCCAGTGAAAATCTTCGAACGATGGCAAATACCAGAGCGCCGCTGGCAAGATGCAGATCGAGGTTGGTCAGACGCCACAGTAGAGGGTCGGCGCCCGCTAGCGAGAAATTGACGCCGAAGCTCGCCATCGAGAGCGGCCGGTAATAAAAGCTCGGCGAATCCAGCCCGGAATAAAACTTGGAAAGAAGCGCGGGGAGGAGGCGTCCCTCGTGCGACCAATCCGCCAATGCCGCGAGCACCGCGTAATCGTCGCTGAGCAGCGCGCCGGAGAGCGTCGGCAAGTAAATCAGCGCACACGCCACGAAAGGCGTCAGCACCAGCGCTGCGTCGCGCCATTGCACGGTTCGCATTTCAGCGCGCGTCCTTGCTCAGCAGCCTGCGGTCGATCTCGGTGCGGGTGCCAGAGGTGTTGACGACGACCGTGCGCACCTCGGCGGCGCCGCGCGCGAGTGCCTGCGCCGGCACTATTGCCGTAAAGCCCGCGTCGGCGGTATTCGGATACCCGGGAAAATAGAGCGTCAGCGGCTCGGCGCGCGCGCCCCGGTATGGCAGGCCGTAACGCGCCGGTAAAGCCGCACCTCCGTCGACAATCAGCTGCACGCTTGCGACGCCGCTCGGATCGATCGCCCAGCCGGAAAATTCGACGTCGCCGGGAGGGACCTTGTTCTGGGCCGGACGATCGACAACACCGAACGACATCGGCGTGGTGCTCACGGCGTAACGCAACGGCGCCCGGGCGAGCAGCGCGACCCCGATCGCGAGCAGCGCGAACGCCGCCGCAGGCACGCCGGCGCGTCCGCCTGGAATGCCGAAGGGCGCCAGCATCGGCGTGAGGAGTCCGGCTCCCAGCACGACGACCGCCGCATACAGCGCCACACTGGCAAGCTGCGCGTGACGCGAGACCTCGACATAGCCGTCTCCGAAAATGGAAGTCATGACCGCGTACCAGGCGATACCGGTCAGCGAATACAAGGCCAGCGAAAGCGCCGAACACCGGTGGGACCACGCGGCGATGACGCAGACGACCGCGCTGCCCAGAAAGATTGCACCCGTTGCGGCCAGGATGTGCAGGAACGCAGACAACGGCATTTCAACCACCACCGGACCGATGCTGCCCGCGAGGACTCCCACTGCTGCGCGCACCGAATCGCTGCCGGCGTATCGCGAGCCTTCCACGCTGCCGAGGTAACCGAGGCGCCAATCCTGCAGTTGCGGTATGCCACGCAGTACGCTGCGCAGCAAGGTCATCGGTTCGGTCGCGGCCAGCGCGACAATGCGCCGTCTCGGCATCACAAGCGCTTCCGGACACGTCGACTCGAGCGCCTCGCCCATGGGCTCGTACCAGGTCGCGCCGACGGAGCGCAGACAGCGTTCCGGCAAGCCGAGCCGCTTCGCGGTCAGCGCTTCGTTTCCGGACGCGGGAAGGATCGCACCCAGGACGACATCGGCGTTGTTGGCCAGGGCGATCGTTGGATGACGGCCGATGAGCCCGGCTTGCGAAAACGCAACTGCACCGGCGACCGCAACGAGAAACAGTGCGCTGCGACGGGCCTTTGCCCAAAGCGAGATCGTCAGCGGAACGATGAGCAGTGCCGGCAAAAGCATGTGCTGCTGCCGCGACAAGCCGAGGCCGATCAGACTCAGCGCCAACGCGGTCATCTGCGTCGATGAAGGCGGGATCGATGTCGTCTCGCGCGTACCGATGGCGACGAGCAGCGCCACGCTCGCGTACGCGAACAGCAGCGCGGTGAATTCGGTGTACAGCGTGTTGACCCACAGCGTAACGATCGGATCGCTCATAACCAAGGCAAACACGAGACCGTGAGCCAGTGCAGGTCCCGGCCTGCGGCGTAGCAGGATGCCGAGCGCGAATGCGATCACCACCAGCGTCACCGCCTTGATTGCGCCGATGACGCGCAGGTCAACCGTTTCGCCCGGCGCCAGCGTCGCGGCGACGGGCGCCACGAAAAGGAGCTCGCTGCTCCAGTAGCATTCGTCGGGCCGGCGCTCGCCGCGGACAAAGCGCGCGATCGGCGCCTCGGGATGTGCCTGCAACTTGTCGGCCTCGGGGACATCGGGCCAGAGGCCGACGCACGCCGAGATCCGCCGCATGTCGAACTGATTGGCATAACCCAGTAACGGCGCGGCGCCGACAAGCGCAAACACCCGCCATGCGCCAATGCCGATCAGAACCAACGCGAGCAATGTTGCGTATCGCGTCCGGTCAGGCATCATGGCATGGGGTCGATGCAGACCAGCGATGATTGATGATGCCGGAAGCGGGATTCGGCAACTTGAGCGGCGCGGCGTCTGGGATGAGATCCGATACGGGAACGATTATGCATTATTGGCGCGCGCTTAGGCCACAGCAATGGATAAAGAACGGCTTCGTGTGGGCGGGATTTCTGTTCGCGCACGCGTGGCACGACTCGTGGCTCGCTTGGCACGTCGCGGCGGCGTTCGCGGCCTTTTGTCTGCTTGCGAGCGCGGTCTACATCGGAAACGACTGGATCGATCGCGATGCCGATCGCGCACATCCGGTCAAGCGCAACCGCCCCATCGCGGCCGGACAAATTCCGCTGGCAGCGGCAGTGTCGATGTCCATCGCACTCGCCGTGGCCGCTTTTTCGCTGGCAGCCTGGGTGGGCGTCGAGCTGGTCGTGATCCTCGTCGCGTATCTCGCTTTGAACCTTGCGTACTCGCTGGGTCTCAAGCAAATGGTGATTATCGACGTCATTGCGGTCGCGCTCGGCTTCCTGCTGCGCCTTTTGGCCGGCACGCTCGGGGTCGGCATCGCGCCGTCGCCGTGGCTGTTGATGTGCGGCCTGATGCTGACGCTGCTGCTGGGCTTCGGCAAGCGCCGTGCCGAGCTCGTGGCGGTCGCTCCCGATTCGGGACGCTCGGTGCTCGCCGAATATTCCGCGGCGCTGCTCGATCGCCTGATCACCGTGTGCGTCAGCGGAACCTTGATCTCGTACAGTCTGTACACGATCAGCCCGCAAACAATCGCATTGCACGGCAGCGCGAACCTCGTTTACACGGTGCCGATCGTCACCTATGCGCTTTTTCGTTATCTGTATCTGCTCGACCGGCAACGTGCCGCGGAGGACCCCAGCCGGCTCATGCTTACCGACCACCATTTGCAGGGCGCGGCGCTGGCGTGGCTGGCAGCGGTCGTCTGGGCGCTCACGCACGGAAGCTGATCGCCCGCGCCAGCCTCGGCGTTGGCCGCGTACCCCGGCGCGGAGGCTGGGCGCTCAGCTGCCCAGAAAGGCGAAATCGACTTCGGGTTTGCGCCCGGAAACGAGATCCGCGATCGCTTTTCCGGATCCGCAGCTCATCGTCCAGCCGAGCGTTCCATGACCGGTATTGAGATATAGGTTCGGATAGCGCGTGCGTCCGATGATCGGAACGTTCGACGGTGTCGCCGGCCGCAATCCGGTCCAGTACTCGGGCCGCTCGATATCGATCGCGTCGCCGAACCATTCGTGCGCGCGCCGGGTCAGCGACTCGCAGCGAATGGGATTGAGATCGAGATTGTATCCGGAGAGCTCCGCCGTTCCCGCCACGCGCAATCGATCGCCGAGACGGGTGAAGACCATTTTCTTGGCATCGTCGGTGACGCTGACGGTCGGCGCCGCTGCCGGGTCGACGATTCGAAGCGTCGCTGAATAGCCCTTGGCCGGATAGACGAGAGCGCGTACGCCGATCGGTCCGAGCAACTGCGGCGTGTAGCTCGAAAGACAGACCACATAGGCGTCGGCGGAAAGCACTTGGCTTGCGCTCTGCTCGTCGATCGTATGCACGCCCGTAACTGCGCCGCCGGCAACCGCCAGCGATTCGATCGTCACGCCAAAGCGAAAGACGACTCCGCGCTGCGCCGCGAGCTCCGCCAGCGATTGCGTGAATTTCCTGGCGTCTCCAGTCTCATCGCTTGCGGTATATGTCCCGCCGGCGATCCAATCGCCGCGGCGGCCGAGAGAAGGCTCGATCGCAATACATTCAGCGGCGGTCTTTACTTCGCGCGCGACGCCATACTGCCGCACCAGCTCGGCTGCCGCGGCCGCGCCGTCGAAGCCTTCACTGTCGGTGTAGATCTGCAGAATTCCACGCTGCAGATCGTCGTAATTCACACCGGTCGTCGAACGCAGGTTGCGCAGCACCTCTCCGGAATACTTGCTGATGGCGAGTATCTGCAGCATGTTGCGCCGGGTGTGCGACGGCAGGCACTCGATGAGAAACTGCACTGCCCATCGCCATTGCTGCAGATCGAGGCGCGGACGGAACAGCAACGGCGCGTCGGCATGTCCCAGCCACTTGAGAATCTTGAACGGCGCCTCCGGATTGGCCCACGGCTCGACGTGCGAGACCGAGATCTGGCCGCCGTTGGCGAACGATGTCTCCAGCGCCGCGGCGCTGTGCCTTTCGACGACGGTGACCTCGTGTCCACACTCGCGAAGAAACCATGCAGTCGTGGTTCCGATCACGCCCGCACCGAGAACCAGAACCTTCATCCTGCGACGCCCTAAGCGTATTCCGCAACGGGAATGCAGGCACAAAAAAGATTGCGGTCGCCGTACACGTTGTCGGCGCGTCCGACCGCCGGCCATATCTTGTTCAGCTTCACGCCGGCCATCGGATAGGCCGCCTGCTCACGGCTGTAAGCGTGCTTCCACTCCGTCGCAAGCAAGGCTGCCGCGGTGTGCGGCGCATTCTTCAACGGATTGTCCTGACGGTCCATCCGTCCTTCCTCGATGGCGCGAATTTCTTCGCGGATCGCCAGCATGGCGTCGACGAAGCGATCGAGCTCCGCCTTGGATTCGCTTTCCGTCGGCTCGATCATCAGCGTTCCGGCGACCGGGAAGCTCATCGTCGGCGCGTGAAACCCGTAGTCCATCAGCCGCTTCGCGACGTCCTCGACGGTGACCTCGCTCGTCTCCTTCAGCGGCCTCAAGTCGACGATGCACTCGTGCGCGACCAGGCCGTGGCTGCCCGCATAGAGGACCGGAAAATGCGGAGAGAGCCGCCGCGCAACATAATTTGCCGCGAGAATCGCCGATTCGGTGGCCGCCCTCAGGCCATCGCCGCCCATCATCGTGATGTACATCCACGAGATCGGCAGAATGCTGGCGCTGCCGTAAGGCGCCGCGGACACCGGGCCGATATGCTCGGACACCGTCTCGGGAGTCTTGCCCGGAAACCCCGGCAGCACCCGGTGCGTCGGCAGGAACTTCGCCAGATGCGCGCCCACCGCGACCGGTCCGACGCCAGGGCCACCGCCGCCGTGCGGGATGCAAAACGTCTTGTGCAGATTCAAGTGCGATACATCGGCGCCGAATTCACCCGGCGCGGCGAGCCCGACCAGCGCATTGAGATTCGCTCCATCGACATAGACCTGTCCGCCATTGGCGTGCACGACCTCACAGATTTCCTTGATCCCGGTTTCGAATACGCCGTGCGTTGACGGATAAGTGATCATGATCGCTGCGAGATCAGCGCGATGCGCCTCGGCCTTGCTGCGCAAATTGTCGATGTCGACGTTGCCGCCTTCGTCGCATGCGACGACGACCACCTTCATCCCTGCCATCTGAGCCGACGCAGGATTAGTGCCGTGCGCCGATGCCGGTATGAGGCAGACGTTGCGCAGCGGCTGCCCCTGCGCAGCGTGATACGCCTTGATGATCAGGAGTCCGGCGTACTCGCCCTGCGCGCCGGCGTTGGGCTGCAGCGACACCGCGGCGTAACCCGTCGCCGCGCAAAGCATGCGCTCGAGGCAACCGATCATTTCCCGATAGCCGACCGTCTGGTTCGCCGGCGCGAATGGATGC
>Ga0066789_10001479_pt1 | contig 10151 bp, 12 predicted proteins | sample OrgsoiDNA2013049_FD_70960 | JGI IMG/M metagenome (GOLD analysis project Ga0066789, IMG submission 70960) | Permafrost soil microbial communities from the Arctic, to analyse light accelerated degradation of dissolved organic matter (DOM) -... | ecosystem: Environmental > Terrestrial > Soil >...
CGATCATCACTCGTCTTTTCATGCCGCCCGACAGCGCCATGATCTTCGAATCGCGCTTCTCCCATAACGACAGATCGCGCAATATGCCCTCGATGTACGAGGGGTTGGGAGCGCGGCCGAACAGGCCGCGACTGAACGTCACGGTGGCCAACACCGTTTCGAATGAATCGGTGGTCAATTCCTGCGGGACGAGTCCGATTTTGGTGCGCGCCGCGCGGTAATCGCGAACGATGTCATGTCCGTCGGCGGTCACCGAACCAGTGGTCGCGGTGACGATGCCGCAAATGATGCTGATGAGGGTCGTCTTTCCCGCGCCGTTGGGACCTAAGAGGGCGAAGATCTCACCCTTCTCAATGTCCAGATTCGTCGTATTCAGCGCATGCACGCCCGACGCATACGATTTCGTCAGGTTCGATATCGATATTATCGGTGGCATTCGCAGACCCGGCGGGAGAGGTCAGCCATTGCCGATCCGCTTGACGAGGGCGCGCGTGAATTCCGAAGTGTTGGCGCGCCCGCCCAAATCGCCGGTCTTCACGTTGTCGACATTCAGCGTATCGCCGATCGCGCGCCGCAGTCGCGCCGCGAGTTCGGGCAAATTACAGTGCTCGAGCATCATTGCCGCGGCAAGCAGAAGGGCGATCGGGTTCGCGATTCCTTTCCCTGCGATATCGGGCGCGGAGCCGTGCACCGCCTCGAATATCGCCGCATCCGTGCCGATATTGGCGCCGGGCATCATGCCCAAACCGCCGACCAGTCCGGCGACCAGGTCGGAGAGAATATCGCCGAAGAGATTGGTCGAGACCAGGACATCGAATTGCCACGGGTTCAGCACCAGCTTCATGGCGCAGGCGTCGATGATGACACTGTCGAGGGTGAATTGGCCCTTGTACTTTCGCTCATATAGATCCATCCCGGTTTCCAGGAAAATCCCGGTGAGGGCCTTCATGATGTTGGCCTTGTGCACGATGGTCACTTTCTTGCGGCCGGTGGCGACCGCGTGCGCGAACGCGAAATCGAGCAACCGCCGGCTGCCCTGACGCGTGTTGACGCCCGTGGCCATGGCGACCGCATGGGGATCGTCGTCGATCTGAATGTAATGTTCGTGGCCGATGTAGAGGCCCTCGAGATTCTCGCGCACCACCACGAGATCGATGTTGTCGAAGCGGCCGCCAGGAACGAGCGTGCGCGCCGGACGCAGGTTTGCATACAGCTTGAATTCCTCCCGAAGGCGAACGTTCGACGAGCGGTAACCGCCGGCCGATGGAGTCTCGAGGGGTCCCTTCAGTGCCAATCGCGTTCGTCGGATGCTGTCGATGGTTTTGGGCGGCAGGGGGTCGCCGGCGGATTTGACCCCCTCGAGTCCGGCGACCTGGGTGTCCCAATGGAACGGAGCGCCGAGCGCTTCCAGGGCGGCCAGCGTTGCGTCGACTATTTCGGGTCCGATCCCGTCTCCGGGGATCAGCGTGGCGGGAATCGGCTGTTGCATCGATATCGTCTCATTGAATGAGGGGAGGGAATTAGGATACCGGAACTCGGGGGTACTACACTGTGATCTCTATTTTGGGGTAGCGCCCCATCGACTAAAGGAAGCGACTCATCGACAACCCGTTAGTCATCGAAGCGACCCACCGGTGGGTGGAGAAAGCCGTCATCGGGCTCGGGTTGTGCCCATTTGCCGAAGGGGTCTACCGCTCCGGCGGCGTGCGCTTTCATGTCAGCGAGCAGCGCTCCGCAGCCGGTTTGCTGGAGGAACTTCGCTCGGAACTCAATCTTCTGCATGTCTCGGACCCCCGTGTCTGCGAGACCACGCTGCTGATTCATCCCTGGGTGCTGACCGATTTCATCGAGTTCAATGATTTCCTGCAGCTTTGCGACGCAACGGTGGCCGATCTCGGCCTCGAGGGAGAGATCCAGGTCGCAAGCTTTCATCCGCAGTATCAGTTCGCGGGCACCCGTCCGGAGGACATCGAGAACCATACCAATCGGTCGCCTTTTCCCACGTTGCATCTGTTGCGGGAGGCGAGCGTCGAGCGTGCGCTGGCGGCGGTGCCTGACCCCGACTCGATTTATCAGAACAACATCCGACGGCTGCGTGCACTGGGGTACGCCGGGTGGCAGGCGTTGTGGACGGACGGGCGCGAAAGCTAATCTCAGCCCGTGACTCCCGCGTCATCGCCGGTGCTTGGGCCCAAGGCCTTGCGCATGGGAATGAACTCGATGCTCTCTCCCGCACCCACCTCGTAACGCACCATTTCCGAACCGACATAGCCCCGGGCGGCATACAGTTTGACTCCCGGCAGGGTGGCCATGAGCTCCACCTCGGAGAAACCGCGGGTCCGCGCCTCCTGTTCGCAGCGCTCGAGCAACAGGGTGCCGATGCCGCGCCGCGCCGACGCGGGGTCGACGAAGAAAGCTCGGACCTTGGCCGCCTGGCTCTTAGGATCGAGCAGCGAGGAGTCGCGACCGCCCCGGGCATCGCTGCCGAACAGCGTCGAGCGAAAGCTCCAGCCGCCGCAGCCGACGATGGCGCCGTTTTCTTCGGCGACAAAATAGGTTTGATCGTTGAGCAACTGAGTGTCGACGCCGAACGCGCCGCGCAGTGCGCCTTCCACTTGGGCAGGCCGGTACTCGGCCGTGCTCAATCCCCGCGCCGATCTCGCGATCAATGATTGGAGTGCCGGTACATCGTCGAGCGTCGCCTTGCGGAGCGTAATGGACACGTGCGCGGACCTTGGAGCTCAGTTCATTCCAGCGACGGTTGGCGCGCCGTCGCGGCGATAGACGATGCCGCCCTTCATGACGAAGGTCACATGGCTCCATTGCGCGGGGTCATCCAGCGGACTCTGCATCGTCGCGACCAGGTCTGCAAAACGGCCGGATTGCACCGACCCGACTTGGGTAGCCGCACCCAGCAGATCGGCGGCATTGCGCGTCGCCGCGTACAGCGCCTGGATGGGGGCCATTCCGTTGCCGATCAGCAGGGTGAATTCCATGGTGTGATCGCCCTGGCCCAGGTCCGTGCCATAGGCGATCTTGACTCCGGATTTGACGGCAAGGGGTAGATTGCGTTTCGGCAGCAGGTCGTTGTCCAGTTCCTTCTGTGCCGTTCCGGGCGTCAGCAATTCCGGATGGTCGCGGGCCGCGGCATAGAAGACGTCGTAGACGCTCAATGTCGGCACCAGGTACGTACCATGCGCCTTCATCAACGCAAACGATTGGGCGGTGGCGAATGAGCCGTGTTCGACCGAGTCCACGCCCGCGCGCACCGCGTTTCGATGGCCGCCGCCGGGTAGATGTGCGCCGCCACCTTCAGCCCTAAGGAATGAGCCGTCTCCACCGCGACGCGCATCTCCTCGTCGGTCATCAACTGCTGCCGCGGATCATCGCCGGTCGAGGCGATCCCACCGGATGGCACCAGCTTGATGACATTCGCCCCCCGGCTGCGATGCTCGCGCACGCGCAGGCGTGCCTGTTCCGCAGAATTCACGACGCCGCGCTCCCATCCCGGATGCGACAACCCGGCATCCAATCCGCTCGTTCGGTCCGCGTGCCCGCCGGTCGGACCTAAGGCTTCGAGGGACACCCACAGCCGCGGACCGGGAATTTTCCCCGCGTCGATGGCATTGCGCACAGCGACGGTCTCATCGCCGCCGCCCAGGTCGCGCGCGCCGGTAAACCCTTGTTGCAGCATCTCTCGCATGAACACCGCGGCATCGAAGGCACGGTCGATATCGGAGTGGGTCAACCAATATTCCGTGGCGTTGGTGCGCGTCGGCAGCAACGCCGAGATGTGCACATGGCAGTCGATGAATCCCGGCATCACGGTGGCGGTGGACAAATCGATGATGTCGGCGCCGGGCGGTGCGGTGAATCCGGGTTCCACCGACAGAATCCTGTCGTCGCGGACCGTGATCGAAACCTGATGCCGTGGGCTGTCCGAAACGCCATCCAGCAAGGTGCCGGCATGGACGACCACGTCCTTCGCACCGCAGGGCCAGGCGGCGACGCATGCGGCGGCGGACAATGCGAGCCATGAGAAGCCGGACGATATGCCGGGACCGAGAGTTTTCATGATGCCAAAGTGTATCGCAAACTCAACGGGCTTCGGAGCGTGCGGCCGAACGCAACATGGCGAAGGCGGCGTAGGTGATGACCACGATGACCAACCAGCGAAGCGCGCTCAAGGGCAGCGATTTGACGACGAAGAATGCGATCAGCACCCCCGGAATGCTGCCGACCGCAAGTCCCAGGGACGGTCCCCACGCAAAGGTGTTCGTCTGAAAAAAGCGCAGGCTCGCGACCGGCTGCACCAAGGCGCAGGCACCCATCATGATCGGAAAGGCGGCCAGGGGGTGCATCCCCAATAGGGCGAGGGTAATCATGCACGGCGCATAGAGTCCGATACCGGCGCTCATCAATGCGCCGAGTATGAAGTTGATCCCGACCGCCAGGCCGAACTTCCATCCGACCAGCGCCATGGCCGTGCCGCCCCCCGGGAGGATGCCGAGGTTCCTCGCCGCGAATACGCTGCCCGCGATCAGCAACGCGATGCCCATCGTGATTTGGATGGCACGGCGCGGCAAGTGCGCCACGATTCCGGCGCCCAGCCAGGCGCCCGCCGCAGCGCTGATCACGATCGTAATCAGCAAGACGGGTTCGACCACGATGGCGGTGACCATGAGCACGGATTCGAGCAGGGCGGCGGGCGTCAGGCCCACGTTCAGCGTTCCCGGAATCAATTCGTCGGGCACGATGTGCCGTAGCTTGAAGATCGCCGTCGTCGGCGCGAAGGACCCGATTCCCAGCGTATCGAAAAAAGCGACGACCATCCCGATGACAAGTTCCACCACCGTGGGAGGGCGGATGACCTGGTCCGGCCGCCGGACTTCGGCACCGGCTCGATTGCGGCGTGCGGCGCCGATTCCAACGATGACGAAGGCAATGCCCGCGGCGCCGAGGGCGATGTAAAATGCTGACTGAGCGACATTCATCTTGGAAATATACCTGTTGGCGGGGCGGAGTATTCACTTAGCGGTCGTTCAAGTACACTCCGACCGAACGCGGGATTACGTATGGGCCGCTGCGGCGCCCGGTTTTACGTCTGCAACATTCGCAAAACGAATGCGAAGAGAGGCCTAACAATGACGATGACTATCTTACGGGCGACGACCTTGGGCGTGGGCGCCTGGCTCGCCATCGGTACGGTCCCAGCGGCGTACGCGGCGCCTGCCGCGGAATTTCCGACTCCTTTGCCGGCCGAAACGATTCCAAAGGTGGAGAAACTGCCGGCGCACTATCCGACCACGTGGAGTTGGCTCAACTTTGCCGGGGACCGGATTGAACTGCGCAATGTGGGCAGCGACAGCCGTGAGGTCAAGGCAGAATTGCAGTCGCACGACTCCGCAACCCTGTTGATCGCCGACAATCGCCCCGAAATTTACGTCGCCGATACCGTCTGGTCGCGCGGCGCGCGCGGCACGCGAACCGACTTCATCACGATCTACGATAAGCAGACCCTCGAAGCCACCGGCGAGATCGTACTGCCCGGGACCAAGCGGGCGCTCATCACGGCGATGGAGGGATTGATCGCCTTCACCGATGAGCAGCGCATGGCACTGGTGTTCAATTTCACCCCGGCCTCGTCGGTCACCGTCGTCGACCTGGTGAAGCGCAAGCCGCTCGGTGAGATCGAGATCCCCGGCTGCTCGCTGGTTTACCCGAGCGGCGCTCGCGGATTCTCCACGCTGTGCTCGAGTGGCACTCTCCTGAGTATCCGGCTCGATGCCAACGGTGCGGTTGCGGGTCGCAGCGAGTCGAAAGCGTTCAATCCGCTCGATACCGATCCATTGTTCACGCAGTCCGCCACTTTGAGCGGCGTACGATATTTTCCGAGCTTGCACGGCCGGCTGCAGCCGGTCGACATGAAGGGCGACGATGTCAAGGTGCTGCCGGACTGGCCGCTCGTTCCTGCCGCCGAAGCGGCGGAGCATTGGCGCCCGAGCGGCTGGCAACTCATCGCCAGCGACGAACAAAAGCTGCTTTACATCGTCATGCAAGTCGACGCTCATGAAGGCACGCATAAGGACCCGGGCAACGAAGTGTGGGTGTTCAACCCCGCCACGAAAGCGCGGGTCAAGCGTCTGCGGTTGGTGCGCCGGGGCTCGTCGATCGCCGTCACGCACGGTGCCGACCCGCAGTTGCTGGTACAGGCGGCCGAGCGACTCGACGTCTACGACTTGCAGGGAATGTTGTTGCGGAGCCTGGATTTGCCCGGATTGAAATCGCGCATGAACATCGAACCGGTTCGTTGACGATGGGCGACACGTCCCTAGGGAGCGCGGTGCAATCGTTCGCGGCGCAGATGGCGGTGTTTCAAGCGATGCTGCTGGCCGCGTCGGCGGTTCACAAGGCCGCGCGATGGACTCGTTCGCTCACCGTCGTGCGTCAATTTGCGGGCGTGCCGGGGGTCTTGGCTGCCTCCTCGCTGGGTGCGGCGACTGTCGCGGAATTGGCCGCGTGCGCGTTGCTCATGGTACCGGCATACCGGACGACCGGAGCGGTGCTGGCAGCCCTCATCTGGACGCTGTATGTCGCGCTCATCGTCCGCGCCATCCTTCAGGGTCGCCGCGACGTCGATTGCGGCTGCAGTTTCGGGCCGACATCGCGACCCTTGGGTGCCTTTCAGGTCGCGAGGAACCTGGTGCTGGCGGCGCTCGCGGTGTTCATTGCATGGGTGTCCGCGGTCGACGGCACCGTTTCCACGCAGGGGACCTTTGTATTGGGCGGACTCGCTCTTCTGGCGCTGTACGGCGCGTTGGATCAAGTGATGGCACTGCAGCCATTGCGTAGCGGAGAATTGATATGAGTTTCCTCATTGCGTCGCAAATCGCGCTTTGGATCGGGCTCTTGGTGTTGGGTGTGGTGTGCATGGCACTGGCGCGGCAGATTGGTGTTCTGCATCAGCGGATCGCCCCGGCCGGTGCGTTGTCGTTGCGCCAACCGCTCAAGGTGGGGGATGCCACTCCGGAAATGACATTGACCGCCTTGGACGGATCCACCGTGCAGATCGGCGGCGTGCGCGGCGGCCGCGGCCAGCTTTTGCTGTTTCTTTCGCCGGACTGCAAGATCTGTGAAGCGTTGCTCCCTGCCGTGCGCTCCGCGCAGGGGGCAGAGCGCCAGTGGCTCGACATCGTACTGGCGAGTGATGGAGAGTCCCACGCCCATGCGGAGTTCGTCCGGGAGAAACACTTGAGCAAATTTCCGTATGTCGTGTCCGAGCATCTGGGACGCAGCTACGGAGTCGCGAAACTGCCGTACGCGGTGTTGATCGATGAGGCGGGGAAGCTGTCGTCGACCGGCTTGGTCAATACGCGCGAGCATCTGGAAAGTCTATTCGTCGCCAAGGAAACCGGCGTCAGCAACATTCAACAATTCCTCGGCCAGGTTAAGCCGAGGCGTGCCTCTTCGGGAGAATAAAGTGGCTCAATTCGATCATTTGGCGGAAAAGGTGCTTCGCGGTTTCGCGAGCCGTACTTCGCGGCGCAGCATGTTCAGTGTTCTCGGAGGCTTTCTTGCCGGCGCGGCTGCGTTACCCCTGTTGCCCGTGGCCAGAGGTGCGGAGGGGGAATCCGGGACGTCGCCGTCGGATCCGAGTTCGGGGCAAACCGCTCCGCAAAGCACGGGCAACCCGCAAGACCCGGGTGATCCGACGAAGTGCGACTATTGGCGCTACTGCGCCATCGACGGATCTCTGTGCTCGTGTTACGGCGGCAGCCTGAATTCCTGCCCGCCGGGCACGGAGATGTCGCCCATCACCTGGATCGGCACCTGCCGCAATCCCGCGGACCAGCGAAACTACATCATTTCGTACAATGACTGCTGTGGCGGTGTTGCCTGGGGGCGGTGCGCCTGCCAGAACAATCAGGGCGATCGACCGGTCGTGCGGCCGCAGAACAACAACGAAGTCACCTGGTGTTTCGGGACCAAGAGCCAGTCCTATACCTGCTCCACCGCCGTCATCCTGGGTGTCGCGATTGATCAGAAGTAGTGCGCTAACCGCCCTGTCGGCGGCCGTCGTGTCGATCGGCTTCGGCGTCGCGACGGCCGTGCTCCCGGCCGCTGCGGATGAACCCGTTTCCGGCGCCGCGGTATTCGCCGGCCGCTGTGCGGTGTGCCACGGCCCGGAGGCGTCCGGCATACCTGGAAGCTTCCCCTCGCTGCACGAACAGATCGTGGCGTTTGCGAAGACGCCGGAGGGGCGCGACTATCTGGTGATGGTGGTCACCACCGGGCTCATGGGAGAAGTCAACGTGGCCGGAGTCAGCTACCGCGGCGTCATGCCGGCCCAGTCGGGATTGAGCGAGGAGGAAATTGCCGCCGTGCTGGGGTTTCTGGCGAGCGATCGCGGTAAGAACGCCGCAACACCGCCGTTGACCGCCGCCGAAGTGACTGGGGCGCGTGAGCGCCATCCCGACCGATCGGCGCAAGCCACCCGTGCGTTGCGTCCGGTGCTGCCCGGGCAATGAGACCCACGCGACCCTCGGTGGCGGCCGCGCTGGGTGCCACAGTGGTGCTGGGCGCCACCATGGTGCTGGGTGCCACCGTGGCGGGAATCGCTGCAGCGCAATCGCCGCCGGGCGGTGCCCCGGCAGGGGTCACGAACCCACAACGCGCATGGCAGAATTGGACCCTCAATTGTCAGGGCTGTCACCGCCCGGACGGCACGGGTTCGGCGGGCACCGCTCCCAGCCTCGCGGGCACCGTGTCCAAGTTCCTGGCCGTGCCGGGCGGCCGCGAATATCTCGGCCGCGTCCCCGGAGTAGCGACGTCGGCGCTTCCCAGCGGGGATTTGGCCGAGCTCATGAATTGGATGTTCTGGCGATTCGACAAGGAGCATCTGCCCGCCGATTTCGTGCCCTTCACGGCGGAGGAAATCGGACGATTGCGCACGCAGCCGTTGCGTCTCGAGGCATCGCAGATGCGCGGCGATCTATTGAATAAGGCCGACGAGTCCGCCGCGCCGTGACGCCGGACAGCGGCGCGGATGAGGTCTTGTTGACCACCTGTCCGCGCGACTGTTACGACACGTGCGGAATGCTGGTGGTGAGGCGCGGCGGGAAAGTGACAGCGGTTCGCGGCAATCCGGCCCACCCGGTCAGCCGCGGTACACTCTGCGGAAAATGTTCGACGGCCTATAACCGCGAATGGCGGGACCCCACACGCCGCCTGACGCAGCCGCTGCGGCGCGCCAAGGGAAAGAGCCGTGGAGCGTTCGAACCGGTCTCGTGGGATACCGCCGTCTCTGAGATCTCAGAGAACCTGCAGAGGATCGTGGCCTCGCACGGAGCGGCATCGATACTCAACGCCCACTACACCGGCACCATGTCGCTGTTGGCCGGAATGGCGCCGATGCGGTTTTTCAATCGCCTGGGAGCCACCGAAATCTCGCCGGACACGATCTGCAACATGGCCGGCCACGTTGCTTTGCGTTACCTGTACGGAACGTCGGTGGTCGGATTCGATCCGCGCACCGCTCGGGATGCGCAATGCATCGTGGTGTGGGGCGCGAACCCGCACGCGTCGGCCCCGCATGCGCACGAGCACTGGTTGCCGGAAGCGCGCGGCACGGTCGTCGTCATCGATCCCATCCGCACCCCGACCGCGGCGGGCGCCGACATTCACCTGCAACCCTTTCCCGGCAGCGACGCCGCGTTGGCGTTCGCGCTCCTGCACGTGATCTTACGCGACGGCTTGGCGGATGACGCATTCATCGCGGCCCACGTCCTGGGATGGGATGAACTGCAGCCGTCGGTTGCCGCTTGCAGCTTGGAATGGGCGAGCCACAGTACCGGCGTTCCCGTCGCCTCCATCGAGGAAGTCGCCCGGTTGTATGCGCGCGGGCCTTCGTTGTTATGGCTGGGCCAAGGACTGCAGCGTCAAACGACGGGCGGCAACGTCGTTCGCGCCTGCGCGCTGTTGCCTGCGGTCACCGGGAATTTGTGCAAACCCGGCGCGGGCTTTCTGTATCTGAACGGGAACTTGCAACAGAGAGGCATGGACGAGGACTACCTGACCGCTCCTCATCTAGGCGCGAGCCGGGCGCCGCCGATCAGCCATATGGATCTCGTCGACGCCCTCGAGGATCGGAC
>Ga0066789_10001480_pt1 | contig 10143 bp, 8 predicted proteins | sample OrgsoiDNA2013049_FD_70960 | JGI IMG/M metagenome (GOLD analysis project Ga0066789, IMG submission 70960) | Permafrost soil microbial communities from the Arctic, to analyse light accelerated degradation of dissolved organic matter (DOM) -... | ecosystem: Environmental > Terrestrial > Soil >...
CGGCCCTCGCCCGCTGCCTCACTCCTCGGTTAAATACGTCAAGTATTCGCCCTCGTCGTTCGTTGCGGTCGAGGCCCTCGCGACGCGCCGGCTCGGTCCGAATTTGAATCAGTAGTGCTAGCCGAACCCTCAGACCGCACGATCCGCGCATCTGCGTACTAAGGCAGCCGATGCCGCTTGAGTACAGGCCAGGCGACGGTCGCGTTGCCTGCCTCGTCGCCACCGCCTTGCTTGGTGCACAAAATGACTTCGGCGCTGTCTTGGCAGTTGGCATAGCTGGAACAGCCATTACCGTCGGCGGAAGAAGGAGAGCTCCCGCATTGATCCAGCTCGGCCCATTTTTGAAACGTGGCCTGGGCGCCAAGGAAGGTGACTGGCATGCCTGGTACGAACGACGACGGCCCCCCAGAGTAGGGAACTAGTTGCGCGGCCGTTCCGCGGAACGAAATTGCCGAAATCGGGCGCGACGGTTTGCAGTCGGCGACGTTTTCCTGGACGAGATCGAACGCAGCCGGGGCAATAGCCGCGAACACATCCGCGGCGTTGCAGGCAAGATAGTAGGCCATGCCACCGCCGGTGAGGATGCCGGTGGCGTAAACCCGCTTGGAGTCGATGCAAGCGATGGACTTGACGTCGGCGACGAGCGCCCGGGCGAAACCGACGTCGTCCACGTCGGCGGCGACGCAGCAAGGACCGATATTCCAAGCCGGTCCCATCGGACCGGAAAGTCCCGTCGGGAACGCCATGACAACGCCCTCGGCGTCGGTTACAGCAGGGTAAAGTGAAATCGACCGTTCAAGCGAACCGGATCCACCGTTCACGTGAAAGTCCACCACCAGAGGCACGGACTTACTACCGTCGTAGGCGGTCGGAATGTGAAGCACATAGCTGCGACTGACCGAGCCAACGCGTATCGTCCGAGTCATATCACCTGCATCGAGAGACGGCCGAGGGCACGTTGTGGCCAGACTATCGCCCGAGGCGCCCGATGTGCCCGATGCGTCGGCGCCACCGTCCAGCATTGCCTTTTGGATAACGTCGAGGTTTGCACGCGTGCATCCTAGAAACACGCCAATGACCGCGGTGCCTAGCCAGCGTAGAGTCATAGCCACGCTCCCACGGTCATGGTCAGAAGCGCGTTCGGCCGACCGGCCTTGGCTACGACCGTGTCGGCGAATCGAATTGCGACGTACGGCTCGGCCAACTGCGCTTCCAAAGCAACGCTCAGGTAGAAGCGGTCGCGCAGGCGCACGCTTGCACCGACCGCTCCGTCGAGCAGCAACGACCATTGCGCGGCGGAGCGTGGTCGGTAGGCCCCGTCGGTACGCCCGTCTACGGAGATATGCAACGCGCCCGTCGACAGCGCGACAAAGGGCCGCAAGCGTTCCGTCATAGGAAAACGAAAACAAGCACCGAGAAGACCGTACGCTTGAGAAACCTGAGCACTCCCAATCTGGTTTTGCACCGTGGGCCGAGTGCCGAGCCCGGCCACCGAGGCCCGCAGCACGAACGCGGAACCTAACGCCCAGCCAAGGCTAACAAGCGGTAGAAAAGCAGGGCCAACGCCGTCGACACTCATGAGAGCAGTGCCGCCGACTTCGACGCCCAGCCGCTCTGGGCGTGCCCTCCGCTGCATGTCGACGAAATGCACGACAGCCGGTGGTGGGGCAGGGCCCTGCGGATCCTGACTCGCCAGATCGATCTCGAGAAAGCTCGACCGCAGAAGCTCTAGCGCGCGAATTGCCAGTCGCTCGGACGCGTGCTCCGCAGTACTTTCGAACGGTACCGTACGAACCACCGACTTCCCCGTGACTTTGTCGACGACCCAAACCTCGACCGAATCAAGAGTAGCGTCCCCGACCAGCGCAATCACCGCATCGGCTCCATGCTTGGTCGCAACCATTTCAAGCAGCCCAGGCGACTCCTGCCCGTCGGCGGGAGCATCGACGACCTCGGTTGCGAAGCCGACGGACGCCAGCTCTCCGCCAATTCGCACCAGCGTTTCCGTCATGGCGGCGGATGGACTGGGGGGACGAACCATGACCACCCTCGCCCCAGCCGCCGGCGCAGCCACCAACGAAAACACGCCAAGCACAACGATGCGGGCGACGAAGCAACGCCTTTTCAGCGACCGCGCCACAGTGCCTTCGCGGCGCCTGCGTAACTGCCAGCGGGAAAGCGTCGCAAGTATTCCGCGGCAATCGGCTGCGCCTGTGCTGTTCCTTCGATTTTATTAGTGAGAATCATCTTACGGCCGAGCGCCTCGGCGGCGTAGGCGCCGCTCGGCGCGCGCGAAAGATACTCATCGTACCAGCGCAGAGCCACATTCGTCTTGCTCGGATCTTCCGATTCTTGCGCTGCTTGCGATTCTTCCACACGACCAAGCAAAAAGGCTGCGTCCAAAGCCCGACTGGAAGCCGGGAAACGTCTTCGCTCAGCCAGCAGCGCCTGGCGGGCCAGAGCCATGCGCCGACGGTAGCGAGCCGCATCGGCAAGCGCGAAAATGTCCTCGCTCGACGCTGTCTCCAAGATCTTCTTCAGGCCGGCGCGTTCCGCCTCGGCGAGGATCTGATTCCAACGCCCCGCAGCCAGTGGCTCCGCCCAGCGATGGTCGATGCCAAGTCTCGGCTCGCTTGCTGGCGAGGGCCGAGGTGCCGGTCTCTCCGATGGGATGGGCTCGTTCGGGGCCATTGCCTGCTCCCCCGGCGGCCTCGTCTCGAAGATCCGGGCTTCCGCAGACGCCACGTCCGCAACCAGGCGCTGACCAGCGTGCAGAGTAATATCACCGCTTGCAAGCGGACCGCTCACCGCAACAGCGCCCCGTTGCAGACTCAGCTCGAAACGCTCGGTCGATGCGTCCCACGAGACGGAGAAGACCGTTCCTTTGACGGTGACCAGGAAGGGGCCAACGTCGACGAGCCAACGCCGCTGGACCGCGGGGGTTACGCGAAACGTCGCCGTACCGCTCTCGATGGCAATGCGCACACCCGAGCTGTCGACCGAATGCAGACGGGCACGGGTTCCTGGCTTCAGGGCAAATTCCGTTCCCTCGTTGAAGCTCAGGGTCATGCCGGCGTGCCCAGCCTCCCGAAGATACCCTCCCGCGACGATGCGGCCGCCCTCCACCGTGTAGCTGAGGGCGACGGACGCAGCAGTCGGAGAACGAAGTCGCCTCACCGAAACCGCAACCAGCGAAACGGCGACCACGGCGACCACGACGGTCGCGCAGGCCAGGGACCATCGCCAGGCGATACGGCGTCGCCTTGCCTCACCAGACAGTCGACCCGCAAGGGCTTGCAGGCCGCGATCAACATCGCCTGCCGTCGGCGGTCGAGCACTTTTTCGCGCGAGCTCGGTCAATGCCTCAAGAGCCTGGCCTCCCATGCCCTGGTTCACCGAGCCAGTCATCGATCCCATCCTTTGCCCAATCCCTGGCCCAATCCCTTGCCGTCCCAGAGGCCGACCAGCCCAAGATCGGTTTCGATCCAGCGCGACATCTTCAACGTCGAACGAGCGAGAGACCGCTTCACCGTCGAAGGCGACAGGTTCATGCTGACGGCGACTTCATCGACCGTCATGGACTCGAGGTGGCGAAGCGCGAAGACCAAGCGGTCTTTGGCGCCGAGGCGAGCGAGCAGGGCATAAAATCGGCGCAGCAGATCCCGCGATTCCATGTCGACGGCCTCGCCTCCGAGTTCGACGAACGCCTGCGGCTCGCGAAACGAAAGCCAACCGCGCGCCTTGCGACGTAGCTCGGATTTAAGGACACGCACCACGAAGGAAAACACGAAGCTGCGCAAGCAGTCGGGCTCGCGCAACGTCTTGGCCTTGCGGAACAACCGGTGAAAGACCTCCTGAGCCAGATCCTCGGCCTCTGATTCCGAGCCCAAAGCGCGCCTGGCTGTCATGAGAACCATCGGCGCAAACCGATGCCACGTTTCGGCGAAGGCCCACGCGCTTCCGGCCTGAAGAGCGCGCGCCAGCTCGACGTCGCTCACGCTGCCGTGGATCGATGCGATCGGCGACGAAAGCTGGTTACTCGACCGAGAGGTTTGCATGGCTGGCCACAACAGATGCCATGGGGCAGTCGCCGCCAGTCTGGAAATTCGGGTCATCTTTGGATTACGGCCAGGCCTGGTGCGTGATGGCCATAAGGATCCTGCGCACTCTGCAGGCGTGCTTTCTGCCGTCAATCATTGGGATTTCCCTTGGGTTTGCCGCCATTTCAGCCAGCGCGGCGAAGCGCGGCCGCGCGAACGATTGCTGGCCGATTCGGGCTGGCGATTCCACCTGGAGCTTCCGATGTCCACGACTTCTTACTCTTGAGGCAGGGCCCAGCCTTCCTGGTCCTTAGGCTAGTTTCAAGGCAAAGCTCGATGGCCTCGCGGATGTTGGCGAGGGCCTCTTCGTGGTGCTTGCCTTGACTGATGCGTCCCGGAATCAGCGGGCATTCTGGCCACCAGCCAGCCGTTCGCCACGAGTCAGCACGGGTCTGCGGCGACGCTACCCCTGCATCTCTTCCAGCTCTTTGCCTTTGGTCTCGTGGACGGCCTTGAAGACAAAGACGATCGAGACGATGGCGAAGACGGCGTAGACGCCGTAGGCGCCGCCGAGGCCGATGCCGGAGAGGAGCATTGGGAAGGTCATGGTGATGCCGAAGTTGGCCAGCCACTGGGCCAGGCCGCTGATGGCCAGGCCCGAGCCGCGTATTTGGTTCGGGAACATCTCGCCCAGCATCACCCACATGACGGGGCCCCACGAGACGTTGAAGAACATAACGTAGAGGTTGGCGGCAACCAGCGCGATGGGGCCGCTGCTGCCCGTGAGCTCCAGAGCGCCGTTGTTCGAGTGTGCGGTCCCGAACACCACTGCCATCGCACCGAGTGTGATCGCCATGCCGATCGAACCGATGAGCAGCAGCGGTTTGCGCCCGAGACGGTCGATGACCGCAGTTGCAATCAGACACGCTACGATGCTGACCGCCCCGCTAATGACGTTGATGAGAAGAGCGTCGTTCTCTTTGAAACCGGCGGACTTCCACAGCACGGCGCCGTAGTAGAAGACGACATTGATGCCCACGAGCTGCTGGAAGGTGGCCAGGCCAAGTCCGACCCACACGATGGGGCGAAACACGCGCTTGGAATCCAGGATGTCGGTCAGCTTGGGCCGGTGGTGATCCGCGACCAGCGAGGCATCAATCTCGTTCAGCTTGGCCTGAGCATCCGCGGCGCCCATGAGACGCGTAAGCACGGCCAGCGCCTTCTCCTTCTTGCGGCTGGCGACGAGGAAGCGCGGGCTTTCGGGAATGGAGAGCAAGGAGAAGAAAAAAACGACCGAGGGGATGACCATCACCCAGAACATCCAGCGCCACGCCTCGAGACCCAGGGCCAGGATCTCCGTCGAGCCGCCGGCCTTGCGGGCAAGCAGGTAGTTGCTGAGGAACGACGTGAAAAGGCCCGAGATGATGGCGATCTGCTGCACCGACGAGAGTGCGCCACGGTACTTGGCCGGCGTAACCTCGCTGATGTAGGCTGGGGCAAGCACGCTGGCGGCGCCCACGGCAAGGCCGCCCAGGACGCGGACCACGATGAATTGAAGAGAATTCTGCGCGAGCCCTGCCCCAAGCGCGCTGGCGGTGAAGCAGACCGAAGCGATGATCAAGATGGTCCGGCGGCCGAACTTGTCGGCGAGCCAACCCGCCATGAAGGCGCCAACGGCGCAGCCGAGCAGAATACTGGCCACGTTGAAGCCGGTGCCCGCGCTGTCCGAATGGAACGCCTTCTGCAAGCCATCGACAGTGCCGTTGATGACGCCGCTGTCGTAACCGAAGAGGAACCCTCCAATCGTGGCCACCAGGGTGATCAAGATGATGAAGCCGAAATTGGTCGACGATTTCTCAGGCATCATAGTCCTTCCTCTCTTTTCGAGATTTTGGGTCGAGCGTATTCTTTCTCTTTGCAGGCGTCATCTTTTACCAGGGCGAATCCAATCGCGCCCAATGAGGACATGACGTCCGAGCTTCGCGAAACGCAGCTCATCGCTTGGCAACACACGAGCAACCGTGACCATGGCTTGCGGCGTGACGACAGACTTGCGGCGGCGCAGGAAACACCCGCGTCGCCGCCGTCTCTTGGTTGCCTTGGATTGACTCCGCTACTTGTGAAGGTCTTTCCGGTCCTGGCGCAAGTCGCGACGATCGGCACGAAGGTCTTTACGGTCTTTCCGCAACTCCGACTCGTCCTTCGTCACATCCCGTCGGTCTTTGCCTAGATCCTTCTTGTCATGGCCAACGTCACGCAAGTCACGCCGCATGTCCGCCGAGTCGTGCCGCATATCCTTGCGATCCTTGTACAGGTCGGCACGCGTGCCGGCCTCCGTCTTCTTGTCGGCCTTCAGATCGGCCAAGTCCGCGGTCACAGCCGCCTTGTTGCCGGCCTCGCGGTCCGCCTCGAGCTTCGCGTGATCCTGGCGCACATCCTTTTGCTCGACCGCCATCGTCTTTCGGTCGCCTGCCAGGTCCTTTCGATCCGACCGAATGTCCTTGCGGTCGTTCCTCACATCGGCGCGGTCGACCTTGAGGTCCTTCCGATCCTTGGCGATGTCTTTTCCATCGTTCTTCAGGTCCTTCTTCTCGACTGCAACCGCCTTCTTGTCTTTGGCCAGGTCGGCTTTGTCCGCCTTGATGTCTTTGATGTCTTTGATGTCCGGCTCGGCAGCCAAAGCAGGCGCTGCAAGGGCCAGCGTAAGGGCAACAATGTAGAGGCTCTTCATGGCACTGTCCTTTCTTCCTTTACTGGATTCGGATCGTCTCGTTTCGTCGTTGAGGCAGCCACCGACAGTGAAATTTCGACCGTAGGACGTTGACCACCTCCGGACGGTTCCCGAGCGCTGCCCTTTTTCTTCAGCGAGCGTGGTCGGCATCGTGCAAGATTCAGCATCAGTGTCCGATTCGTCCTTCTCTGCCGCGCGTCCCGACTGGCGTAAACACCGCCGAATTGGGCTTCTTCGGCCAGCTTTCGTTTTCTTCGCCACAGCCGAGCTGCTCGGTGGCCTCGCCCTGCGGCTTGCCGCGGCCGAAACCTCGCACGACGCCCTCGACGAAGCACGATCGCTCCTTTCGACTGGCGATCTCGGTGAAGCGACCAGCAAGGCGCGCGAAGCCGCGCTTGCATCACCTGGCCGCGGTGCCGCGTACCTCGTGCTAGGTCTCGCTCTTTTTCGGTCGGGACATTACGAGGAAGCGCTGGCGGCCTTCGCCTCCGCCAAGAATGCGGACATACCCGCCGCGCCCGGCCCGACCGCCTTCAACGAAGGCGCCGCCCTCTTCAAGCTCGGTCGCTACAAGGAAGCGCGGGCTGCCTTCGCATCCGCCGCCGAGTGCGCGCCTGAGCTAGCATTTCTTGCCAACGTGAATGCTGCCGAGGCAGCGCTGGCCGACGACGACGTCCACCTCGCAGAACGCCACGCAAGCGTCGCCGCGCCTTTGGCCGGGACGGGCGAGCGGAAGCAACTGATGGACGATTTGATGGCAAAGATTCGCGACCGCACGCAGTCGTCGGACTCAAAGCAACGCGAAGCTCGGCGTGACGAGGCACGCGGGGCGCTGGCAAGCGAGCAGCCGGCACGAGCGGCGGCCATTTATCAAGACCTGCTGAGCGACCAAAGCGAGCCCCCACTTTCCAGCGGCGAGCGGAATCTCTTCGAGCACGGGCTTGGGCTAGCGCTGCTCCGCCAGGACCGTTACGCAGAAGCCGCGCAGCACTTCGCGAATGCAGGAGCGATCGACGCAAGCGACGGCGATTCGATTTTCATGCAGGGACTGGCCAGCTTCCGCGCTGGAGCCTGGCGGAATGCGCGGCTTCTTTTCGAAAGGGCGCTCACTCGACCTCTGGATGCAGAGGCCACGGCATCCGCACACTCTTATCTGGATCGCCTTTCGTTCGGAGCGCGTCGCGGCGGCGAGGGTGCTTCCGTCGGACTTTCCACCGGCGGAGGTTACGACAGCAACGTCGTTCAGGGCAGCGATGCCCGCCCGCAAAGCATTCTCGCGGATCAGGTCGGCAGCGCAGGCGACATTTTTCTCAGCGCTGCGGGCGACGTCGGCTACCAATGGCTCTTGGGACAAACAGGATTCTTCGCTGCGGACTACGCCATCGACCAGATGGCCTATCCGGACAGCGACCACGACGCGTACAGCCTGCAGGACCACAGCGTTCGCCTGCGCGGCGAATGGTCGCCCTATTCCTCTATTCACATGGCGATGTTGGGCAGCGAGAATCTGCAGTTTGCCGGCTTGGCGGGCTTTCGGCTCTTTCAAAGCATCCTGACCGCCGAGCCTTCGATTGCGCTCGATGAGCTGCCCTACACCTCCACCAACGTTCGCCTGCGCGTTCAGCAGAAAACCGCCCTCGATGGGACTTACGCGTACTACAGCGGCTCGCGCATCGATGTGCAGCTTGCACAGCGCGTACGCTGGCAAGGTCTGCGAGGTGAGCTGGCACTAAGACACCGGCACGAGCGCATCGGCACACGCAACGAAGTCCTTCTCGAAACGGGCACGTCGCAAACGTTCAAGTTCCGCAAGCGCAAGCCCACGGATCCGTCGGACGTTGCCACCTACAACTACGTGGCGCCCTATTCGTACGATGCGGATGCCGCGCTCATGAGTTTTGAGCTCACACACGGCTTTCTGCGCTTCGAGGTCGACGGTTCTGCCGAAATCCAGGGCTACCTCGGAGATGACAAAGTCTATTTCGACGTTCCCACGATGAACATCAACCGTCTCTACCAAAGCCAACACCGCCGTGACTTGCATCTTGTGGCATCGCTCTCGGCCGCTGCAAGCATCACCGAACACGTCGACGTGCTCGTGCACTACGAGCTCACCGACAACCGATCCACGCTGGTCCTCGATGTCGACAACCGCAATTACATCAGGCACGTGGTCGCACTCTCCTTCGAGGCGGACTTCTAGAGCTAAAAGGGATGGCGAAGGGCGTACAGACGAAGTGCCGTGTCGAACGACGAGGTCATTTCGAGCATGAGCACGTCGTCGCCTTCGGCGTAAGCCCAGCGATAGACGACCTCGTCCGGGTCGCGCATGGAGACGGGCTGCGCTCCGGGCACGGAAAGATCGAGATGGTACAGGTGCTTCGCTGAGTCGAGGAAGAGAAGGTCGTGGCTACGCTCGACTTGAAGGTTGGCAACGCTCGAGGCGAAGACTTGCGCTCTCGAGCAGTCCGCGATGCTTCCCCTAAACCCCGTGCCGGCTGTCCCGACGGCGGCATCAACCCAAATCACCTCATCGAGGGCAGTAGCAACTTGCGACAGGGGAGCTGTGCTGGTGCCTAGCACGCACGGCAGACCTGGGGCGAGCAGCGAGAGCACCACCGTGCCTTGCGTATCGGCCACGAGCGCGTAGCCCCCACCACTGCTCGCATCCAAATTGTCCGTGGAAGTTCCGGCCCACGGCCCAAGATCGGTCGATACGGGAGCGCCCGTCGCATCCGGGCCGACGAGAAACAAGTGGTTCACGCCATCGCTCGCAATAGAAACAGCGAGCACGTCGGCACCGGTCGCGCGCAGTCCTTGCACGAGCGCGTGCCGGAGAACATTGCCTAGAAGCACGTGCCGGGCGCCGCCCTGCGGAAATGGTGCAGCAACGAGCGATCGGGTACCGGTGACATCCGACTTTTGCACCGTGGATGAAAGGAACCATCGCTCGTCGGGTGTCACGCCCAAAACCGAGCCGACCTGCGCGGAGATCACCTCGGTCGTGCCACTATCAAGGTGAACGCGTGCGATGCCCGACGAACCATCGACGAGTAGGCTGTCGCTGGCGGCAAGCGCTTGCACCACCGTGCGCCCCTCGGGGACGACCGTCAACGTCGGTCGACTCAGCGTAAGGCGTCCCGCATAGAATGTTCCCGGTGGAGTCGTCGCTAGGTCGACCGCCGCGTCCAGCCCGCCCGAGCTTGCTTCGATGCATGCGACAGACTCGGTGGCGACGTCCGTCCAGCAGGCGCTGACGGGATTCACTGTCACAGCTACGGCTCTTGCCCAACCCGGCCTCCAGGCGGTGACCGGCACATGCAGCTGCGCCGCCGCCATCGCTGTCGCGGGCGCCCCGTCGAGAATAAGCGT
>Ga0066789_10001481_pt1 | contig 10142 bp, 8 predicted proteins | sample OrgsoiDNA2013049_FD_70960 | JGI IMG/M metagenome (GOLD analysis project Ga0066789, IMG submission 70960) | Permafrost soil microbial communities from the Arctic, to analyse light accelerated degradation of dissolved organic matter (DOM) -... | ecosystem: Environmental > Terrestrial > Soil >...
ACAATTGACGCCATCGAATTCACTGGGCACGGTCGCTTCCACTAGAAAGCGAAATACGGCCCCGTTCCCCCAGGTGTGCTGCGCGTCTCGATGGCGGTGTAGACGCTTCGTCCGAAGAAAAACGGCAGTCCCCAGGCAAAACTCGCTGGGTCCGAGTTCGGCGCCGCGATATTGCCAAACGCATTGAAGCTGGGATTCGCGTTGAAGAGCTGATCGGCATTGGCGACACTGAAAGTGACGGCACTTGCAGCCTTGTTGACGCCTTGCAGCGTTGCGGACAGATTTTGCGTTGAAGGTGGACAGTAGAGGCCCTGTCCGGCGTTCGTGCATATCGGGTACGCGCTGCTGCCGAAGAACAGGACACTCGAGCCGCTGTCGATGTAGCTGTCTGGGTGGGCAACGCCGCCGAAGGTCGTGCCGATGTAGCCGGTATTCGGATCCACGGTGAGGACTGTCGCGCTGCCGAGTCCATTGTTCGCCTGCGTGCCGATACCGAAGATCAGCGAACCGGTCGCCGTCGCGGCGCCTGCCGCAGGCACCGCCGGAAGCTGGATGATGACGCCGTTGTTATCGGAACTGAACAACGCGACCGGATTCTGCAACTGCTTGTTCAAGGCAACCTGCGTTGATCGGCAGCCGTTCGAGGGACAACTGTAATACATTCCGGGAATCGCGGATTGCACGCAACCTGCGCCGCAGTCCTGCAGGAATAGCCCCACGCCAAGCAAGCCGTTGGCGCCAAACGTCGGAACCGTGTTCTCCGGCGGGCCGCTGCTCGAGCAATTGGCGGGAACCGTCGGAAACGATGCATCACCGATCACCTGGATCGGCAACGAACTGACCATCTCGCCCGCAATGCTAATGTCGGCAATCTTCACCGGTCCCCAGCTGAAGCCGTCGGCGAACTGCGCGCATTCGACCAGCGGATTGCCGTTAGCATCGAGCTGCTGCGGCAGTGAAAGCCCAGGCGCAAGGACCGACGAGATGATTCGCAGTCCCACGGATCCCGTGTCGACCTGAACGTGGTCGATGGTCTGACAATTGGTCGCGGAGCCGGGGGCACAGATCGTGACGCTGGTGAACGCCAGGTTCGGAAAATCTGCCGGTCCGCCGTCCACGGTGATGGGTTGCACATTCTGTGTCGGCTGCGCGGGCGACGACCCTCCCCCACCACCGCCACCGCCACCGCCGCAGCCCGACAACAACAGCAGCGCTGCCAACAGTGGGGTCTCCCAACGATTTTGCATCGATCGCGCCCTCATTGCAGATCGTCCGCTGACACGCCTTGCGGCAAGCCTTCCGGGACGTACGCTTTGCCGGTAAAGGCGCGCATGCGGCCACTCGACTGCACGACCAGCCCGGGCAACCGGATCGAAACCGGCCCTCGCATGTTGCGTCTTGCGGCCATCGCCGCGACGTATTGGTCGAATTGCGGTCCGAGGAGTTGACGCAGGTCCGGCATCGTGGGGCCCCGCCAAGCCACCGCGAACACCACTCCAGTAGGTCCGACGTATTCGCGCACTGTGGCACCCGAAGGCACCTGCAGCTCGTGCATCGTGTATTTCTGGCTGTACACAGTACGCAGGGTCGCGTTGATCTGCGTCTGGTCGCCAAGAACACTCGCCTCGATAGCGCCCAGGGTTGCACGCGCCGGAGCTACGGCAGCCAGCGTAAGCACGCCGACACCTGCGAGCCTTGCTGCAAGCTGACGAATTGATTTGACGTCGACGATCATGGCGTTCGCTCCGATTGGCGACGCGCAGAGCAACACTGCGCCTGACAGTTCGGCAGCCCGGCGGGGGCTCGCCGCAAGATTTGCGGGCTCGTCGTTGGAGGCGATCGGCAACCTGTAAGTTCCGCCCTGCTCATTGCGTCTTCTAGAATTGTGACGAACTGTGTCTGAGGGCGCCTACGATACTCCGAACTTCCATCGGCGCCCGGGAGCCGCGGCAAACAGTGCTTTCGTGTATTCGTGCCGGGGGTTCGCGTACACGTCGGCGATCGGACCGGACTCGACGATGCGCCCGTGCTGCATCACCGCGACGCGATCGCACACCTGCGCCGCAACGCGCAGATCGTGCGTGATGAATAGCATCGCCAAGTTGAGCCGCCCGCGGATTTCGTCGAGCAGCGCCAGCACCTGCGCCTGCACCGACACGTCGAGCGCTGACACGGCTTCGTCGGCGATGAGCAGGTCCGGCTCGATCGCCAGCGCGCGGGCGATGCATATGCGCTGACGCTGTCCGCCCGAAAACTCGTGCGGGTAGCGATCGAGCGCGCCCGCGTCGAGCCGCACCAGATCCAGCAGGCGCCGCGCGGTGGCGAGCGCCGCCTCCGGCGTCGCGCCGTAGTTCATCGGGCCCTCGATCAGCGACTCGCCGACGGTGCGGCGCGGATTGAGTGAGCGATAGGGATCCTGAAAGACGATCTGCACGCGCCGGCGCAGCGGGCGCAGCGCATTCGTGCCGAGCCGCGCGATATCGACGCCATCGAGCACGATGTCCCCGGCCGTGGGTTTGATGAGCCGCGCGATGCAGCGTGCGACGGTCGACTTGCCCGAGCCCGATTCGCCGACGATACCCAGCGTTTCGCCGCGGCGAACCTGCAAGCCCACGTCGCTTGCCGCCAGGACCTCAGTACCTCGGCCCCACCACCTGCCGCACGCGTAGGACTTGGCCAGGCCCTGCGTCCGGACCACGATCGGAGCGTCGGTGGCGATCGAGCGATGGCGCGGCGTGAGGCTCGGTACCGCCGCAATCAGCATGCGCGTGTACTCGTGCTGCGGGCGGGCAAGCAGTTCGCGCGCCGGGCCCATTTCGACGACTTTACCTTGCCGCAGGACCGCCACTCGCTCCGCAATCTCAGCGACGACGCCGAAGTCGTGGGTGATGAACAGAACACCCGTGCCGTGCTCGCGCTGCATTTCGCGAATCAGCGCAAGAATCTGCGCCTGCGTCGTCACGTCGAGCGCCGTCGTCGGTTCGTCGGCGATCAGCAGGCGCGGGTTGAGCACCAGCGCCATCGCGATCATAATGCGTTGCCGCTGACCGCCGGAGAGTTGATGCGGATACGACTCGATCATCCGCCCCGGGTCAGGCAACCCGACGTCGCGGATGATTTCCAGCGTGCGGTCGCGTCGCCGCGCGCTCGTCATCGGCGTGTGCGTCGCGAGCACCTCGTCTATCTGCTCGCCACAGCGCAGCACGGGGTTCAACGCCGTCATCGGCTCCTGGAAGACCATCGACATGCGCGTGCAGCGCAGCTCGCGCAACCGCGACGGCGCGGCGGCGAGGACGTCTTCGCCGTCGAGCAGGATCCTGCCACCCGTCGCGCGCAATGCCGGCGGCAGCAAACCCATCGTCACCTGCGCGATCACGGATTTGCCGGAGCCCGATTCGCCCACCAGGCAGACCAGTTCGCCAGGCAGGACCGTCAGATTCGCATTCGACACCGCGTGCAGCCGCTCGCCGCTCGCGGGCAGCGCGACGGTGAGCCCTTGAATGTCGAGCACGGGCGCACTCGCTGGCGTCTGCGCGCTCATAGGCGCTTGCGCATGCGCGGGTCCAGCGTGTCGCGCAGCCCGTCGCCGAGCAGGTTGACCGCAAGCACCGTCAACGCGAGAAAAATTCCCGGGTAGAGGATGTTGTGCGGATAGACGCGAAACAACGTGCGCCCTTCCGCCATGATGTTGCCCCAGGTGGGCGTCTGTGCCGGGATTCCCACGCCGAGGAACGAAAGGATGGCCTCGATCAGAATGGCCGACGCGCAGATGTAAGTCGCCTGCACGATCAATGGCGGCAAGGTATTGGGGAGGATGTGCCGGGTGATCAGCGGCAGCGTCGGTGTGCCGACCGCGATCGCGGCCTCGACGTAGGGCTCCTCGCGCACCGACAGCACGATCGAGCGCACCAGCCGTACGACGCGTGGAACTTCGGGAATGACGATCGCCACGATGACCGCGAGCAGTCCCGCCGAAGACAGCGACACTACCGCAATCGCCAGCAGGATGGCCGGTATTGCCATCAACCCGTCCATGAAGCGCATCACGACGCCGTCGAGCCATCGAACATAACCGGCGGCAAGTCCGACCGCCAGCCCGATACCTACCGCGATCACGGCGACCGACACGCCGACCAGCAGCGACGCGCGCGCGCCGTAGACCACACGGCTCGCAACATCGCGGCCCAGCGAATCGGTGCCCATCCAGTGACGTACCTCGCTCCTGACACCGTCGTCGACGCGAACGGATTCCATCGCGCCCGGCGTCTTGTTGCGGAACGACGGATTGATGGCCGCCGGGTCGAAATTCGCGAGCCACGGCGCGGCGATCCCCATCGCAACGATGAAGCCGAGTATGAACACGCCGAATACGACCGTGGGATTGCGCGCGAGCCGGCGCACGACCCCGCTCGTGCGCAGCACCGCAGGCTCGCCTATCGCCAGCGCGTCGGCAGTCACGCTCAATACCGAATGCGCGGATCGAGGAACGTGTATGCCACGTCGACCACCAGATTCAGGAGGACGTAGACCGCCGAGAACAGCAGTATCACCGCCTGCACCGTCGGATAGTCGCGCGCGAGCACGGCGTCGACCGTAAGCCGGCCCAGGCCCGGGATGCTGAAGACGCTCTCGGTCACGACCACGCCGCCGATCAGCAAGGCGACGCCAATGCCGATGATGGTCACGATCGGCACGGCCGCGTTGCGCAGCGCGTGCTTCATGAGCACCACGCGATCGGGCAAGCCCTTCGCCCGCGCCGTGCGGATGTAGTCCTCGTTGAGTACTTCGAGAACACTGGTGCGCGTGATGCGCGCGATCAGCGCGATGTAGATCACCGACAGCGTCAGGCTCGGCAGGATCAAGCGCTGCAGAAAGCCCCACAAGCCTTCGCGCAGTGGTTGATAACCCTGTACCGGCAACCACGACAACTCGACGGCGAAAATGTAGATCAGTACATATCCGACGACGAACACCGGCACAGAGAAACCGAGCACGGAGAAGCCCATCACGATGCGATCGATCCAGGTGCCTTGCTTCCACGCCGCGATGACGCCAAGCGGTACGGCAACCAGCACCGACAAAATCATCGTCGTGGTGGCGAGCGCGAGCGTCGGACCAACGCGATCGGCGATCAGCGCGGCGACCTGCTTCTTGAAAAAGAACGATTCGCCGAAGTCGCCCGTGAGCACGTTCCCGATCCAGACGAAAAACTGCGCGACGATCGAGCGATCGAGTCCAAGCCGCGCGCGAATGTCGATGATGTCCTGCGACGTCGCTGCGGCGCCGGCGATGATGGCGGCGGGATCGCCCGGCGTGAGCCGCAACATGGAAAACACCAGTACCGCGACGATCGCCATGACGGGGATTGTCGCGAGCAGGCGCCGGGCGATGTAGGCGAGCATCAATCTCCGATTGCGATCACTACCGGCACCGCGTTTGCTGCGATTGCCTGCGCCCCCGCAGCAGCTTGGCTACTTGCCGGTCTTCGTCACATTCCAGAACACGGTGACAGGCGCGATCACGAAGCCATCGATGTTCTTGCGCACGGCAGCGGGCTGATACCACTGACCGAGGAACACGTGCGTCGGATCCTGCGCCCAGGCCAGCTGCACCGCTTCGGCGATCGCCTTTTGCTTGGCCGGATCCGCTTCGCGGGCGAACTGGTCGCGCAACTTTTCGATTTCCGCGTCGCAGGGCCAGCCGAACAGCGCCTTGTCGCAGCTCGAGTTGAGGAACGCCGTCGCGACGGGGTTGAGCACGTCGGCCGACACCCACGAGGTCAGGAACGCGCTCCACCCACCTTGCGACGGCGGCTCCTTCTTCGCCCGCCGCGCGACGACGGTCTGCCAGTCCATGTCCTGCATGTCCACCTTGAACCCGGCCTTTTCCATCAGCGATTTCGCAACGGGCGCAAGATTGGTCAGCACCTGCAAGTCGGTCGAATGCAGCAGCACGATCGGCGTGCCATCGTAGCCGGCTTCGGTCAGCAGCTGCTTCGCCTTGACGAAATTCGACTGCAGCAACCCGTCCGTACCCTTGGTGGAGCCCAGCGGTGTGCCGCAAATGAACATTTCGAGGCATACCTTGTAATACGTCGGATCGCCGATGGTCGCCTTGAGAAAATCTTCCTGGTTGAATGCGTACAGCAGCGCCTGCTTGACCTTGGGATTGTCGAAGGGCTTCACCGTCGAATTGAAACGGAACGCGTACTGGTTGCCAAGCGGATTGATGTCGACAAGCTTGACGCCGGCGTCCTTCTTTAGCACCGGCAGCAAGTCGTGCGCCGGCTGCTCGATGTAGTCGATTTCGCCGGCAAGCAGCGCATTTACCGCCGTCTGCTGATCGGCGACCGCACGCCACTCGATGCGATCGACCTTCACTACCTTGCCGCCGGCCATGCCCGACGGTGGTTCAGCGCGCGGCTTGTACTTGTCGAACTTGACGTACACCGCCTTGTCGCCGGGCTTCCATTCGTCCTTCTTGAACACGAATGGCCCGCTGCCGGTGAAGTCGCTGATCTGCTCATTGGGACTGGTCTCGGCGACACGCTTGGGCATCATGAACGGCGCAGCCGACGACGGTTTGCCGAGGCCGCCAACGACGAGCCCCGTGGGCGACGTAAGATTGATGCGGAAGGTCTTGGCATCGATGATCGCGAAATCCTTCACGAAACTCATCATCTTCTGGCCCATCGCGTCCTTGGCGCCCCAGCGCCTGATCGACGCGACGCAGTCCTCCGCCGTCACCGGTGCGCCGTCGTGCCACAGCAACCCGTCGCGCAGCGTCAGCGTGTACGTGAGGCCATCGGCGCTGACCGCGTACTTCTCGAGCATCTGCGGCTGCACCTTGCCGTTGGCGTCGGTGGCGAACAGCGTGTCGTAGATCATGTAGCCGTGGTTGCGCGTGATGTACGCGGTCGTCCAAATCGGATCGACGATCTTCAGGTCCGAGTGCATGACGACGCGCAACGTGGTCTGCGCCTGGGCGGTGGGTAGTACGAAGGCGCCCACCGCGGCGGCGGCCGCCAACACGGCGAACTTCAGGCAACGGGTACGGAGCATGGGACTTTTCCTTGGCTGGGAAGCGTGCGAGGGACCACGATATCGAACCGACGGCGACAACGCAATGGGTGCGCCGCGGCACCTGAAACGTGCGACTGCGTCGGCTTATCGCGGTGCGGGCTCACGGCCAACCGTCTGGCGCGCGATCATCCACCCCGGATATTCGTTGGGCAACGCGCTGACGCGTTCGAGCGTCGCGAGGTCGTCCACCGTGAGCGTGAGCGTCGTCGCGTCGACGTTGTCGCACAGTTGCTCTTCGTTCCTGGCGCCGATGATGATCGTCGTGACGTGCTTTTGCGCCAGGAGCCATGCCAGCGCGACGCGCGCCACGCTGACGCCGTGCGCCGTGCCGATCGTCCGCATCGCGTCGATGCAATCGAAGGCGCGTTCGCGATGGATCGGCGGAAAGTCGAACGTCGTGCGGCGCGACCCGGCCGGACCGTCCTGCTCGCGCGAATATTTGCCGCTCAGGAATCCGCCGGCCAATGGGCTCCACACCATGAGTCCCATCTGCTGGTCGGCAAGCACCGGCGCGAGTTCGCGCTCGAGATCCCGCCCGGCAATCGAGTAATAGGCCTGCAGCGATTCGAAGCGGCTCCAGCCATGCGCTGCGGCCAGAGCGTTCGCCTTGGCGATGTGCCACGCGGCGAGATTCGAGCAGCCGACATTGCGGACCCTTCCCGCGCGCACCAGGTCGTCGAGCGCCCGCAACGTTTCGTCCAAAGGCGTCAGCGCGTCGTAGCCGTGGATCTGATACAGATCGAGCCAGTCGGTGCCGAGCCGCCGCAGCGTGCCGTCGATTGACGCCATGATGTGGGCGCGGGACAGCCCCACGTCGTTGGGACCCGGTCCGGTGCGAAGGCGCACCTTGCTCGCCAGCACGATGTCCTTCCGCCGCGCGCCCAGCGCCTGCCCCAGGATGCGTTCGGATTCGCCCTCGGCGTAGACGTCGGCGGTGTCGAAAAAATTGATGCCGGCATCGAGCGCCACGCCGACCAGCCGATCCGCGTCCTGTTGCGGCGTGCGGCCGATTTTTTCCCAGATGCCGCTCTTGCCGCCGAAGGTCATGGAACCGAAACACAATTCGGAAACGAAGAGGCCGGTGCGGCCGAACGGCGAGTAACGCATGGAGATGCCCTGAAAGTGAAGGAATGACGGAAGGGCGCAAATGATAGCGCACGCGCAAGGGCGACGCCGATTCGTGTTGCTGCGCTAGAGGAATCCGATCGACAACCAGGGTACGGCGGTGATGATCACCAGCGCCACGAACAGCGCGGCCAGATAGCGCCACACGCGTGGCATCGCGACGTCGGGGGACACTTTGCCGATCGCACAGGCCGCGTAGAACCCGACGCCGAACGGCGGCGCAAAGAGGCCGAGGCCCATCGCGAAGATCACGACCATGGCATAGTGAATTTCAGAGATACCCAGAGCGCGCGCAACCGGAAAGAGGAGCGGTCCGAACAGCACAATCGCCGGAATGCCTTCGAGCACGCTGCCGAGCACGATGAACGCGACGACGGAGATCGCGAGGAAGCCGCCCTTTCCGCCTGGAACCGACGACATCACGGTCACGAGCTGTCGCGAAAATCCCGACTGCGTCAATGCCCACGCCATGCCCGTGGCGCAGCCGATGATGAGCAGGATTGCTCCCGATAGCGCCGCCGTGTCGACGAGCATCGGGAACAGTCGCCTCATGTCGAACTGCCGGTACACGACAAGGCCCGCGATGACCGTGTACACGATACCGACGGTCGACACTTCGGTCGCGGTCGCGATGCCCTCGACGACGACCGTGCGAATTACGACTGGCAGCGTGAGCGCCGGCAGTGCGATCAGGAGCGCCCGGGAAATCTGCGCGCCGGTTGCGCGTTGGATCCCTGCAGTGTTTTCCTGCCGCGTCTCGAAGAACACCAGCACGCCCAGCGCAATCATGCCGACGACAGCGGGTAGCAGGCCACCCGTGAACAGCGCCGCGATCGAGACGCCGGTGACGGAGCCGATCGTGATGAGCACGAGGCTTGGCGGAATCGTCTCGGACATGGCCCCCGACGACGACAGCAGCGCGATGAGGTCGCCCTCGTGCGCGCCGCGGCGCTTCATTTCCGGGAAGAGCGCCGGCGCCACGGCCGCCATGTCGGCGGCCTTCGAGCCGGAAATGCCGGAAACAAGGTACATCGCACCGAGCAGCACGTACTGCAGACCACCACGGACATGACCCAGCAGCGACGCGAGAAAATCGACCATCGCCCGGGCCAGGCCCGTCATCTCGATCAGCGCGCCCAGGAACACGAACAGGGGCACGGACAGGAGGATCAGCGTCGACATGCCTTCGTCCATCCGGCTGACGACGATAGTGAGCGGCGTGCGCGTCGTCAGCGCGAGGTACGACAGGGTGGCGATGCCGAAAGCAAACGCGATCGGCACGCCCATGACGACGCACAGGGCGACCAGCGCGACGAAGAAAATGATCAGGTTGGCATTGCCCAGCGTCGCGAACACTGGTCGCAGCAGCCACAGCCCGACGATCACCATGGCGAGCACAGCGACCGCGGACGCGACCTGCCCCGCGGTCGCGCGCTCGGCGAGCCGAACCAGCGCGATCAGCATCATCAGCGCCGCGCCGACGCCGATCGCGGCAACGCGCACCGAGTCATGCAGCTCGAGCGCGGGCGTGGTGATCAGCCACTGATTGGTGATGTACTCCCAGGACGGCGAGAGGATCAGCAACACGAACACGATGACGATCAGTGCGCTGACCGTGTCGACCCAGGCGCGCCATCGCGGACGCAGCAGGTTGACGAACGTGGTAAGCCGCATGTGCTCGCCGCGCCGCAGCGCGATCACCGCGCCCAGCATGGCGAGCCACAGAAACAGCACCGACGCGAGCTCGTCCGACCACGTCAGGGGCTTGTTGAAGACGTAGCGCGAGACCACGCCTGCGAACAGGATCACGATCTCCGCGACGACGAGCAACGCGGCGGGAACTTCGGTCAGCCAGCCGAGCCCCCGGTCTACACCGCGAAATCGCGACGGCACGACTACGACGAATCAGGCCAGCTTGCCGGAGTACTGCTCGAG
>Ga0066789_10001483_pt1 | contig 10138 bp, 7 predicted proteins | sample OrgsoiDNA2013049_FD_70960 | JGI IMG/M metagenome (GOLD analysis project Ga0066789, IMG submission 70960) | Permafrost soil microbial communities from the Arctic, to analyse light accelerated degradation of dissolved organic matter (DOM) -... | ecosystem: Environmental > Terrestrial > Soil >...
GTGAATACACGGCTCGGCTGCGAGACGCTGTCGACCACCAACAAGATCATCATTGCCGGCGAGGGCCGCGGCCAGGCGCCGTTCTTCCACAAGCACGGCGCCAAGACGGTCGTGGATCGTGAACTGATCGCGCAGATCGCGCGCAACGTGGTCAAGGACATCGGTTACGACCAGGATGGCTTCTCCTATTACGGTGCCGACGTCGAGGTGCTGCTGCACGGCCAGTCGCCCGACATCGCCATGGGCGTTGACGCGAAAAAGAAGAAGAGCGGCGAGGAAGAAGGCGCCGGCGACCAGGGCATGATGTTCGGCTTCGCCTGCACCGAGAGCGAGGTCTACGAGAAGAACTCGTTCATGCCGGCGCCGATTTATTTCGCGCATAAGATTCTGAAGGTGCTTTCCGACAAACGCCGCGGCGGCCAGTTGTTCGATCTGCAGCCCGACGCCAAGAGCCAGGTCACCGTCCGCTACGTCAACGGCAAGCCGGTCGGCTGCACCAAGGTGGTGGTTTCGACCCAGCACAATGCCCAGAGCCGCAACGGCAAGAAATACACGCCCGGCCTGATTAAGGAGATGATCGCGGACGCGGTGGAATCCGCGCTGCCGGAGGGTTGGATGCCGAAGCGGCCGTCCGACTTTCTGGTCAATCCGACCGGCAATTTCGTGGTCGGCGGCCCGGACGGCGATTGCGGCCTCACCGGCCGCAAGATCATCGTCGACACCTACGGCGGCTACGCGCCGCACGGCGGCGGCGCCTTCTCCGGCAAGGACCCGACCAAGGTGGACCGCTCGGCGGCCTATGCCGCACGCTACCTCGCCAAGAATGTGGTGGCCGCCGGCGTGGCCGAGCGCTGCACCATCCAGATCGCCTATGCGATCGGAGTGGCCGATCCGATGTCGGTGCTGATCGATACCCACGGCACTGGCCAGGTGCCGGAAAGCAAGCTGGAGAAAATCCTGCCCGAGCTGTTCCCGCTGCGGCCGACCAACATCCGCCGCACCCTCAAGCTCAGCCGCCCGATCTACCGGCGCACCGCGGCCTACGGCCATTTCGGCCGCGCGCCCGACAAGGACGGCGGCTTCTCCTGGGAAAAGACCGACCTCGCCGACGCCATCAAACGCGCGGTGCGCTAGCCGTCATTTCCCCATTGTCATGGCGCGCGCTTGCGCGGACGATGACGCTATGAGCGAGCGTCACAACGGCAGCGACCAAGCCAAGCGCGCCTTCTTTGGCCGGCGCAAGGGTCATGCGTTGAAGCCGCGGCAGGCCGCGTTGTTCGACACAGCTCTGCCGCGCCTCGCGCTCGATCTGACCAAACCGGCGCCTGCCGATCTGCGCGCTCTGTTCGATAGTTCGCTCGACGAGGTGCGGCTGGAAATCGGTTTCGGCGGCGCCGAACATCTGATCGCGCAGGCGCAAGCGCACCCGCGCAGCGGCTTCATCGGCAGCGACGCCTTCGTCAACGCCATCAGCAAGGCGCTTGCCGCCATCGATGCCGGCAAGCTTGCTAATATCCGCCTGCATTTCGGCGACGCCAGCGAGCTGATCGACTGGCTGCCGGCGGGCGCGCTCGCGCGCATCGACCTGCTCTATCCCGATCCGTGGCCGAAACGACGGCACTGGAAGCGGCGCTTCATTCAGGATGACAGCCTCAAGCGGCTGGCGCGCATTCTTAACGTCGGCGGCGAATTGCGTTTTGCGACGGACATTGCCGACTATGCGGTTTGGGCTCTGGCGCGCATGCTGCGCTCAAAGGATTTCGCGTGGACGGCGGAGGTGGCCTCCGACTGGCGCAAAGCCTGGCCGGATTATTCCGCAACGCGTTACGAAGCCAAGGCCAAGCGCGAAGGGCGCGTGCCGGCTTATTTCATTTTCCGACGGGTGTAATTATTCGCCGCTGCCCTGGCGCACTTGCCAGAAGCGCACCACGCGCTGGGCGGTGGCGGCGGTCAGTCGCTCGAAATTCTCGCGCGCGGCTTCGATCGTCTCTCTCGAGGGCTTGGGGCCCGGCCGCGAGTTCATGACCTCCCGCACCGTCCGCCAGCCGAAGCCGGCCGCGCGCGCCAGGATCAGCACCGGATCGGCACGCTCGCCGTTCATCAGCCGGTCCACCACCTCGACGGGCACCGCGCTCACCGTTGCCAGCGCGGCGATCGTTTCTTCGTACTTGCCGGTCTTGGCATATTCGGCGACGTCGGCCTCGGTGAGCTGGCGCTCCTTGTGCAGCGCCTGCACCGCCGCCAGCGCCGCCGTGTAGTTGCGCGGCGCCGCCTTGGCGGCGACCTCGTCGGTCACTTTCGCCAGAACGCGGCGGATTTCAGCCTGGGTATCCGGCTTGGCCCGCGCCAACAGGCGCTTCTGCACCACGTCGCTCGCCTGCATCAGCAACTGGCGGAACAGACGGGGCGGAATATCGGTGCGCAGCCCGATCTTCTCGGCCAGTACGCCGTCGCGTTCGGCGCGCTTGACCAAAGTGGTGAACGCATTTTCCGAAAAGCGCGCCTTTCGATTGGTGGCGACGCTGCGCGCCACCTCGCCGTCGCCGCGCCGCACCAGCACTTCCGACAACGTCTCGTTGATTCCCAAACGGGTGGACAGCGCCAGCAGATGCGCCTGGCTCTTGGTCTCGGCGATATATTTAAGATCCGGGTCGCCGATATGAGCCTGCTTGAGCACGGGGCCGGCGACGGCGATGTCATCGTTCCTGGCAAGCGCGACCACCACGCCGGTTGGCGCGTTCGGCACCGGCGCGAGCCGGCGTGCCAGTTCGGCCAGCGCCTTGACCTCGATCTCCTCGATCAGGCAGCCGATGACGTCGTCGAACAGCGCGACATGCTCTTTGTTGAAGCTGGGGGCGCCATCGAGAAAAAGGCTGGTGATGCGGTGCAGGGTTTCGGCCCGCTTTTCCGCCGAGCCATGCTGGACGACCTCTTCCAATTCGGGAAGCAGCGAGGCGGGAACGCTCATTGCAAAAACCTGCCAAACGGCCTGAGGAAGTCGGGTGATCCGTGATTTACGCAAATTTAAGGGCATATTCTGAAGGAAGGGTTAGCCGCCAAATAGCGCCTTCACCCTTGCATGAAGCCCGGAAATCGCTATATTTCCACTTGTTAAGACACCCTCATAACCAATCGGGTTTTGAGAGTGGGTCCTCCCGGGCCCGCTCTTTTTTGTTACCAAAATGGCCGGAAACGAAGCGCGACAGGCGGTTGCAACCGCCTCCCAGAACGAGACGGAACCACGGCTGATCGTCGAGCCGGGGGTGTCCGCCCGTGTCGCGACCATCGCCGAGCCGGTGATCGAGCAACTCGGCTACCGGCTGGTACGGGTCAAGGTATCGGCCGCCGACGGCTGCACCGTGCAGATCATGGTGGAGCGGCCGGACGGGACGATGGTGGTCGAGGACTGCGAGACGGTGTCGCGCGCGCTGTCGCCGGTACTCGATATGGCCGATCCGATCGATAAGGCCTACCGGCTGGAGGTCTCCTCGCCCGGCATCGACCGGCCACTGGTGCGCAAATCCGATTTCGATCGCTATGCCGGCCATCTGGTCAAGATCGAGACCGAAATTCCGATCGACGGGCGCAAGCGTTTTCGCGGCCTGTTGATCGGCACCGAGGGCGAGGCCGCGCGCATTCGCCAAGACGACAAGAAAGACGACACGGAAGCAGGCGGCGCAGCGGAAATTTTGCTTCCGATCGAGGAGATGAGCGAAGCCAAGCTGGTGCTCACCGACGAACTGGTGACCGAGGCTTTGCGGCGCGGCAAGGCCGCCGAGCGCGCAGCGCGCGCGGCGAAACGAGAAGAACGACATCGTAGGCTTAAGTCCGGCCAAGCCGGGCACGCCACCAACCAAGGAGACTGAGCTATGGCTGTCAGCGCCAACCGGCTCGAACTATTGCAAATCGCCGACGCGGTGGCCCGCGAGAAGGCGATCGACCGCGGCATCGTCATCGCCGCCATGGAAGACGCCATCGCCAAGGCGGCGCGCTCGCGCTACGGCGCGGAAACCGACGTGCATGCCGAGATCGAGCCGAAGACCGGCGATCTCCGCCTCACCCGCCACATGCTGGTAGTCGAAGCCGTCGAGAACCCGTCCAACCAGATCACGCTCGAAGGCGCGCGCAAGCACCATCCGGCCGCGCAGGTGGGCGACACGATCGCGGACCCCTTGCCGCCGCTGGAATACGGCCGCATCGCCGCGCAGTCGGCCAAGCAGGTCATCGTGCAGAAAGTGCGCGAGGCCGAGCGCGACCGGCAATATGCTGAGTACAAAGATCGTATCGGCGACATCGTCAACGGCATCGTCAAGCGCGTCGAATACGGCAACGTGGTGGTCGATCTCGGCCGCGGCGAGGCGATCGTGCGGCGCGACGAAATGCTGCCGCGCGAAGTGTTCCGCAACGGCGACCGCATCCGCGCCTATATCTACGACGTGCGGCGCGAGCCGCGCGGCCCGCAGATTTTCCTCTCGCGCACGCATCCGCAATTCACCGCCAAGCTGTTCGCGCAGGAAGTACCGGAAATCTACGACGGTATCGTCGAGGTGAAGGCGGTCGCCCGCGATCCCGGCTCGCGAGCCAAGATCGCGGTGATCTCGCGCGATTCATCGGTCGATCCGGTCGGCGCCTGCGTCGGCATGCGCGGCTCGCGCGTGCAGGCGGTGGTGAACGAATTGCAGGGCGAGAAGATCGACATCATTCCGTGGTCGCCGGATATCGCCACCTTCGTGGTGAACGCGCTGGCGCCGGCGGAAGTCGCCAAGGTGGTGCTCGACGAGGACAAGGAGCGCATCGAAGTGGTAGTTCCGGATGCGCAGCTTTCGCTCGCCATCGGCCGGCGCGGGCAAAACGTGCGGCTCGCCTCGCAGCTCACCGGCTGGGACATCGACATTCTCACCGAGCAAGAAGAGTCCGAGCGCCGCCAGGCCGAATTCGAGAGCCGCACCAAGATTTTCGTCGAGGCGCTCAACCTTGATGAAGTGGTGGGGCAACTGCTCGCCTCGGAAGGTTTTGGCTCGATCGAGGAACTCGCGCTGGTGGACCAAAAGGAAATCGCCGCCATCGAGGGCTTCGACGAAGACACCGCACGCGAACTGCAGGAGCGCGCCAAGGAATATCTCGACAAGCTGGAAGGCGAACTCGATGCCAAGCGCATCGAGCTGGGCGTCGAAGACGCGGTCAAGGACGTGCCCGGCGTCACAACCAAGATGCTGGTCGCCCTCGGCGAGAACGGCGTGAAGACCGTGGAAGATCTCGCCGGCTGCGCCACCGACGATCTCACCGGCTGGACCGAACGCAAGGACGGCGAGTCGAAACATGAGCCCGGCTTCCTTGACGGCCTCGACGTGTCACGCGAGGACGCCGAAGCCATGATCATGCAGGCGCGGCTCAAGGTCGGCTGGGTGACCGAGGCGGAGCTGGCACCGCCGCCCGCTCCGGAAGCCGAAGCGGCGCCGGCCGAAGCTCCTGCAGCGGAAGCGTAAGGGAGCACGGCAGAAACGATGCTGGCGATGGCGCAAGACAATGAGCTCGACCACGGAGCGACGAAAGTCGTTCCGGGGATGGAGCGGCATTGCGCGCTCAGCCGCACGCTGAAACCGGTCGACGAGATGATCCGCTTCGTGGTCGGCCCCGGCGACGAAACGGTGCCCGACATCAAGCGCAAGCTGCCCGGCCGCGGCATCTGGATCACCGCCACGCGCGACGCGCTCGACGACGCGATCAAGCGCAACGTGTTTGCCCGCACTTTCAAGCGCAACGTGCGGGTCGCCGCCAATCTGTCAGCGACCACCGAGCGGCTGCTGGAGCGTAGCGCGCTCGATGCGCTCGCGATCGCCGGTAAAGCAGGAGGGGTGGTCGGCGGTTTCGCCAAGGTGGAAGCGGCGATTGGCCGCGACGATGTGCTGGCGCTGATCCATGCCGCCGACGCCGCGGCCGACGGAAAGCGCAAGCTGATTGCTGCCTTGCAGCGCAAAACACCGGAAAAATCGCGCGAAATCGCGATCGTCGAGGGATTAACCGGCGCGCAATTGGATTTGGCATTGAACCGCCCAAATGTGGTACATGCAGCCCTGCTTGCCGGACCCGTGAGCGATACTTTTCTCGCTCGCGTCAGGCGCTTAGAGCGCTTTCGGACCGGAAATTCGCCCGATTTGGTTAGCGCACATGCGCCGACGGATGGCGCACGAGGACAAAATACGTAGATGAGCGACACAAAGACCCCTGGCGAAAAGAAACTGAGCGTCTCCAAGCTGACGCTCAGGCCGCGCACCGAGACGGGCGTGGTGCGCCAGAGCTTTAGTCACGGCCGCAGCAAGCAGGTCGTGGTCGAGAAGGTCAAACGCCGCAGCATCGGCGGAGCGGCCGAGGTCAAGGCCGAGCCTGCGCCGGTCGAGACCGCACGGAAGCCGGCCGTCAAGGCCAAAGCCGCGCCGACGGCCGCGCCCGCCGAGGCGCCCAAGGCGTCCGGCGTGGTGTTGCGTACGTTGACCGAGGAGGAGCGCGTCGCGCGCGCCCATGCGCTGGCGGATTCGCGCGTGCGCGAAGCCGAAGAGCGCAAGATCGCCGAGGAAGAGGCGCGCCGCCGCCAAAGCCGCGAAGTCGTCGACAAGACCGAGCGCGAAGCCGCCGATGCGCGCAAGCGCGAGGAGGACGAGCGCCGCAAGCACGACGAGGAGACCAAGCGCAAGGCCGGCGAAGTCGCCAAGAAGCGCCTGGGCGAGGATGAAGTCAGGAAGCCTGGTCCGGGCCGCATGGCGCTCGAAGCCGAAGACGATGACGGGCCGCCTAAGTCGCGCCGTCCCGGCGGCGCCGCGCGTCCGGCCGCGGCACGTCCCGCCGCGCCGCGTGGCGCGCCTGCGAAAGAGCGCGGCCGCCTCACGCTGGTCACCGCGCTGCGCGCCGACGAAGTGCGCGAGCGTTCGGTCGCCTCATTCCGCCGCCGCACTCAGCGGCTCAAGGGCCATGCCTCCAACGAGCCGAAGGAAAAGCTCGTGCGCGAGGTCACCATTCCTGACGCGATCACGATTTCGGATCTCGCCAACCGCATGTCCGAACGCGCGGTCGACGTGATCCGCCTGCTGATGCAGCAGGGACAGATGCTGCAGATCAACGACGTGATCGACGCCGATACCGCGCAGCTGATCGCCGAGGAAATGGGCCACAGCGTGCGGCGCGTGTCGGAAGCCGACGTGGAAGAGGGCCTGTTCGACGCCGCCGCCGAGCCGGCGGGAGCGGCGCCGCGCGCGCCGGTGGTCACCGTCATGGGTCATGTCGACCACGGCAAGACCTCGCTGCTCGACGCGATCCGCTCGACCCATGTGGCGGCCGGCGAAGCCGGCGGCATCACCCAGCACATCGGCGCCTATCAGGTCACCGCGCCGTCCGGCGCCAAGATCACCTTCATCGACACGCCCGGCCACGCCGCCTTCACCGCCATGCGCGCGCGCGGCGCCAAGGTCACCGACATCGTCGTGCTGGTGGTTGCCGCCGACGACGGCGTGATGCCGCAGACGGTGGAAGCGATCCATCACGCCAAGGCGGCTAAGGTTCCGATCATCGTCGCCATCAACAAGATGGATAAGCCCGACGCCAAGCCGGAGCGCGTGCGCACCGATCTGCTGCAGCATGAGATCCAGGTCGAATCCATGGGCGGCGACGTGGTGGACGTTGAAGTCTCCGCCACCAAGAAAACCAATATCGACAAGCTCCTGGAAATGATCGGGTTGCAGGCCGAAATCCTCGATCTCAAGGCCAATCCGGAACGGCCGGCCGAAGGCACCGTGATCGAAGCCAAGCTCGACCGCGGCCGCGGCCCGGTGGCGACCGTGCTGATCCAGCGCGGCACGCTGCGGGTCGGCGACCTGGTGGTGGCCGGCGCCGAATGGGGCCGCGTGCGCGCGCTGGTGTCCGACACCGGCGAGCCGATCGAGAGCGCCGGACCCTCGACCCCGGTCGAGGTGCTCGGCTTCTCCGGCACGCCCGATGCCGGCGACCGCCTGGCGGTAGTGGAGAACGAAGGCCGCGCTCGTGAAGTTGCCGATTACCGCGGCCGCCAGAAACGCGAGAAGTCCAGCGCGCGCGCCACCGGCATGCGCGGCTCGCTCGAACAGATGATGGCTCAGGCCAAGACTTCGGGCCGCAAGGAATTCCCGCTGGTGATCAAGGCCGACGTGCAGGGCTCGCTGGAAGCGGTCATCGGCTCGCTCGACAAGCTCGGCACCGACGAGGTGGCGGCGCGCGTGCTGCATGCCGGCGTCGGCGGCATTTCCGAATCCGACGTGACGCTGGCGGAAGCCTCCGGCGTTCCGATCATCGCCTTCAACGTGCGCGCCAACAAGGAAGCGCGCGAGGCGGCCGAACGCGCCGGCATCGAAATCCGCTACTACAACATCATCTACGATCTGGTCGACGACGTGAAAAAGGTGATGTCCGGCCTGCTCCCGCCGACGCTGCGCGAGACCATGCTGGGCAATGCGCAGATCCTGGAAATCTTCAAGGTCTCCAAGGTCGGCAACATCGCGGGCTGCCGCGTCACCGACGGCACCGTGGAGCGCGGCGCCAATGTACGGCTGATCCGCGACAACGTGGTGATCCACGAGGGCAAGCTCAGCCAACTCAAACGTTTCAAGGACGACGCTAGGGAAGTCAGCGCCGGCATGGAATGCGGCATGGCCTTTGAGGGCTACCAGGACATGCGGCAAGGCGACGTGATCGAATGCTACCGGGTGGAGACGATTCAACGCAGCCTGTGAGTCCAAATCTCACGGTTTCGCGCGAAGTCTAGTTCCACCGTTTCCCCGTCATGACGTGAATGCCCGGCACAAGCCCTGGCATGACAAGAGCCATTGGATTGCAATGACGCGCAAAAAAGGTCACCGCGACAGCGGCACGCCCGGAGGCTCGCAACGCCAGTTGCGCGTCGGCGAGCTGGTGCGCCACGCCATGGCCGACATGCTCACGCGCGGCGACGTGCATGACCCGGTGATCGAGGGCCATCTCATCACCGTGCCGGAGGTGCGCATGACCCCCGACCTGCGGCTGGCGACCATCTACATCATGCCGCTCGCCGGCCGCGACGCCGAGGAAGTGCTCGCCGCCTTCGAGCGCCACAAGAAATTCCTGCGCGGGGAAATCGCCCACCGCGTCAATCTGAAATTCGCACCCGATATCCGCTTCCGGGTCGACGAACGCTTCGCGGAAGCCGAGCGCATCGACAAGCTGCTGCGCTCGCCCGCGGTGAAAAAGGATCTCGAAAAGGACGATCACGATGAGTGATCCGGTCAGCAATACTCTCTCTTCACCTCCCCCGCTTGCGGGGGAGGGAGCAGCAGAACCTCGTCCACGCAAACAGCAATTCAAGCGTGACAAGCGTGACGTGCATGGCTGGCTGGTGCTCGACAAGCCGGTCGGCATGACCTCCACCCATGCGGTCAGCGTGGTGAAGCGCTTGTTTTCGGCAAAACGCGCCGGCCACGCAGGCACCCTCGACCCGCTCGCCTCCGGCTGCCTGCCGATCGCGCTCGGCGAAGCCACCAAGACCGTTCCCTACGTGATGGACGGCCGCAAGCTCTACCAATTTACCGTGCGCTGGGGCGAGGAACGGGACACCGACGACGCCGAAGGCCGCGCCATCGCCAGCAGCGATCAACGCCCCTCGCCGGAGGCCATCCGCGCTTTGCTGCCGTCCTATACCGGCACCATCCAGCAGGTGCCGCCGCGCTATTCCGCCATCAAGATCGACGGCGAGCGCGCCTATGACCTCGCCCGCGACGGCGAGGTGGTGGAACTTGAGGCCCGCCCGGTCGAAATTACCCGGCTGGAGCTGATCGCCACCCCCGACCCCGATCACGCGGTACTGCACGCCGAATGCGGCAAGGGCACCTATGTGCGGTCGCTCGCCCGCGACATGGGCCGCGCTTTGGGCTGTTTCGGCCATGTCAGCGCGCTGCGCAGGGTCGCGGTCGGCCCATTTGGCGAAAAAACCATGATTTTACTGGAACAATTGGAGGACGTATGCCATAGAGCCGCGGCCGGCGGGGCTAGCCTCGCCGACGCTCTCATGCCCGTTGAGACCGCGCTGGACGACATCCCGGCGCTGGCCGTCAGTCGGGCGGATGCGGCAAGGCTGCAAAGA
>Ga0066789_10001484_pt1 | contig 10129 bp, 10 predicted proteins | sample OrgsoiDNA2013049_FD_70960 | JGI IMG/M metagenome (GOLD analysis project Ga0066789, IMG submission 70960) | Permafrost soil microbial communities from the Arctic, to analyse light accelerated degradation of dissolved organic matter (DOM) -... | ecosystem: Environmental > Terrestrial > Soil >...
TTCGGCACCGCGGTCACGACATATTGCGCCATCACGACGTCGAACGAATTGTCGGGAAATTCGAGCTTCTCGGCGTCCATCACCGCGAGGCCCTCGACATTCTTCAGCCGAAGTCCGGCAACGCGCTTCTTGGCCTTTTGCAGCATCGCCTCCGAAATATCGGTGCCGAAAATACGAAGGTGCGGCGCATATTGTGGCAACGAGATGCCGGTGCCGACGCCGACCTCCAGGACACGGCCGCCGATCCTGTTGGTGGTTTGAATGGCGGCCTTGCGGCCTTTGCTGAACACGCCGCCGAACACGAGGTCGTAGACCGGAGCCCAGCGATCGTAGGCTTGCTCGACCATCTCGCGGTCGAAGTCCAATTGCCTCGTAGCGTCAAGCTTGATGATTTCTTCCATTGGAAACTCCAACCCGTTTTGCAGAGTCTGACGTCAGACTCGTTGTTGATGTTAACTTCGCACGGCGCCGCTCGCCGCCACGCGGCGGGCGGGTCGCAGCGAACGGCTCGGCTGCAACGCACTCAGATTGCCGATGAACTGCCTGGCGCTGTTTTCCCAGGAGCGTTCGAGCGCAAAATTCCTGCAGGTTTCGCGGGACATGCCGAGCGCGCGGATGCAGGCGCTTCGCAGGTCCGTATCCAGGGCGCCGACCGCGTGATCGGCAATCACATCGAGCGGGCCCGTCACCGGGAATGCGGCAACCGGCGTGCCGCAGGCCAGCGCTTCGAGTTGAACGACGCCGAAGGTGTCGGTGCGGCTCGGGAAAACGAAGACGTCCGCCGCGGCCAAATGGGAAGTCAGATCCTTGCCGGTCTTTTCGCCCAAAAATCTCACCTTCGGGTAGCGGCGCTCCAGCACCGTCCGCTGCGGCCCATGGCCGATCACGACCTTGGAACCAGGCAGGCTCAAGGAGAGAAACGCCTCAAGGTTTTTTTCGACCGCGATGCGGCCGACGGTCATGAAAACAGGTCTGGGCAAATCGAGCTCGACCGGCTGGTCGGGCCTGAAGAGGTCGGTGTCGACGCCTCGGGTCCAGGTGCCGAGATTTGTAAAACCTCGTGCACCGAGTTCCAGCCTCAGCGATGCGGTGGCGACCATCGTCATGGCGGCGGCCGCATGAAAGTGCCGCAGCACGGCGTAGCTCAAGCCAGCCGGAATGATCGAGCGTACCGCGATGTATTCCGGAAAGCGGGTCGTATAGGAAGTGGTGAAAGCGAGCTTGTGGCGGCGGCAATAGGCTCGCACAGCCCACCCGATCGGCCCCTCGGTCGCGATATGAATGGCATCCGGCGAGGCCGCCTCTATTCTGCGGGCAATCTCGCGCCGGTTCGGCCACGCCACCCGCAGCCCCGGATAGGTCGGGACACCCAGTGAGGTAAACCCGTCGGGGGTCAGAAAGCTGATTTCGGCGCCAAGCGCCACGGCGCTGCGGGCCAACGAGGTTAACGTGCGAACCACGCCGTTAACCTGCGGATGCCACGCATCGGTCGCAATCAAGATTCGCATCATGGGAACCCGGGAGCTTGCTGATTCTCAATTTCCCGACGTTCCGCTAAGGATATTTCAAGCGTGTGACGTCATCGATGTGTAGTCATGCTTTTTTGGGGGCCGCCTCGAACTATTTCGTGTAGAATGCCAGCAAATGTCCACATCAGACCTCAACGAACCGTCAGGCGTGTCTCCCAGGCGCCGAAAAAGGCAGAATACCGCGCTGCTGGTGCTGGCCGCCGGCATATTCCTTTTTGCCGCGGCCACGGGCGGAATGTATTACGTCTTGCGGCCTGTCACCTTGCGGATTGCCGTCGGCCCGCCGGGAAGCGACGACCAGAAGCTCGTTCAAGCGCTGGCGCAGACCTTTTCCCGCGAGGCGAGTTCGGTTCGGCTGTCGCCGATCACGACCGAGGGAGCGACTGAAAGTATTGCGCTGCTTGCGGCCTCGAAAGCCGACCTTGCCGTTGCACGCGGCGATCTCGACTTGCCGGCCAACGCCGAATCCGTCGCCATCCTGCGCAAGAACGTCGTCGTGCTGTGGGCACCCTCCGGCCTGCCGCCCAAAGGTTCAAAGAAAGCGCCAGCACCGAAAATCAAGGCTATCGACGATCTCGCGGGACATCACGTCGGCGTCATCGGTCGAACCCAGGCAAATGTCACACTGCTGCGCGTGATCCTGACCGAATCGGGCGTCAACGCCGAGAAGGTGACGATCGCCCAGTTCGGCATCAATCAGATCGCCGAGATGGCGCGCGATCCGACCCTCGATGCGTTCATGGCCGTGGGCCCGCTGGACAGCAAGATCACCACCGACGCCATTGCCGCGACCGCGGCGGCCAAGGGTGAGCCCAAATTTCTCCCGATCGATGTGTCGGAGGCAATCGCCCAGAAACACTCGCTGTACGAGTCGGAGGAAATTCCCGGCAGCACCTTCAGTTCCTCGCCCGCCAGACCGGATGACAAAATCGAGACGGTCAGCGTCAACCATCTGATTATCGCGCCAAAGACCTTGTCCGACACGGCGGTCGGTACGTTCGTCCGGCAGCTGTTTGCGGTCCGTCAGACACTGGCCAGGGAATTACCCAGCGCGGCAAAAATTGAAAAGCCGGACACCGACAAGGACGCGGCATTGCCCGCACATCAGGGAGCGGCGGCCTACATCGACGGCACCGAGCGCACGTTCCTCGAGCGGTACAGCGATTACTTCTGGGCCGCCATCCTGATTCTCTCCGGGCTGGGGTCCGCCGGCGCCTGGTTCCGCCAATATTGGAAGCGGGATGAAAAAGAACAGAGCACGCTTCATCGCGACAATCTGCTCGCGATGATTTCGAAGGTACGCCAGGTGGAATCGTCGGAGGAATTGACGGCGATGCAATGCGAGGTGGACGGCGTGTTGCGGCAGGCGCTCGAAAGCTACGATGACGGCGCGATCGAGGAAGGCGACCTGTCGGCCATCGGTCTCGTGCTGGAACAGTTTCATCATGCCGTTGCCGACCGACGCATCGCGATGGGTGCCGTCGCGCCCGATCTGCCGCGCCGGCGCGCGCTTTAGGCGGACGCAATGTTCGATCAGACGCCGAGATAGACCTGCCGGATGTATTCGTCGCCGGCCAGTTCGCTGGAGCGGCCTTCGCGCGCCGTGCGGCCATGCTCGAGCACATAAACCCGATCGGTAATCCGAAAGGTCGAGGTGGCATCCTGCTCGACGATCAGGACGGCCGTGCCATCGCGCCTGATCTTCTCGATGGCCTCGAAAATCAACCCCTTGAGGCGAGGCGCGATACCGACCGAGGGTTCGTCGAGCAACAACAGCTCCGGCCGCCCCATCATCGCCCGCCCGATCGCGACCATCTGTTGCTCGCCGCCCGACAGCGTACTCGATTGCTGCTGCCGCCGCTCCTTCAGGACCGGAAACAACGCGTAGACACGATCCAGATCGTCCGCGATCTCGGCCTTGTTCGACCGCAGATACGCTCCGAGCTGCAGGTTCTTGAGAACGGTCAATTCAGGGAACAGCCGCCTGCCCTCCGGGCAGTGACAAATGCCACGGGCGACGACGTCATAAGGCGGAAGACTTCCGAGCGCCTCGCCCTTGAATTTCAGGATGCCGGTCGCCGGGATCGCGCGGGAAATCGCTTTCAGGAGCGTCGTCTTGCCGGCACCGTTGGGGCCGAGGACGCCCACCAGTTCACCCTTGTCGACCGTGATGGACACCGACTCGACCGCAAGCGCCTTGCCGTATCGCACGCTTAGATCGGCGATCTCAAGCAGGGGCATGTTCGGCCTCCGTGCGTCCGATATAGGCCTCGATCACGCGCGGATCGCGGACGATATCGGCGGGCGCGGCGACCGCGATGATCTCGCCGAAATCGATCGCGATGACGCGCGAGACCAGCGCCATGAACTCGCGCAGTTTGTGCTCGATCAAAAGGATGGTGAGGTTTTGCTCGCGATGCAGACGCCTGATCAATTGCGCGAGCGGCTCGATCTCGCTGCTGCCGAGCCCGGCGAAGGGCTCATCGAGCAGCAGCAGATTGGGCTTGGTCGCAAGCGCACGCGCGATTTCCAGCCGGCGCAGATCGCCATAGGGCAGCGTTTCGACAGCGTCCCCGGCTTTCGCACCCAGGCCCACCTGATCGAGCAGTTGTTGCGCGCGGGCCTCCTTGTCGTGTGCGTCGCGCGCGCGCGGCGACAGGCAGGCCACGATCACGTTCTGGAGCACCGTCATTCCGAGAAACGGCCGTGTCAGCTGAAAGGTCCTGGCGACGCCGCGGTTGACGATCTTGTAGGGCGCAAGGCCGCGCAGTTCCTGCCCCTCGAAACGAATACTGCCGCTGTCGGCGGGAATGAAGCCGGTGAGAAGATTGAACAGCGTGGTCTTGCCGGCGCCGTTGGGCCCGAGGATGCCGGTGAGTTCGCCCGGCGCCAGCGAAAAGCTGACGTTCTTTACGGCGGTCAGGCCGCCGAAGCGCTTTGAGACGTTCTGTACGTCGAGGATTGCGCTCATCGCAGCCGCTCCGCCAGCCGCCGCCACAGCGGCGCGATCAATCCGTTAGGCAGGAAAAACAGGATCAACATCAAGGTCAGGGTGTAAATCCACAGCCGGTACTCGCCGAAGCCGCGCAACATCTCCGTCAAGAGCGTCAGCAGAATAGCCCCCATCGCGGGTCCGTAGATCGAGCCGATGCCGCCGACATAGACCATGATGATCACGGTAATCGAAACCACGACCGAGAACAGCGGCGGGCTGACCTGCAACTGATAATGCGCATAGAGCGCGCCGCCGAGGCCGGCGAAGGCCGCGCTGATCATCAGCGATGCCATCTTGTAGAAGGTGACGTTGATGCCCGCCGCCTGACAGGTTGCCTCGTCGCCGCGGATCGCACGAAGCAGAAGCCCCCAATGCGAGTTGGCGAGCGCGGTGAGGATCGCCACCGCGGCGACAAGGACCGCCAGCACGAACCAATAATAATGCAACGGCGACAGGATCAGCGGTTCGAGGCCGTAGAGGCCCTCTTCGCCGCCGCTGTATTCCCAGAAAATCAGACACAGCCGCTGCATGATGGCGGACGCCGTCAGCATCGCCAGCGCGAAATAAGGACCCCTCAGCCGCAGCGTCGGAAATCCGACAATGAGACTGAATGCGACGGCAATGACGACCGCGGCGGGAAGGCTGTACCAGGGATTGGCGAACCAGACCGTGGCCAGAAAGCCGGCGGTGTAGGCGCCGGCGCCGATGAACAGCGAATGCCCGAAATTTTCGCGGCCCGTCAGGCCGGACATGAAGTCCCAGCTCGCCGCCCAGATCGCATAGATCGCGCAGACCGTCAGAACGCCCGTGAGGTAGTTGCTGTTGAGCAGCATCGGCGTCAGCGCCAGCACCGCGACGACGACGATGGCGCCAGCGAGATCGATCAGGGACACCCGGGTCATATCTAGAACGCCGCCCGCCGCCCGAGCAGTCCGGACGGCTTGATCATCAGTGTCGTGACCACCGCGACCAGCGACACCAGCTCGGTCCACGACGATGAGATGAGATAAGCGACGATGGTCTCGGAATAGCCGAGAAGCAGCGCTGCGAGAATGCTGCCGGGGATCGATCCCAGGCCGCCGACGATGACGATGGCAAACGCTTTCACCATCGGCAGCAGTCCCATGCCCGGTTGTACCGTGAGAAACGGCGAGACCAGCACGCCCGCGAGCGCCGCGGTGCCCGCCGATATCGCCATCACGATCGAAAATATCCGGTTGGTGGGAATGCCCATATATTGCGCGGCTTCCGGATCCTGCGACACCGCGAGGATCGCGGCGCCGAGGCGGGTGCGCTGGATGAACAGCCACAGGCAGGACAGCACCAGCACGCCGGCAAACAATGCCAGCAGACGCTGGCCACCGATATCGACGCCGCCGATGCTGATCTTGTCCGCCACGAAGGAAGGCACGTTGCGGTATTCGGAACCGAACGTAATGAAGAGCCCCTGCTCCACCGCGAGCGAAACCGAAAGCGTGATCATCAGGACCGCAAGCTGCGAATAGCGCAGCGGGCGAACCAGAAAGCGCTCCATCAATACGCCGAAGCCGGCGACCAGCAGAACCGCCAGCGGCGCTGCGATAAAGAGAGGAAAGTGCAGCAGCCCGGTGAAGACGTATGCGGAGTAAGCGCCCAGGGCGTAGAACGCACCGTGCGCCAGATTGAGGATGCGGGCGACGCCGAAAATCAGCGTGAAGCCGACCGCCAGCATGGCGTAGATCGCGCTCGACACCGCGCCGTAGATCAGGATTTGAAGCATGCCGGCCCGATGCAATGGTCTTGGGGAGCGAAGGCTTGGCCTCCGCCTTCAGGCGACCGGACCAGCCAGATCCGGCCGGTCGCCCAATGAGGACGAGAGCGGTTAGTTGCTCATCCAGGGCGGCGCGATCATCTTGCCGGTGGCGGCATCCTTTGGCCAAACCACGATGCGCTCGCCGTTCGGATGCCACTGCACGAACAGCAGGTTCTGCATGCCGGGTCCGGTCTTGACGTCGTGCATTTCGTCGAACACCAGTTTGCCGGCAATGCCGGTGTGGTCTGTCTTCTCGAGTTCCTTGATGACGGCATCCGCCTCGACCGATTTTGCACGGGCGACGGCGTCGGCATAGACGTAGACCGCGTCATAGGCGCCGATGCCGGTATAAACCGGGGCGGTGCCGAACCGCTTGACGAATTCATCCCAGAACGGAACGGTCTTCGGCGTCAGCGGCGCGCGGATCGCAAACATTCCGACCGTTTCGCTGTTCGCCTTGCCGCTCACGCGCGTGAAGAAATCGGCGTCCTGACTCTTGACGTCGATGCCGCCGATCGGGATCGGCACCTGCGCGTCGTACCATTGCTTGACGAAAACGTCCGACGAGGCATGCGACAGGATCACAATCAGGTACTGTGCGCCGCTATCCTTGACCTTGGCGAACAGAGGCGAGAAGTCGGATGTCGCGGTGTCGAAAAATTCCGCCAGCCGCACGTCGGATCCGCCGTCGATCGCGCCCTTCTTGAGGATCGGGACCAGATCCTGCACCCATTTCGCATTCTCGCCGACGATCGCGATCTTGGTAAACTTCATGTCGTCTTTGAGCTTGCCGCCGATGAAATCGACCAGCGCGCGGGCCTGATGCGCGGCGTTGATCGGAAACGCGCGGAAAATGTACTTGTAGTTGTCGTAATCGGCTTTCACTTTCTGCGTGATCGCCGGCGAGGCCGCGCCGACCCCGATGTAGATCGTCTTGGCGCGGGAGATATGCGGCAACTGCGCCAGCGTGACGCCGCTGGTGTAGCCGCCGATCAGCACGTCGACCTTGTCGTCGGCGGTCAGCTTCTTGATCGCGGCGATGCCCTGTTCCGGATTTTCCGTCTCGTCGGCGACGACGATTTCCAGCTTTCGCCCGAGCAACCCGCCCTTGGCGTTGATTTCGTCGGCCGCCATCCTGGCCGCATTTTGGGTATCGCGCCCCACCTGCAACTGGATCGCCGTCGGGATGCCGATGCGAATGGGATCCTGCTGGGCCGACGCCGGCGCGATCGCGACGCCGAGACTCACAACGCTCGCAGCTGCGAGCAACCTCAGAAATGGCCGCATATGAAAACTCCCTGATGCATGTGGCCTTGCGAGCCGATGCGTTTTTTCTTAATTGCCGCAACAGTTTGCCCGGGGACAAAACACCGAGTCAAGAAATAGCTTTAGCCATTGAACGATTTGGATGAAGCCGCGACCAAACAGTTCCTACGCCGGCCGGTCATCTCCGTCATCGACGACCGCGGCAAACTGGTCGCGGTTGGCGCGCCAGGCGCGATCGTATTCGAGGATCCGCATGGTCTCGCGGGCGACATCCGGACCGAGCATCGCGGCCAGCAGATGCAGCGTGGTATCGATGCAGAGCGAAACGCCGCCGCCGGTCACCACCGCGCCCGTATCCACCAGAAGCGCTTCGCGCACATCGATCTGCGGATAGGTGGCGCGCATCAGTTCGAGCGGCGAGGCTTCCAGCGGCACAACTTCGCGTTTGGTGGTGGCGGCCGCACCGTCCAGGATCCCGCTGGCCGCCAGGATCATGCCGCCGGTGCAGACCGAAGCGACGCGGCCCGCAGCGTGGACGCGGCGGACATAATCGAGCGTCGCCGGCGCTTCGGCCTGCGCGCTCCAGCCCGGACCGCCGGTGACGATGACGAGATCGCAGGCCGGCGCATCGTCGATGCCGAAATCGGCGGTGACGCGCAGCCCGTTTGCAAGCTCGATCGGACCGGCGCGGGGTCCGATGGTGCAGATATCGATTTCGGGCGCGATCCGGCGCGCCATCGACAGCACGCCGAAGGTCGCAAGATCAATCGGTTCGACGCCGGGATAAATGAAAATTCCGAACCGCATGGCGTCACCGATACTCCTGGCATGATCTTTTCGGAAAACCGGTCCCCACTTTTCCGGATCATGCGCTATTCCGCCAGCGGCAATCCTTTGGTCTCGCGCGCGGCCAGCGCCGCCGCCAAAGTGATGAGCGCAAGCACGATCATCATGACGGACACCCCGGTCGTCCCGCCGAAATAGCCGACCATCGCGGTCGCGATGAGGGGCGCGAAGCCGCCGCCGATTGCCGCGGAGGTCTGGAATCCGAACGACGCCCCACTATAGCGCACCCGCGGACCGAACAGTTCGGGAAAATAGGTGGATTCGGGTCCGAACATCATGCCGTGCCCGAAATTCATGGCGACGATGACCGCCACAAAGACCAGCGCGGCGCTTTTGGTTTCCAGCAGCCAGAACAGCGGGAAGGCGAAGGCGATGGTGAACAGCGCGCCCAGGATGTACATCGGCCGGCGGCCGATCTGGTCGGACAGCCAGCCGAAGAATGGCAGACTGATCAGTTCGAGCAGCGCGGCGTACATCACGGCGTCGAGCAGCAACTGCTTCGGCAGATTGAGTTTGGTGGTGCCGTAGACGACGACGAAGACCGTGAGCATGTAGACCCACGACACTTCCGAGAGCTTGAGGCCGACGGCGATCAAGAACGTCCTGGCGTTCTTGCTGACGGCTTCGCCGACCGGATTTTGGGATAGGCCGCCCCGCGCCTTGAGCGCTTCGAACACCGGCGTCTCGGGAACGCGGGACCTGACAAAAGTGCCGATCGCGAGCAGTACGATGCTGATCAGGAACGGGATGCGCCAGCCCCAGGCGGCAAAATCGGCCTCAGGCAATTTGGTGAGCAGCGCGAATACCAGCGACGCCAGCACCAGACCGATCGGAAAGCCGATCTGCACAAAACTGCCGTATAGCCCGCGCTTTTCGGACGGCGCATGCTCAAGCACCATCAGCGAGGCGCCGCCCCATTCGCCGCCGAGGCCGATGCCCTGGATCACCCGCAACAGGATCAGCAGGATCGGCGCCAACACCCCGATCGATGCATAGGTCGGAAGCAGGCCGATCAGGAAGGTGCTGAGGCCCATGATGAACAGCGTCGCGACCAGCATCGATTTGCGGCCGAGGCGGTCGCCGAAATGACCAAACAGCGCCCCGCCCAGCGGCCTCGCCAGAAACCCGACGGCGTAGCTGCCGAGTGCCGCCAGCGTGCCGGCCAGCGGATCGAAGGTCGGAAAGAACGCCTTGTTGAACACCAGCGCCGCGGCGGTCGCGTAGATCAGGAAGTCGTACCATTCGATAATAGTGCCGATGCAACTGGCGAACACCACGGAGTTCATTCTGGTCGGGTTCATGCCGTCGATCGGCGCAGTGGCGGTGATGGTCATGGCAGGCTCCTGACCGTTGCAATCCCCTGGAGAGGACGGATTCCAGCCAAGTGGTTGCAAGCGTCGTGCCGGATTTTGACAGCACCAACGCGCCGGAGAGCATCGGCACCCATGTTTCGTCCGGTTGCATCCGCCTCACCAATGAAGACGTTTCGGATCTCTACGCGCGGGTCAACGTCGGTACCAGGGTGGTCGTGCTGCCGATGTACCGCCGCGCCGACGATGCAGACGGCAAGCGCAGCTAGTACCCGGAATCACAAACCTGTATTGCGGCCCATCCTTCGAGACGGCCACGGAGCCTGTCATCGGGCCGCGCTTTGCGCGGACCCGTTGGCGGCCTCCTCAGGATGAGGTCTAACTTGTTGAA
>Ga0066789_10001485_pt1 | contig 10129 bp, 7 predicted proteins | sample OrgsoiDNA2013049_FD_70960 | JGI IMG/M metagenome (GOLD analysis project Ga0066789, IMG submission 70960) | Permafrost soil microbial communities from the Arctic, to analyse light accelerated degradation of dissolved organic matter (DOM) -... | ecosystem: Environmental > Terrestrial > Soil >...
CATCCCACCCCACAAGAGGGGCGTTGGCCATCGTCACGAACGCGGGGTGGGATGCGGTGGACGCGGCAGCGTTTTGCGCGCAACGGGATTGCAGGGCAGGCTTCGGCCTGTGAGCGATCGACAGCGAGCGGACGAGAGATGTTGCAGCGTACGGCGAAGTCGTGTGGTCCTGACGCCCCGATGCTGGCGTCAAGTTCGCGGATGTTGTGTCGGCCCTACCGGGTGCGGACAAAACGTCAGTCCGCGAGCGACGGTGGCAAAAAAGCCCGGTCACCGGGGAGAGCACGAAATAAGCCGTAAAACCATTGCGTGCGGGAACGTCGGGTGATTCCGGTGTACTCGTTGTTACTCGTGTGCGTTCTATCACTACAATTGCACACGATGCCGCGGGTGCATTGGGCATCCGGCGTTCCCCACGCCCTCTTTGGGCGGGAGCTAACAGCAACGCCTCGAGCGCTCCGCGCGGCGAGGACGAAGCCGTCTGCGGACATGCCGTCATTGCGAAGCGCGAAAGCGACGAAGCGATCCGGCTTTCGAACCGGTGCCATGCGCCGCGCCGTCTCAATAATTGTATCTGACGCCGACGCTAAAACCCTGCGCCAGCAGCGGCGAGGTGTTGAACCCCGGCTGCGGACGTTGCGGCCCGCCCGGTGCCGGTGGCGGAATGAGATTGGGATTGATGGCGGTGTCGATCAGGCCGCCGGCGCGCTGCACGTCGGTCCAGTACATGAAATCGTAACCGGCGAAGATCCGCCATTGCGGCGCCACCTGATAGCCGACTTTGAGCGCGGCTTCCGGCACCGCACTGAAGCGGGTCTGCGAGAAACGGTCGCTATTGCTCGAGAGCGCCAGCAATCCGCCCGACGATGTGGTGGTGACGCCGCCAAAATTCGTGGTGGTCATGCCGCCGATCGCGGCGCTGTTGAAGTTGGCGCCGAGCGCCACCGTCCCGCGCCATTCCAGCGTCCACAATCCGCGCGTCCATTCGCCGGCAACCCCGAGATCGACGCCGTGAAAATTACTGGTGGCGCTGAAGGCGTCGGTGTCGCTGAGCGAGCCGAGGCCGAGAAAGTTCAATGCGACCGGGATCGACAGTCTGTCGGACGAGTGCAGGTAGCGATAGCCGATCAGCGCGCTGATGCGCTGGCCGCTCCATGTTCCGATATCCTGACGGTGGAGCGCGCCGGCCCCAAGCAGGCGGGACGATTCGTTCACCGCCACCGCGCCGGAGGTCAAGCCAGGAAAACCGATCAGCGCCGCGTCCTGCAGATTGGTCAAGGCATTGAAGAACGGCTGCGCGAGAATGGGGTGCGCGCTAGAATCGGTGGCGAAGCTGGTCGACGCGCCCTGCAGATCGAAGAAGCTGACCTCGACGCCGCTGCCATGCTGCGGATCGAACCAGTATCCCGCCCGCAGCCGAGCGCCCGAACGCCAGCCGCCGTTGACGGCGGAATCCCCGAACAGCACCGATGTGGCGGGGGCGCCGAGCACGCCGGCCTGCGCCGGCGCCGTGCCGGCCGGACTGGTGGTGACCAGCGGCGGCGGCCGGTCGCCCTTCACGGTCCAGGCGAGGTAATCGATTTCGGCCCAGAACGGACTGCCCGAATCCGAAACCTTCGGCGGCGCCTTGGTGATTGGCAGGTCCGCGGCGGCGCCGTCACTCCGCCAAACGGCACAGCAGCGAGCAACGCCGCGCCGCAAACCGCCGACATCGCTGCCGCGTTGAAATTCCGTTGATTCATGCCGTGCCCCGCCGACTCCAGTGGAACACGCAGGTCTCCGCCCGGCAACCGCCGCTACCGACCGCGCGCGGTTCTGGCCGCGAATTATCGTGCCTGTTGCCTCGGGGCACCGCTTGCGTGGGCTGGAGTCAACCCAGGTCGCTCGGCGCTGAATCACAGCCGGGTTTCGGTTTGCTTTCGGCCAATCTCAGGCAGGCTGCGATTCCATCCGTGCCGCCGTTTGCGGAGATCGCGCAGGCGTTGAACCCGCCGAGCGAGTAAGGTTTGACGGTGCGCTCCTGCATATTCGTTGTCATGCCCGGACTTGATCCGGGCATCCATCAATCTTCATAAGAGTCATGCGAAGAAGATGGACCACCGGGTCAAGCCCGGCGGTGACACTAATAATGCGGGAGAAGCCTTATCCCGCCCGCGCCGCCTTCTTGCGATAGGCCAGATGCACCGCGCAGTTGCAGCCCGGCGGATGCGAGGCGATCTCCTCGGGCGCGACATCGTTGGCGGGCGCCGCCGAAGACGGCGCCAGTGTCGGCATCGCCTCCTTGAGGCGGCGATCCTGCGCGGACCGATCCTGCGTCGGAATATAATTCAGCACCGGCGCCAGCCAGCGTTCAGCTTCCGCCACGCTCCAGCCTTTTCGCGCGGCATAGTCCTCGACCTGGTCGCGCTCGATCTTGCCGACGCCGAAGTAAAAACTTTCCGGGTGGCTGAAATAGAGCCCCGACACCGACGAGCCCGGCCACATCGCAAAACTCTCGGTCAGTTTTACGCCGGCGGTATTTTCGGCGTCCAGCAAACTGAACAGCGTCGCCTTCTCGGTGTGATCGGGCTGCGCGGGATAACCGGGCGCGGGGCGGATACCGGCATATTGTTCGAGGATGAGCTGATCCGGCGCCAGCGTCTCATCCGGCGCATAGCCCCAGAATTCCCGGCGCACCCGCGCATGCATCCGCTCGGCGAAGGCCTCTGCCAGACGATCGGCCAGCGCCTTGCACAGGATCGACGAATAGTCGTCATTGGCATTCTTGAAACGGTCGGCGACCACGTCCTCGCCGATCCCGGCAGTGACCACGAACGCGCCGATGTAATCCGGCACGCCTGACGAGGCCGGCGCGATGAAGTCCGACAGCGCCGAATTGAAGCGGCCTTCGCGCTTCTCCAGTTGCTGGCGCAGCGTGTGGAACGTCGCGATTTTGTCCTTGCGGGTGTCGTCGGCATACACCGAAATATCGTCGCCGTCGGCATTGGCCGGCCAGAAGCCGATGGTGGCCTGCGCCTTGAACCAGTTTTCCCTGACGATCAGGTCCAGCATCTTGCGGGCGTCGTCATAGAGCGAACGCGCGACTTCGCCCACCTTGGGATCGTCGAGAATGGCAGGATATCGCCCGGTCAGCTCCCAGGTCTGGAAGAACGGCGTCCAGTCGATGTAGTCGGCGAGCTCGGCGAGATTGTAATCGCGGAAGCTTTTGATGCCCAAAAACACCGGCTTGCTCGGCGGCGCCTTGGCGAAATCGATTTGAACCGCGTTGGCGCGGGCATCCGCGAGTTTCAGCCGCTTCTTGTCGGCCTGCGCGCGGAAATGCGCCGCGGAGATTTTGGCATAATCCGCGCGCACTTCGGCGGCATAGGCCTCGCGCCGCTCAGGCGACAGCAGCGACGAGGCCACGCCGACGGCGCGGCTGGCGTCATTGACATGCACCACCGGCCCGCGCCGGTAATTCGGATCGATCTTGACCGCGGTATGAACGCGGCTGGTGGTGGCGCCGCCGATCAACAGCGGCACGCTCATGCCTTGCCGCTCCAGTTCGCCGGCAAGAAAACTCATTTCATCGAGCGAGGGCGTGATCAGGCCGGAGAGACCGATGATGTCCGCGCCTTCCGCCTTCGCCGTCTCGATAATCCTGGTGGCGGGCACCATGACGCCGAGATCGATGACTTCAAAGTTGTTGCATTGCAGGACGATGCCGACGATGTTCTTGCCGATGTCGTGGACGTCGCCCTTCACGGTCGCGAGCACGATCTTGCCGGCGGAGCTGCGGCCGTCTCCCACGATGCCGGCGGCCAGGTTGCGCGCCTTCTCTTCTTCCATGAACGGCATCAGATAGGCCACCGCCTGCTTCATCACGCGCGCGGATTTCACCACCTGCGGCAGAAACATTTTTCCGTCGCCAAAGAGGTCGCCGACGATGTTCATACCGGCCATCAGCGGGCCTTCGATAACGTTCAGCGGCCGGGCGACCAGCTTGCGGGCGTCCTCGGTGTCGGCCTCGATGTATTCGGTGATGCCGTGCACCAGCGCGTGGCTCAAACGTCTATCGACCGGCCATTCGCGCCAGGCGAGATCCTGCTCCTTGGTCTGCTTCTCCTTGCCGCGGAATTTTTCCGCCAGCTGCAGCAATCGCTCCGATGCGCCGAGGTCGCGGTTGAGGATGACGTCTTCGCACACCTGGCGCAGTTCCGGATCGATGTCGTCATAGACGATCATCTGCCCGGCATTGACGATGCCCATATCCATACCGGCCTTGATGGCGTGATACAGGAACACCGAATGCATGGCCTCGCGCACCGGCTCGTTGCCGCGGAACGAGAACGACAGATTCGATACGCCGCCGGAAATATGCGCGTGCGGCAGATTCTTGCGGATCCAGCGCGTCGCCTCGATGAAATCGACGCCGTAATTGTTGTGCTCTTCGAGGCCTGTGGCGATCGCAAAGATATTCGGATCGAAGATGATATCTTCCGGCGGAAAGTCCAGTTGCCCGACCAGGATGTCATAGGCGCGTTTGCAGATTTCGGTTTTGCGCGCGAACGTATCGGCCTGGCCGGTCTCGTCGAAGGCCATCACCACCACGGCGGCGCCATGACGCCGCGCGATGGTCGCCTCGTGAATGAATTTCGCTTCGCCTTCCTTCATCGAGATCGAGTTCACCACCGGCTTGCCCTGAACGCATTTCAGGCCGGCTTCGATCACGGCGAACTTCGAAGAGTCCACCATCACGGGGACACGGGCGATGTCGGGCTCGGCGGCGACGAGGTTGAGGAACGTCACCATCGCGGCTTCGGAATCCAGCAAGCCCTCGTCCATGTTGACGTCGATGATCTGGGCGCCGTTCTCGACCTGGTCGCGCGCCACTTGAAGTGCTGCGGTGTAATCGCCCGCGGTGACCAGCTTGCGGAATTTGGCGGAGCCGGTGACGTTGGTGCGCTCGCCGACGTTCACGAAAGGGATCGCGGGCGTGAGTTCGAACGGCTCCAACCCTGAAAGCCTCAAGCGCGGTTCGATCTCGGGAATGGCGCGCGGCCTGTGCGGCGCGACCGCGGCCGCGATGGCCGCGATGTGATCGGGTGTGGTGCCGCAGCAGCCGCCGACGATATTGACGAGGCCGGCGCTTGCGAATTCGCCGATCAGCCCGGCCATGAATTCCGGGCTTTCGTCGTAGGCGCCGAATTCATTGGGCAAGCCGGCATTCGGATAGGCGCAGACCAGCGTGTCGGCGACGCGGCCGATGTCGGCGATATGGGCGCGCAGATCCTCGGCGCCAAGCGCGCAGTTGAAGCCGATGGTGATCGGCCTGGCGTGCCGCACCGAATTCCAGAACGCTTCCGGCAATTGCCCCGACAGCAGGCGGCCGGATTTGTCGGTGATGGTGCCGGAGATCATCACGGGCACGTCCAGCGCGCGCGCTTCCGCGATTTCGGCGATCGCGTATAGCGCCGCCTTGGCGTTGAGGGTGTCGAAGATGGTCTCGACCAGCAGCAGGTCGGCGCCGCCGTCGAGCAGTCCGTTGATCTGTTCGCCGTAAGCCTTGCGCAGATCGTCGAAGGTGACAGCGCGAAAACCGGGGCTCGACACATCAGGCGAGATCGATGCGGTGCGGTTGGTCGGGCCGATCGCCCCCGCGACAAAGCGGGGCCTGCCGTCCTCGGCCGTGACCCGCGCGGCGGCGGCGTGCGCGAGTTTCGCGCCCTCGAGATTCAGTTCATAGGCAAAGCTCGAAAGATCGTAATCGGCTTGTGCGATCGAGGTCGAGGAAAAAGTATTGGTGGCGACGATGTCGGCGCCGGCGCGCAAATAATCGGCGTGGATGTCCTCGATCGCCTTTGGCTGCGTCAGGATCAACAGATCGTTGTTGCCGCGGAGGTCGCGGTGGAAATCCTTGAACCGTTCGCCGCGAAACGCAGCCTCGTCATATTCGAGCCCCTGGATCATGGTGCCCATGGCGCCATCAAGCACCAGAATGCGCTTGCGGGCAGCCGCGAGCAGGGCGGTTCGCTTCGGCGAAATTGACACGGTCATCGGATCAGGCGGCTTTCTGTGCGCCATTGGGGCGAATGCCCAGCAAATGGCTGATCGCGAACACGAGGTCCGCGCGGTTCATGGTGTAGAAGTGGAAGGTATCGACGCCGTGCTTGGCCAGTTTTTGCACCTGGCCGGCCGCGACGGTGGCCGCCACCAGCTTGCGGGTCTCGGCGTCGTCGTCGAGGCCCTCGAACTTTTCTGCCAGCCAGTCCGGCACGCTGGTGCCGGCGCGGGTGACGAAATTGCGGGCCTGCTTGAAGTTATGCATCGGCATGATGCCGGGCACGATCGGAATTTTGATGCCGCGCGCGCGCACCCGGTCGAGGTAACGAAAGTAGAGGTCGTTGTCGAAGAACACCTGGGTGATGGCGCGGGTCGCGCCCGCATCGACCTTGGCCTGCAGCACATCGATGTCGGCATCGAAGTCAGGGCTCTCGGGGTGTTTTTCGGGATAGGCGGAGACGGAAACCTCGATATCGCCATGCTGCCGTTTGATGCCGGCCACAAGGTCCGCAGAGTTGCGATAGCCATCCGGATGCGTGGCGTAGGCGGTGCCGATGCCGCCTGGCGGATCGCCCCGAAGTGCGACGATATGGCGGACGCCGATGTCGTGATAGCGGCCGACGATATCGTCGATCTCGCCGCGCGCCGCACCAACGCAGGTCAGATGCGCGGCCGGGGTCAGGCGGGTCTCGGAAAGTATCCGGGCGATGGTGGAGTGGGTGCGCTCCCGCGTGGATCCGCCGGCGCCATAGGTCACCGAGACGAAATTGGGCGTCAGCGTCGCCAGACGCTTGATGGTCTCCCACAGGCTGCGCTCCATCTCCTCGGTCTTCGGCGGGAAGAACTCAAAGGAGATCGCCGGTGCTTTCGGCGTCCGGTTCCCATCTGATACGGCGGGCATAACCTCGGTCATGGGCACCATAAACTCCACGCATTCCGGACGGACGTCAGGCTTAGCTGCGATGCACTAAAATACGCCGAACGAAGCTTGCCAAACAGCCCATCATAAGTGGGAAGTTGCCCAATTTTGGCATTCAATATGCTGTATTACTCTCATTCTACACGAGATGGGCAAGTTAAGAGGCTTTTTTAGCCCATTAAGTGGCAAAATTTTTGTGATTTATCACCGTTTCGTGGTGGGCAGAATATCATACGGCAGGTGACATATTTTTATATCCTATCCTTCCCCTTGGCGGTAATTGTCGTCCCGGCGTGTCGGCGCGCGCCTGATCTGCGCGCCAGGGCCCTTTGTCGGCCCGATCTGGCGCACTAGGTTAATCCCCATGGTTCCTCTCTCGATCCTCGACCTCTCGGTGGTCACCACCGGCACCAGGCCCGCCGCGGCGCTGCGCAACAGCATCGATCTGGCGCGCCACGCCGACGCGCTGGGCTATGTCCGCTACTGGCTGGCCGAACATCACAACCTTGCTTCGGTGGCGAGCCCGGCGCCCGATCTCATGATCGGACAGATCGCCGCGGTGACCAGCCGCATCCGGGTCGGTTCCGGCGGCGTGATGCTGCCGAACCATGCGCCCCTGGTGATCGCGGAGCGGTTCAAGATGCTGGAGGCGCTGTTTCCCGGCCGGATCGACCTCGGGCTCGGCCGCGCGCCCGGCACCGATGGGGCTACCGCACATGCGCTGCGCAGCCGGCTCGATCGCCGCGAGGGCGACGATTTTCTGGAGCGCCTGCATGAACTGACGTTGTGGGAGACCCGCGATTTTCCGCCCGGTCATCCCTACAACAATGTGGTGGCGATGCCCGACGATTCCCCGTTGCCGCCGATCTGGCTGCTCGGCTCCAGCGACTACAGTTCGGAGCTGGCTGCCCAGGTCGGGATGGGTTATGCGTTCGCGCACCATTTTGCCTCGTATGACGCGGTCGACGCGCTGATCAATTATCGCACGCGTTTCAAGCCGTCGGGCTGGCGCGCGACGCCCCACGGCATTCTCGCCGTCGCGGTGGTTGCCGCCGAAACCGATGCGGAGGCCGAGCGGCTGGCGTCGTCGATGGATCTCAACCGGTTGCGCCGCGACCGCGGGCAGTATTCGCCGCTGCCCAGCGTGGAGGAAGCGCTGGCCTATCCCTACACCGACGGCGAACGCGCCTCGATCGCCCGCAATCGCTCGCGGCTGTTCGTCGGCAGCGCTGCCACGGTGATGGCGAAGCTGCAACCGATGATCACGGCAAGCCAGGCCGACGAACTGATGATCATCACCGCCGTGTACGATCACGACGCGCGGAAGAAATCATACAGCCTGCTGGCGGACGCGTTTGGGCTGGGGAAGAAGGTTGCTGCGTAGTTGTCGCGGTCATTCCGGGGCGATGCGAAGCATCGAACCCGGAATCTCGAGATTCCGGGACTGGTCCTTCGGACCATCCCGGAATGACGACTTTTGATCAATCCTGTTTCTCGCTGAAGGTCGCGCGGAACGGATGGCCGGGATAGACCCCGACAATCCGAAATTCGCGCGAGAAGAATTTTAATTCCTCCAGCGCGAACGCCAGGTTCCTGTCCTCGGGATGGCCATCGACATCGGCGTAGAATTGCGTGGCGAAGAAGTTGCCGTCGACCATGTAGCTTTCCAGCTTGGTCATGTTGACGCCGTTGGTGGCAAAGCCCCCCATCGCCTTGTAGAGCGCGGCAGGCAGGTTGCGCACCCGGAAGACAAAAGTGGTGACCAGCGGGCCCGATCCCGGTTTGGCCCAGTTCGCCTCGCGCGCCAGCACCACAAAGCGCGTCGTGTTGTGGGTCTCGTCCTCGACATCCTCGGCCAGGATATCGAGGCCGTAGATTTCCGCCGCCAGCCTTGAGGCGATCGACGCGCATGATTTGTCGCCGCGCTCGGCGACGATGCGCGCGCTTCCCGCGGTATCGCCGGATACGACCGGCTTGATGCCGAGCTTGCGGATGATGCGGCGGCATTGCCCGAGCGCATGGACATGGCTCTCGACGGTCTTGATGCCGGCGAGCCTGGCGCCGCGCGGCGCCATCAATTGATGATGGATCGGCTCGAACCATTCGCCGACGATGAACAGGCCGGATTGCGGCAGTAGATGATGGATGTCGGCGACGCGGCCGGCGACCGAGTTTTCGATCGGGATCATCCCCAAATCCGCCTCGCCCGAGCTGATCGCGGCCAGCGCGTCTTCGAAGGTCGGGCAGGGCAGCGGTTCGCCGTTGGGATAGGCCGCAACGATGGCGATATGGGAATTCGCGCCCGGCTCGCCCTGGAACGCGATTTTCTTGGGTTTGGTCGTTGTCTTGATCATGCCGCCTTGTATCAGCCGCTCAGGCTTTTGCCAGCATCTGGCGCGCGGTTTCGAGGTCGGCGGGCGTATCGACGCCGCGCGGCACCGTGTCCACGATGGTGATGTCGATCCGCATCCCGGCCTCGATCGCGCGGAGCTGTTCGAGCTTTTCCCTGATCTCCAGCGTGGAGGGGGCGAGCGCGACAAAGCGCTCCAGCGCGGCGCGGCGATAGGCATAAAGGCCGATGTGATGGTAGCGCGGCCCGTCGCCCCAGGGGGCCGTGGCGCGGGTAAAGTAAAGCGCGCGCAGCCGCCGCGTGCTTAGGGGCGAGCCGATCGCCTTCACCACGTTCGGATTGGTGCTCTCCTCCACGGTATGGATCTCGGCAGCCAGCGTCGCGATATCGACCGCGGGGTCGGCCAGCGGGGCCATCACGCTGCGGATGTTGTCGGGGCGGATGGTCGGAAAATCGCCCTGCAGATTGACCACGAATTCGGCTTCGCGCCGGGGGTCGAGCGCGCAGAGAGCCTCGTATATCCGGTCGGACCCGGAAGGATGATCGGCGCGGGTCATGACCGCCTCGCCGCCGTGAGATGTCACCAAAGCCGCGATCTCCGGCGCATCGGTGGCAACCGCGACACGGCCGATCCGGGCGGCCTCGGCCCGGCGCAGGACATGGACGATCATCGGCAAGCCGGCGATGTCCAGCAGCGGCTTGCCGGGCAAGCGCGTCGCGGCCATGCGGGCGGGGATCAGCACCAACGTGCGGGTGTCGGTCATGGGAGCAAGGTGTTGGACAAGGTTTTGGACAAGGTTTTGGGAATCTGGACCCCC
>Ga0066789_10001486_pt1 | contig 10128 bp, 6 predicted proteins | sample OrgsoiDNA2013049_FD_70960 | JGI IMG/M metagenome (GOLD analysis project Ga0066789, IMG submission 70960) | Permafrost soil microbial communities from the Arctic, to analyse light accelerated degradation of dissolved organic matter (DOM) -... | ecosystem: Environmental > Terrestrial > Soil >...
CTGACGGTCGTTCTGACGGTCGTTCTGACGGTCGTTCTGACGGTCGTTCTGACGGTCGTTCTGACGGTCGTTCTGACGGTCGTTCTCGGGTGGAGCGTCCTGCGGGGCAGCGACGACCGGCTGAGCAGGGGCCGGCCCGGCAACGGGCGCCGGCGCGGTGCCGGCATCAGCCGGAGAAACTCCGACGGGACGCTGTGCCCGCCGGGAGGTGCGAGGCGGATGCTCGGTGTCGGCGGGCGCAGCTTGGGCCGTGGAAGCAAGTGGCGCTGAGGCCGGTGCCGAGGCGGCCGGGGCCGAACCGCCGGACTGGTGGCCCTTGATGGCGGTGACCAGGTCGCCCTTGCGCATCTTGGCGGTGCCGGTCAAGCCCATGCTTCCGGCCAGACCCTGAAGCTCCGCCAGCTTCATGGTGCTGAGGCTTGCGACACGCTTGGGCTTCTCGTCGGCGCCACTGGTGGGCACGCCGGCGAGATAGGTGGTGTTTGTCACGAAGGACCTTTCCCCTCGTTTTCGGTCCGCGCAGAGTGCCGGACCGGGGATGTGGCGTCAGGCAAAGCCCTGACTGTGGGAAACCACGTGAGCCGGCGTGAAGACGCCGCGTGCATCCAGAAGGCGCACTTGCGTAGTGGTTGGCGCACCTGTTGTGATCTCCTCGATCAGACACGATCGCCGGTAACCACCGGGGTGCAGGCTCAATATACCACCGTTCACTATCGTTGGCGGCCTGGGTGCCGCGCCCGTCGGAGCGTGCGCGCCACCAACAGCAGCTCATGTCTGCGGCACCTCATCGCCCAGACACTTCGTTCCTCACAAGTTGAGCCTCTCAAGGCTGGCGCCCGCATGCGGTATCCCTGGCTCGAGCACCAGCCATACGCGTTGGTCCCCCAGAGCGCGGGCATCGGCAATCTGCGACGTCGTCGTGAGGACGAGCACGCTGGGTCCGGCCCCTGAGATCACGGCCGCGTGTCCCTTGCCCCGAAGGGTGTCGAGCAAGACCATCGAGTCCGGGAAGGATGCCCGTCGCTGTTCCTGGTGCAGCCACTCACGCGTGCCCGCAAGCAGCAGCTCGGTTCGACCGGTGACCGCCTCGACAAGCAAGCCGACCCGTGCCGAGTTCAAGGCGGCCAGGCCAAGGGGGATCTGGTCGGGCAGGGCCGCGCGTGCGGTCGCCGTGGAGAGCTGGGTGGCGGGGAGGAAGACCAGGGGTATGACGTCTGCGGTCACCCCGAGCTGAAGGGAGTGGATCTGCCCCGGGTCGAGGTCGTCGGCCCATGACAGGGTCATGCCGCCGAACACACTTGCCGACGTGTTGTCAGGGTGGCCCTCGATGGCAGCGGCCAGGTTGTTCGTGAAGTTGTAGTCGAAGCTGCCACCGGCGCCTTCTCGGCCGGTCGCAATGTCGCACAGTCCTTGCGCGGCAACGATTCCAGCCACGATCGAGGTGGCAGACGACCCCAGGCCTCGACCCTGGGGGACGGCGTTACGACAGCTCAGGTGCAAGCCGGCCGGGGTTTCGACCCGCAGCTGCTCCCACGCCCGCAGCATGGACCGATGAACCAGGTGCCGCTCGTCGCAAGGCAGCTCCCCAGCACCTTCACCCTCGACGTCGATGTTCAGACCGGGCTCGGCGCTCACGGTCACGACGTACTCGTCCCAGACGCCCAGTGCCAGACCGATGGAGTCGAAGCCCGGGCCGATATTGGCGCTGCTGCCCGGGACGCGGACGCGCACCGACGACCCCGTGACCAGGTCGACCATGACGCTCAGCCCCCGAGCCCGAGCGCGTTGGCGGCGGTGAAGACATCGACCGACACCCGGGTCGGGACCACCTCGACCCCGTGGACATCCTTCAGCGCCCACGCCGGGTCCTTCAGGCCATGACCGGTCACGGTGCACACGATCCGGGCACCTGCCGGGACCAGACCGGCGCCGTGGGCGGCGAGCAGCCCGGCGACGCTGGCCGCGGAGGCAGGCTCGACGAAGATGCCCTCCTTGGCTGACAGGAGTCGGTGGGCGGCCAGGATCTGCGCATCGGAGACCGCGTTGATCAGACCGCCGGAGTCGTCGCGCGCCTCCTCGGCCTGCCGCCACGAGGCAGGGTTGCCGATCCGGATGGCGGTGGCAATCGTCTCGGGATGGTCGATCGGGTGACCCTTGACGATCGGGGCCGCACCCTCGGCCTGGAAGCCCCACATCCTGGGCAGCTGCGTTGCCGGGCCTGGCTGTTCGCTGCTGCGGTGGTACTCGCGATAACCACGCCAGTAGGCCGTGATGTTCCCCGCGTTGCCGACCGGAAGGCAGTGGATATCGGGTGCGTCGCCCAGTACGTCGACGATCTCGAAGGCGGCGGTCTTCTGGCCCTCGATCCGGGCCGGGTTGACCGAGTTGACCAGCTCCACCGGGTAGGACTCGGCCAGCTTTCGGGCGAGGTCCAGACAGTCGTCGAAGTTGCCGTCGACCTGCAGCAGCGTGGCACCGTGGGCGATGGCCTGGCTGAGCTTGCCCATCGAGATCTTGCCGTCGGGCACGAGTACGCCGCAGGCCATGCCGGCTTTGGTCGCGTAGGCGGCGGCCGAGGCACTGGTGTTGCCGGTCGAGGCACAGATCACTGCATGAGCGCCGGCCCCCACGGCATGGCTGATGGCCGTGGTCATGCCACGGTCCTTGAACGAACCCGTCGGGTTGACGCCCTCGTACTTGACGAAGACCTCGGCGCCGACCAGCTCCGAGAGGTGGGCCGCAGGGATCAGCGGGGTCCCGCCCTCGCCAAGGGTCACCACCGGCGCGCCCTGCAGGGAGGGCAACCGGTCGCAGTACTCGCGGATCACTCCGCGCCACAGGTGGGCCATGCTCACTCGCCTTCCACGCGCATCACCGAGGTGACGGCACGGACTGTGGAAAGGACGGCCAACGCATCGACCGTCGCGGACAGGGCAGCATCAGAGGCTGTGTGGGTGACCACGACCAGGCTCGCGTGCCCTTCGTCCGGGCTGGCCGGGTCGGGAGAAAGGGGTCGCTGCCGAACGGTTTCGATCGACACGTCGTGCTCGGCGAAAGCCTGCGCGACCTGGGCCAGGACACCTGGGCGGTCGGCCACGTCGAGCCTGATGTGATAGCGCGTCAGGGCCTGACCCATCGGCAGGATGGGCAGCTCCTTGTACGTCGACTCACCGGGTCCGCGACCGCCGGCGACCTTGTGGCGGGCCACCGCGACGACGTCACCCAGGACGGCCGAGGCGGTCGGGGCACCACCGGCACCCTGGCCGTAGAACATGAGCGGGCCGGCGGACTCGGCCTCGACGAAGACCGCGTTGAAGGCCTCGCGGACTCCGGCCAGCGGGTGCGTGCGGGGGATCATGGCGGGATGGACGCGCACCGAGATGCCGCCTTCGGAGTCGTTGCCGATCTCACCTCCATCGCCCTTGATCCCATTGCCCTCGATGCGCTCGCAGATGGCCAGAAGCTTGACGACACAGTCCATCTCCCGGGCGGCTCCGATGTCGGCGGCGCTGACCTCGGTGATGCCCTCGCGATAGACGTCCTTGGCGCCGACGCGGGTGTGGAACGCCAGCGAGGCCAGGATGGCAGCCTTGGCGGCGGCGTCGAAGCCCTCGACGTCTGCGGTCGGGTCGGCCTCGGCGTAACCCAGGGCCTGCGCCTGCTCGACGGCGTCGGCGAAACCCGCACCGGTGGAGTCCATCTTGTCCAGCACGTAGTTCGTGGTGCCGTTGACGATGCCCAGGATGCGCCGCACGTCATCGCCGACCAGCGACTCACGCAAGGGGCGAAGCAACGGGATGGCCCCGGCGACCGACGCCTCGTAGTACAGGTCGACATCGCAGTCCTCGGCCGCCTGGTAGAGACGCGATCCGTCCTCGGCCAGCAGTGCCTTGTTGGCGGTGACGACGCTGGCTCCGTGCTTCATGGCTGCCAGGATCAGGCTACGAGCCGGCTCGATGCCACCGATGACCTCGATGACGACGTCGGCCCGGGTGACGAGCTCCTGCGCGTCGGTGGTGAACAACGAGGGGTTCACGCCGGTCTCTAAGCGGTTCTTGTCCGGGCGCCGCACTGCCACACCGACGATCTCCAACGGGCGACCGACGCGCTCGGTGAGGTCCCCCGCGTTCTCGGTCAACAGCCGCGCCACGGCCGTGCCGACGATGCCGCATCCGAGCAGGGCGATGCGCAATGGCTGCGCCTGCTTGTCGGTCTCGCTCACGATCGCTCCCTTAGTCCGGCTCGGGTCCGGAAAGTCATGATCATCCTGCCGGTCGACCACCGCGTGAACACCGGTCGTTCCGGCATGCGGTCAGTCGACGTCCAGCGCCAGGAGGTCCTCGATCGTCTCGCGCCGCACTATCTGACGGGCCACACCCCTGTTAACGGCGATCACCGGGGGGCGAGGCACGTGGTTGTACTGGCTGGACAGGCTCCGACAGTAGGCGCCCGTGACGGGGACGGCCAGCAGATCCCCTGCCCGGATGTCGCAGGGCAAGAACTCGTCCTTGACGAGGATATCGCCGCTCTCGCAGTGCTTGCCGACGACGCGGGCCAGTACCGCAGCGGCCCCACTGGCTCGGCTGGCAATCGTGCATGAGTAGTCGGCGTCGTACAGCGCCGGGCGGATGTTGTCGCTCATCCCGCCGTCGACGGCGACATAGGTGCGCGTGGCCTCGCCGTCCAGGAGCACCTCCTTGACGGTCCCCACCTCGTAGAGCGTGAAGGTCGACGGCCCGGCGATGGCGCGTCCGGGCTCGACCGAGATCCTGGGAACCGGCACGCCCTCGGAACGGCACTCGCGCTCCACGATGGCCGCCATGCCGGTGGCCAGGTCGCGCGGTGTCAACGGGTCGTGCTCGGTGGTGTACGCGATGCCGAAGCCACCACCGAGGTCGAGCTCGGGCAGCGCGATGCCGTGCTCACGCGTCACGTCCAGGTGCAGCCCCAGGACGCGGCGGGCCGCCACCTCGAAACCGCTGGTGTCGAAGATCTGGCTGCCGATGTGGGAGTGCAGACCCAACAAGGACAGGTATGACCGGTGCTGAAGAATGCGTCGAACCGCCTCTGCTGCCTGTCCGCCGGCCAGGCTGAAGCCGAACTTCTGGTCCTCGTGTGCTGTGGCAATGTACTCGTGGGTGTGGGCCTCGACCCCGACGGTGACCCGCACCAGCACGGGTGCCATGACACCGAGTCGCTGGGCTGTCTCGGCCACCCGCTGGATCTCCTCGAAGGAGTCGACCACGATGCGGGCGACTCCGTACCGCAGCGCGGCCTCGATCTCGGCAACGCTCTTGTTGTTGCCGTGCACGCCGATTCGCCCGCCGGGCAGGCCGGCGCGGATCGCCACGGCCAGCTCGCCACCGGAGCAGACGTCCATGCTCAGGCCCTCCTCGTGGACCCACCGTGCCACGGCGGTGCACAGGAACGCCTTTGCGGCGTAGTAGACGTCGGCACCGCCGCACAGATCCCGAAAGACCTCATCGAAGGCGCCCTTGAACTCCCTGGCCCGAGAACGGAAGTCATCCTCGTCGATGACGTAGGCCGGGGTGCCGAACTCGCGGGCGATCTCGCGCACGTCCAGGCCGGCGACGGTCAGCGCCCCCGAGTCGGCACGCCGGACCGAGCATGCCCACAGGGCCGGGACCAGCGCGTTGACGTCCTGGGGGGCGCGCAGCCACGAAGGGCCGCGGTGTCCGCCCTCGGCGTGCAGGGCACCGGCCTCATGGGCCCGCATCAGAGCCGCTTCGGGGACGAGACCCCGAGCAGGCCAAGACCGTTGGCCAGGACGACCCGGGTGGCCTCGTTGAGCCACAGCCGGCTGCGGTGCAGGTCGGTGATCTCCTCGTCGGCCTCGCGCGGGCGGACCCGGCAGTCGTCGTACCACTTGTGGAAACGACCGGCGAGATCCTCCAGATAACGCGCGACCCGGTGCGGCTCGCGCAGCTTGGCCGCCTGGGCCACGATCCTTGGGAAGTCACCCAGGATCGCCAGGAGCGCGGCCTCGGAGTCATGGGTCAGCAGCGAGGGGTCGAACCCGTCGGCGAGGTGCACGCCGTCCTGGCCGGCCAGCCGGGTGACGTTGCACGTCCGGGCGTGGGCGTACTGCACGTAGAAGACCGGGTTCTCGTTGGTGTGCTTGGACAGGAGGTCCAGGTCGATGTCGATCGAGGAGTCGGTCGAGGACCGGGTGAGTGCATAGCGCGCGGCATCCACGCCCACAGCCTCGACCAGATCCTCCAGAACCACCACGGTTCCGGCCCGCTTGCTCATCTTCACCGACTTGCCGTCCTTGATCAGGTTGACCATCTGACCGATCAGAATCTCAAGGTTCTCGTGCGGGACGTCGCCGAACGCCGCACACATGGCCATCATCCGCGAGACATAGCCATGATGATCGGCACCGAGCATGATGAACGCCCGGTCGAAGCCGCGCTCGCGCTTGTTGAGGTAGTAGGCGAGGTCACCGGAGATGTAAGCCGGCTGACCATCTGACTTGATCACGACGCGATCCTTGTCGTCCCCGTAGTCGGTGGTGCGCAGCCAGGTGGCGCCGTCCTTCTCGTACATCACGCCCAGCTCGCTCAGCCGTGCGACGGCACGCCCGACGGCGCCGGACTCGTGCAGGGCGTTCTCGTGGAAGTAGACGTCGAACTCGACACCGAAGTCGTGCATGGACGCCTTGATCTCGGTGAACATCAGGTCGACGCCGACCGCGCGGAAGCGCTCCTGCGCCTGCGGACCGGGCAGGTCGAGGATGGCGGGCTCACGCTGCATGACCGCGGAGGCGATGTCGACGATGTACGCACCGGCGTAGCCGTCCTGCGGAGCCGGATCGCCCTTGGCTGCGGCCAGCAGCGACCGGGCGAAACGGTCGATCTGGGCGCCGTGGTCGTTGAAGTAGTACTCGCGGGTCACGTCGGCGCCGCAGAACTCGAAGATGCGCGCCAGCGAGTCGCCGACGGCGGCCCATCGGGTCCCGCCCAGGTGAATCGGACCGGTCGGGTTTGCCGAGACGAACTCCAGGTTGATCCGGTGGCCCGACTCTGCGTCCCCGCGACCGTAGGCCTGCCCCGCCGCCACGATCGTGCGGGCGAGCTCACCGGCGCAGGCGGCTTCCACGGTGATGTTGAGGAAGCCAGGCCCTGCCACGTCCACGGCCTTGATGCCCTCGACCGCGGCCAGACGGGTGGCCAGGCGCGCGGCGACCTCACGGGGTGGCACACCGGCGCCCTTGGCAAGCTGAAGCGAGACATTGGTGGACCAGTCGCCGTGCTCGCGGTTCCTGGGCCGTTCCACGCGCACCTCGTCGGGCACGTCCACGGCGAGCTCGCCGGCGCCGACAGCTTCGGCCAGGGCGGTGCGGATGGCAAGCGCGAGCTGTTCGGGGGTCACCCCCCAGATTCTAGCGAGAGGCCTGCCTGCGCCGGCTCGACCCCGCCTGCGCGGCGGCCCCCGGCCAGGGCCCCGATCCTGATAAGCAGGTCGCCCGGGTCGAAGGGCTTGGTCACGAACTCGTCGACGGTGGCCCGCTCGGCCTGCGCGCGGTCCTGGGCCTGCGCGGACGCCGTGACCATGACGATCGGGATGGGCGCGAGCCTGGGGTCGGCCCGGATCGTCGACACCGTCCACCACCCGTCCCGTCGCGGCATGATGACGTCCAGGGTGATGACGTTGGGCAAGGGCTGGGTCATGTCCCGCAGGATCTCCAGCGCCTCCTGGCCGTCGACGGCCTCGATCACCTCGTAGCCCTCAAGCTCGAGGTTGACCCGGATCAGCCGACGGATCTGCTCGGTGTCGTCGCAGACCAGAACGCGCCCTCTGCGAGCGTCCAACCCACCGACCGACACACAGCCAACCTCGGTGGAATAGCCCCATTCCATGCTTGCCACGGTAGGCTGCTAATCTCGGCGGCGCGTCAAAACCACGATAATTGCTCTCGACCGTGGCCATTGGCCCCCGTAGCTCAGGGGATAGAGCGCCGCCCTCCGGAGGCGGAAGCGCAGGTTCGAATCCTGCCGGGGGCACCCACCACCGTCACGACCGCAGCGGGCTTGACCAGACCAAAGATGAATATTCCCCAGACCTGGTGACGGCTTCCGGCGTAGAGTCGCCTTTTGACAGTTCTGAGTACTCTGCCTGTTCTGATTACTGTGCCAGTTTCGAGTTATCTGCTACAGCTCGAAGGGGAACCGGATGCTTTCGCAGACGACGCCGTTCGAAAGCCTGCTAGAGGCTGTGCCTGATGCCTTGGTAGGGGTGAACGAAGCGGGCGAGATTCGGTTTGTCAATCGTCAGACGGAATTGTTGTTCGGCTATGACCGCGACGACCTGATCGGCCAGTCCATTGAGACGCTGGTGCCTGAATCCCTGAGGCAGGTCCACACGGCGCACCGGGACGGCTATGCCACAGCGCCAGGGACTCGGGCCATGGGACTGGGTCTGGAGCTGACCGGACGGCAGGCCGATGGCACCGTGGTCCCGGTGGACATCAGCTTGTCCCACATCGACACCGATGACGGCCCGCTGGTGATCGCGGCAGTGCGCGACATGACCGACCGCAGGAAGGCAGAGGCGGATCGCCGCCGGCTGGATCGGCTGTCGGCGGTGGTCGAGTTCAGCGGGCAAGCCATCGTCAGCACCACGCTCGAGGGCATCATCACGAGCTGGAACCCGGCCGCCGAGAGGATGGTCGGCTACTCCAGCGAGGAGATCATCGCCAAGTCCGGCAGGATCCTGACTTCCGAGGGTCAAACCGGCGAGGTAGACGCCATCCTGGGCAGGATCAGGGCTGGCCGCCGCGTCGAGCACCTCGAAATGGTCCTTGTCCGAAAGGACGGATCGGCCATCACGGTCGCGCTGAGCATCTCCCCCGTCTACGACATGGTCGGCGCCGTGGTTGGCGCATCGATGATCGCACGCGACGTGACCGGGCAGAATCGGGCGTTCGAGTCCGCCCGGTCGATGATCGAGTCGAGCCTGGACTCGCTGGTCTCGATCAGCCCCGAGGGCAAGATCACCGACGTCAACGAGGCCACCGTCAACGTCACCGGCGTCCCGCGAGACACGCTCATCGGGACCGACTTCTCCGAGTACTTCACCGAGCCCGAGAAGGCCAACGAGATCTACCAGCGGGTGTTCGCCGAGGGCATGGCCGTGGACTACCCGCTGACCATGCGCCACCTGGACGGGACGCTCACCGAGGTCCTGTACAACGCCTCGGTCTACCGCGACACCGACGAGAACGTGCTCGGCGTCTTCGCCGCCGCCCGCGACGTGACCAAGCAGAAACAGGCGTTCGAGTCCGCGCGCTCGATGATCGAGTCGAGCCTGGACTCCCTGGTCTCGATCAGCCCCGAGGGCAAGATCACCGACGTCAACGAGGCCACCGTCAAGGTCACCGGAGTCCCGCGAGACACGCTCATCGGGACCGCGTTCTCCGACTACTTCACCGAACCCGAGAAGGCCAACGAGATCTACCAGCAGGTGTTCGACCAGGGCATGGCCGTGGACTACCCGCTGACCATGCGCCACCGGGACGGGACGCTCACCGAGGTCCTGTACAACGCCTCGGTCTACCGCGACACCGACGAGAACGTGCTCGGCGTCTTCGCCGCCGCCCGCGACGTGACCAAGCAGAAACAGGCGTTCGAGTCGGTCCGGTCGATGATCGAGTCGAGCCTGGACTCCCTGGTCTCGATCAGCCCCGAGGGCAAGATCACCGACCTCAACGAGGCCACCGTCAACATCACCGGCACCCCCCGTGAGGAGCTCATCGGGACCGCCTTCTCCGACTACTTCACCGAACCCGACAAGGCCAACGAGATCTACCAGCAGGTGTTCGACCAGGGCATGGCCTTGGACTACCCGCTGACCATGCGCCACCGGGAGGGCACGCTCACCGACGTGCTGTACAACGCGTCGGTCTACCGCGACACCGACGGGAACGTGCTCGGCGTCTTCGCTGCCGCCCGCGACGTGACCAAGCAGACGCAAGCGCAGTACGCCAGGAGCCTGATCGAGGCAGGCCTGGACCCGCTGGTGACAATCAGCCCCGAGGGCAAGATCACCGACGTCAACGAGGCCACCGTCAACGTCACCGGCGTCCCGCGAGACACGCTCATCGGG
>Ga0066789_10001487_pt1 | contig 10128 bp, 14 predicted proteins | sample OrgsoiDNA2013049_FD_70960 | JGI IMG/M metagenome (GOLD analysis project Ga0066789, IMG submission 70960) | Permafrost soil microbial communities from the Arctic, to analyse light accelerated degradation of dissolved organic matter (DOM) -... | ecosystem: Environmental > Terrestrial > Soil >...
CGAGTGAACATGGTGAGAGCCTCCGTTGCCGAGCTCGAGACGTCATGCGCGACGGGGCAGCGGGTCGGGCAATATCGAGCTATGCCCTGAGTCTAGCGATCTGGCCTCTTCGGCCCTGTCTGGTGCCCGGTGACGAGTCCGGGTGTTGGAGGACCTAGAAACCACCATCTTTGGGCAGCTCGAGCTCGTTCTTCGCCAGCTCCTCAACATTGACGTCCTTGAAGGTGACGACCCGCACGTTCTTGACGAACCGCGCCGGCCGGTAGACGTCCCAGACCCAGGCATCAGACATCGTGACGTCGAAATAGACCTCACCACCCTCACCGCGGACCTTCACCTCAACGGAGTTGGCCAGGTAGAAACGACGCTCTGTCTCGACGACGTGAGAGAACAGCCCCACGACATCGCGATACTCGCGATAGAGCTGAAGCTCCATCTCGGTCTCGTACTTCTCCAGGTCCTCAGAGCTCATGAGATGCCTCGCTCATCGACTTCCTCGCTCATCTTGACTACCTCGCATTGCCCGTCTCCGCGCTCGGTCCGCTCCGAACCATCATGCATCACGACGTTCTGTTGAACACCTGCCCCGGCAACCCCAGGAGGTCCCGCACCGGCCGGCTCGCACAGTCCGGGCAACCGCCACGATCGTCGATGGTGCACCGTCGCGCCATGGGACTCCAGCGCCGCGAAGTGCTCCGGTGCGGAGTAACCCTTGTTCAGCTCCCAGGCATAGCCCGGGACCTCGGCCGCAAGCGCGACCATCATCGCGTCCCGCTCGACCTTTGCCAGCACACTCGCGGCCGCGACCGAGGAGCAGAACAGGTCGGCCTTGATCATCGTCCTGACCGGCACGAAGGGGGCGACCGGGTCACCCTCGAAGTCCCCCTCGAGAAGCCCGAACAGTCCCACCCGACCCGGATCGGTCAGCCAGTCGTAGTTGCCGTCGAGCAGAACCAGATCCGGTATGACCGGCAGCGCGGCGAGCGCGCGGGTGCCGGCAAGACGCAGGGCAACCATGATCCCGTAGCGGTCGATCTCGCCCGGCGAGGCGTGCCCGACCGCATACGCGCTCGCCCACCGCTGGATCTTTGGCACGAGTCGCTCACGGACCTGGTGCGAGAGAAGCTTGGAGTCCTTGACCCCGATCGGCGCCGACCGGCACACGTCGTCGATCACCACCACGCCGACCGAGACCGGGCCCGCGAGAGCGCCGCGACCAACCTCGTCCATGCCGGCCACCAGTCGATGGCCCGCCCGCTGCAGCTCCCGCTCGACCCTCAGCGAGGGTTTGTGCAACGTGGTGCTGAGCGTCATCTTGCTGGTGCCGTCGGAACCCGGCCGAACGTCTGGGGGAAGTCGGAGAGCCAGTTCCAGTGGTCAAACGGCCAGACGAGGGCCAGGGCGCGACCAGTGATCACGCTCTCGGGAACGGAGCCCTTGGCCCCGCCCGAGTTCTCGTCGTGGGGTCGGGAGTCGCCGGACTGTGAGCGGTGGTCACCCATCACCCACACCCGCCCTGGCGGGACGGTGATGTTGAAGGTCTGCTGGCTCGGGCTGTCGCCGGGGAAGAGATACGGCTCGGTAAGAGCCACGCCATTGATGGTGAGCCGCTGGTTCTTGTCGCAGCAGACGACGTGGTCCCCCGGCAGGCCGATGACCCTCTTGATGAGGTGGTTGCTCCCGTCGTTCGGCAACAACCCCACGAAGACCAAGGTCGAGTTGAGGGCGCTCAGCAGCGGAGGGCGTTGGACGTGGACCGGAGGCGGCAACCAGTGATCGGGGTCCTCGAACACGATCACGTCACCACGGTTGAGTGAAAAGTGCGAAGGAACGAGCTTGTTGACGATCACCCGGTCACCCTTGACCAGGGTGTTCTCCATCGAGATCGAAGGGATGAAGAAGGCCTGCATCAGCCAGGTCTTGACGAGCAGCGACAACAACAACGCCATGGCCAGGACGATCACGGACTCGCGCAGCAGGGACGGGACCATGGCCCGCGGGTGCCGGACGTCCCGACGAGACACGACGACAGTGTCCACTGCCGTGGTCTCAGTAATCTCGTCGCCTTCGCCTTGGGTCCGCACCGCTCCATCATGCATCATGGCCGCGCGCCGGAAGGATCAGATCTGGATGACGGACCGCGGCCCGAGCCCAGAGCTTCGCCCGAGGTCATTTCGCCGTTGCCGCCGGGACCCCGGCAAAAGTCCCGGGAGAGTAGGACAGCCAGGTCCATCGCTCTATCGGCCAGACCAGGGCGACGGCACGACCCACAATCAGGCTCTCGGGAACGGAGCCCTTGGCGCCGCCCGAGCCCAGGTCGTGGGGGCGGGAGTCGGCCGAGTCGGAGCGGTGATCACCCATCACCCAGACTCGCCCGGGTGGGACGGTGATATTGAAGTTCTCCTGGCTCGGTGCATCGCCAGGCTTGAGGTATGGCTCGTTCAGCGCCACGCCATTCACCGTGAGCCGCTTGTTCGCGTCACAACAGACGACGTGGTCGCCCGGCAGACCAATGACCCTCTTGATCAGGTGATTACCCTCGTCGCTGGGCAGCAGGCCCACAAAGGTCAGGGCGTCCACGAGCCGGGAGTGCTGGATCGGGGCCACGGGCGGCAACCAGCGACCGGGGTCGGCGAACACGATGACATCACCACGATGCAGGGACATCGGCGAAGGAACCAGCTTGTTGACGATCACCCGGTCATCCTTGACCAGGGTGTTCTCCATCGACCCTGTCGGGATGAAGAATGCCTGCATCAGCCAGGTCTTGATGAGCAGCGACAACAACAGGGCCACGCCGATGACGATCACAGACTCGCCCAGCATCGGCGACACGACAGCTCGATGCTTGACCTCACGATGAGAGTCATCGCCGCCCTGGCGCTGGAGGTCACCACGGCTCTGCGCGCCGCCGTGGCGCTGGATGTCACGCCGAGGCTGGGCTTCTTGCTCGCGCTCAGCCTCACGGCGGGACTCGGCGGCCGCCTCGCGCCGCGCCTCCAGACGGGACTCGGCGGCGTCCAGCCGCTGAGCCTTACGACGAGACTCGGCGGCCTCCAGCCGCTCAGCCTGACGACGAGACTCGGCAGCCTCCTCTCGGCGCGCCTCCAGACGCGACTCTGCGGCCTCCAGCCGCTGGGCCTGTCGACGAGACTCGGCAGTTCCACGGTGCCGGGGCTGTTGGCGAGGTTCGGCGTCCCCCCGGTGCCTGGCCTGCCTACGAGCCTCGGCGGCCCGGCGCTGAACATCTCGCCGACGCGGGACCTGGGGGGGTTCGGGCACGCTCACGAGTACCCGGACCGGATGGTGCCGGCCTGGATGCCCCTGGACCTCTTGGTCATTTCGCCGTTGACGTCGGGACCCCGGCGAACGTCTGTGTGGGGTTCGACAGCCAGGCCCAGTGCTCGAAGGGCCAGACCACGGTGATGGCACGACCCACGATCAGGCTCTCCGGAACCGAGCCCAGGGCGCCGCCCGAGCTCTGGTCATGAGCCCGGGAGTCCGCCGAGTCGCTGCGGTGGTCACCCATCACCCAGACCCGCCCTGGGGGGACCGTGATATTGAAGGGCTCCTGGCTCGGCACATCGCCGGGGAAGAGATACGGCTCGGTCACCACCGCGCCATTGACCGACATCCGCTTGTTCTGGTCGCAGCATCTGACGTGATCCCCTGGCAACCCGATGACCCGCTTGATCAGATGGTTGCCCTCGTCGCTCGGCAGCAGCCCGACGAAGATGAGGGTCGAGTTGACGGCACTCATGAGCGGTGAGCGCTGGAGCGGCACCGGGGCAGGCAACCAGTGATCCGGATCCTCGAACACGATGACGTCACCGCGTTGCAGGGAGATCGGCGAAGGGACCAGCTTGTTGACGATCACCCGATCACCCTTGAGCAGGGTGTTCTCCATTGACTCTGACGGTATATAGAAAGCCTGCATCAGCCAGGTCTTGACGATCAGCGACAACAACAACGCCAGACCGACCACGATCACGGACTCGCGCAGGATGGGCGTCGCCCTGGCTCGCCCCTGCCCGTCGTCGCCCCCAGGCTCGACCTCCCGTTGGTACTGAGCCTCTCCCGCAGGCTCGGACTCGCCACCGGACTCGGACCCGGACTCGCCGCCGGACTCGGACCCTTCACCGAACTCGCTCGCGCGGGCGGCCTCTGCCTGACGCTGGCGCTGGACCTCCCGACGAGCCTCGAGCTCTTGACGGCGGTCGACATCCCGGCGCGGCTCGCCCTGACCGGTCCCGGGAACGCTCACCGGCGCACCTCCCCTGCAGCGGCGGCAGGAATGTTCCCCCATGAGGCGGGTGCGCGCAGGATGCCGACCCGGCCAGGCGGCCAGTAGATCATCCCGGCCCTGCCGATCACGTCGTCCAGTCGCACCATTCCCCCTCCAGGATCCCCTAGATGAGCCCGTGAGTCTGCCGAGTCGCTGCGGTGGTCGCCCATCACCCAGAGTCGACCGGGCGGGACGGTGACATCGAAGGTCAGGTCGCTGGGTCGGTCGCCTGGGTAGAGATAGGGCTCCTGGACCTCGGTGCCGTTGATGGTCAGAAGACCTTTGGCGTCACAGCACACCACGTGATCCCCGGGAAGTCCGACGACACGCTTGACGTAGTCGCTCTCGTTGAGATGGATCGACAACGTCGAGGCCATCGAAACCATGATCCTGGCCACCGCCGACCCCTGACCCGAACCGGGACCCGCAGCACGATCGGCGAAAGTGTGGGTGCCGTCGAAGACGACAAGGTCCCCTCGTTGAACCGATGACGCGCCTCCGATCTTGTTGACCAGAATACGGTCCTGAGGTGTCAGCGTAGGCTCCATCGACGCCGAGGGGATGTAGAAGGACTCCAGGAGCAGACCTCGAACCAGCATCATAAGCACGATCGCGACACCGGCAACCACCAACCAGCAATGACGGGAGTACTGCTGGTCGACCTTCCGTACCGATGGTACGGGAGTCTCGGGAGCTGGACGGACGCGCCGCCTCAGCGGGCGGGCGTCACGTTGCGCTTCTCCTTGATCTTGGCAGCCTTGCCGCGCAGGTCGCGCAGGTAGTACAGCTTGGCGCGCCTCACGTCGCCGCGGGTCACGACCTCGATCTTCTCGATGACCGGGCTGTGCAGCGGGAAGGTGCGCTCGACGCCAACGCCGAAGCTGACCTTGCGAACCGTGTAGGTCTCGCCGATGCCACCACCGTGACGACGGATCACCACACCCTGGAAGACCTGAACGCGCGAGCGCGTGCCCTCAATGACCTTGACGTGAATCTTGACGTTGTCGCCGGCGCGGAATGCCGGGATGTCATCGCGCAGGCTGGCCTTGTCGACGTCGTCGAGCTTGTGCATGTTCGGTTCGCTTTCTCGTCAGCGCCACAGGTCGCTCACGGTTCTGGTGCACGCCGCGGTGCAGTACCGGGCGCGCTATGAGTATGGGTGCTCCTGCTATCCGTCACTCGTTGCTCTCCCCCTGTGGCAGGGGCACGAAACCGTTGCAAGACGCGAGAAGTCAGTCTGCCACAGCAGGGGCGTCAGTCTGAAACTGGGTGGTTTGTGTCGAACCGCCCGTGCTCGCCGGGCAGCTCGGGCACGTCAGACAGAACCTCGCGGTCCCGGGCATCGAGGTCAGCCGGATCCAGTCGCCGGATCATGTCCGGCCGGCGCAGTGCCGTGCGCCGCAGCCGCTCATCCCGCCTCCATCGCGCGATCTGCCCGTGGTGTCCCGAAAGCAGCACCTCGGGCACACCGCGCCCGCGCCAGCTGGGCGGCTTGGTGAACACCGGGTACTCCAGCAGGCCATCCTCGTGGGACTCCTCGACCAGAGACTCGGCGTTGCCGATCACACCGGGGACCAGTCGCGCAATGGCCTCAACCATGACGAGCACAGCGGCCTCACCGCCGTTCAGGACGTAGTCACCAACCGAGACGACGGTAGTCGGCATGTGCGCGCGCGCCTCCTGAAGGACCCGCTCATCGATGCCCTCGTAGCGACCGCAGGCGAAGGCCAGCCAGGGCTCGGCGGCCAGCTCGTGCGCCATGGCCTGGGTGAAGAGAACGCCGCCCGGTCCCGGCACCAGCAGATGGGGAACATCGCGGTGCTCCCCCGTCGCCATGAGGTGTCCAAGCGCCTCTCCCCATGGTTCCGGACGCATCACCATGCCGGCCCCACCGCCATAGGGAGTGTCATCGACGGTGCGATGCCGGTCGTGGGTGAAATCACGCAGGTCGTGGACCTCGAGGTCGATCAGGCCGTCCTGACGCGCCTTGCCAATCAGGGAGAGATCAAGGGGGGCGAGATACTCCGGGAAGATGGTGACGACGTCCACTCTCACGCCGCGGTCCTCACAGCTCGTCCAGGTCCAGCAGACCGGGGGGCGGGTCGAGCACGAGGCGACCACCCTCGATGTCGACTTCGGGCACGATCGCCGTCACGAACGGCACCAAGGCCTCACGGCCATCGCTCAGACGCAGAACCAGCAGGTCCTGGGCAGGCCTGGGCTCCAGGGCAGTGACCTCGCCGACCTCGACACCGCCGACTGTCACGACCTTGAGCCCTACCAGATCCCTTTCGTACCAGGTCTCTTCGTTCCCATCGTCGGCCAGGACCTCAGCCAGGAGCTTGGTACCGCGCAGCGCTTCGGCTCCGTTGCGGTCGTCGGTGTGCTCGAATCCGAGCAGGAGGATGCCGTTGTTGTCCCGGGCGGAGCGCAGGACCAGCGGGCCGACTGCCGGCGGGTCGGTCTCGAACGTCGCACCAGGAACGAAACGCTCGTCCGGAGCACCGGTCAGAACCTGGACGGTCACCTCACCGCGCAGTCCGTGAGCTTTGCCAACCCGGGCGACGACAACGTGCATGGACCAGTCCTTCAGAAGGTGATGCGCAGACAGTCGGTAAAGACCAAGGGGTATGCCGGAAGCTGGCCTTCCGGCATACCCCTTGTTCGGGCAGGCTAGCGGCGCTGTTGCACGCCGTGAAGCGGGCCGTCTAACACAGGACAGCGCCGATCGAACACGCAATACGCCTACCAGGTACGCAGTACTCACGCTCCACCGCAAACAACACGATGTGCGCTATCGGACGCGGTCCGTGTCGACGATGTCGACCCGCACCGGTTCGCCGCCCGCAAGGGCGCTCATCACGGTGCGAAGGGCCCTGGCCGTGCGGCCGGATCGACCAATGACCCGTCCGAGGTCGTCGGGATGAACCCGCACCTCGAGGACCTCTCCCCGCCGCAGATCCTTGCGCCGGACAGCCACGTCCTCATCGTGGTCGACGATGCCCTTGACCAGGTGCTCCAACGCCTCGTCGAGCACGATCAGACCTCGGGCTTGGCGACGTCAGATGCTGCAGCATCGTCGGTGGCGGACTTGTCGGCCTTCGGCTCAGCCTTGTCGGCCTTCGCAGCTGCCAGCTCAGCCTTCTCAACCTTCGCAGTCTTGGGCTCAGCCTTGTCTGCCTTCGGCTCAGCCTTGTCCGCCTTCGCAGTCTTGGACTCGGCCTTCTCAGCTTTGTCAGCCTTCGGCTCAGCCTTCTCTGCCTTGTCAGCCTTCGGCTCAGCCTTCTCCGCCTTGTCAGCCTTCGGCTCAGCCTTCTCTGCCTTCGGCTCAGCCTTCTTCTTCTTGGTGGTGGCGCCGGCCTTGGGCTCCGACATCGCGGACTTGGTGGCCGCCTCGTACAGCGCGGTCTTGTCAGGCTTCGGCGCCGCGAGGCGAAGGGTGCCCTCGGTGCCCGGAAGGCCCTTGAACTTCTGCCAGTCACCCGTGATCTTCAGGAGCGCCGCGACCTGCTCGGTCGGCTGTGCGCCGACTCCGAGCCAGTACTGCACGCGCTCGGAGTTGATCTCGATGATCGAGGGCTCGTGGGTCGGGTGGTACTTGCCGATCTCCTCGATCGCCCGGCCATCGCGCTTGGTGCGCGAGTTCATGATGACGACGCGGTAGAACGGTGCATGGATCTTGCCCATGCGCTTCAAACGAATCTTGACGGCCACTGTGGTGGTGACTCCTGTTTCTTGTCTGGGTTGAGTCGCCGCGACATCCGCGTGGGGATACGGCTCGTGACGCTCGGATGGACACGTCCGAGGCGGAGAGAGGGGCCGCAGACAGACGAGTACGCGCATCAGTCTGCCAGATGAGACGCCATCCTTCGAACCCGCATGATCAGGTCCGTCAGGCCACTGCCATGAACCGACCGAAATCGGTCCTTCCCGAAAGCCCGTAAAATCAGTGGACGTCGGCCATTGCCTGACGTAGCCACCCCTGAAGACGACTTGGGAGCCATGCTCTACACGCTGACCAGAAAAGTGATGGGTCCTGTTGCCCGGCTGATCTATCGCCCCGTCATTGAGGGCACGGAGAACATCCCACGCAGCGGGCCGCTCCTGCTGGCCAGCAACCACCTCTCGTTCGTCGACAGCATCGTCATCCCACTGGTGACACCGCGGCGGGTGGTCTTTCTTGCCAAGGCCGAGTACTTCACCGGGCACGGCATACGAGGGGGCCTGAAGCGCGCGATGTTCACCGCCGTGGGCGCCGTGCCCATCCAGCGCGGAACCGCCGGCGCAGCACAGGAAGCGCTGGACGCGGCACTGGAGATCCTCGACGAAGGGCTGGCCTTCGGTATCTACCCCGAAGGAACGCGGTCACGCGACGGTCGCCTGTACCGCGGTCGCACCGGAGTGGCCTGGCTGGCGCTGACAGCCGGGTGCCCGGTCGTGCCCGTGGGCATCTCGGGCACGCAGGACATCCAGCCGGTGGGCGCACGGGTCCCACGGATCCGCAAGATCACCATCAGATTCGGCAAGCCACTGGACTTCAGCTATCTGAAGGGCAGCAAACCCGGCCCGGCCCGGCGCGAGGCCACCGACGCTGTCATGGCGGCTATTCACGAGCTGTCCGGCCAGGAGTATGTCGGGCGCTACAACCGCCGCAAGACAACCTGAACCTGATCCGGTTCGCCCAGGCGCACCCACCGGGTCGGCTGCCATGTCCCGCCATCCCGCTGTCTGAGCCATGGCGCCAGGGTCAGCCGCTGACGACAACGCCCCGACGTCGGCGGATGCCGCGCTCAACCCTGCCAAAGACCGCGTCGACCACGATGCCGATCACCAGGATCACGATCATCAGCGAGATCATGTACGACGTGTCGCCGAGGTCGCGGCTCAGGTTCAGAAACTGGCCGAGACTGGGACGGTAGGCGATCGCGACCATCAGCTCGCCCGCAAGCAGCGAGCGCCAGGCGAATGCCCATCCCTGTTTGAGGCCCGTCACGATGCTGGGCAGCGCCGCCGGCAGGATCACGTGCCGGTAAAGGGACAACCCGCTCGCGCCGACATTGCGGCCGGCCCGGACGAGCAGCGCCGGGACGTAGTCGACTCCGCCGATGACGCCGTTCGCGATCGAGGGCACCGCACCGATGAGTATGACGAACAGGATCGCCTGCTCGGACAGCTGAAAGAGCAGGATCGCCAGGGGAAACCAGGCGATGGACGGCATGGTCTGCAGCCCGGTGATCAAGGACCCGATGGCGGCTCGCAGGATCCTCGACCGGGACACCAGAATGCCGAGCGCCAGCCCCAGTACCGAGGCGATGGCGAAGCCGACCACTCCTCGGGTCAGCGTGACGCCGACAGCCTGCCAGAGCTCGGCGCTCACCAGCCTGTGTCCGAGCTCGGCAAACACCGGCACGGGGCCCGGCAGGATGTAGCTTTCGCGCCACCCGCTGATCGCCACGAGCTGCCAGAGGCCCAGCGCGATGGCGAGCGCGGCGAGCTTGGGCCAGGTCGAGCGCCATACCGCGTGAGCCAGAGGTGGGGCGGAGGTACCGAGATCGAGTGAGTCGAGCCCACGCATCTGGTTCTCGCGCGAGGACTCGCGGTCGGTCTCACCGTTGTCCTCGACATCCCGATCAGCGGTGTCCAGCGCCATGGCGGGCCACCTCCCTGCGCAGGGCGGCCGTGATCTCGCCGGCCAGGGCGGACACGTCCGGGTCCTCGATCCGGCGCGGACGGTCGGTGGCCACCTCGTACTCGGCGACGATGCGCCCGGGTCGGCTGGACAGCAGAACGACCCGGTCCCCCAGCCTGACGGCCTCGCGGACGTTGTGCGTGACGAACAGGAC
>Ga0066789_10001488_pt1 | contig 10122 bp, 8 predicted proteins | sample OrgsoiDNA2013049_FD_70960 | JGI IMG/M metagenome (GOLD analysis project Ga0066789, IMG submission 70960) | Permafrost soil microbial communities from the Arctic, to analyse light accelerated degradation of dissolved organic matter (DOM) -... | ecosystem: Environmental > Terrestrial > Soil >...
CAGCCGTAGCCGCACGGCGTCGCCCACAGACAGGGCGTGCGGGCGCGCATGTCCTCGGCCAGGATCTTCTGTGCCCGCGCATTGCCCGGATGGAGGCGCGCCGGCACGCGCTTGTAGTCGAGCGCGCGGGTGAGCACGGCGCGGTGACCCGGGATGGCCGGTATCCCCAACCGTTTGGCGCGTTGGGCGATCAAGCGATCGCTGACCAAGGGCGTGGGCGGCGGGAGGAGGCAGCCCGCCGGCGAATTCGGCGTGTTTTCCAGACCCTCGTTGCTGCCGTAGACGCCGACCAGCATCTCGACCTTGTCGTAGTAAGGCGCGACATCCTCATACCCGATGGGCCAGTCGAACCCCAGACCATCGCGGCTGTAAGGCTTGAAATCATATGGCCCATTGCGCAGCGAAATGCGTCCCCAGTGATTGGTGCGGCCGCCGAGCATGCGCGCCCGCCACCATTCGAACCGGCCGGCGTCCTCCTCGCTCGCGCGCACGTAGGGCTCTCCGGGAACGCTCCAGCCGCCGTCCACGGTCGCATCGAAGAATCCAAACGGCTTGTCCGGCGTCGATGCGCCGCGCAAGGGCGCCAGATCCGGCGTGTGGAACATGGACGACTCGGTGGGCGAGTAATTGCGCCCGGCCTCGAGCATCAACACCTTGGCGCCGTCCATGCACAGCGTATAGGCCGATTGGCCGCCGCCGGCCCCCGAACCCACCACGATGACGTCGTAGTCGCTCAAGATCGGTAAGGCTCGCGTCCGACGCCCTGCACCGCGATGCCCTGAGCGGCGAGCACTTCGTGCTGCAGGGCGTACATGGCCGCCGCAGCCTCGTCGATCGCGCGCGTGAAAGCGATCGACCCGGCCAAGATCGGCTTCAGCCGATTGCGGTCCTGGATGCGAGCCTTGGGGTATTCGTGCTCCACGACCAGGAAGGTCTTCTCCGGCGCGATGTCGAGCAGCTCGCGCGCCGCCAGTTGATGATCCAGCCAATCCACGGTTCGATTCTGCAGGTAGGCGAGCGGATCGTGGCGCGCCGTGCCCGGCAGCTCATGCTCGGAAAACACGGTCTGCTTCTTCCAGGCGTTCTGCTGCTCGGCCGGATCCGTGGACGGCCGGTCTCCATGCCAGTCGCCGCGCTCCAGGGTCTGGCCGCCATAGCCCCACGCGGAGATGCCGCGCGCATCGATGACCTGGCCCTTGACATGAAAACCGCTGATCAAAAAATTGTAGCCGGTGTCCTTCAAGTATTGAAACACCGAGCGCGAGTCCTGTCCCATCAAGATGGCATGCGAGGGATCGTAGTGAATGCGGAACTGCTCGCCGACGCCGTGCCGCTCGCAGATGCGATGCAACGCGATCCACGGACCCGGCGCGTAGGCAAGGTTGTTGTGCCACGTGTCGGTGATGGTCCAACCCGGCATGGGGCACTGTTCGACCCGGTAGGTCAGCCCCCGCGCCTTCGCTTCCTTGAGCAGCGGCACGAACACCTGCTCGAACATGCTCAAATTGGCGTCCATCTCGAGGAGCGGATTGCGGCCGACGAACCCGGTGACGGCATCCGTCCCGAGCAGCACGGCGGCATCGAACACGCGGAGCATCATCTCGTGCTTCTTGCGTCGCACCGCCGCGTCGGGCGCCAGCATATTGTCGAAGTACCCCAAGTCCGAGAGCCCGACCCGCGTCGCTTGCATGGCGCGTCGCACCCGTGCCGCGCGCTTGGCGTCGAACGGCCGGCGCAGGTCCAGCGTGTTCGCCACCGGATCGAGCAGCGCCGCGGCCGGCACGTCGCTCTCGCTCGGATGCAGCGCCGCGGACAGTTCAATGTTCGGGCAATTCATCTCTCGGGCGAATTCCAGCCACTCCTCGATGGCGAGATCCGGATCGGCATCGCGCTTCTCCCGCGGGGTCAATTCCTGCAGAGCCGCCGTGAACACGGCAAGCTGCATCGGCCGCGGCTGGAATTCCTTCATGGCTTGACGTACTCGACGGTTTCATTGCGGAACGCCGCCGCGAACAGCACGAACACCACCGCCGCGAATCCGCAGGGATAGAGCCAGATCGCCTTCCAGTCGTGCAGGCCGCCGCTCGCATACAGATCGTCGATGCGGCCGGCGGCCCAGAACCCGATCAGCATGCCGACCCCGTAAGTGGCCAGCGTGATGAGACCCTGGGCGGCGCTCTTGTGCTGCGCGCCCGCCTTGGAGTCGGTGTAAATCTGGCCGGAAACGAAGAAGAAGTCATAACAGACGCCATGCAGGGCGATGCCGAGGATCAACAGATAGCTGAGTTCGTGGGCGTTGCCGAAAGCGAACAGCGCATACCGCACGGCCCAGGCCGCCATGCCGAGCAGCAGCGTGACTTTCATGCCGAAGCGGTTCAGAAACACCGGGATCAACAACATAAACAGCACCTCGGACATCTGGCCGATGGTTTGCTTGCCGGTGGCGTTGGCGACGTGGATCTCGGTGAGAAACTGATTGGCGCTCTGGTAATAGAACGCGAGTGGAATGCAGATCAAGATCGACGCCACGAAGAACACCACGAAGTTCTTCTGCTTCAGGAGCACCAGCGCATCGAGCCCGAGGATACCGCCCAGCCGCTTATCGTCGGCGGAGCCGGGCACGGGCGGCGTTCGCGGCAACGTGAAGCTGTACAACCCGAGCGCGAATGAAGCGATGGAGCACATCAGAAAGGTGTTCTTGAGAAAGCCCTGCGTCATTCCCGCGCTCGAATCCCAGCCGAACAGGTAGCTGATCACCAGACCCGCGACGATCCAGCCGACCGTGCCCCACACCCGGATGCCCGAAAAATATCTGGCCGGATCGCTCATCTGGCGGAAGGCAATGGAGTTGACCAAGGCCAGCGTCGGCATGTACAGGATCATGTACGCCAGGAGGCAAGGATAAAAGCCCGCGAACTCCCGGCTTAAGAACAACGCGTACATCAAGAGGCCGCCGCCCAGATGAATCACCCCCAACAGCCGCTCGGCGTTGAAATACCGATCCGCAATGAGCCCGACGATGAAGGGGGCGATCATGGCGCCCCACGACTGCGTCGAGTAGGCGAGCCCGGTCTGCGCCCCGCTGGCGTGAAGATTCGACGCCAGATAGCTCCCCATGGTCACGAACCAACCGCCCCAGATGAAGAACTCCAAGAACATCATGAGGCAGAGCCGAATTCTAATGCGAGGCGTCAAAGGCGTTCCTACACATCGACCCAGACGGAGCCGGCCCGGGCGCTTGCCACCGCCCGCTCGATGAACCGCAAGCCGCGCCAGCCATCGCGCACCCCGGGGTAATCGCGCACGGGCGGTCGACCCGATCCCACGCGGCGCAGGTCCTCGATGAAGGCCCGGTAGATATTGGCGAACGCCTCGACATACCCTTCCGGATGTCCCGCCGGCATGCGCGATGCCGCCTTCGCCGCCTCGCTCAGGTAGCTCTGGCCCGTCCGCCACTGCGCCTGCGGCTGGCCGGCGGGCTTGTAGAGGAGCGTGTTCACCTCCGCTTGGCTCCACTCGAGCCCCGCCTCGGACCCATACACGCGCAAGCTCAGCCGGTTCTCCTCCCCGCAGGCAATCTGCGAGCACACCAGCGTGCCCTTGGCGCCGCCCCGCAGTCGCAGCAGCACGTTGGCATCGTCGTCGAGCCGGCGGCCCGGGACGACACTGCTCAAGTCGGCACACAGCGCCTCGATCTCCAGACCCGTCACGAATCCCAGCAGATTCTCGGCATGCGACCCGATGTCGCCGATCGCGCCGCCGAGGCCGGCGCGCGCGGGATCGGTGCGCCACGCCGCCTGCTTGTTGCCGAGGGCCTCGAGCGGCTGCATCAGCCAATCCTGGGTGTATTCGACCATGACCTTGCGGATCGTGCCGAGCCGTCCCGAGCGCACCATCTCGCGCGCCTGGCGCACGGCCGGATAACCGGTGTAGTTGTGGGTGAGCGCAAAGAGCGTGCTGCCGCCCTCGACAATACGGACCAGCTCCTCCCCTTCGGCCAGCGTATGCGCCAGCGGTTTGTCGCAGACGACGTGGATGCCGGCTGCCAGGAAGGCCTTCGCGACGGGGAAGTGCAGATGGTTCGGGGTCGCGATGATCACGAAGTCGATGCCGTCTGCGGCGGCGGCCTCCGCCACGGCCATGTCCGCGTAGGAGTCGTAGGAGCGCTCGAGAAACCACGCCGCCGCACTGTCACGCGCGACGGCGGGATCCGCGGACATGGCGCCCGCCACCACCAACGCCTGCCCGTCGAGTTCCGCGGCGATGCGATGCACCGAGCCGATGAAGGCTCCGCGCCCGCCCCCGACGATGCCGGCGCGCAGGCGGCGCTTAGCCAGGCCGGAACGCTCAGGCATGCAGCGCCCAAGCCGGCTCACCGGCCGCGTAGGGAGTGCACGGATCGTAGCGGCCCGGCGACTCCACATAGCGCAGCGCCTGAGTGCACCCCACCTCCGAGGTGAAGAAACCAAGCATCGCGAGTTCCTTCATCATGCGAAAATAGGGAACCGCCGGCCGCTCGCCGCCCGTCGACGCCCGGCCCTTGTCGGCCACCGCGCGCGCGTCCATCACGCCCTTCTGATCGATGTCGAGGACGGTGAGGAGCGCCAGCCGCTGCGGCGGCGTCGCCTCCACGAACGAGACCCCGTGCGCCTTCTTCATCGCGGCGTCCACCTGCCGCATGCCTTCGAGGAAGATCTGCCGCTCGACGGGACCGTACCCATCGGTGACCATGAGCGCCATGAATGCACCGGTCTGCGCCGCCTTCGCGCCCGGAGTGCGGGTGGCGGGGAGAATGGTCTCGGCGATCTCGTCCAGCAAGGCGATCTGTTCGCCGGTGAATTCGCCGATGCGCACACCGGACGGGTCCGCCGTCCCGGCGCGCGCCCGTTCGACGGCCGCGAAGAGGCCGCTCCCGCCGACCAACGCCGCCCCGCCCAACCAGGCGCTCACCCGGCGGATGGCTTCGCGGCGGTCGAGCAACGGCCCCTCATCGACGGGTGATTCGTTCATGGATGAATCGATCAGAGGTTGCGGCGGTTGAGTTCGCTGACGGCGTAGTCCGCCGCACGCGCGGTCAGCGCCATGTAGGTCAGCGAGGGATTCTGACACGCGGATGAAGTCATGCACGCGCCGTCGGACACGAACACGTTCGGGGCGTCCCACACCTGGTTGTGCGGGTTGAGCACCGAGGTCTTGGGATCTCGACCCATGCGTGCGGTGCCCATCTCGTGAATTCCCATGCCCGGATAGTACCCCTGGTCGAAAGTCTCGACCATGGTGGCCCCCGCCGACTCGAGCATCTCCGCCATGTCGACCATCATGTCCTTGCGCATCAAGCGCTCGTTCTCGCCCGTCGCACAATCGATCTTGAGGACCGGCAATCCCCACTTGTCCTGTTTCAAGGGGTCGAGGCCCACGTAGTTGGCATGCTGGGGGAGCATCTCGCCGAATGCCGTGCCGCCGAACACCCAGGGACCCGGCGACGTCGACTCGTCCTTGAAGGCCGCGCCGACACCCAGCTCCTTGACCGCGCGCCACCAACCGTCCCGGCTGGCGGCGCCTTGATAGCCGAATCCCCGCAGGTACTCCCGCTTGTCGCCGAACAGGTTGCGATACCGCGGAATGTAGATCCCGGTCGGACGACGACCGTAGTAATACTTGTCGTCCAAGCCGGCCAGTCTCCCGACCGCGCCACAGCGGAAATGATGGTCCATGAGGTTGTGGCCGAGTTCGCCGCAACTGCTGCCCAAGCCTCCCGGCCAGACGTCCGTGGCGGAGCGCAGCAGGAGCCAGGTCGAATTGAGCGTGGACGCGCAGAGAAAGATGATCTTGGCGCCGTAATCGGTCCATTGATCCGTGACCGCATCGAGCACTCGCACGCCGGTGGCGCGCTTGCGGTCCTTGTCATAGAGGACCTCGGTCACGATCGACCAGGGTTTGAGGGTGAGCTTGCCGGTCTTCGCCGCCGCCGGCAGCGTCGAGGATTGCGTACTGAAGTAGGCCCCATAGGGACAGCCCAGCCAACAGGCATTGCGATATTGACAGGGCGCGCGGCCTTCGAGCGCCTGGGTCGCATTGGCCGTGCGCCCCGCGATGACCTGACGCTTGCCGCCGAATTTACCCTTGAGCCGGCCGGCCACCTGTTCTTCCCCACAGTTGAGCGGCATGGCGGGCAGAAACTGCCCGTCGGGAAGCTGCGGCAAGCCGTCCCGCGACCCCGCGATTCCCGCGTGCCGTTCGACGTGGTCGTACCACGGCGCGAGTTCCTGGTAACGGATCGGCCAATCGACCGCCACCCCGTCCTTGGCGTTGGCTTCGAAATCGAACTCGCTCCATCGGTAGCTCTGACGGCCCCAGGTGAGCGAGCGGCCGCCGACCTGGTACCCGCGGTACCAGTCGAACCGCTTCACTTCCGTATAGGGGGAGTCCGTCTCGTTGACCCAGAATGCAAGGTTCTTCTCATTCAGCGGATAGTCGCGCTTCAGCACCGAATAGGCTTCTTCCATGGCGTACGTCCGCCGACCACGGTGCAGATATTCCCAGGGCGCCTTCACGGCATTGACGTAGTCCTTGATGTGCTCGACGTTGCGGCCCCGCTCCAGCAACAGCACGCGCAGCCCCTTTTCCGTAAGCTCCTTCGCCGCCCATCCGCCCGAGATGCCGGAACCCACGACAATCGCGTCATAGCTTGTAGTTTGCATCGTTGCGCCTTACGTCAAACCCATCACGCCCCCGGAGATGGAGTATGGTTATGCATCGGCGCCGTCTAAGCAATACTCCCCCAAGAGGAGACAGTAACATGCCCGCATTATCCCGAAGGCGATTTCTACTTCATTCGAGCGGACTCGGCGCCGCCGTATTGGCGTCCCGATGGTGGGCGCGCCGCGCACAGGCGAATCCCGCGGGACGGCCCGTGGGCATTCAGCTCTATGCCGTCAAGTCGAGCCTTCAAGAGGATCCCGCCGGCACGCTCCGGGCCATCAAGAACATCGGGTTTGGCGAGGTCGAGACAGCCGGTTTCGGCAAGCTGTCGGCGAAGGAATTTCGCAAGCTCCTCGATGACGCCGGCTTGGTGTGTCCGAGCGCTCATCTGCAATTCGACGTCGACAATTTGGGCCCCACCTTCGAGGATGCACACGCCCTCGGCGTGCACTACGTGACGAGCGGAGGGCTGCGCGCGAGCTTGCATCCGCCGGTCACCGCAATCGGCGCCGCGATGACCGTGGAGGAGGCAAAGCGCACGGCCGACTTGGCCAATCGCATCGGCGAGAAAGCCCGGCAGAACGGATTGCAGTATGCCTACCACAACCACAACGGCGAGTTCGTGGTTCAAGACGGCATCGCCGGCTTCGACGTGCTGCTGCGCGAAACCGATCCGAAGTTGGTGAAGTTCGAGATCGACTGCGGCTGGATGGTGTTGGGCGGACGCAATCCCGTCGACTATTTCAAGACCTATCCGCATCGCTTTCCGATGATCCACGTCAAGGATTTCCTGCCGCCGCCTAGCCACGGTTCCGATGACGGCAAGGCGCCGGAGTATCCCGGGGCCGAATTGGGACACGGCATCATCGACTACGGGCCGATCTTCGCCGCCGCGGACAAGGCAGGCTTGCAGCACTACTTTGCGGAACAGGAAGGGCCGTTCGTGCGCATGAGCCAACTCGATGCGGCGCGGCAAGCGTACGCCTACCTGCACTCGATGACCTGATGGTCAGCCGCCGCACGGCACTGGGTGCGCTCGCGACGGCGGCGGGTGTCATTGCGGGAGCGCCGCGCCGCTCGGCCGCGGCACCCGTGCCGGCGGCGAATTCCTCCGCGACGGTCGGGCGGCTCAAGCAATCGGTCTGCCGATGGCCGTATGCGCGCACGCCGCTGCCCGAGCTCTGCCGCCGCGCGCGCCGGATCGGACTCTCCGCCATCGATCTGTTGTTCCCGGATGAATGGCCGGTCGCGCAGGACGCGGGGCTGACCGTCTCCCTGGGCTATCCCAGCCGGCGGGACAAGTTCATCGAGGCCGGGTTCAACGATCCGGCCAATCATCGGTTGCTGCTCACGGAACTGGAAACGGTGCTACCGCTCGCGGCGCGTGCGCACGTCCCCAACGTCATCGCCATGTTCGGGAATCGTGTTCCCGGCATGGACGACGAGGCGGCGGCGGCCAACTGTGTCGCCGGCCTTGGGCTGATCGCACCGTTGGCCGCCGAACACGGCGTCACGATTTGCGTCGAACTGCTCAACAGCAAAGTGAACCATCCGGGCTACCAGGGAGATCACACCGCCTTCGGCGTCGCCGTCGTGAAGGCCGTGGGCTCGCCACGCGTGAAACTGCTCTACGACATCTACCACATGCAGATCATGGAGGGCGATGTGACCCGCACGATCCGCAGCAACATCGACTGGATCGGACATTTCCATACCGGCGGCGTCCCCGACCGCCATGAGATCAACGACAGCCAGGAACTGAACTACCGGGCGATAGCCCGCACCATCGCCGACCTCGGCTACGCGGGGTATCTCGCGCACGAATTCGCACCCACCCGCAGCGATCCGTTCGTGTCGCTCGAGGAGGCCTTTGAGATATGCAAGGTATGACCCATGACATCCGACGCTTCGCGTCGCAGGCGGCGCTGACGCTGGCCGTGGGCACGTTGTGCGCCCTGCGCGCGGCGGCGCAATCCGCCACCGGCGACCCCAAGGCCACCGAACAGTGGACACCCGTTCCGCCCGTGGTCGCGCCCGGGGCCGCCATCGGCTCACCCCCGTCCGATGCCATCATTCTGTTCGATGGCCAAAATTTGGACGAGTGGGTGTCGACCCGGGATCATTCCCCGGCGCGATGGAAGATCGGCCACGGCATGATGACGGTCGACAAAACGCTCGGCAACATCGAGACCAAGCGACTCTTCAGAAACTATCAGCTGCACCTCGAGTGGTGCGTGCCCAAGGACATCACGGGTGAGGGCCAGCTGCGCGGCAATAGCGGTCTGTTCCTGGCATCGACCGGCGCCGGCGACCTGGGCTACGAGGTGCAGATTCTGGATTCCTGGAAGAACACCACCTACGTGAATGGCCAAGCGGCGAGTATCTACAAACAGGCTGCACCGCTCGCCAATGCCATGCGCAAGCCGGGCGAATGGCAAGTCTATGATGTCGTGTGGACGGCCCCCACCTTTGAAGCGGACGGGACTTTCAAGGACCCCGCCTACGTGACGGTGTTTCACAATGGCGTACTCGTGCAGAACCACTTCCGTCTTGAAGGCGAGACCGTTTACATCGGAAAGCCCGCGTATCGGCCTTATGAGCGCGCCGCCATCAAGCTGCAAGCCCATGGCGACCCTTCCGCGCCGATCAGCTTTCGCAACATCTGGGTGCGCGAAATCGCCGACGCCCCTTGAGTCCCTTGAGTCGGCCGCCGCTCCGACCCGCGCTTCAATGCCGGAACGGCGCTGCCGTCCACCCGGGGGTGCCGGGCGCATAGGGCACGGAGACGGCCTCATAGTCGGCCAGCGTTCGCTTCGGAGCCTCGTAGCCGGTGGGGAATGGCCGATGCGAGAGGCTTTGAAAGTACGCGAGCGTCGCGTCGCGCCACCACTGGGCTTCCAGCTCCTGGATCAATAAAAAGCGGCTGACTTCCGCGAAACGCTGCGCATCCACGTAAGGCGCAAGCTTCGCCCAGGTCGCCTGCATGTCTCGAACCGTGGCGACGCCCCGGGAGTAGTGCATGACCAATTCGTCCCAGAGGGTGTTCCCCGACGCAAGCCGGTAATCCCAAGGCAGATGGTGAAACCACAGGAGATATTTCTCGGGTGTCTGGCTGGGATCTTGAAACAGCGCCGCCACCGGCGGACTGTATTGCGAGGCCGCGTTGCTGCCGCTCGACGTGCGATCGGAGCCGATCCCCTCGGCGTCCGCCCGATGAAAGTACGGCGGGTCACCAACGGTCGGCGGAACCGAGCCCTGCCACGCGCCCGGCCCATAGTGATGCCCGGCGGCCATCAGATGCGCAAGCCCCAAGGGAGTCATGTAATCGACCGCCGCCTCCCTCGAGCCCATCATCAGCGCGACCACCGGCCCGACGAAGCGCCGATCGTTCGAGAACGTCATACGCACCCACTCGCCCGC
>Ga0066789_10001490_pt1 | contig 10120 bp, 10 predicted proteins | sample OrgsoiDNA2013049_FD_70960 | JGI IMG/M metagenome (GOLD analysis project Ga0066789, IMG submission 70960) | Permafrost soil microbial communities from the Arctic, to analyse light accelerated degradation of dissolved organic matter (DOM) -... | ecosystem: Environmental > Terrestrial > Soil >...
GGCCGAAGCGGTGACGACCTTGCGGCGAACACCCGGCTCGAGCGCAAGCGCTGCGAGCCGCGCCGCCGCCCCGCGCAGCTTGAATGAGCCCGTGCGCTGCAGGTTCTCCAGCTTCAGCCAAATGTCCGCGCCGGTCCGCCGCCCGAGAGACGGGGCCGGCACGAGAGGCGTCACCCGCGCCAGCCGCCGGACCCGGTTCGCGACCTCGCCTCCGGTGACCTCCCGCCAAACTTCCGGATCGAACATCCGCTCCATGCGCTTGGGCAGACCCTATCACGTCGCGTTGGGCACCTTCCGACGGGTCGACGACCGGCGCCAGGCGCGCTAGTAATGACCACGGGATGTCGTTCGTGGCGCTCGACCAGCTGGTGCGGCGCGGGCATCTGCCCGAGGACCAAGCCCCGCGTGTCGCCTGGCTGTGGGATGAGATCCGCCGGCTCAAGCGCGAGAAGCGCGCTTTTATCCCAGCGCACAACTACCAGGTCCCCGAGGTGCAGGCGATCGCCGACGTGGTCGGCGACAGCTTCGAGCTGGCGGTGAAGGCGCGCGATCTCGAGCCGTCACAAGGGGCGCTGGTCGTCTTCTGCGGTGTCCGCTTCATGGCCGAGGGGTGCTACACGCTGGCGCCCGACCGCCCGGTCTATCTCCCCAGCCTCGACGCGCTCTGCTCGCTGGCGGAGGTCGACGCCGACGACGTCGCTGAGCGCCAGGACTTCCTGCGCGCCGCCGGCCGCCGCTTCGCCACGATGACCTACGTCAACACCTACGCCGACGTCAAAGCGCTGTCGGACAGCTGCTGCACCAGCTCGAACGCGGCGCGCATCGCCGATCGGCTGGGCGTGCCCGACCTGCTGTTCGTCCCCGATCAGAACCTCGCCTATCAAGTGGCGCTCAAGACGAAGCGGACCTATCTGCCGCCGCCCGAGCCGCACAAATTTCACCCGCGCGAGTACGCCGAGATGATCGAGCCGCTCATTCGCGCCGGCGAGGAGGAAGGGAATGTTGGCAACGTGTTCGCCTGGGAGGGGGCCTGCCACGTCCACCACCAGATGAGCATCGAGGACATCACGCGCATCCGGCAGGACGATCCGGGGGCGACGGTGATCGTCCATGGGGAGGTCCGCCCCGAGCTGCAGCGCGCCGCAGACGCGGTCCTCTCGACGTCGCAGATGGCGAAGTACGTCGACAGCCACCCGGAGCAGACCCGCTACGCGATCCTCACCGAGTGCGGCCTGGTCGTGCGGCTAGAGCTCGACCATCCCGAAAAACAGTTCTACAAACCGTGCCGTCTCTGCCGCTACATGAAGGCGACTGACCTCGAGAGCGTCTACCGCACGCTGCGCGACGAGCCGCCCGCCCAGCGCATCACCGTCCCCGAGAACGTTCGCACCGGCGCCGCCCGCGCCATGCTCAAGATGATCGAATTGTCCGTTTAGTGTCGGACCCTCAAAGGGTCCCACACCCCCCGCTCACGACCTAGCGATCTGGACGGTCGCGTTCGTCATCTCGCGGGTGGTCGTCTCGACCAGCGCCAGCAGGTCGACACCCTGGCCGCGGTCGTCGAGCCAGGCCTGGCGCGTGTCGTCCCAGTCGAAGTGCCAGGCGCGGTCGCGAAAGGCGGCCCACAGCTGCCGCGGCGACGGCTGCGGCGTCAGCATCAACCGCTGCTTCTCGAGAAAGATGATGGTCAGCGTCCCTTGCGACAGCGAGACCTCCGCCAAGTCAGGATCGATCGTCTCGAACGCGCGATCGACGCGTGCGAACGTGTCGTCGAGGAGATGGCGGTAGCGTTTCTCGTCCATGCAAACAATCTACCCCGCCGGGCGGTCTGGCGTTGGTCGAAGCTAGCGCCGGGTGAAGGCCATCCAGAAATCGAATCCCGAGCGCCGCACCAGCATCGGGACCGGATCGCCCAGCTTGAAGCTCCCCATCGCCTGTGCCACGTCGGGGGGGACCCGCACGCCACTCTTCCCGATGCGCAGGACGACGTCCCCGATCCGCAGGCCGGCCTGGGCCGCGGCGCTGTGGTCGGTCACCCGCGTGACCGTCACGCCGGCGCCGCTCGGGCGTCCGCCGCGCGCCGGCGTCTCTTGCACATCGAAGTCGTCGACGTTGGCCATCAGCGGCTCGGGCGTCCGCGCGCAGCTCGACGGATGTCGCGGCGCGACCTCCTTCGCCGGCGCCGCGCGCGGGATGATCTCGCGGTCGCTCCGCTTGCCGTCGCGCAGGAGCGCGATCTTGATCCGCGCGCCCGGCGTGCTGAGCTGGGCGTCGATCTTGAAGTCCTCGCTGGTGGCGACGTCGGCGCCGTTCCAGGTGACCACCACGTCGCCGGGTTCGAGGCCCGCAGCCTCCGCGGGCGATCCCTTCTCGATGCTGGCGATGAGCGCCCCGCGCCCCGACGGCAGCTTCAGCGCCGCCTCGAGTGCCGGATCAATCGGCTGCGCGTCGACGCCGAGGTAGGCCCGGCGGGCGGTCCCCGTCTCCATCAGGCGCGGCAAGAGCGCCTTGGCCATGTTGATCGGAATCGCGAAGCCAATCCCCTGCGCCGGCTGCAACGGGTGGCCGGCCCAGAAGGCAGCGTTGACGCCGATGACTGCGCCCGAGGCGTCGATGAGCGGCCCCCCCGAGTTCCCGAGGTTGATCGACGCGTCGGTCTGGATGAAGAACGAATAGAGATCCTCGGCGCCCGGCTCGTGCAGGCTGGCGCGGTCGACGACCCGTTCCTTGGCCGAGACGATCCCGGCGGTGACGCTGTGGTTGAACCCGTAGGGATTGCCGATGGCGATGACCGGCTCGCCGACGCGCACAGAGGCGGAGTCGCCCAGCGCCAACACCGGGAGCGGTCGCTTGGTCGTTACCTTGAGGAGCGCCAGGTCGGTCGCCATGTCGGCCCCCACCACGCAGGCCCCGAGCTCGCGCCCGTCGAGGAGCCGCACCCGCAGGTCGATCACGCCCCGCACCACATGCTCGTTGGTCAGCAGGTAGCCGTCTTTGTTGATGATGAACCCGGTGCCGATCGACGTTCGTCCGCCGTCACCGTCCGACTCGCCGGCGGCGCTCCCATCGGGCATCTCGCCGCGCACGTGCACCACCGCGGCGCGCGCCCGTTCGGCCAGATCGGCGAGGCCCGCCGTCCCCTTGCCGTGGCGGGGCGCGCCGCTCCAGACCGGCGGCGCCTCACGCGCCTGCCCCAGCTGCCCGGTGAGATCCAACGAAAGGAGACCGACGGCAATCGCGGCGATCCGGCGCATCGCCGAAAAGCTTACGCGATGGTTCCCGACCGGGCGATCAGCGATCGACGCGTCTGATCAAGTGATGCAGCGCCTGACGATCGGCCGCCGAGACGCGCTCCTCAGGACGACCGCCGCCAGGACCAGCGCCTGCGTCGGGGGCCTGGTTGTCGGCAGTTCTGGCAGTCCCCTTTGCTGTCCCTCCTGCTGTCCCTTCGTGGAGCCTGCGGCGGACGTCGTCGGCCAGTGGCCCGGCGGCCTGACGCGTCCCCTCGACCAGCTCCTGCGACTCCTTGGTCTGGCTGATGGCGCGCAGATGCTGGAACAGGGTCTGGGATCCAAGCTTGACCGTCACGCCGAACCAGGCGAACGCGGCGAACCCGATCAGGGCGACGCCCAGTTTGAAGAGTCGGAACAACAGGATTGCCTCAGCGCAGCGTCTGGTTTGCGGCGCGGAACACGATCTGTCCCGAGGCGGGGATGGTGTCGCGTGCCCGCAGCCTTCGCTGCAGACCCGCTACCGCTCCCCGACGCGGACCGACCGAAACGAGCACGAAGCCTTTCGGCAAGGAGCGTGCACGACCATCAGAAAAATCGCCCAGCATTGATCACCTGTCCCATCTTCACCGGGGACCGGGAGCCGTCAAATTTTTTGCGTGTCGTCTAATCGTCGGTGGGGACCAGATCGGCGCCGGTTTCTCGAGCGAGAGCCGCCAGGCGCTTGCGGGCGGCGCGCTCGATCATCCAGACGATCAGGATCGAAACGTTGAACAGACCGAACAGCGGGGCCGACATCAGCACCTGCGAGAGGACGTCCGGCCCCGGGGTCAGCACGCCGCCGACGATGAACGCCAGGATGAGGGCGTACCTATTGAACCGCCAGAGCGCTTTCGAGGTGACCAGCCCCATCCAGCCCATCACCGCCAGGATTACCGGCAGCTCGAACGCCACGCCGGTCCCGATCATCATGGCCAGCATGAAGCCGACCACCTCGTCCATCATGACGGCCGGCTCGATCTTGAAGTGGAGCGAGCCGGCCGGGAAGATCTCGGCGAACGACAGCATGTAGGTCAGCGCCGGCTTGCAGAGGACGCCATAGCCGAACAGCGCGCCGCCGACGAAGCAGCCGGCGGTCGCCAGGGTCACCACCAGCGCCATCCGCTTTTCCCGCTTGTAGAGCCCCGGCGCCACGAACCGCCAGATCTCCCAGAAGATGAAGGGGCTGGCGACGAGCAGCGCCCCGTACATCGCCAGCTTGGTGTAGACCCAAAACGGCTCCGTCGGGCTGGCGAAGCGGAACACCGGCTCCTGCCCGGACAGAGCGATCACCCAGGCGGCGCGCGCCGGCCGCGTCAGGAGGTCGAAGTAGTTTTTGACGAAGTAGAACGAGAAACCGATCGCGATCAGAAAGACGATTGCGGAGTTGCGCAGGCGCAGCCGCAACTCGGCGAGATGCTCGACGAAGCTCATGCGGACACCCTCGACAGAGGAGCGATCTTTTTCGTCGGGGGTGGTCAGGGTGGGGCCTCGTGCTTCGCGGACGGATTGTCGTCCGGTTCGCGTCTATGTCGGCGTCTACGTCGGCTTCTATGTCTTTTTGGGGCCCGGCAGCGGCGGTGGCTTACCCGCGCCCGGCGGCAACAGATCGCTCTCAGAAAGACTCTGGGTGGCGTTCGCGCGATCGCCCGAGAGACTCGAGACGGGCGGCGTCACCCGCGGCAGGCCCATCCGGTTGGCGGGGGGAGGCTGCCGGTCGAGCCCGGGGAGCGGCGGAGGCGTCGGCCTCCGCTTCGATTGCGGCGCGCTGGCCAGCAGGTCGGCCTCCGAAAGAGCCTGCGTCGTGTTGGCGCGATCGCCCTCGAGGCTGGAGATGGGCGGTGTCACCCGCGGCGCGCCCCCGAGCGGCGTCACCGCCGAGGTCAGAATCTCGGCGTTCGGCGTCGGGGGCGACGGGGGAGAAAACGGCGCGGGCGCCGAATCCTCGGGGGAGGCGACCGACATCGGCGCGCTGCCCTTGGCCTCTTGGACGTCCACGATGGCGGGCGCCGGGCGGGCGCGCGGCACGGTCCCCAAAGGCGGCGCGACAGGCACGGGAGCCGGGACGCTCGGGACCTGGTCGAGAGCCTCTCCTGCGGCTGCGGTCGCGGTCCCCTCGGCCGGCAGCTCGGGGAAACCTGGAGCCGCCGCCATGGCCGCCTCGACCTCCTCGGCGCGCTTCTTGGCCTCCTCGATCGATTTCTTGATCTGATCGCGCCGCTTCAGCTCGTCCGGGTGCAACGTGACCGCGTCGCGCAACTCCTCGAACGGCTTACGGAATGAATCGTCGAGCGTGATCTCGTTCTTGACGTCCGAGGTCGCTTTCCGGATCTCGCGAATGAGCTTCCCCAGACCGGTCGCCAGATCGGGGAGCTTCTTGGGACCGAGGAAGATAAGGGCGAGCACCAGGATGACGGTGATCTCGCCCGCGCCGAGATTGAACACCTTGGAAATCTAACTCCATCAACCCCCAAGAAACAATGCGCGACCGTGTTTTTACGCCGCTTGAAACAGATCGATCTGCCGAGGCGGGCCAATCCGATAAGCGGAAAGTCCCCGCCCGCGCAAGAGCTCGGCCAGGTCGTCGTCTGGCGCGCCAACGAGCGCGACCTCAGAGGCGGCGGTTGCCTCGACGTAGCGAGCGAGCTGGGCGAAGTCGGCGCCGCAGGGGAACGTGAGCCGATGTGCGGCGCTCCACCGCGCGCGCGCCGCCGCGCTCCCCGCCCGTGGCGAAACGAGCACGCTGGGGCGCGTCCGTGCCTGGCCCCCCTGGCTCGGCGGGCGCGCGTCGGCCGGCCAGAGCAGCGCTTCGTTCTCGGCCAGCCGGCCCGCAAACCGCTGCACCTGCGGGTAGGAAGACCGCGGATCGACCTGCCGAAACGCGGCCACCGCATCCAGGATCGTGCGGTGTGCCCGCAGCGGCACGCCGGCCGCGCCGAGGATGCGCGCGATGACCGGCGCCAGCGCAAGCGGCTCGATCAAGAACAGCGGAGCGCCGCCCCCCGACCTGTCGCAGGCGATCTGGCGAAGCGCCTCTTCGGCGGCGGCACGCTCGGGAAACACAATCTCGCGCGCCGCGAAGCGCGCGTCGATGCAGAGCGCATCCGCCGCGCGCAGCTCGGCCCGACCGTCCCCCGCGATCGGCCCGGCGTAGACGATCCGCCGCCCGTCGCGCTCGCACAGCAGCGACGCCGCGCCCGGCATGAAGCCGGACGGAAAGATCTCCAGCCGCAGATCACCGAGCGCGAACGGTCGCCCGAACAGCACCACCAGCGTCTGGGCCCGCAGCCGTTCACCGAATGGGCCCAGCAACGCGAGAGTCGCCTCCGTGGCAAGAATCTGACGGCGGCTACCACCGACATGGGGCAGCGCGCGCCGCCCGCGGGCCCCCAGCACGGCCGCGTGCGACAGGAAGACAAGGTCGCCGCCCGCGGCCGCGTCGCAGGCCACCACCGTCCCGGCGACACGGACGCCGGCGCGGTAGAGAAACGCGTTCTGACTTTTCTGCGAGGTGGGCATGGACGAGCGTTCGCCGGACGTTCGCCGGCTCGAGCGGCAGGCACTATATGTTGCTCGGGGCCGAACGGGACCTGTAAGCTCGGGCCCGCATGAGCGAAGCCAGCCCCCGCTTTCGCCAGGATCTGACCGTGTCTCCGACTGAAGCGGACGGCGTCGCCTGCGTGGATGTGAGCGATCCGACGACCGGCGCAAACTTCCGGCTCTACGACTTCGAGTACCAGCTCGCGCTGCAACTCAACGGGCAGTCGGTCGCCCAGGTGACCGACTGGGCGTCGAAGACCTATGGGGCGGACCTGACTGCCGAGGGGATCGCCGAGTTCGCCTCGCGCCTCGCCGAATTGGGGTTTCTCGAGGAGAGGGGGACCCTGGGAGGGTCCCCCAGCCCCCCCGCGACGGGCTCGGTCGAGCAAAGCTCGCCCTCCCCCACGCGATCATCGGCCACGGAATCCGCTGGGCCAAGAGCCCCCCTCCCCACCACGGTCCTACCGGCGGCGACCGGGGGGGCGTCCCCGTCGGCGCCCGCTCCGGTGGAAGAAGACGATGCCTCCGATGCGGCGGCGGCCGCGGAGTGGGAGTCGGCGCAGGGTGCGAAGACCGCGCAGTTCGTTCCTGACCCGGCCATGCTGGACAGCGCGCCCGAGCCGACGCCCGTCGTCCCGCTCGACATCCTGAAGCTGGCGGCGGGATCGCCGTCCGCGCCGGAAGGGGCGCCCCTCGCCGTCCACGCGGAGATCACCACGCAGGCGATCGTAGAGCTGCCGAGCGAAGCGCTCGACTCCGCACCGGTCTCCGCGCCGGTCTCGGCGCCGGTCTCCGCGCCGACCGTGCCCGTCGCGCCGGGCGCCGCCCCAAAACCGGAGGTCGCCGCCAAGTCGAGCTGGGCGACGGATCTCGATGGAGCGCTGCAGTCCTCGGACTCGCCTCCCTCCGTCAGTCGGCCGCCGGCCCCCAAGAGCGAAGCTCTCGTGCCCGCGCTCCCGGTCCAAGTGGTCGCGGCTCCCCCGCCGTCAGGCCTCTCCGAGCGCCGCCAGCCGCCTGAACCCGAGGCCGTGGTGATGTCCGGTTTTGCCGACGGGGCGACGCGGGGCAAGGCGCCGCCGCGACACTCGAAACGTCCCATCCTGATTGTCGTGCTCGTGGTTCTCGCCGCCGCCGCGGCCGGCGTCGGCTACTGGGTCTGGAGCCACCAGCATGCGGCCGCCGCACCTCAGGTACTGCGGGTCCGGGTCATGAGCCCCGCCCCCACTGCGGTCTACCGCTGGTTCTCGGGACGTGGCCAGGTCACCGACTACGAGACGACGACGCTGGCCTTCGGCAATCCCGGCCGGCTGGCGGAGCTGCTGCCGGCGGGAACGGAGATCGCCGCCGGCGACGTGGTCGGAAAGCTCCAGGGCGCGTCGGGGCTGGAGACCCTGCTGGCCCACGATCGCTCGCGGGTCGGGTTTTACAAGCAGCTGCGCGACAGTATGCGCGCGGCAGGAAACAGCGCCGAGCTGCGGCAGGCCGAACTGCACCTGGTCGAGAAGGAGAAGCTGGTCGAGGTGGCGCATGCCGCCCTCACCAAGTTCACGGTCGCGGCCACGGAGCCGGGCGAAGTGGTCGAGACGCTGGCCAAGATCGGGACCCCCATCCTGGCCGGCGCGCCCGTCGCGCGGGTGAAGGGGCGCCTCCTTCATGGCGCCTTCGAGCTGGACGTCGAGGAGCGCGCCACGCTGGCCAAGATGGACTTCTGTCGCGTCGAGGTGGTGGGGCTCGGCCCGCGCGCCTCGAACGACCAGCCGCGGAACGAGGCGAGCCGGAATGAGGCAACAGAGACGGCCGCCGACACGAGCCCGCCCGACGCGCAGGTCGGGCCCCGATTTGTCGATTGCAAGCCGCCGGGCGAAGCCACCTCCGCCAGCCACAAGATCGAGATCCCGCTGCCGGGCGATCTGGGGCTGGTCTCCGGGCAGCCGCTGCGGTTGGCGCGCCGGCGCTACGACGCCGTCTTTCCAGTCCCGGCCGCCGCGGTGGTCACCGATGGCGAGCGCCGGTCGGTCTGGATCGCGGGGCGGGATGGCACGGCCGAGCTGCGCCAGGTGTCCATCATCGACGCCACCGACGACGCTCTCGTCAGCGACGGCCTGCGGGTGGGCGATCAGGTGATCGTCGACCCGCCCGCCGCGTTGCGCGCCGGCGCCCGCATCGCGCTCTCGCCCTAGCCTAGGCGGCCTGCGCGACCTCGGCGCGCGTCGCTTCGACGTCGATGCTGATGGCGACCTTCTCGCCGAGCGCGACCCCACCGTGGTCCAGCGCCTGGTTGAAGGTGATCCCGAACTCCTTGCGGTCGATGCTGGCGGTGGCGGTGAAGCCGGCGCGGTGCTTGCCCCACGGATCCTTGAGGCTGCCGCCGAGCTCGACGTCGAGAACGGTCGGACGGGTGACACCGTGGATGGTCAGATCTCCCGTCACGCGCAGCCGCTCATCGTCGACCACCTCGACGCCCGTGCTCTTGAAGGTGAGCTGCGGAAACTTGGCCACGTCGAAGAAGTCGGCCGAGCGGAGATGTGTATCGCGCTGTGGCTCCGAGGTGTCGACGCTGGCCGCGTCGATGGTCACCTCGACGGACGACCGGGTCGGATCCTTTTCGTCGTAGAGCAGCGTCCCACCCCATTTGTTGAACCGGCCGCGGACCTTGGACACCAACAGGTGGCGGACCGAAAAGTCGACGTTCGAGTGGGTGAAATCGAAATCCCATTGCGTGGTCATCGGAGACTCCTTTCGTGCCTTCAATTGACACATTCAAATATTTCGATGCATCAACCGGCCATCGGTTACAGCCAAAATGAGACCCCGGGAGACGGCGGAAGCTCGCGCGGAGTCCGCTAGGAGCGACGCGGTTGAGCGCGCCCGCCGGGGGCGAGCCGCGCCCGCAGTGACAGCCCCAGCTCGGCCAGCAGGGGGCGGTTCACGGAGGTGTAGTGGTGCTTGCCCTCGTTGCGCGTCACCAGGATCCCGGCCTCGGTGAGGATCTTGAGGTGATGGGAGATCGTCGGCTGTGAGATGTCGAACAGCGCGGCGACCTGGCCGCAGGAGAGCTCGCCCGCGTCGGCGATCTCTTGCATCATTCGAAAGCGGGTGGCGTCGCCCAGCGCCTTCAGCGCCTTGACCAGCGCCCGCTCGTCCAACGCCTGAGATGCGCCCGCACCCATCGAAATCATCCTATCGATTGGATGCCGCTCAGCCAACCTAGATCGAACCTAGATACCGATGCGCTGCAGCTCGATGAGCGGCCCGCCGTCAGGCCGAGGACGCGTCAGGTCGACGACGCAGTCGAGCGACCAGTCCTCGTC
>Ga0066789_10001491_pt1 | contig 10120 bp, 10 predicted proteins | sample OrgsoiDNA2013049_FD_70960 | JGI IMG/M metagenome (GOLD analysis project Ga0066789, IMG submission 70960) | Permafrost soil microbial communities from the Arctic, to analyse light accelerated degradation of dissolved organic matter (DOM) -... | ecosystem: Environmental > Terrestrial > Soil >...
GCCATCACGCGCTCGGCGTGGTCCCACATCTCGTCGGTGCCGACGCGCTTGTCCGGCCGGGTCGACAGTTTTACCGTGAGATCGCCGTCGAAGCCGAAATCCGAATAGGTCGACAGGATGAGGTCGTTGATCTTGAGGCACTCGTCGGCGAGTTGTTGTTCGGTGCAGAACACATGCGCGTCGTCCTGGGTGAAACCACGCACCCGCATCAGCCCGTGCATCGCGCCCGACGGCTCGTAGCGATGCACCACGCCGAATTCGGCCAGACGCAACGGCAGGTCGCGATAGCTCTTCAGCCCGTGCTTGAAGATCTGCACATGGCCGGGACAATTCATCGGCTTCAACGCAAACCAGCGCTTGTCCTCGGCCTCGTCGCCGGCCGATTGCGCCGCGAACATGTTCTCGCGGTACCAGTCCCAATGGCCGGAGGTTTCCCACAGCGACTTGTCGAGAATCTGCGGCGCGTTGACTTCGCTGTAGTCGCCGGCAAGCCTTCGGCGCATGTAGGAAATCAAGGTCTGGAAGATGCTCCAGCCTTTGGCGTGCCAGAACACCACGCCGGGGCCTTCTTCCTGGAAGTGAAACAGATCGAGTTCGCGTCCCAGCTTGCGGTGGTCGCGCTTCTCGGCTTCCTCGATCTGCTTCAGGTACGCATCGAGGTCTTCCTGTTTCGCAAACGCGGTGCCGTAGATCCGCGTCAGCATCGGATTGTTGCTGTCGCCGCGCCAATAGGCGCCCGCGACCTTCATCAGCCTGAACGCATTGCCGACCTTGCCGGTCGACGTCATATGCGGGCCGCGGCACAGGTCGAACCAGTCGCCCTGCTTGTAGATCTTGATGGTCTGGTCGGCCGGGATCGCGTCGACCAGCTCGAACTTGAACGTCTCGCCGTTGTCGCGGAACACCTGCTTGGTCTGTTCGCGGCTCCAGATTTCCTTGGTGAACGGTTTGTCGCGCGCGATGATCTCGCGCATCTTCTTTTCGATCGGGGCAAAATCCTCCGGCGTGAACGGCTCGTTGCGGAAGAAATCGTAATAGAAGCCGTTCTCGATCGTGGGGCCGATGGTCACCTGCGTGCCGGGCCACAGCGACTGCACCGCTTCGGCCAGCACATGGGCGGCGTCGTGCCGGATCAGCTCCAGCGCGCGCGCATCGTCGCGGGCGATGAATTCGATGCGCGCATCGTGCTCGATCGGGTCGGCGAGATCGCAGACCACGCCATCCAGCGCCATCGCCACCGTGCGCTTGGCCAGCGACGGCGAGATGCCCTTGGCGATGTCGAGGCCGGTGATGTTTTTGTTGAATTCGCGTTTGGCGCCGTCGGGGAAGGTGAGGGCGATCTTGGAGGATTCGACCGGTTTCAGATTGGTGAGGCCGAACTGGAATCCTGGCTTGTTCTTGTCGTCGGGCATGGCCGTCTCCTTATGCTCACTCCTGCGAACGAGCGCAGGTAAGCGGGAATCGAGCAGCTTTTAACGCAGGGAGGGCGGCGATGGAATGGGGGCAGGCGGTTTATTCGCGGATTGGTCAGGTATGTCGGGAGTGGGACGCCCCATTGTATCGATCAGGTGGCGCAGCTGATCGGTCATTCCCGGGCTCAGATATTTGGTCGCCGCACACTCGCTTCCGTCTTGTCCAAGCAGGCCCCTTCGCGAACGCGACGGTAAAGTCGCTGCGATCATACATGTCTGAACCCATCAGATTCCGCAGCAGGCCTTCGGAGATCAGCGTTGCTTCTTGTTCCCGCGATTCGCAGACAAGGCTGCGCAGATAAGGCGCTCGCTTTTTTTCGCGCCTGCTTTGAGACTTTCGCGGACGCCTCAGCGCAATCATGAAGAAATCAGAAAGCTGATCCAGATCGTCGACACGCGGGCCGCGGAGTCGTTGAGCGACTTCTCCAGCGCTTCGACATCGAAGGGATCGAGCTTTTCGGCGTCCGCCATGACATCCCATCGCGCTCGCACAAGTTGAAATAGTCGCAGATCGCCTACTTTCCTGCAAGTGACCACGCGACGACCGAACCCCGAAGGGCCGCCGGGCTTCTTTATCAAGCAGTTGCCGTGCTCGGGGCCGATCTGATGGTTCGCGATCGCAACCAGGTTCCGGCCCAATCCGCGTAGGAATGACGTCGTTGGCGGTAGCCGTCCGACCTGATACAACGAGCGAGGTAACCGCCTGCCATCGCTTCTCTCCGGCATTCGCTTAGCGCCCCCGCCCATGACGCTGCGTGCATTTCCCGTCGCCATCCTGGTGTTGATCTGCGGACCTGCACTGGCCGCTTCCTCCGCCGTGCGGCCCGCGCCCCGGGAGGCGCCGACGCCGCCGATGGTGTTCTATGTCACCAAGGGCGCGCCCGATGCGTGCGGCCGCGGCTGCGACAGCTGGATCGCGGTCGAAGGGCAGGTCGATTCCGGCGCGGCGCTCCGCTTTCGAAAATTTCTGCGGCTGACCGGGGATCGCCATCTGCCGATGTATTTTTCTTCGCCCGGCGGCAATCTCGATTCCGCGCTGGCGATGGGCGCCATGCTTCGCGAACGGTCCGCCGTCGCCAGGGTTGCGCGAACGGTGGTGAAGGAGTGCGGCTTCGAAGCACAGGACGGCGAGGCCTGCCTCAAGCTGAAGCAATCGGGCCGCGAACTCCATGGCGATCTCTGGACGCGCGGCGCGATGTGCAACTCGGCCTGTCCGTATCTCATCCTCGGCGCCACCACGCGCGAGATCGCGCCCGATACCGTGCTTGCGGTGCATTCGCCGAAAGTCGTGCTGCATTTCAGTGGCGGCCTGCCGACCCAGCAAATGCGCGCCGCGGCGACCGAACGAGGGATCGAACGCGCCGATCTGATGCTTTCAAGGTATGTCCTGAAAATGGGCGCCGACGGCGCATTGCTCGATCTTGCCAAGACCGTCAAATTCGAGAGCATGCATATCCTCACCCGCGAAGAGATCGTCCGCTTCGACATCGACCGCCGCGAGTTCGTCGAGACGCCGTGGACGTTCGAAAACGGCATCCGCAGCATGGTGCGCAAGTCGGCTATTGCGAAGGGCGACGCGGCAAACGCCTACCGAACCTTGCAGTGGCGGCTCTTCTGCTTCACGACAGGCCAGTTCGAGCTGGATTTTCAGCGCCAGATCGCAAGCGCGCCGAACTCTGCCACGGTATCGATTTCAAATGGCGGACCGAAGCCGCTGTACTTCGCACTCCCGCCGGTCAAGCCGCAGGGTTTCGAGATTTGGGGCCTGCGGATGACCCGGGTATCGGTACAGTCGCTTGCCGGCCTGCCACAGTTCGATTTCACCGAGACGGCGCTGGCGCCGGATGGGCACCGGCTGGCCCGGCCAGAAAAATTCTCCACCGAAGGATTGGCGGCCGCGCTCGACAGCCTGCTCGCGACCTGTCCGGCGCAAAAGGACATGGCGCCCATGCCGGCGAGCGGACCCCGGGACAGCGCGGCGAAATAGCATCCCCGCGTCATTGGCGGTCGGCGCGCTCGACGCGCCGCAGGCCGCGGGCACCGGGAAGCCATCGACAAGATTTTCGGCGCATGCTTTTGTCGGGCGCGAGCATGATCGGGAAAAGCACGCCATCGGGCAGAATCGCATCTTCGCGCTAGACAACCCAGAGGGTGGAAACCGGTTTTCCATCGGGGCAAACGCGAAGCGTTTACCCGGAGATCATGCGTAAACAAAAGTAGCGCTAGGGTCTTGTTCAACTCTGGTTGAACAAGACCCGAGCCGGAATCTGGCGAGGCGAATCGTGAAAACGAAGGTTGAAGTGGCATGAGAAAAATACTTGCGTTGGTCCTGGTCCTGTATTCAGCCGCCGCAATGGCGCAAGGCAGCCCGCCGACCGTCGGAGGAAAGCCGCTGGTCCAGGTGAAGCCGCACGGCGCGCCTGCAAAACCACTGTCGATTGCCGCCAAGCTGCAGGCCTGTCTCGAGATCGACGATGCAACAAAGGAGCGGCTGAATTGCTACGACGCCATCTTCCCGCCCAAGCCAAATCCCAAGGCGCCGGCCGCGAAGGCCGTAACGGATTGCCGTTTCATCAAGGAGGAAGACGATCGGCTGACATGTTTCAACGGCTTCGCGGATAAGCTTCCCAAGCTGCCGCAGTAGTTCGATCCCGCCGAGGCCGTGAATTCATAAATGCGCCGATCGGGCTCACGGCCCGAGTCCGCCTTTTCCCCGATCGCCGGCCAATCGTTGCATCGCGGCGAAACGACGCGATGTGCCTGCAATGGACGGACATCCCCTACTTGATTGCGTTCCGCATCACGCTTTCGATGTAGGCAGATTTGGCGTCGGTATAAGCCTCGCGATCCGTCTGATGTTCGGCGGCAAGTCGTCTTTTGAGCCGCTCGTAAGTCCCGGCTTCCTCCGGATGCGCGCGCAAATAGTCCCTGAACGCCAACCGCTGCCACATCTCGCCATGCGGCTCCGTCACATGCACATGGTGGGAGCGCCTTGATCCAAAGGGTGGCATGCCCTTGACGAAGAACATTCGATCCTTTTTCGGATTTTCGGCCCAATAGACAAAATCAAGATTTCGAAGGGCTTCGACAAAGGTGGCTTGCGCGTCTGCCAATGATCGGACCGCAATCAGGATATCGATGATGGGCTTGGCCGATAAGCCGGGAACGGCGGTGCTTCCGAAATGCTCGAGTCCCACGATCAAAGACGGATCGAGTACCGCCCGCAGCCGTTTGGCCTCTTCGTCGAACAACACCGGCCAGCGCGGATCATAATTGACGATCTCGACCTCATCCATATCCTTGGCTCCACGCCGTCAGTCGCCGATGCGCGTCAGCACCGCCTTGAAGGCGACGCCGGGCAATTGCAGCGCGGTGCCTTCGAGGTCGACCATGTCGCCATCGGCCGTTCCCTTCAGCGTCAGCGTGATCATGTCGGTTCCGAACAGCGGCTTGAGGGCAGGGTCGTCATTGTGGCGCTGGGTCGAGACCTTGACGTGGATTTCCTCGCCCTTGTCGGTGAAGCTCCCGATAAACGCAAAGCCCGAATTGCCGCCGCGCAGCTTGCCACCGATGGCGTATATCACGCCGGTCCCGGTGCCGTGAACCGTATGAAATTCCACCTTGTAGAGGCCTTCCCGCAATTGGCATCCCCAGCGGTTGTCGTTTTGATGAATTGCAGTTTATGGCCGGGGCGCGCGCCGAGAACAATGCCGCGCGTCGAGAATCGCGTGACCATCAACACCGCATTTCATATCAGATGCCAAGTAATGTTAGGCTACGAAGATGACAGCGAAGCTGCGATGATGCGACGGCGCCAAGCCGCGCCGGATCATCGGCGCGCGGGCGACGGGGCGCTCGCAGCCACCCGTGTCAGGGCGGTCATCGCCGCCATCTTGACCAGTATTTCCTTGACCGGATTTTCGGTCCAGGCGTGGGTGACGTAATCGCGATGCGTCACGCCCTCGGGGGTCTCGACAAAGACCACGCTGCCGGGCCGCAACGGCCCGTCGATATCTTCCGATATGGCGATGCCTTTTTCCTTCAGCATCTTGATCAGTTCGTCATCGTGCCGCTTGGTGTAATGCGTATATGAGCTGACGAAAAAGCCGGATCGGTTGTTGACGATCCAGGAGGCGAACTTGTCGAGCTCGCCGTAAACCGCATCGAGCAGGAATACGCCGCGCACGCGGTTGCCGAGGCCGCCGACTTCCAGGCTCCATGCCGCCGGCACAAACCCGCCACTGTAGCCGACGATGACGACCGGCATGTTGGCGAAAGCCCTGGCCGCGGTCGGATCGCCGTACAGACCGGCGAGGTGCTCGGCCGACTCCGCCACGAAGCGCTTGAGCCCGCCCGGTTGCCAGAACTTGCCGGCGCTGGAATCGGCGGCATCGACCGCCAGTTGCGGCGCCAGCAGCACGGCATTGACGCCGGAATCCGAAATCTGCTGCGGCACCAGTTGCCGGTCGCGCACGTCGCGCTCCAGCGTTGCGCCGTTGCCGTGGAAGAACACGACAATCACGCCCGGTTTGCGGATATCGAAGTTCTCCGGGACGTGCATCAGGACGCGGTTATCGTTGTAGGTCTCGTCCTGCCAGAAAATCTTGCCGCCCAGGCCGCGGTGGCCGCGGCGGTCGCCCTGGGAAATATTCAGGAACGGCTCGTCGGTGCGCGGATTATTGCCGAGATAGGGAAATGCCGAGGATTTCAGGCTGACCAGCGTGGTCTGTTCTTCCCGTATCGGCGCAAGTCCGAACGGGAACGTCGGGGCCAGCGACGCCACTCTGTAAGGGGCGAGGTCGGCCGGCGCGCCGCGTTTTCGGGGCATGTCGGAGGATTGCCGCTGCACGAAGCTCTCATTGGCGCTCGGGAAGCGGTCAGCGAATTGCGGCGTCGGGAACCGGTCGACGAATGAATCGCCCGCAGGCCGGGAGTTGGCGGCCAGCATTTCGGCGTTCGGCGCCTTGCCGCATTGAACGAGAGCAAGCGAAAGCGGGACAAGCGCTGCCAGCAGGCCGATCCCGCGCAGTCGAGGACGGCCGCGATAGGGCCGCGCCGCCTGTGCGCGGGCATACGGCGTCGCGCCCGGCGGCATCACCTGGTCCAAGCAGTCTGACTTCTGGAATTTCGGATTGGCTCCGACCATCCACCCCTTGCCCCAACACCCTCCGGCGATCGGCGTATTTCAGCTCGCTAACGTTGAGGTGACGTTAAGCATCCGGGAAAACTCCCCACTCCCGGAACGCCCACGCGAACACGAAATCGTGTCGCGATTGTGGGCCGCTCGCCTGGTTTTCGCAATGCCGTAGATCACCGGAGAAGCCCCGGGAGCTATAGGCATAATAATACCTAATTCGAACCTTTATTTAAGGTCCTGTTAACATTGCTTGAATTGGACGGGGCCAGCCTTCACGATGAAAACAATCACGGGCGTGACGCGTAAGGCGTGGATCGGCATGGCGGCATCAGATACGGGAGGCGCGGCGTGGCCCGGCCGGCTCTCTGGGGGTGGCACTACCGTCTCGGTCATCGTCGCTACCGCCATCGTGGTGGCCGACATGGTTGGTGTCGGCGTCTTCACAAGCCTGGGCTTTCAGGTCAAGGACATCCCGTCAGGCTTTTCGATCCTGCTGTTATGGACGGTCGGCGGCATCGTGGCGTTGTGCGGCGTTTTTTCCTATAGCGAACTCGGCGCGATGTTTCCGCGTTCGAGCGGGGAATACAATTTCCTCAGTCGCGCCTTTCATCCGGCCTTCGGATTTCTGGCGGGCTGGGTGTCGGCGACGGTCGGCTTCGCCGCGCCGGTGGCGCTGGCGGCGATGGCTTTCGGGGAATACGGCAAGGCGGTGCTTCCGGGCGCGCCACCGCTCGGGCTTGCGATCGGCGTGGTCTGGCTGGTGTCGATTGTTCAACTCGGCGGCATCAGGCACTCCAGCACCTTTCAATTGATCTCGACCATTTTGAAAGTCGTGCTGATCATAGCTTTCCTGATCGCGGGATTTGTCATCGGCACGCCGCAACCGGTGTCGTTCGCGCCGCAGGCTTCCGATTTTGCGCACGTCACCAGCGCGCCGTTCGCGATCGGACTGGTGTTCGTGATGTATTCGTTTTCCGGGTGGAACGCCGCGACCTATATCATCGGCGAGATGCACACGCCGCAGCGGAACCTGCCGCGCGCGCTGCTGGCCGGGACGCTGATCGTGCTCGTGCTCTATGTCGCGCTGAATGCGGTGTTCCTCTACACCACGCCGATCGACCGGCTGTCCGGGCAACTCGATGTCGCGCGGATCGCCGGCAGCAGCATTTTCGGCGAAATCGGCGGCCGCATCGTCGGCGCCATGATTTGTATCGGGCTGGTGTCGTCCATCAGCGCGATGATGTGGATTGGCCCGCGGGTGATGATGACCATGGGCGAGGACATTCCGGCCTTGCGGGTATTTGCCCGCAAATCGGGCAACGGCGCGCCGGCCTACGCCATCCTGTTCCAGCTCACGGTCGCAAGCCTGATGCTGTTCACCCGCAGTTTCGAGGCCGTGCTAGATTTCGTGCAGTTCGCGCTGTTGTTCTGCTCGTTCTTCACCGTGCTCGGCGTCATCAAGCTGCGCGTCACGCAGCCTGAGCTGCCGCGGCCCTATCGCACCTGGGGATACCCGGTAACCCCGGTGGTTTTCCTGCTCGTGACTGCCTTTATGATGTACTATCTTTTGACGGAGCGGCCGGTGCAGTCGTTGCTGGGCACTTTGATGATGATGTCGGGCCTTTTGATCTACGCCATCTTCCGCAAGCGGGCCGATCGGGGCCCCGCCACCGTATCCGCAAGCCGCGAATAGCGATGCTGCAGCCCTTGAAAATTGCGGCGGTCGCTGCGGCCATGTTTCTCGCCGCCGCGCCGTCCGCGCACGCGGCCGACACTCCGACCGCGGACGATACCGCGCGTTTCCTGGCGGGAATGCCGCCGTCGGCGGCTTCGCCGCTGACGCCGCTGATGCAAGACCCTTCGTGGCAGCAGCACGCCAGATTCTTCGATACGGCGTTTGGACAACTCGAGCAGCGCCAGCTTTCGAAAGTCCGGGGCTGGGCCGACGCCAATCTGGCCGCGCCGCGGCCGACCATGTTCTACATGTTCAGCGGCCCGGACTTTCTCTACGCGGACACGTTCTATTCCAAGGCGACGACCTACGTGCTCAGCGCGCTCGAGCCGGTCGGGGCGGTGCCGGATCTGACCAGGGTGCCGCGCGGCGGCATCGGGGCCAATCTCTATTACGTCGAACGCTCGCTGGGTTCGATCCTGAGCTTCAGCTTCTTCATCACCAAGGAGATGAAGACCGATTTGCGCGCCGGACAGATCAGCGGCACCTTGCCGCTGCTGTATGTCTTCCTGGCGCGCTCGGGACAGACCATCCGCGAGGTCAGCCTGGTCGCGCTCGACGACAAGGGGGTCGCGTATTTCGCCAATGAAAATGCCGGCGGCAACGCGACGCGGGGGGTGCGGATCGTGTTCGCCAGCAGCGATGGCCAGGAAAAGACGCTGTATTATTTCTCGACCGATCTTTCCAACCGGGGCGTGAAGAGCTCGGGCTTCCTGCCGTTTTGCCAAACCCTGGCGCCGGCCGGCAGCCTGCTCAAGAGCGCGTCCTATCTGTTGCATTCCGGCAATTTCACCACCGTGCGCGATTTTCTGCTCGCCAACAGCGCCACGATTATCCAGGACGATTCCGGCATCCCGCTTGCCAATTACGATCCGAAGAAATGGCGGTTCTCTCCGTTCGGCCGCTACGCCGGTCCGATCAACAAATTCCCCGGAGCCTACCAGCCGAGATATGCCGAGCTGTTTCGCAGGAGCCAGCCGATGGATTTCGGTATCGGCTATCGCTGGCGATCGTTCGAATCGAACCTGCTGCTGTCGGTCAGGGCTCCCTGAATGCCCTCAAAGCGCGATCCGATCCCCACTTCACCAGCGAACGCTTTGGCTCGGGACGATGAATGCGGTGCCGGACGGCGCCTGCGGGCTGCCGTTGAAATATCTGCAGGCGGCGACGATCAGGATAAGCGGGGCGCATATCGCGATCAGGTCGATCTGTCTGGGATCGTGACCGTGGTGGCTGATTTTCCAGCGCATTGATTTTGCCCTCCCTGGGGAACATCAAATCAATGCGGCGCTCTGGCCGTGGTTCCCGGCACGGCAGCGATGCGTGTCGCGCCTGGAAGCACCGCAGCAGAATCTCAGGGCGCGTTGACCCCGCGCCATCGGCCAAAACGCCACGGCAAATACCATTGCGCGCCCGGCGGTCTGGTCAGCGGCACGTTGTCGATTCCCGACGTGCCCCAGGGCTGGCAGCGCAGCAGCCGCGCCAGGGTCATCCATCCGCCGCTCCACAACCCGAAGCGCTCGATCGCCTCGTCGCCATAGATCGAACAGGTCGGCAGGTGACGGCAGTTGTAACCGACCAGCGGCGACAGCGTGTGGCGGTAAAGCCAGATCGCCGCGCGTCCGGCGTTGCGCGGCATTCGCTGAACCGCCCCGGCGCAATCGGCACAATGCGAATATTTCATGGGCGTTTTGCTCGTTGGTTGAGCCCCCATTTGCCCGGTTCCGATGCAGGGAACCGTGCGAGGCATGCAATTGAGTCACACCTGCCCGAATATCG
>Ga0066789_10001492_pt1 | contig 10116 bp, 7 predicted proteins | sample OrgsoiDNA2013049_FD_70960 | JGI IMG/M metagenome (GOLD analysis project Ga0066789, IMG submission 70960) | Permafrost soil microbial communities from the Arctic, to analyse light accelerated degradation of dissolved organic matter (DOM) -... | ecosystem: Environmental > Terrestrial > Soil >...
CAGCAGCCCTTCACCATGTTGCTGCGCAGCACCGGCACCTTCCGGCCGATCTCTCCGGTCGTCTTCGTGCAGGTCGCAGGCGGCATCAGTGCGTGCGAACGGATAGAGCAGGCCATCCGCACCGGACCGCTGAAACGGGATGTGCAGTTCTACTACCACCCGCATGTCACGGTCGCCCACCATGTCGACGACTGGGCGATGGACCGCGCGTTCAACGAGCTGGCCACGTATGAGTGCTCGTTCGAGGTCAACGCATTTGGCCTGTTCGAGCACGGCAACGATCATGTCTGGCGCCCTGTGAGCACTTTCGACTTCAGCGCCGGAGCGGGGAAGAACGACCCGGGCCGTATGCCGTGATGCGGGCAGTTGCGCGGTTGAAGGCGAGCAGAGGCGGGCTGGCGTGGAGACGCTACTCCGACGCCCGCGGGAATATTCTGGCAGCAGGCATCGGCTACTTCGCCTTCTTCTCGATCTTCCCCGCCGTCGCGCTCGCCTTCAGCGTGTTCGGGTTCGTGCTACGGAGACACCGCCAGCTGTTGAGCTCGATCCTCGACCAGCTTGGCACGTACCTGCCGGGTCTGGTCAGGGATGTCCAGCACCCTGACGGACTCATCCCGGCCACGGCGCCACAGGCTCTGGCCCTGACGATCACCGGCGTCATTGCCTTCGTGACCCTGGTGCTCGCCGGGCTGGGCTGGCTGGGCGCCGTTCGAGAGGGCATCAGGGCCGTCTTCGGCGCCAGGGGATCCGGCGGAAACCTGATCACGAACATGGCGCGAGATCTCGGTGTGCTCTTCACCCTGGGACTGGGCATTGCGCTCGTCGCAGTGCTGACAAGCGGGGTCGAGTCGGCTGCCGGCTGGCTGGCCCAGGGCATAGGGATGTCCGGTGACGGCTGGGTCCTCATCCTCACGGGTCTCGTGGTGAGCGTGCTGGCCGACACAGCCCTGATGATCCTTCTCCTGCGCGTGGTCTCCGGTGTGCCCGTGCCATGGCGAAACCTGTTCCAGGGGGCTTTGGTGGGTGGGGTCGGGTTCAGCCTGCTGAAGATCTCCGCAGCGGTCTTGCTGCCCCGGCTGACCCACAATCCCTTGTTCGCCTCGTTCGCGATCGTGGTCGGTCTGCTGATCTGGCTCAACCTGATCGCACGGCTGACCCTGATCTCGGCGGCGTGGGCAGCCAACGACGTCGACGAGGCCCTGCCTGGCGATCTTCCTGCCCAGACCCCGGCGCCGGGCCAGGTCCCGCAGGCCGTGGGTTTGCCCAGGACAAGGGTCGATCCTGGCCCGGCGCTGCCGACCTTCGGTGCGCGGTCTGCCGACCGTACGACCCTTGGGTCCGGACTCATTCTCGGTGCAGCGGCGATGGCGGCCGCGGGCGTGCTGGCACGCGGATTACGTCTGGTCGCCCGCCTCGGCAGGGGCTGATCCGGCCAGCGGCGCTCGCCGGCTACTTCTGCGCCGTGCCCACGCACCTGCCAGGGTCAGTGCCCCGATGGCGAGTGCCGCACCAACCCACGCGGCCAGCTCTGGCGCTCCAGCCGACTCGATGGGCAGGCTGGTCGCCGGCGCCGCGGCCGGTGCGGGCGCTGCGGGCTTCCCGGCCGGCGCCACCATCGGCTTCGAGGCGGCTGCCTCGTAGGGTTCGACCAGCTCGCCGATCGGGGTGACGGCGGATCCGTGTGCGAAGGCCCAGCTCAACAGCGCCGCAGTGGGACGCCAGCCGGCCTGGCTACCGGCCATCTCGCTGACGAGGTACGTCTTGCCCCCTCGCGTTGCCGCCTCGATGTAGGTGAAGCGGGCGGCAATCGTGTAGCCGTTCTTGATGCCGATGGTGCCCGGGTAGTTGTGAAGCAGCAGGTTGTGGTTGCTGATGGTGAAGCCTGGCTTCATCGTGCCGTCCACAGACCTGCCGCCGGGCAACGTTGCCCGTTTGGTGCTGACGAACCGCCGGATGTCGGGGAGCCTCATCGCCGCCCGACCGATCAGTGCCAGGTCGTAGGCGCTGCTTCTCTGGCCTGCCTTGTCGAGGCCGCTCGGGTCTGTGGCCACGGTGTCGGAGGCGCCGAGATCTTTCGCCGTGGCGTTCATGGCCTTCAGGGTCGTGGCGATGCTGTGGTTCCCGCGGGCAAGGGCGTACGCAGCATCGTTGCCCGAGGCCATCAGCATCCCCTTCAGCAAAGTGGTGACGCTGTAGGACGTACCGGGCAGGATGCCCAGGTGCGTCCCGTCAACGTTGACATCCTGGGCTGTGACCAGGATCTTCGCGTTCGGGTTCAGCAGCGGGATCAGGGTCAGTGCGGTGAGCGTCTTCAGGGTGCTCGCCGGCAGGTGGGGGGCGTGTGGAGCCTTGGCGACCAGGATCTGCCCGGTGTCCATGTCAGCGAGCACGAAGGAGCCGCAGGGCATGGCGGGCGGCGCCGGGACACCCGGCTGAAGGTTCACGATGACCCCTGGCGCAGCGAGCTGTTGGCCGCCGACAGGTTTGCTGAGGGGGTTGTCTGCTGTTGCGGACGCGAGGGAAGGCTCCGCCACGCACAGTGCGCCCGCGGCGGAGAGCGTGAGGCTCAGCGCGAGGGCACCAACGGCGTGGCGGAAAGAGGTCATCTGCAGAGATGATCCTAATGGGCTCGAATAGTCAACGTCGGGTGGTGACGACGTGGCCGGCCGGGGCGGCCCTGTACCGTCTGCGCCATGGATGAGCGCGCAGGAACCGTGACCAGGATCGCGGGCACGGTGAGAGTGGTCGCGGGAACCCTGAGAGAGATCACGGCGACATGACACAGATCGCGGGGGACATGAGGCAGGCAGCGGGCGAGCGGGACACCACGGGGATGGCTGGGCTATGGGCGGTGATTCCTGCCGGTGGCGCCGGGACGCGACTGTGGCCGCTGTCGCGTTCGTCGTCCCCGAAGTTCCTCCACGATCTGACGGGTGCCGGAAGCTCGCTGCTGCAGGCGACCTGGCAGCGCCTCGAGCCCCTGTGCGGCGACCGCATCATGGTGGTGACCGGGGTCCTGCACGAGACGGCGGTGCGGGTCCAGCTCCCCGCGCTGGCCCCGGCCAACCTCATCGCCGAGCCCTCCCCACGGGGGTCCATGGCGGCGATCGGGCTTGCCGCGGCGGTCCTCGAACGTCGTGACCCCGATGCCGTGATCGGATCGTTTGCGGCGGACCACGTCATCGGCGAGCCCGAGGTGTTCGCCGACTGCGTCCGTGAGGCGGTGGAGGTCGCCACGGCCGGTTATGTCGTCACCATTGGCATCGAGGCAACCTTCCCGGCGACAGGTTTCGGCTACATCAGGGTCGGTGACAGCCTTGCGATTGAGGGTGCGCCCCATGGCCGGCAGGTCCGGTCCTTCGTGGAGAAGCCTGACGAGGCGACGGCGCGCGGATTTCTGGCCACGGGCGAATACCATTGGAACGCCGGGATGTTCGTCGTCGGGGCCACTGTCCTGCTCGATTCGCTGGCCGGCTTCCACCCCAAGCTGGCGGCCGGCCTGCGTGACATCGCGGCCGAGCCGGCTCGGCTGGCCGAGCTGTGGCCGGGACTGACAGCCATCGCCATCGACAACGCGGTGGCAGAGCCTGCCGCAGCGCTGGGCCGGGTGGCAGTGGTGCCGGGCCGGTTCACCTGGGATGACGTGGGCGACTTCGCCTCACTGGGCTCGCTGTTGCCCGACGTACCGGCAGCCCCGGGTCTGAAGGTCCTGGGCGACGTTGACCTGGTGCTGGCCAAGGACACGACGGGCGTGGTTGTTCCCGGGTCGGGCCGTACGGTCGCGGTGCTCGGTCTGGACGACATCGTCGTGATCGACACGCCGGACGCGCTGCTGGTGACCACCCGGGCGCGAGCCCAGGACGTCAAGGCCCTCGTCGACCAGCTCAAGGCAACCGGGCGCGGCAACCTGACCTGACCTGACCCGCCCTGACCTGACCTGACCCGCCCTGACCTGACGGGTTTGGTCAGATGATGAGTCCGGGGACGTCTGCCCGCTGAGCATGATCGCATCGCTGCCCGCCCCCGACTCCGCTGCAGGGGCGTTAAGTAGGATGCCAGCCATGGCTGAAACTCCCGTGGCGCGCAGTGAGTCCGACCTGCCGATCGCCCAGGTCTATGACCATTCGGCACTTGACGGCTTCGACGCCGCGGAGCGCCTCGGGTCGCCCGGGCAGTTCCCCTTCACGCGTGGGGTCTACCCGACGATGTACACGGGCAGGCCGTGGACGATGCGCCAGTATGCCGGTTTCGGCAACGCCAAGGAGTCCAACGAGCGATACCTCCAGCTCGTCAAGGCCGGCACGGGTGGCCTCTCGGTGGCTTTCGACCTGCCCACTCAGATGGGCTATGACTCCGACGAGTCGATCGCCAGCGGTGAGGTCGGCAAGGTCGGCGTCGCGATCGACTCCCTGGATGACATGCGCACCTTGTTCAAGGGGCTGCCGCTGGACAAGGTCAGCACCTCGATGACCATCAACGCCCCGGCTGCCACCTTGCTGCTGATGTACCAGCTGGCGGCGGAGCGGGAGGGCATCGCTGGCACGGCGCTGACCGGCACGATCCAGAACGACGTGCTCAAGGAGTACATCGCCCGCGGTACCTACATCTATCCGCCGAAGCAGTCACTGCGCCTGATCAGCGACATCTTCTCCTACTGCCGCACCGAGCTCCCGCGGTGGAACACCATCTCCATCTCCGGCTACCACATGGCTGAGGCCGGTGCCACGCCGGCGCAGGAGATCGCCTTCACCCTGGCCAACGCCAAGGAGTACGTACGCACCGCGCTGGCGGCCGGCCTGGACATCGACGACTTCGCGCCCAGGCTCTCCTTCTTCTTCGTGGCCAGGACGACCCTGCTGGAGGAGGTCGCCAAGTTCCGGGCGGCCCGCCGGATCTGGGCGCACATCATGAAAGAGGAGTTCGGCGCCAAGAACCCCAAGTCCCAGATGCTGCGCTTCCACACCCAGACCGCCGGGGTGCAGCTGACCGCACAGCAGCCCGAGGTCAACATGGTGCGGGTGGCGCTGCAGGGTCTGGGCGCTGTCCTGGGAGGCACCCAGTCGCTGCACACCAACTCCTTCGACGAGGCCCTCGCGCTGCCAAGCCAGAAGGCCGCGCGCCTGGCGCTTCGCACCCAGCAGGTCATCGCCTATGAGACCGACGTGTGCAAGACCGTCGACCCGTTCGCCGGGTCCTACGTCATGGAGTCGATGACCGACGACGTCGAAGCCGCCGCGCTGCAGCTCATGCAGCTCGTCGAGGACAAGGGTGGCGCCGTGGCAGCCATCGAGCAGGGCTTTCAGAAGGCCGAGATCGAGCGGTCGGCCTACCGGGTTCAGCTGGAGATCGATGGCGGTGAGCGCACCGTGGTCGGTCTCAACAAGTTCACCCTCGACGAGGAGGAGCCCTTCGAGCTGCTGCGCGCCGACCCCCAGATCGAGGCCGACCAGTGCGAGCGGCTTGCCGTGTTGCGCAAGGAGCGCGACAACGACGCGGTATTGCGGGCGCTTGACTCCCTCCGCACCGCGGCCGGGGGCACCGACAACCTTCTCCTGCCGATGAAGGAAGCCCTGGCCGCTCGCGCCACCGGCGGCGAGGTGGCTCACGCGCTGCGAGAGGTCTGGGGCACCTACGTCGCCAATGACGCCTTCTGAGGTCAGTCCGGTGATGGCCCTGCCGGCCCTGCGCGAGACGGTCGCCGCGCTGGAGGAGGGGCTCGTGGAGTTCCGCCGCGACCTTCACGCGCACCCTGAGATCGCCCGCGACGAGTCCCGCACGACTGCCAGGGTCGCTGCCAGGCTGACGGCTGCGGGTGTGCGCCTTCGACCGCTCACCGGTTCCGGGCTGATCGCCGATATCGGACCGGCAGACCCGGCATACCGGGTGGCCTTGCGGGCGGACCTGGACGCGCTGCCGCTGACCGAGCGCACGGGCCTGTCCTTCGCTTCGCAGTCTGAGGGTGTCTGTCACGCCTGCGGCCACGACGTCCACGTCGCGGCGGTGCTCGGGGCCGGACTGGCACTGCACGAACACGCCGACTCCCTTGAGGCACAGCGGCTCGGCGTGCGGCTGATCTTCCAGCCGGCCGAGGAGGTCACCCCCGGGGGAGCGTTGGGGGTGATCGAGCAGGGCGGCGTTCAGGGGGTTGACGCAATCCTCAGCATCCACTGCGACCCCACTCTTGATGTGGGTCTGGTGGGGCTACGCGACGGTCCGCTGACCTCGGCAACCGACAGCGTCACCGTCACGCTGCTCGGACGCGGTGGTCATACGTCCCGGCCACACCTGACCCAGGACCTCATCTATGCGCTGGGCAAGGTCGTCACCGACGTCCCCGCGGCGCTTGCCCGAAGGGTCGACCCGCGGGCCGGGGTCGCGCTCGTATGGGGAACGGTTCACTCCGGCAGCGCCGAGAACGTCATCCCCTCCGCCGGTTCGGTCAAGGGAACCCTGCGAATGCTGGATGCCCAGCTCTGGGCGGACATCGGGCCCCTGCTCGAGGAGGTCGTCCAGGCAGTGATCCGCCCGTATGGCGTGTCGGCCACCGTCGAACACGTCCGGGGGGCACCGCCGGTGGTCAACGCCCCCGAGCTGGTGGCGAGGATGCGTGGCGCCGCCGTACTGATGCTGGGCTCGCAGGCCCCGACGTCAACCTCACAGTCACTGGGTGGTGAGGACTTCGCTTGGTATCTGCAGCGGGTGCCGGGGGCCATGGCGCGGCTGGGGACCCGAACCCCCGGTGGGACAACCCATGAGCTGCACCAGGGTGATCTGGTCGTTGACGAGCGCTCGGTCGCCATGGGCGCAGGGCTGTTGGCCGCCGCCGCGGTGGCACATCGCCCCTGAATGATGGCGCTGGGTAACGGTACTGATACTGCACGGTGAGCCAACGGGCGGGGTCGCAGCGTGACAGGTAGAGTCACGAACGGTTCGCGTTTACGGGTGTATTCAGAGAAGGAGATCCTTGTGCGTCGGATGAAGGTAGCGGCCGTGATGTCGGTCGCCGCGTTGGCATTGGCTGGGTGTTCCAGCACCACGACAAGCACGCCGGCCGCCAGTGGCAGCAGCAGTGCCGCCACTGCGATCAAGATCGGCATGGCCTATGACGTGGGCGGGCGCGGAGACCAGTCGTTCAACGACGCCGCCGCTGCCGGCCTCGACAAGGCCAAGGCTGAGCTCGGTGTTGTCACCAAGGAGGCCACCGCTGTCAATGGTGAGGCCGAGTCTTCTCGTGAGGAGCGTCTGCAGCAGCTGATCGATGCCGGCTACACCAATGTGGTTGCCGTGGGCTTCGCCTATGCGCCGGCCGTCAAGAAGATCGCTGCGGCCAACCCGAAAGCGAAGATCGCCCTCATCGACTCCACGGATGCGACCGGACCCAACATCGAGAACCTCACCTTCGCCGAGCAGCAGGGCTCGTACCTGGTGGGTGCCGCGGCAGCGCTGAAGTCCAAGACGGGCAACATCGGCTTCATCGGCGGCGTCAACACCGACCTCATCAAGAAGTTCGAGGCCGGCTACCAGGCGGGCGCCAAGGCGGTCAACCCCGCCATCAAGATCCAGGTCAAGTACCTCACCCAGCCACCGGACTTCTCTGGATTCGGTGACCCGGCCAAGGGCAAGACTGCAGCAGAGGGCATGTACCAGCAGGGTGCTGACGTGATCTACGCCGCAGCCGGGGGCTCCGGTGGTGGACTGTTCACGGCAGCCGCGGCTGCGAAGAAGATGGCGATCGGGGTCGACTCCGACCAGGCGCTGACCGCGCCGGCCGCAGCCAAGCCCTTCATCATCACCTCGATGCTCAAGAAGGTTGACATCGCGACGTTCGACTTCATCAAGTCCATTTCCGAGGGCAAGTTCGTTGCCGGCACCAAGGTCTACGACCTGAAGGTGGGCGGCGTCGGCTACAGCACCACCGGCGGCAAGGTTGATGACATCAAGGCCAAGCTCGACGGCTACAAGCAGCAGATCATTGACGGCAAGATCGTGGTTCCGACCAAGCCGTAGCTGTCACCTTGTTCCAACACGGAGGCTCGGGCTGGCGCGGTAGCGTGCCACCCGAGCCTTCGTTCATCTGCTCCTGGCTCAAGCCAAGGCCCGCAGCGTCGTGGGCCCGTGTGAGGAGGGTGTGCCATCACCGACTCAGCCCAAAGCGATAGCGGCGCTGACGCGGGATCGGTCGCGCCAGCCGTCGAGCTGCGGGGCATCACCAAGCGTTACCCCGGGGTGGTTGCCAACAACGACGTGACGTTCTCGGTTCGCCGGGGCACCGTGCATGCCATCGTGGGCGAGAACGGTGCCGGCAAGTCAACCCTGATGAAGATCTTGTATGGCGTGCAGCGAGCCGACGAGGGGACGATCAGCGTGGACGGTGCCCCGGTCTCGTTGCGCAGCCCGTCGGATGCGATCGAGGTTGGCATCGGCATGGTCTTCCAGCACTTCATGCTCGCCGACAACCTGACAGTCCTGGAGAACGTCGTGCTCGGGGCGGAGAAGCTCCATGGCATCGCCGACCGGGCGCGAGCCGAGATCGAGCGGATCTCCGGTGAGTACGGCCTCGACGTCCACCCCGACGACCTCGTGGCCGACCTTGGTGTCGGCAGGCGTCAGCGCGTCGAGATCCTCAAGGTCCTCTATCGCGGGGCCAAGATCCTGATCCTCGACGAGCCCACGGCGGTGCTGGTGCCCCAGGAGGTCGACGAGCTCTTCGACAACCTGCGCGAGCTCAAGAGCGAGGGGTTGACGGTCATCTTCATCTCCCACAAGCTCGACGAGGTGCTGTCTGTGGCAGACACCATCACGGTGATGCGGCGTGGCACGACGGTCTCCACCGTTGACCCCAAGTCGGTTACCGCCCGTCAGCTCGCCGAGCTGATGGTCGGGTCGGAGCTGCCCTCGCCCAGCACCGAGGAGTCCACGGTCACCGACCGCCCGGTCCTGTCCATCTCGGGCCTGAGCCTTGCCAGCGCCGACGGCCTCGAGGTTCTAAACGACATCACGGTGACCATCCACGCCGGTGAGATCCTGGGTATTGCCGGGGTCGAGGGCAACGGTCAGGCAGAGCTGGTCGAAGCGATCATGGGTATGCGAGATCCCTCTTCAGGACGAATCCTGCTGGAGGACATTGATATCACCGAGTGGCACACCCGCCGGATACGTGAGGCCGGCGTCGGTTACATTCCGGAGGATCGTCAACGGCACGCGTTGCTGATGGGCGCTCCGCTGTGGGAGAACGCCATGCTGGGCCATCAGACCCAGAAGCCCAACGTCACCGGGGTCTGGGTCAATGCGGCAGGTGCCAAGGCTGACACCGAGCGCATGGTTGCCGCCTACGATGTGCGCACGCCCTCCATCAACGTCACGGCCCACTCGTTGTCCGGTGGCAACCAGCAGAAGCTGATCGTGGGCCGCGAGATGAGCCACACCCCCAGGGTCCTGGTGGCAGCCCATCCCACTCGTGGTGTGGATGTGGGCGCTCAGGCAGCGATCTGGGGCCATATCAAGGAAGCGCGTCGCGAGGGCCTCGGCGTGCTGTTGATCTCTGCGGATCTCGATGAGCTGATCGGCCTGTCCGACACCATCAGGGTGATCCTGCGTGGCCGACTGTCCGGCGAGTTCGACCCCGATGTGGTGACCGCCGAGGATCTCGGCGCGGCGATGACAGGGGCCGGGTGATGAGGGTGGAATGGCGCAAGCTTGGTCTGGCGCTGGCCGCGCCCGTCCTCGCCCTCGTCGTGGCCTTCCTGGTCACCTCGGTCGTCCTGCTGCTTGCTGGTGACCCGGTCGTCGCGGTGTGGACGCAGCTGTTGACCGTCCCACGGCCACGGCTGATCGTCGGGATCATCAACGGCGCCTCGGTCTACTACCTGTCCGCGATCGCCGTCGCGATCGGCTTCCGGATGAACCTCTTCAACATCGGGGTCGACGGGCAGTATCGCGTTGCCGCCTTCGCCGCGGCTGTCTTCGCCGGTCAGGGCTGGCTGCCTGGCCCCCTCAACATCTTCGTGTCGCTGCTGATCGCGGTGGTCGTCGGAGCGCTGTGGGCAGGAATCGCCGGCTGGCTCAAGGTCAGCCGCGGCGTCTCAGAGGTGATCTCGACGATCATGCTCAATTCCA